>Ga0207664_10002783_pt1 | contig 11621 bp, 10 predicted proteins | sample LARL83metaG_FD_184349 | JGI IMG/M metagenome (GOLD analysis project Ga0207664, IMG submission 184349) | Corn, switchgrass and miscanthus rhizosphere microbial communities from Kellogg Biological Station, Michigan, USA - LAR L8-3 metaG... | ecosystem: Host-associated > Plants > Roots >...
GTCCTATGCGTGAGACGGATACGACATGCGTTTCCGTGATACTGAGCAGATGGCGGAAAAGGCAATTACCCGGGAAACAGCACCGGCGCCGGTCTCAGGAGCACCTCGCTGGCGCCGCTTCCTGACGCCGTGGCGCTCGCCCGCGGGTCAGCCCGCCTGGGCCCGGCCTGCGCTGCTGGCGATCGCCGTCGTCGCGGCGGTCGCGTACGGCTGGGGAATGGCCGGCGCCAGCGTCGAGACGTTCTACGGCGCGGCGGCCCGCAGCATGTCGGAAAGCTGGCACGGTTTCCTCTTCGGGGCGTTCGATCCGGCCGGGACCGTCACCGTCGACAAGCTGCCCGGCGCGCTCTGGGTGCAGGCCCTGTCGCTGCGAATCTTCGGCTTTCACATCTGGGCACTGGTCCTGCCGCAGGTGGTCGAGGGCGTGCTCACCGTCTTGGTGCTGTACCGGGCGGTCCGCCGGCTGGCCGGGCCTGCGGCCGGCCTGACCGCCGCGGCCGTGCTCGCCGTCACGCCCATCACCGTGCTGCTGAGCCGCGGCAATGTATCGGACTCGCTGCTGATCCTGCTGCTCGTGCTCGCCGCCGACGCCACGTCCGCCGCGCTGCTCACCGGGTCGCTGCGGCAGCTGCTGCTCGCCGGCGTCTGGGTCGGCCTGGCGTTCCAGGCGAAGATGATCCAGGCCTGGCTGGCCCTGCCCGCGCTGGCCGCCGCCTACCTGCTCGCCGCGCCCGCGGCGCGGCTGCGCACCCGGTGCGCGCACGTCGCGCTGGCCGGGCTGGTCACCGCCGTGGTCTCCCTCTCCTGGATGACCGCGGTCTCGCTGGTCCCGTCCCAGGACCGGCCGTACGTGGACGGCAGCCCGGACGACTCGGTGTACACGCAGGTCTTCGACTACAACGGCCTGGGCCGGCTCACCGGGAACTGGGCGAGGATCGCCGGGCCGCCTTCACCGATCGTGGTCGCGGCCGTAGAGAGCGGGCACATGCTGACCGCCGAGACCATGGGCATCAAGGCAAGCTGGCATCGTCTGCTGGCCGGGCCGTTCGCGGCCGACGGCGGCTGGCTGCTGCCGGCGGCCGTCGCCGGCGCGCTGGGCGTGCTCATCTCCCGGCGCCGCCAGGGCAGGCGCGACCCGCTGCGCGCCGCCGTCGTGCTGTGGGGCGGCTGGTGGCTGGTCCTCGCCGTCTTCTTCAGCGTCGGCACCTACCTGAACTCGTACTACGTCGCGGCGCTCGTCCCTGCGGTGGCCGCGCTGTGCGGCACCGGCATCGCCGCGTGCGGCCCCCGGCCCTGGCCGGCCCGGGTGCGGCTGATCGTCGCCGCGACGGTGCTCGGCTGCGCCGGCTACGGCGCCTATCTCATGTCCGGGACGGCATCCGGCCCGGTCGTGCTCACCCTGGTGGCGCTGGTCGTGGCGGCGGCCGCCGTCGCCCAGCTGCGGCTGCCCGCGTCAGGCAAGGCCGGGCACCTGACCGCGGTCGCGTTCGCCGGTGCCGCGGTGCTCCTGCTGCCCGCGGCGGCGTCCGTGAGCTGCGTAGTGCGCGGGCTGGGGCCGTTTGACACCCCGTTCGAGTCGTCGAAGACCGTGCACAACAACCAGGCGCTGGCCGCCGACGCGCCCGCCCTTACCCGGGCAGTCCAGCGGCTGGAACGCCAGACGTCACCCGGTGATGCCCTGTTCGGCGCCGACACATCCGGCCTCGCGCAGGCTTACATCCTGTACAGCGGCAGGGAGGTGCTGCCTATCGGCGGCTTCCTTGGTAACGTGCCGGCCCCGACGCTGGGCACGCTGCGGGCCGACATCAGCCGCGGCTACGTGCGGGGATTCGTGCTGCCGGTGTCGCCGGCGGGCCCGGACCCGCGGGTGCGGTGGATCGAGTCGCACTGCACCAGGCTGCCCCCGCCCCCGCACCGCCGTCCGGTCCCGTACGCGAACTTCTTCTGCGGACCCGGGCCGGTCAGCCGGCCGGCTAAGGCAGCGACCGGAGCACCTGTACCGGTGACAGGTCCTTCTCGCTGACCGCCGCTGTGGCACCACCACCTAAGAATGTCGTGGCTGCGGCGGCGACGGCATACGCGGCGAACCTTAAGGTGATGCCATGGGATTGGCGGTGGGGCTGCGCGCGACCGTGCGGCACGTGGTGACCGAGGCAGATACCGCCATCCAGGCCGGCAGCGGGGACGTCCCCGTGCTCGGCACCCCCAGGCTGCTGGCGCTGGCCGAGGCGGCCTGCGTCGCCGCCCTGGAACCGCACCTCGATCCGGGGATGACCTCGGTGGGCACCGCGGTGGCGCTTGAGCACCGGCGGGCCAGCCCGGTCGGGGCCGAGATCGAGGTCGAGGCGGAGCTGACCGAGCTGGCCGGGCGCAGGCTCGTGTTCGCCTTCATCGCACGCCACGTGGGGCCGCTCGTGGCCGGCCGGGATCCCGGCCGGGACGAGGAACTGGTGGCGGGCGCGGGCTCGGTCGAGCGGATCGTGGTGGACCGGGACAAGTTCCTCGCGCGCGCCGCGCTCCGGCCCGGCTGACCCGGGTCGCGGCCTCAGACCCCGGTCGTGGACCGCGGGTAGGCGACCGCCGGGTCGGTGATCACGTTGACCAGGTAGGGCACGCCCGCATCAAAGGCCCGCCGCAGCGCGGGGCCGATCGCGTCCGGCCTGGTGACGGTCTCCCCGCCGCCACCGAGCGCCCGGACCACCTCGTCGTAGCGGCAGCCCGGTTGCAGGTCGGCGAGCACGTCGTAGCCGTACAGCGCCTGCATGGGGTACTTCTCCAGCGCCCAGATGCCGTTGTTGCCGCAGATCATCACGACCGGCAGCCGGTGCCGCACCAGCGTGTCCACGTCCATCAGGGAGAACCCGGCCGCGCCGTCCCCGAGCAGCAGTACCACCTGCGCCGACGGCCGCGCGATACGCGCCGCGATCGCATATCCCAGGCCGGTGCCCAGGCAGCCGTAGGGCCCCGGATCCAGCCATCCGCCCGGCTGCTGCGGCTCCAGGTACTTGCCCGCGTAGGAGACGAAGTCACCGCCATCCCCGATCACCACGGCGTCGTCGTCGAGCACCCGGGTCAGCTCGCCGTACACGCGCATCGGGTGCACCGGGTCGGCGTCGCTGGTCAGCAGCGCCTGGTCGGCCGCGATCGCGTCGCGGGCCGCGGCCAACAGCCGGGGGAGCCAGGTGTCCGCCCAGGGCGGCGCCGCGGCGCCTGCCTGGCGCAGCGCCCCGGGCATGGCGGCGGCCAGCGCCGTGAAGAACCCGGTCAGGTCCCCGGCGGCGGAGGCGGCGAGCGGGCGGTGGGTGGCGAGGTGGCCGGGGCTGTCGGCCACGTGGACCACTTGGGCGGGGCCGTTGCCGTCCCGCCCGCCGAACTCCCCGTAGCCGAGCCTGAAGTCCAGCGGAGTGCCTGCCACCAGCACCAGGTCCGCCCCGCCGAACGCCGCCGAGCGGGCCCGGGTGACGAGCAGTTCGTGGCCGGCGGGCAGTATCCCGCGCCCCTGGCCGTTGGCGATCACCGGCAGGCGCAGCTCGCAGGCGGCATCCCGTGCGGCCGCTTCGGCGCCGGTCAGCCACACGTCAGAGCCGAGCACAAGGACCGGGCGGCTTGCCCGGGCGATCAGGCCCGCGATCGCCTCGACGTCGGCGGGGTCCGGGCCTGCCGCGGCCGCCGGTCCGGGGACATCGGCCGCCAGCGCCGGCGGGTACGGGCCGCCGTCGCCGAACAGCGCCTCCATGGCGAAGTCGAGAAAGACCGGCCCCCGGTGCGGGGCGGTGGCCAGCCGGAACGCCTCATCCACCGCGGCACCGACCGCGGTCGCCTGGTGCTCGGTCCAGGCTCGCTTGGTGACCGGGGCCAGCAGCGGCGGGTGGTCGATCTCCTGCAGGCCGCCCGACCCCCACCGGTAGTCCGGCGCCCGGCCACCGAGCACGACCACCGGCGAGCCGTTGAACCAGGCCGTGGTGATGGCGCTGACCGTATTCGTGACGCCGGGGCCCGCAGTGACCACGGCCAGCCCCGGGTTCCGGGTGAGCCGTGCGGTGGCCTCGGCGGCGAACACCGCCGTCTGTTCGTGCCGCACGTCGACCATGCGCATCGGCGGATCAGCTTTCACCGCGCCGTCGTAAAGCGGGAACACATGCCCACCGGACAGGGTGAACATCGTCCCCGCACCGTGCAGGCGCGCGGCAGCCACCGCGTGCGCCCCGCCGTGCCGTGCCGGTTCCTTCTCCTCCGCCATGCCGGCACGTTACCAGCCGGTATGCCGAGCCGGGCCGGCCGGTCAGCCGGTTGTGGCGGCGGCCGTGGTGACCGGCACGGGTTCCACGGCCGAGCCGTCGTCCCCGGCCAGGTAGTGGGCGGGCTGGGTCTCGTCGGCGCCGGGGCAGCCGCATCAGCCCGAACACCGCCGTCCCCGCGCGCTCCGCACGGCAGGCGGCATGCGGCCCAGGGCAGGCCGGTAGGACGGTCAGAGGGTGGCCGACAGCGCCTTGATCGGCATCTTCAGGCGGCTGAGCATGTCCAGGTCGGCCCCGGCTGGGCGGCCGAGCGTGGTCAGGTAGTTGCCGACGATGATCGCGTTGATGCCGCCCAGCATGCCCGCCTCGGTGCCCAGATCGCCGAGGGTAAGCTCGCGCCCGCCCGCGTAACGCAGCACGGTGCGGGGCAGGGCCAGCCGGAATGCGGCGATCGTGCGCAGCGCGTCGGCCGCGCCGAGCAGCGGCCGGTCCGCCAGCGGGGTTCCCGGCCGGGGGTTGAGGAAGTTCAGCGGCACCTCGTCGGGGCCGAGGTCGGCGAGCTGGGCGGCAAGCTCGGCGCGCTGGGCGATGCTTTCGCCCATACCGATGATGCCGCCGCAGCACAGCTCCATGCCGGCCGCCTTGACCAGCGCGCAGGTGGCGGCGCGCTCCTCCCAGGTGTGCGTCGTCACCACCTGGCCGAAGAAGGACCGCGCCGCCTCCAGGTTGTGGTTGTACCGGTGCACGCCCAGGCCGGCCAGCTCGTCCGCCTGTGCCGGGGTGAGGATCCCCAGCGAGCAGGCGACATGGATGCCCACCTCCTCGGTGATCGCCCGGACCGCGGCGGCCACCTGCGACATCAGCCGCCGGTCGGGCCCGCGGACCGCGGCCACGATGCAGAACTCGGTGGCCCCGGTGGCCGCCGTCGCCCTGGCCGCCCCGACCAGTTCGGCGATGTCCAGCCACACCGCCCTGACCGGTGAGGAGAACTGCCCGGACTGGGAGCAGAAATGGCAGTCCTCGGGGCAGCCGCCGGTCTTCACCGAAACGATCCCCTCGACCTCCACCTCGGGCCCGCACCAGCGCATCCGCACCTCGTGCGCCAGCGAGAGCGCCTCGCCGAGGCGATCGCCGGGCAGGTTCAGGCACCTGGTGACCTGGCCGGCGTCCAGGCCCGTGCCCTCGTGCAGAACCTGGCTTCGCGCCTCATCCAGGATGTCGTCGCTCACGTGGGATCCTCCGGCCAGATGTGTGCTATTCCCCGCTTCTGGGCAGGTGTGTGCCGCGGTCGCGCATAGGCGCGCCACGGTCGGGCAGGTGCGTGCCACGGTTGGGCATGTGCGTGCCGCGGTGCAGCCGGGTCACCAGCTTGTAGCGGTCACCGCGGTAGCGCGACTGGGCCCATTCGACCGGCATACCATCCGAGTCGAACGAGTGCCGGGACAGCAACAGCAGCGGCATGCCGACGTCCACGCCGAGCAGGCGGGCGTCCCTGGGGTCGGCCAGCCCGGTCTCGATGGTCTCCTGCGCCTCGGCGATCTCCACGCCGTAGTCGGTGAGCAGCGCCTCATACAGCGATGGATGCCGCTCCAGGCTGCGGCGCAGCCCGGGAAAGCGCCGGGCGGACAGGTGCGAGGCGTCCACCGACATCGGCTCGCCGTCGGCCAGCCGCAGCCGGTGGATGCGCAGTACCCTGCTGCCCTCCCGGACGGCAAGCAGGGCGGCCAGTTCTTCGTCGGCGCCGATGTAGCTGGTGTCCAGGATGTTGGTCTGCGGGTGCAGCCCCTGCGCGCGCATTCCCTCGGTGTAGCTGGACAGCTCCAGCATCTGGGCAACCTTGGGCATGGCGACGAAGGTGCCCTTGCCCTGCATCCGCAGCAGCCTGCCCTCGATCACGAGTTCCGCCAGGGCCTGGCGCACGGTCGTGCGCGAGGTGACGTAGCGCTGCGCAAGCTCGCGCTCCGGCGGGACCGGCGTGCCGGGCGCCATCGCCCTGGTCAGCTCGAGCAGTTGCCGCTTCACCTGGTAGTACTTGGGAATCCTCGCGCCGGGGTCACCGGGCGGCAGCGGGTGAAGATCGGCGTCGCCGGACGCGGGAGAAGCGGTCACAATCACTTCCTTCCCACTGGCGTAGCCGTTGGGACATATTCCCCCACGGCGGCCAGTACCGGGGCCACAGCCGCGAAATCCGCCCCGGTCAGCTCCGCCAGCCGATGTACCTGCGACATGTCGGAATACTGCCAGCCGGCCCGGCCCGGCACACGCCGGGGCCTGTCTTCGGGGCACCCGGCCGGGGCCGGGCGGCGCGGATGCGAAGATGAGGCGTGGCGACCCTGAGCGACCTCGGCCGTCGGCTCACCCCGCTGACCGAGCCCGACATCGACTGGCTCCACGCCCTTGTCTCCGACTGGCAGCTGCTCGCCGACCTGTCCTTCGCCGATCTGGTGCTCTGGGCGCCGTTGCGGGACGGCTCGGGCTGGGTGGCGCTGGCGCAGATGCGCCCGACCACCGGGCCGACCACCTTGCTCGATGACGTGGTGGGCACCAGCGCGGGCCTGGGCGACCGGCCGTTCGTCCACACCGCCTACCACGAGAAGCGGATCTGCCGTGAGGGGGATCCGGAGTGGACCGGCGGGATCCCCGTCCGGCGCGAGTCCATCCCCGTGGTCCGCGAGGGCGCGGTCATCGCCGTGATCGAGCGCAGCACGAACCTGAGCTCGGCGCGGACCCCGAGCCGCCTGGAACTTACCTATCTGAAGGGGGCCGACGACCTCGCGCAGATGGTGGCGGCGGGCACCTTTCCCTACCCGGGCCAGGAGCCGGCCCTGGTCAGGTCGCCCCGGGTCGGTGACGGCCTGCTCCGGCTCGGCCGGTCGGGGAGGGTGGGATACGCCAGCCCGAACGCCCTGTCGGCCTACCGCAGGCTCGGCCTGACCGCCGACCTGGTGGGCGCCGAACTGGGGCCGCTGACGACCCGGCTCTGCTCGTCCGGCCTGCCCGCCGACGACTCGCTCATGGTGACCGCGAGCGGGCGGTCCCCCCGTGAGACCGAGATCGAGGGCAACGGCTCGGTGGTCCAGCTCAGGTCCCTTCCGCTGGTCGTCAACGGCGTGCGGACCGGTGCCCTGGTACTGATCCGCGACGTCACCGAGCTGCGGCACCGCGAGCGCGAGCTGATGACCAAGGACGCGACGATCCGCGAGATCCACCACCGGGTGAAGAACAACCTGCAGACGGTGGCCGCGCTGCTGCGGCTGCAGGCTCGCCGGACCCGGGCGCCGGAGGCAACGGAGGCCCTGGAAGAGGCGGTCCGCCGGGTCGGGTCCATCGCGATCGTCCACGAGACGCTGTCGCATACCCCCGAAGAGCTCGTCGACTTCGATGACATCGCCCAGCGGGTGGCGGCTATGGCCGGGGAGATCTCGGCACCGGAAACCCGGGTCAGCCCGGTGGTCGCCGGGCGCTTCGGCCTGCTTCCCGGCGCCGTCGCCACGCCGCTCGCCCTGGTGCTGACCGAACTGCTGCAAAACGCCCTCCAGCACGGCCTGGTCACCGGGCCGGGCCCGGCGCCGGCCGGGTCCGTGCTTGTCCAGGCGGCGCGGGGCCCCGGGCAGCTCACGGTCCGCGTCGAGGACAATGGGGCAGGACTGCCCGAGGGGTTCAGTCTCGACGCTCATGCCAGCCTGGGCCTGCAGATCGTCCGGACCCTGGTCGAGTCCGAACTCGGTGGCCAGCTCGCCATCAGGCCCCGCACGGGCGGGGGCACCTCGGTCCGGGTCAGCCTGCCCGTCAAGGCCATTGCCGTCCCATCCGGTCAGCCGAAACCAGGGGATACCGATTCCCCGGGAGATTCGGGCGCAAGCCAAAACCCCGCCGCGGCCGGGAAGGCAGCGACGGGGTGAAAACAGATTCGAAGCCCGGCCATTTACTGATTGGCCGGTCAGCAATTCGCGTGGCATCGCGGACATGCGCCCGCGCTGGATGGCCGGAGCGCGGCGGCCAGTGCGGCTCAGGCGTGGGCGCGAGCGCGGATCCGGCCGAGGCGCCGCTTGTAAGCGCGCCTTTCGTCTTCGCTCATGCCGCCCCACACGCCCGCGTCCTGCCCGCTCTCCACCGCCCACTGCAGGCAACTCTCGACCACGGGGCACCGGCGGCACACGCTCTTGGCCTCTTCGATCTGGAACAGCGCTGGGCCTGTGTTGCCGATTGGGAAGAACAGTTCCGGATCCACCTCACGGCAGGCGGCGTGGTGGCGCCAGTCCATGCGGTCCACTCCTCCATAACAGCCGGGCTGACCGCCCGGAATCCGCTGCGCCCGCGAGCTTGTGAATTGTTTCACGAGCTAGGCTATATGATAAGGACCGCGAGCGGTCCCAGGGACTACATATTCCAGTTGGATCATGAGCCTCAGCCCCCGCACTTGGCTCGTGGCCGAGGCTTGCGCCCGGGGATGAACCCGGTTGCAAGGCGGCAACGTGCGGGATGCGCGCGGCACACTCGAACCAGATCAAGCCTCTCAATCTCGTGGATCGATCGCAAGAGGCTGGGCCGGTGGTTTTGGCTGTTTGGGGTGTCAGATGGGTCACATTTGGGGGACAACCGGTGCATTCCGAGAGGGCCGGCCGGACGGTTGTGGCCTGGGCTGCTCCCTGGCCGGGCGATGACGCTCCGGACTGCCACGGAAACCATCCGGGGTGTAATCAGACGAGGACCCGCAGGGCGTTCGGAATGGAGCGGAGCATGACATGTTCCCGTTCGCCCACGTATTCCCCGTCCACCTGGAATGCCACCGGCCGGACGGCGCGGAAGGCCAGCGCATCCTGGTCGTGCAGGCTGACGACATGGCGGCCGGCCGGGCCCCCGTCGCCCAGCATCTGCCGCACCGCGTTGAGCACGCGCAGCGTGCCGAGCTTGCGCATCGCGAACAGATCCAGGCCGGTGTCGAAGCCCGCCCGCGGGCTGGCCCTGACCGGCCGCTGCCCAAGGTAGGTCCAGGGTGAGGCGTTGGACACGATGCCGAAGAACAGCCCGTCCATGGCGGGCTGGCCGTCCCGCTCCAGGGTGAGCGCGGGCTCGCGCCGGTTGGTCACCGTGGTGAACTGGCGGACGGTCGTCCGCACGTACAGCGCCGCGGACGCCCCCCGGCCCCGCGCTCTGAGGCCCTCCACCACCCGCACGACCTCCGCATCGATGCCAAGGCCCGCGTTGAAGCAGAAATAGCGGGCGCCGGCGAGCCCGACCCCGATGGTCCTGGTGCGGCCCGCGGGCAGCGAGCGGAGAATCCGCCCGGTCGCGTCGACCGGGTCCATCGGCAGTCCCAGGGCCCGGATGAACACGTTGGCGTTCCCGCCCGGCAGGGCGGCGAGCAGCGGCGCCCCGTCCGGCGCTCCGCCCGGTTCGGCCCCGCCCGGGCCGGCGCCGGGCGGGCGGGCCCGGAGTATTCCGTTGACCACCTCGTTCACCGTGCCGTCCCCGCCCAGGGTGAGCACGAGCCCGAAACCTTCCCTGGCGGCTCCCTCCGCAACGTGGGCGGCGTGTCCCCGGTAGCGTGTCTGCACAACATCCAGGTCGAGTTCCGAAGCCAGCGCGTGCGTAATGACCTCCCGCCGGACCGGCGTGGTGGAGGTCGCGTACGGGTTCACGATGAGCAGCGCGCGCACGCCCTCAGGCTAGGAGGTAGCAGGAAAATGCCGCATAGCCCCCCCACGTTGCGCGTGGCTGCGGTGGTGCAGGCCGCCGAGTCGGTCCTGGTCCTGGTCGCTACCGTGCTGGCGGGCGTGGACGCCGCGGCCGGCCAGTCCTACCACGTGAACAGCGGCATCGCGCTGACGATCATCGGCGTGGCCGCCGTCGCCGCGCTCGGCTTCGTGGCGGCCGGGCTCGCCAGGGCGCGCCGGTGGAGCCGCACGCCAGCGCTGCTCACCCAGTTGTTCGCCGGCATCGTGGGCATCTATCTGCTCCAGGGCCACCGGCTGGACTGGGGCCTGGCACTGGTGGTGCTGGCGGTCCTCGGTTTCGCCGCGCTGCTGTCGCCGCCCAGCCTGCGCGCGCTCACCGGCAGCGAGCAGGCCACACCCGGCCGCGAGCCCCCGCCGGACCGCCCGGCCGGCTGACCCCAGGCCCAGGCCGCCCGCACCTCGCCCCCGCACCCGCCACCCCGAACAGAGCCCCCTACTCGTCGGCGGTGAGGCCCTCCCGCAACTGGGCAAGCGTCCTGGCCAGCAGCCGTGACACGTGCATCTGCGAGATGCCGAGCTCGCTGGCGATCTGGGACTGCGTCATGTTGCCGAAGAACCGCAGCAGCAGGATCCGCTTCTCCCGGGACGGCAACTGCTCGAGCAACGGCTTGAGCGACTCCCGGTATTCCACGCCCTCCAGCGCCTCGTCCAGCATGCCCAGGGATTCGGCGACCGCGGGCGCGTCGTCGTCCCCGGAGTCGGGGGCGTCCAGCGAGACGGTCGAGTAGGCGTTGGCGGACTCCAGGCCCTCCAGCACCTCTTCCTCGCTCATCTGGAGGTGCGCGGCGATCTCCGCTACGGTCGGCGCCCGGCCCTCCCGCTGTGCCAGGTCGCTGATGGCCTTGGTCAGCGCCAGCTTCAGCTCCTGCAGGCGCCGGGGCACCCGGACGGCCCAGCCCTTGTCGCGGAAGTGGCGCTTGATCTCGCCCACGATCGTGGGCGTGGCATAGGTGGAGAACTCCACGCCCCGGGCCAGGTCGAACCGGTCGATCGACTTGATCAGGCCGATCGTGGCGACCTGGGTAAGGTCGTCCAGCCATTCCCCCCGGTTGCGGAACCGCCGTGCCAGGTACTCCACCAGCGGCAGGTGCAACTCGACAAGCTCGGCGCGGATGCGCAGCCGCTCCGAGTCGCCGACGGGCAGGGCGCACAGTTGCTCGAACAGATCCCTGGCCCGGCCGCGGTCCGGCACGGTGTGCTGAAGCTTCGGCGCGGGCGTGACAGGTTCGGCGGCAGGCGCGTCAAAGTCGTCCGGAGCGCCGATGCCGATCTCCTCTGCCACCTGTGCGCCGACCTCTCCGGTCACCCGGGTCTCGGTCTCGCCGGTCACCCGGACCCCGATGACTCGCGGACCTTGCGCAGCAGGACCGTGACCTTGTCGCCCGGGCCCACCCAGGCGTCGGCGCTGCCGGCCAGCGCGGAGAGCACCGTCCAGGCGAACGTGTCCCGCGACGGCGGTCGCGGCTGCAGGCTCAGCGCCGACACGGCGATGCTGATCCGGTCCGGTCCCAGCGTGAAATCACATTCGAGATTCGCCCCCGGCGCCGCCTGGCCGAGCAGCATCCCGCATGCCTCGTCCACCGCGATGCGCAGGTCCTCGATCTCGTCCAGAGTGAAATCCAGGCGGGCGGCAAGGCCCGCGGTC
>Ga0207664_10002785_pt1 | contig 11615 bp, 6 predicted proteins | sample LARL83metaG_FD_184349 | JGI IMG/M metagenome (GOLD analysis project Ga0207664, IMG submission 184349) | Corn, switchgrass and miscanthus rhizosphere microbial communities from Kellogg Biological Station, Michigan, USA - LAR L8-3 metaG... | ecosystem: Host-associated > Plants > Roots >...
TCCAGATCACCGCGGACGCCCCCGGCGGCGTGCTGGAGCCGCTGCCCAGCGACTGGGATGTCAGGTGGGGCGGCGCCGAGGACTACCGGATCGCGTACTTCGGCTTCGGGCGGCCCCGCTACCGCGACATCACGACGCAACCGGACAGCCGGTGGCTCGTCGACGTCATCGACACCTGGAATATGACGATCACCCGCCAGCCGGGTGTCTTCACCGGGACGTTCCGGATCGACCTGCCCGCGCGCGAGTTCATGGCGGTCCGGCTCATCGCGGTCACGGATGACTAGCCGCCCCGCGTGGTCAGCGGCCATGATCTCGCCCGCCGGGGACTTCGCGGGGGCGCCGCTGCTGCGCACGCAGTTCGCGCTCGACGACGGCCACGGGACGGTGACGAGCGCGAAGCTCGCGGTGAGCAGCCTGGGGGTCTTCGAGGCCTTTGTCAACGGCCACGCCGTCGGCCCCGACGTGCTGAGCCCCGGGTGGAGCAGTTACGAGTGGCGGCTGCGGTACCGAACGTACGACGTGACGGAGCTCGTGGAGCCGGTCATGGTGCTGGGTATCTGCCTAGGCAACGGCTGGAGCCGGGGGCGACTGGGCTGGAACGGGAACCGCGCCTTCTACGGTGACCGCCTCGCGGTCATCGCGCAGTTGGAGCTGACCTTCGCCGACGGTCACTGGCAACTGGTGAGCACCGACCAGACGTGGCGGGCCGGGCCGTCAGCGACGCTGGCCAACGACCTCTACGACGGGCAGACCATCGACGCCCGGCAGGCCGGTGACGCATGGATGCACCCCGGGGCGGCGCCGCCGGGCTGGGGCGGCGTCGAAGCGCTGGAGTTCGACACCAGCCGCCTCACACCGTATGTCGGGCCGCCCGTCGTCCGCCACGAAGCCGTCGCGCCAGTGCGCATCTGGTCGTCGCCGTCGGGCCGCACGCTGGCGGACTTCGGGCAGAACCTCGTCGGCTGGCTGCGCTTCACGGTCCAAGGCGAGGCCGGGAACGAGATCGTCGTCCGCCACGGTGAGGTCCTGGAGCACGGCGAACTCGGCGCACGGCCACTGCGCAGCGCCCAGGCCACCGACCGGTTCATCCTGTCCGGCGGGCAGGACCACTTCGAGCCCACCAAGACCTTCCACGGCTTCCGCTACGCCGAGATCACCGGCTGGCCGGGCGAGCTGACTCCGGGCGCCCTGGAGGCGGTCGTCGTCCATTCCGAGATGCGGCGTACTGGTCATTTCGAATGCTCAGACCCGATGATCAACCAGCTGCACCAGAACGTGACCTGGGGCATGCGCGGCAACTTCCTCGATGTCCCGACCGACTGCCCGCAGCGCGACGAGCGCCTCGGCTGGACCGGCGATCTGGCCGTCTTCGCGCCGTCCGCGACCTTTCTCTACGACGCGGGCGCCTTCCTGCGGGACTGGCTCCGCGACCTGGCCGCCGAACAGGAGGCGCACGACGGCATCGTCCCCCTCGTCGTCCCCGACGTCCTGAAGTACGAGACGGACCCGTCCGCTTTCCCGGATCCGGGAACCATCGCGATCTGGGGTGACGCGGCGGTGTGGGTCCCCTGGGCGCTGTGGCAGGCCTACGGCGACCGGGGCGTCCTGGAGGACCAGTACGCTTCCATGGCCGCGCACGCCCGGCGGGTGGAGTCGCTGCTCTCGCCGTCCGGCCTGTGGGACACCGGCCTGCAGCTGGGCGATTGGCTCGATCCGCAGGCGCCGCCCGGCGAGCCCTTCAAGGCCAAGGCCGACAGCCACGTCGTGGCCACCGCCTGCTGCTACCGGACCGCGTGCACCGTCGCGGACACCGCGGAGCTGCTGGGCCGGGCCGACGACGCCGGGCACTTCCGACGGCTGGCCGGGCGGGTCCGGGCCGCGTTAAACGAGCGTTCAACGAGCACTACGTCGAGGAGAACGGGACGGTGCGCAGCGACTGCGCCACGGTCTACGCGCTGGCCATCGTGTTCGGCCTGCTCGACGACGTCATGACGGCCCGGGCCGGTGACCGGCTGGCGGCCCTGGTCCGGGAGAACGGCTACCGGATCTCGACCGGGTTCGCCGGCACGCCGTACGCGACCGATGCCCTCACCCGGACCGGTCACCTGGACGACGCCTACCGGCTGTTGCTCGAGCGCGGCTGCCCGTCCTGGCTGTACCCCGTCATGATGGGGGCCACCACGATCTGGGAACGCTGGGACTCCATGCTGCCCGACGGCACCATCAACCCGGGGCAGATGACCAGTTTCAACCACTACGCGCTGGGTGCCGTCGCGGACTGGATCCACCGGACCGTCGGCGGGATCGCGCCGCTCGAGCCCGGGTACGCCACGGTGCTCATCGCACCGCAGCCGGGCGGCGGCCTGACCTGGGCCAGGGCGAGCCTGGAGACGGCTCATGGCCTGGTGGAAGTGCACTGGCGCCAGACGGGCGAGGACCTGGCCGTCGAGGTCGCCGTTCCCGCGGGCACGACCGGCGTGCTGCGGCTGCCGGGCCAGCCGGACCGGGAACTGGTGCCGGGCAGGCACACCATCACCGTCCCCTTCACCGCCGCGGGAAGTCAGGAGAGCCAGTAATGAGTGACGCCGACCGGGCCGCCGACATCATCGCGAAGATGAGCACGGACGACAAGGTCGCGCTCGCGTGCGGCGACTTCGCCGCGGTGGCCCACCTCGGGCTGCCCGCGCTGAGCTTCACCGACGGGGGCAACGGCATCCGGGTAGCCGGCGACGCGACCGCCTTCCCGGTGTGCCTGTCGCTGGCCGCGTCTTTCGATGAGCGGCTGGCCCACCGGTTCGGGTCCGCGGTCGGCCGCGAAGCCCGTTCGGCCGGTCACAACGTCCTGCTCGGGCCGGCCCTGGATATCGCGCGCACGCCGCTGGCCGGACGGCTGCCCGAGGCGTTCGGGGAAGACCCGTACCTCACGGGCGTCCTGGGCGCGGCGTACGTCCGGGGCGTCCAGGAAAACGTCGTGGCCATGGTCAAGCACTTCGTGGTCAATAACTTCGAGACCGGCCGGACCGGGTCCGGCGCGCCGGCCTCGGAGCGCGGGCCTGCCGTCGACGTCCACGTCTCCCGCCGGGCCCTGGAAGAGATCTACTTCCCGCCGTTCCTGCGGGCTCTGTCCGATGCCGGCGCGGGCTCGGTCATGGGTTCGTACAACCAGGTCAACGGCTGCTACGCCTGCCAGCATCCGGAGCTGCTCGGCATCGTGAAAAAGCAGTGGGGATGGCCGGGATTCGTCGCCCCCGACTTCATGTTCGCGGTGCGCGATCCGCTCGCGGCCGCGCGGGCGGGCCTCGACCTGCCGGGGCTGGACGACGCCGAGGGGCGCACGCCGGAAGACTTCACCAGCGGACGCGTCAGCCAGGACCGGCTCGACGATGTGGTCGCCCGGATGGTCAGCACGATGGTCCGGCATGACCTGCTTGACCGGCCGGTCGTGGCCCCCGGGCCGCCGGCCGCCGAGAACATCGAGCTAGCGGCAGAAGCCGCGGTGGCGGGGAGCGTCCTGCTGGTCAACAGGGCCGGGGCACTGCCCCTCGGGGAGGACGTGCGGTCCCTGGCCGTGATCGGCCCGGCCGAGATGGACGCCATGTACATCATGGGCGGATCGCCGGCCGTCAAGCTCCACCCCGAACGGGTGATCACGCCCCTGGCCGGGATCCGGCACCGGGCAGGCAGCCGCGTCCGGGTCGAGCACGCGCAGGGATCCTGGGGTGATGTCACGCTGGCGGCGGTGCCGCCCGCCCTGCTGTCCGTTCCCCCGGGTTCCGGTGCCCCGGCCGGGTCGGGAGTCCTGGCCGAGTACGTCGACGGTCCCCCGGACACCCCAGGCAAGCGCGTCACCCGGATAGAGCCTGGGCTCGAAGCCAGCAGCCCGCCCGACGGGTTCGGACCGCAATGGCGGGCCACCTGGACGACCGTCCTGACGGCCGCCCGCGACGGCCACCATCGGTTCAGCCTGGCCGTCGCCGGCCAGGGCTCGCTCTACCTGGATGGCGCGCTGGCCGCCGCAGGCGCACGCGAGGCGATCCACTTCATCGATGGGCCTTCATACGCCCTGCAAGCCACCGCCGATCTGGTCGCGGGCCAGCCGCTGACCATCCGGGTCGAGTACGAGACCGGGCCGGCGCTCGAGGTAGCGGAGTTCGGGCTGCGGCCGGAGGTCCGGCTCGGCTGGCAGCCACCGGACCGCCTGATCGGCGACGCCGCGGCGGTGGCCGCCGAGTGCGACGCGGCCGTCGTGATCGTGAACCAGGCGTCCGGGGAAGGGATGGACCGGCAGTCGCAGGCGTCCGGGGAAGGGATGGACCGGCAGTCGCTGGCCCTGCCCGGCGACCAGGACCGGCTCATCACCGAGGTCGCGCGCCGCAACGCCCGGACCATCGTCGTGCTCAACACGCCGGGTCCGGTCCTGATGCCGTGGCTCGATGACGTCGCGGCCGTGCTGCAGGTCTGGTACCCGGGCGAGCAGTTCGGCACCGCGCTCGCCCGCGTGCTGTCCGGCGACGAGGACCCGGGCGGCCGGCTGCCCGTGACCTTCCCTGCCCACGCCAGCCAGGGACCGGTCCAGGCGATCGCGCAGTACCCCGGAATCGGGGGCGTGGCCACGTATACCGAGGACATCCTCGTCGGCTACCGATTCTTCGCAGTGCACGACCAGCAGCCGTTGTTCCCGTTCGGTCATGGGTTGTCGTTTGCTCGTTTCTCGTACGAGAACCTGCGGGTCGACAGGCCGGGAGACGGTGAGATCCGGGTGAGTTTCGGCCTGGTGAATGACTCGCCGCGCCCTGGTCATGACGTGGCCCAGCTCTACCTGCGGTGCCCGGATGAAGCCGCGGAACCGCCGCTCCAGCTGAAGGGATTCCAGCGCGTGCACCTGGCCGCCGGGGAACGGCGCACTGTGACGTTCACGCTGACCAGCCCGGACCTCGCGGCCTGGAGTGATCCGGACGGGTGGGCGGTCCAACCGGGCCGCTACGAGGTACTGGTCGGCGCATCGGCCGCCGACGTACGGCTGAGCGCGTCCGTGGAGGTGACGGCATGACCTCCGAACTCATCGAGCGGTCGAACCGTCGACTGCGGGGTCGCGGCCGGATTCCTGCGATGACGAGGAGAAAGCGTTCATGACTGCCCCCACCAGTGACCCGAAGGTCGCCGCGGCGCTCGCCGCGCTCACCCTGGAGGAGAAGGTCCAGCTGCTCACGGGCCGGGACTTCTGGAACACCTGGCCGATCGAGAAGATCGGGCTGCGGCGCATCCTGGTGTCGGACGGGCCGTCCGGTGTCCGCGGCGAGACCTGGGACGAGCGCGACCCGTCGCTCAACCTTCCGTCCGCCACCGCGCTTGCGTCCTCCTGGGACCCGGACATCGCCCGGCGCTACGGCGCCGCGGCCGCGGTGGAGGCGCGCCGTAAGGGCGTCGACGTCGTGCTGGGCCCGACGATCAACCTGCACCGGTCGCCGCTCGGCGGCCGACATTTCGAGGCCTTCAGCGAGGACCCGGTGCTCACCGCCGACCTCGCCGCTGCCTACGTGACGGGCGTGCAGGATAACGGCGTCGGCGCCACGCCGAAGCACTACGTGGCCAACGATTCCGAGACCGACCGCTTCACCGTGGACGTCCGGGTCGGCGACCGCGCCCTGCGCGAGCTGTACCTGCTCGCGTTCGAGAAGGCGGTGACGCAGGCGCGCGCCTGGCTGGTCATGAGCTCCTACAACTCGGTCAACGGCACGACCGCGACCGAGAACGACCTGCTGGAGACCCCGCTGAACAGTGAGTGGGGCTTCGACGGCGTGGTGATCAGCGACTGGACCGCCGTCCGGTCGCTGGCGGCCGCCCAGGCCTCGCAGGATCTCGTCATGCCCGGTCCGGACGGACCGTGGGGCGACGCCCTGGTGGCGGCCGTCCGGTCCGGCGAGATCGCCGAGGCGGTCGTCGACCGCAAGGTGGCCCGCATCCTCACCCTGGCGCGCCGGGTCGGCGCGTTCGGCGGGTCCCCGGCCGAGCCGGCCTGGGTCGAGGACGGCGCCGCCTTTGCCCGGCACGCCGCCATCGAGGGCACCGTGCTGCTGGAGAATCGGGGCGAGCTGCCCTGGGACCCGGCCCGTCTGGGCACGGTCGCCGTGATCGGCGACAACGCGGCCAGCGCCCGCACGCAGGGCGGCGGCAGCGCCACGGTCATGCCCGCGTACACCGTCTCGCCGCTGGACGGCCTGCGCGCCGCGCTGCCCGGCACCGACGTCAGCTACTCGCGCGGAGCGGTCGTGCACGAAGGCGTGGCCGAGCTGCCGCTGGCCCAGATGACCAACCCGGTGACCGGCCAGCCCGGCCTGCGGGTCCGGTTCCTGGACGCCGACGGCACCGAGCTGTTCACCGAGGACCGGCGCTCGAGCATGCTCGTCTGGTTCGGCGGAGACGCCCCGATCGGCCGGTCGGCCACGGTGGAGCTGGCGACGCGGTTCACTCCGGCCGAGTCGGGCCCGGTCCGGGTCGGCTTCGCCACCGTCGGGCACGGCAAGGTCTACGTCGACGGCAGGCTCATCGTCGACGAGATCGCCGAATCCGAGCACACCGACCTCGGTGCCGCGCTGATGGCCCCGCCGACCGCCGCCGCCGAGGTCAGCTTCGCCGCGGGCACGCCGGTCGAGCTGCGCTTCGAGTATGAGCTGGCGGACCGCACCGGGCCGCTGGCCGACCTGCTGTGGCTGCGCTTCGGCACCGAGCCGGCGCCGGCCGACGCGGACGCGCTCATCAACGCCGCCGCCGAGGCGGCCGCCCGGGCCGACGTCGCGCTGGTCGCCGTGGGCACCAACTCCGTGGTGGAGTCCGAGGGCTACGACCGCGCCTCGCTCGCCCTGCCCGGCCGCCAGGACGACCTGGTCCGCGCGGTCGCGGCCGCCAACCCGCGCACCGTCGTGCTGGTGAATGCCGGCTCCCCCGTGCTGATGCCCTGGCGCGACCAGGTCGCCGCGGTATTGATCGGCTACTTCGGCGGCCAGGAATTCGGCCACGCCGTCGCGGACGTGCTGCTCGGCGTGGCCGAGCCGGGCGGGCGGCTGCCAACCACCTGGCCGGCGGGCGAAGCCGGCATCCCGGTCCTGTCCACCACGCCGGTCGACGGCGCGCTGGATTACGCCGAAGGCATCCACATCGGCTACCGGGCCTGGCTCAGGCAGGAGGCCGCTCCGGCGTACTGGTTCGGCAGCGGCCAGGGCTATACCGACATCACCGTGACCGGTGCCCAGGCGCCCGCCTCGGTCACCGCCGGGGCATCGTTCCCGGTGGCCGTCGAGGTCGAGAACCACGGCGGGCGGGACGGCAAGCAGGTCGTGCAGGTCTACGCGGAACGGCCAGACTCCGCCGTCGACCGCCCGGTGCGCTGGCTGGTCGGCTTCGGGGCCGTCCGGGTGGCCGCCGGCCAGAAGGCACAGGTGCAGGTCAGCGTGCCGACCCGGCTGCTGGCCTACTGGCAGGACGGCTGGTGGTACGAGCCCGGGGGGTATCAGCTCCGGATCGGGACCTCCGCCGTCGACCTGCCGATGACCGTGAAGGTGGAGCTCACCTGATGTTCCCCAACCCGCTGATTCCCGGCTTCAGCCCCGACCCGAGCATCACCCGGGCCGACGGCGCGTACTACCTGGCCACCTCGACCTTCGAGTACCTGCCCGGCATTCCCGTCTACCGCAGCACCGACCTGGCCAGCTGGACGCACATCGGCAACGTGGCGCCCCGGCCCGAGCAGGTCAGCGTAGCCGACGTGGCCACCGGCGGCGGCGTGTGGGCGCCGACCATCCGGTATCACGACGGCGTCTTCTACATCATCGTCACCGTCGCGATGAGCCCGCGCGGATGCGTCGTCTTCACGGCGACCGACCCGGCCGGCCCGTGGAGCGACGGTGTTTCTATCGACGGGGTCGGCGGCATCGACCCGGACCTGGCGTGGGACGACGACGGCACCGCGTACGTCACCTTCTCCGGGCTGTCCACCAGCGGCGAGGAGATGGGCCAGCACCTGGGCATCCAGCAGGTCCGGGTCGACCTGGTGGCCGGCAAGGCGCTCGAGCCGCCGCGCTCGCTGTGGTCGGGCACCGGGCTAAAGTTCCCGGAGGCGCCGCATCTGTACCACCGCGGCGACGACTGGTACTTGCTGATCGCCGAGGGCGGCACGGAGCGCGGTCACAGCGTCAGCGTGGCCCGGGGCCTCTCCCCCGAGGGCCCGTTCGAAGGGCACCCGGCCAACCCGGTGCTCAGCGCGTGCGGAACGTCCCGCCCGATCCAGAACACCGGGCACGCGGACCTGGTGGACACGCCGGACGGCGGCACGGCGCTGGTGCTGCTCGGTGTGCGCCCGCTCGGCCTGACTCAGTCGTTCTCGCCGCTGGGACGGGAAACGTTTATCACGCCGGTCTCCTGGGCCGGCGGCTGGCCGCAGCCGGAACCGGTGCTGCTGAACCCGCGCGAGGCTGCCGACGAGGAGGTCTTCGACTTCGCCGACCTGGTCGCGCTGGAGGAGCCGGGCTGGCTGGCGATCCGCACGATGCCGGGATCGGTGGCGTCGCTGGCAGACGGCCGGCTGTCGATAGCCGGCCATACCGGGCTGGACGATGCGCAGCCGCAGTTCGTCGGCCGCCGCCAGCGGCACCTGACCGCGACCGTGTCCGCCACCGTCGACGCTTCCGGCGGGACGGGCGGGCTGGCCGCCCGCTACGACGAGCACCACTGGTTCTGCCTGGAGGTGCGCGGCAGCGTCGTGACCGCCCGGGCTCACGTCGCGGGTCTCGCCCAGGCCTGGGAAGCCGCCGTACCGGAGGGCGACGTCGAGCTCCGGATGGAGATGACGCCGCCCGCGGCCACCTTCAACTCCGCCGCACTGGGCGGCGACCGCATTCGCCTGCTGGCGGCCGGAACCCTGGTCGCCGAGCTCGACGGGCGCTACTGGACCGCGGAGACCTGCGCGTCCTTTACCGGCCGGGTGATCGGGCTCTACGCGTCGGCGGGCACGGTCAGGTTCGCCGGGTTCCGGTACCGGGGCAGCGACGCCTGATGGACCGCATCGGCTTCGGGGCCGCGTACTACGCCGAGTACCAGCGCCGCCCGGACATCGATTTCGCCACGATGGTCGAGGCCGATTTCGCCCTGATGGCCGAAGCCGGCTTCTCGGTGATCCGGGTGGGCGAGTCGGTCTGGTCGACCTGGGAACCGGAGGACGGAAGGTTCGAGCTCGACTGGCTCGAACCGGTCCTGGACGCGGCTCATCGCCACGATATCGGGGTGATCCTGGGTACGCCGACCTATGCCGTCCCCATGTGGCTGGCCCGGCGCTACCCCGATATCGCCGCCGAGACGGCTTCGGGGCACCGCGTCGGCTGGGGCGCCCGGCAGGAGGTGAACTTCGCGCACGCCGCGTACCGGTTCCACGCCGAGCGGGTGATCCGCGCGGTAGTGGGCCGTTACCGCGAGCACCCCGCGATTATCGGCTACCAGGTCGACAACGAGCCCGGCCCGCGGCTGCTGTACAACACCGACGTCTTCGAGAAGTTCGTGGACTGGCTGCGCCGCCGGTACGGCACCGTCGACCGGCTGAACGAGGAGTGGGGCCTGGTCTACTGGTCACACCGGCTGTCGCGATGGAGTGACCTGTGGCGTCCGGAAGGCAACTTCCAGCCGCAGTACGACCTGGCCTGGCGGCGCTTCCAGGCCGAGCTGGTCACCGAGTTCATCGGGTGGCAGGCCGGTATCGTGCGCGAGCTGACCGGCGGGCGCGGGTTCGTCACCACCTGCATCTCCTACGAGCAGCCCGGCATCGAGGACGCCGAGCTGAGCCGGGCGCTCGATGTCGTATCCGGCAACGCGTACTACGAGACGCAGGACTCGCTGGCCCACCCGGGCGCGCTGCCCCGCTCGAGCGGCCCGACGGGCTGGGTGGTCCGCGGACCGTGGGCGCCCACCCGGGCGCGCTGCCCCGCTCGAGCGGCCCGACGGGCTGGGTGGTCCGCGGACCGTGGGCGGTCACCCAGCTCGCGGACCTCATGTACTCCTCCAAGCAGGCGCCGTTCCTGGTGACAGAGACCAACGCCGGCTCGATCGGCTTCTCCTCCATGAACGAGTCGCCCTACGACGGCCAGTGGCGCCAGGTGGCCTGGCTGCTGGTCGCGCGCGGAGCCCGGCTCATCGAGTACTGGCACTGGAACACCCTGTCGTTCGGCGCCGAGACGTACTGGGGTGGCGTGCTTCCGCACAGCGGTATCCCGGGCCGCGTCTACCGCGAGATCGCGCGGACCGGCCAGGAACTGCGCGAGGCCGGCGGCGCCTTCGCCGCGGCCGAACCCGACTACGACATCGCGGTGCTCTACGACTCCGACAGCAAGTTCGCGCTGTCGACGCAGGGGCCGCTGCGGGGTGAGGCCCTCATCGACCCCGACTCCTACCGGCACATCCTCGCGGCCTTCTCCCGCGGCATATTCGACGCCAAGCGCCAGCAGCGGCTCGTCCGGCCGCAGCACCTGCTGCCGTCGCGAGGCGGCGAGCACGACCCCGCCGACGCGGCCGCGCGCTATCCCGTGCTGATCGCGGCGGCGTTCTACACCGCGTCCGACGAGGACCTGGACTTCCTGGTCGCCTACGCGCAGGCCGGGGGACATCTCGTGGTCGGACCTCGAACCGGCTACGGAGACCGGGAAGGCAGAGCGCGCACTGCTCGAGCGCCGGTCCGGATCACCGGCGCGGCCGGCGTCTGGTACGACGAGATGGCCTCGCTCCCGTCGCCGGTGCCGGCGCACGGCGCGCTGCGGGGTGCGGCGACCGGATTCGCTGAGGGCCTCGTCGCCTCGGACGCGGAGGTCCTCGCCTCCTATCAGCACCCGCACCTCGGCCGCTGGGCCGCCGTCACCACAAAGCCCGCCGGAGCGGGCCGGATCACCGTGGTCGGCACCGTCCCGGATCAAGACCTGGCGGCCGACTTGGTGCGGTGGCTAGTCCCCGACGCAGCGGGCGGGTGGACCGCCGACGACTCGGTCACGGTCTCCAGCAGCACCGACGCGGCGGGCACCCGGCTGCACGTCCTGCACAACTGGAGCTGGGACGAGGCGAAGGCTTTTCCGTCCTCGACGGTGGCCGACATGCTCCGCGGCCGGCGCCACGCACCGGGCGAGCCGGTCACGCTCGGGCCATGGGACGTCCGGCTTTTCCGCAGCGATGAGACACAGGACCAGGGAGGTTCGGAGAATGGATCGTGAGGCGGTCAAGAGCGTCCTGCGCGGCCAGGAGATCGAGCTGCCGTCGTGGGCGTTCGGCAACTCCGGGACACGGTTCAAGGTGTTCGGCCAGCCGGGCGTACCGCGCGATCCCTACGAGAAGTTCGCCGATGCCGCGCAGGTACACAAATACACTGGCGTGGCGCCGCGGGTCTCGCTGCACATCCCGTGGGACCGGGTCGACGATTACGCGAAGCTGACCGACTATGCGGACGATCTCGGCGTCCGGATCGGCGCGATCAACTCCAACCTGTTCCAGGATGATGAGTACCGGCTCGGCTCGCTCACCCATCCGGACCGGTCGGTGCGGCGCAAGGCGATCGCGCACCACGCCGAGTGCGTCGACGTCATGCG
>Ga0207664_10002786_pt1 | contig 11614 bp, 13 predicted proteins | sample LARL83metaG_FD_184349 | JGI IMG/M metagenome (GOLD analysis project Ga0207664, IMG submission 184349) | Corn, switchgrass and miscanthus rhizosphere microbial communities from Kellogg Biological Station, Michigan, USA - LAR L8-3 metaG... | ecosystem: Host-associated > Plants > Roots >...
AGACGGCGATCGACGCCTGGGGCAAGATCGACATCATCGTCAACAACGCCGGCTACACGCTCGACGCGCCGATCCACAAGATGAGCGACGAGTGGTTCCAGCGGATGCTCGACATCCACCTGATCGTCCCGTTCAGAGTGATCCGCGCGGCGGCGCCGCACCTGCGCGAGCCCGCCAAGAAGGAGCGCGAGGAGGGCCGCGAGGTCTTCCGCAAGATCGTCAACGTCTCCTCGATCTCCGGCACGATGGGCAACGCCGGTCAGGCGAACTACTCCTCCGGCAAGGCCGGCGTAGTCGGCCTCACGAAGACGCTCGCGAAGGAGTGGGGCCAGTTCAAGGTGAACGTCAACGCGGTCGCCTTCGGCTACATCGAGACGCGCCTGACCGCCTCCAAGGTCGAGGACAACGTGATGGAGATCGGCGGCGAGAGAGTGCAGCTCGGCATCCCCGACCAGCTGCGCGGCATGGCCGCGATGCTGATCCCGCTCGGTCGCCCGGGCACGCCTGAGGAGGCCGCCGGCGGCGTCTTCTTCCTCTGCTCGCCGTGGTCGAACTACGTGCACGGGCAGACGCTGAACATCACCGGCGGACAGTTCACCGGCATGACGACCTGAGCGGTCGCGGCGGGTGGCCGCCGCGGCGCACGGGGAGACCGTGCGCCGCGGCGTCGCGAGTCGAGGGCTGCTCATGCGACCCAGTCCTCCTCGCGCTCCTCGTAGAGGCGGATCAGCGAGGACAGCTCGACGTCGAGCCCGTCGGCGAGCGTGCGCAGCGTTCTGAAGGTCGGGTTGATCTCGCCGCGCTCGAGCGCGCCGACGTAGTTGCGGTGCAGGCGGGCGCGGAAGCCGAGCTCCTCCTGCGAGATGACGCGGCAGGCGCGCAGCTCGCGCACCGCGGCGCCGAGCGTGCGGGCGTGCGCGGAGTGGACGCGGGACGAAGTAGGCTGGCGTGGCATGGGAGCTGTTGCCTCCTGTGCGCGGCCGGGGCGCTGTGCCAGCAGCGCCCCGGCCTTTTGATGGGGACGGAGGCGAACATTAGTTCGGGTAGCGGACGGGAACGGGGGTGAATTGCATCATCTCGCGCGATTATTCACAGGGCTTGCGCTGAATTGATTCAAAGCGCGCGAGACTCGTCACAGGTGGGCGGTCAGGATGGAGCGCGCGGTGGAGGCGTCCTCTCCGGGAGCCGACGGCACGGGGCCGACCGGCGGCCCCCATGCAAGGAGAGGAGGTGATGATGATCGAGGCGATTGTCGTCCTCGCCATCAGCGTGATGCGCGCGATGCTGGTCATCGACCGGCTCACGAGATAGCGCAGACCGCATCGCTCCGGGCGGGCAGTCGGCCCCGGCGCCCGCCCGGAGCACCTCGCCTCGCATGTGCGAAAGGCGAGAGCGGTATGTCATAGAGGTGCGATGATCAGAGGCGATCGCCCTCACCATCGCTCAAGAGCGTAGACGGCAGGACGACGAGCAGCAACCGGGCACGACCGGCAAGCTGCCAACCGCGCATGGCGACGGGGCTCAGCGCGGCAGCGCAGCGAGCAGGCGGTCGAGGTCGTCCACCGCGTTCCAGCCGCCGAACGAGGCGCGCACGAGGTCCTCGCCGGGCAGCGAGCGGACGACGACGCCGGCGGCCGCGAGTCGCTCGACGGCTGCCTGCGCGTCCGGCTCGCGCCAGGTGACGAGCGTCGTGCGGTGGCGCTCCAGCACCTCGCGACCGCGCTCGCGCAAGGCGTCGGCGGCGCCCGCCGCCAGCTCGGCCGCGTGGGCGTGGACGGCGTCCCAGCCGGCGGCGCCCAGCACGTCGAGCGCCGCCCGCGCCTGGGCGAGCGAGGCGGCCGGCAGCGCCGGCGTGTCGTAGGCGGAGGCATCCTCGCGCGCGACCGCGTCGAGCCCTGCGGAGGCGTCGAGCAGGTTCGCGTAGCCCGGCGCGGGCGGCCGCATCCGCTCGCGCAGCGCCGGCGAGACGTACAGCAGCCCGGTCCCCTCCGGTCCGCACAGCCACTTCTGCCCGGCCGCCGCGTACGCGTCCGCGCCGAGCGCCGCGACGTCGACCGGCACGGCGCCGACTCCCTGGGCGCCGTCGAGCAGCACCGGCACCTCGACCGACGCGAGCGCCGCCGGCGCATACCGTCCGCTGCGCCAGCTCACGTGCGAGCAGGCGACGAGCCGCGTGCGCGGCCCGACCGCGTCAGCGACCTCGGCCCACGGCGCGATCCGCACCTCGACGCCGCGGGCGCGCTGGACGCTCAGCGGGCCGAGCACGCCAGGGTGCTCCTCGTCGCTCGTGACGATCTCCTCGCCGGCGCGCAGGTCGAGCGCGAGCAGCACGCGCGCGATCCCGTCGGTCGTGGAGGTCGTCAACGCGAGATCGGCCGGCGCGCAGCCGAGGCGCGCCGCGTAGGCCGCGCGCAGGCCGTCGGCGAGCGCAGTGCGCTGCTCGAAGTGAGCTGCGCCGGAGCGCCCGTCCGCCTGCTCGCGCTCGAGCTGCGCGCACGCGGCCGCGACCGAGGCGGCCGGCAGCGGGCCGTTCGTGCCGGCGTTGAGATAGGCGAGGCGCTCGAGGACCGGGAGCTGCGCGCGCAGGGCGGCGAGCGACGCGCCGAGCGAGGTCGATCCCCTCGCGCTCATCTGCGTTCGAGCGCGCGGCCCTCAGGGGTCTGGTGCGCCTCGCGCCAGCGCGCGTGCGACTCGTCGATCACCGCGATCGCGTCCTCGCGCGGGAACCAGCCGTCGACCTTCACGACCTTCCCCTCGGGCGTCTTGTAGATGGAGAAGAAGTGCGAGATCTCGTCGCGCAGCGGCAGCGGCAGGTCCTCGAGCGAGTCGATCGAGGACCAGTTCGGGTCCTCCAACGGCACGCACAGGACCTTGTCGTCGACGCCCTTGTCGTCGCGCATCTTGAACAGCGCGATCGGCTTGACCGGGATCACACAGCCGGGGAACGTCGGCTCCGAGACGGTGACCATCGCGTCGAGCGGGTCGCCGTCCTCCGCCAGCGTCTGCGGGATGAAGCCGTAGTCGGTCGGATAGACGACGGACGAGAAGAGGAAGCGATCGAACTTGATCGCCTGCAGCCGCTCGTCCCACTCGTACTTGTTGCGCGAGCCCTTCGGGATCTCGACGAGGCAGTGCAGGTGGCGATCGCTCATGGGCTCCACGATACGCGAGCGAGACCGGGCGACGCCGTCTCCTGCCGCGTACGATTCGCCGCAGGTGACACACGCGCACGGCCACGATCACATGCACCTCCGCGACGCGACCGACGCCCGCGCGCTGACGATCGCGCTCGCGCTGATCCTCGCGTTCATGGCCGCGGAGGTCGTGACGGGCATCCTCGCCCACTCGCTCGCGCTGCTCTCCGACGCCGGACACATGCTGACCGACGCGGCCGCGCTCGGCCTCGCGCTCGTGGCGCTGCGGATCGCGCGCCGGCCGCCGCGCGGGGCGATGACCTACGGCTTCGGCCGCGTCGAGATCCTCAGCGCGCAGGCGAACGGGATCACGCTCGTGCTGCTGAGCGCATGGATCGTCTTCGAGGCGGTCCGCCGGCTGATCTCGCCGCCCGCGGTCCATGGCGGGATCGTCCTGATCGTCGCGCTCGTCGGGATCGCCGTGAACCTCGCGGCGACGTTCGCGCTCGCCGGCGCCGACCGCGAGAGCCTCAACGTCGAGGGCAGCTTCCAGCACATCCTGACCGACCTGTTCGCGTTCGTCGCGACCGCGATCGCCGGCGGCGTCGTCCTGGCGACCGGCTTCACGCGGGCGGACGCGCTCGCCTCGCTGCTCGTCGCCGCCTCGATGGCGTACGCCGGCACGCGGCTCGTGATCGCCTCCGGCCGCATCTTCCTGGAGGCCGCCCCGGCGGAGCTGGACCCGCAGGCGATCGGCCGCACGCTCGCCGCCCACAGCGGCGTCGTCGAGGTCCACGACCTGCACGTGTGGGAGGTGACGTCGGGCTTCCCGGCGCTCTCGGCGCACGTCGTCGTCGGCGCCGGGCGCGACTGCCACGAGCTGCGGCGCGCGCTCCAGCAGGAGCTGGTCGAGCGCTACGGGCTGCGGCACACGACCTTGCAGGTCGACCACGAGGCCGCGCCGCAGACGCCGCTGCAGATCGAGGTCCGGACGCCGGAGCCGGGCGCGGGGCCCGTCACGGCGACCACGTGGCCGCCGTCGCCACCCGCGAAGCCGTGAGCGCGATGCGCGAGACGATGTGGCGCCAGCCGGCCGAGCTGCGGCGGCTGCTCGCCGACCGCGCGCCGGCCGCCGCCGCCGCGCAGCGGCTCGCCGGACGGCGGGTGCTGCTGGCCGGCACCGGCACGAGCTGGCACGCCGCCAACCACGGCGCATGGATGCTGCGCGCGGCTGGCGTCGAGGCGTGGCCGATCCAGCCGCTGGACGCGGCGATCGGCGGGCCGTCGCCCAGCCCGGACGACGCGTTGGTCCTGCTCTCCCACACCGGCATCAAGCGCTACAGCGCCGAGCTGCGCGAGGCGGCGCGGGCAGCCGGCGTGCCGACGCTGGCGATCGGCGGGATCGGTTCGCCGGGGGTCGAGCTGGAGACGGTCGAGCGCGAGCGATCGTCCGCCTACACCGCCTCGCACCTGGGCGCGCTGCTGCGCCTCGCGCAGCTCGCGACGGAGCTGGGCGCCGCGCTCGGCGACCTGGACGCCGTGCCCGACGCGGTCGCGGCCGAGCTGGAGCGGGACAGCCGCCGCGTCGTCCCGCCCGCACGGCTGCTCGAGTACACGGGCGCCGGCACAAACGCCTGGACCGCTGAGGAGGGCGCGCTGAAGGTGCGCGAGACCGCGCGGCTCGCCTCCGAGGGGCTGATGGTCGAGCAGTGCCTGCACGGGCCCGCGGTCGCGCTCGACGCGCGCGACGCGCTCGTCTGCCTCGACGGCGGCGGACCGGGCGCCGAGCGGCTCGAGGAGGTCGCGCGCACCGTCGAGGCCGGCGGCGCGCGCGTGCACCGGATCGTCGCCCGCGAGCTCGGCGAGCCGCTCTCGATCTTCCCGCTGACGACCGCGGTCCAGCGGATCGCGCTCGAGGGCGCCGAGGCGCTCGGCACCGATCCGGACGCGTTCGGCTACGACGTGCCGGGACGCGAGGCGGCGTGGGAGCGGCTCAGACTGTGAGCGGAACCTCGCCGAGCGCGAGGCGGGCGCCGGAGAAGTAGTCGCCGGCGGGCGAGGCGAGGTAGGCCGCGAGCGCGGCGAGCTGGGCGTCGTCGCTGTCGACGCCGGCCGTGATCGCGACCGTCGTGATGCCGTGGCGCGCCCACTCGATCGAGAGCGTGCGGGCGAGGTTCTCGGTGGCGGCGCGCGCGCCGGCGACGGCCGGGCTCGCGTCGTCCGGCGCGGGCGCGACGACCACGATCTTGCCGGACGAGGGCTCCGGGATGAAGGCGGCGTTCGCGACCGCGCGCAGCGTCACCCATGCGAGGTCGAGCGCGGCGCGCAAACCGTCGGCGGACGCCGGACGCAGGTCGTGCACGAGCGCGTCCGTCGCGGGGTCGACCGCAGCCGCCATCGCCTCCTCGTCGAGCGTGGCCGGCAGCGCGGGCGTCGCGGCGCCGAGCGCCGCGAGCGGCGCGGCGAACGCGTGGCTCCCACCGCCGCCGAGTGCCACGAGGCGGCCGTCGAGCAGGCCCGGGCGCAGCAGCGCGGTCGCGTCCATCGCGATCTAGGACTGCGCGCCGGCGGGGCTCGCCGGCCCGCGACGCCGCCGCTCCGCGCGCACGCGGTGGCGAACCTGCTTCTCACCGTGCTGCTCGAGATCGGCGTAGAGCGCCCTGATCGCCGCGAGGATCTCGTCGGAGGCCGCCTGCTGCTGCTCGCGCGACGGTCTCGACACGTGCGCGAACCGCAGCGGCTCGCCGTACTGCACGAGCACCTTCGGGAACTGCAGCTTCTTCCAGTTGCGCACGCGCTGGGAGCCGTAGATCGCGATCGGCACGACCGGCGTGCCCGACTCGAGCGCGAGCCGGCCGATCCCCGGGCGCGCCTTCTCGCTCACCTTGCCGGTGCGCGAGCGCCCGCCCTCGCAGTACATGACGATCGCACCCTCGCGCTCGAGGATCGAGTGCGCGGTGATGAACGCGTCCTCGTCGTAGTGGCCGCGGCGCACGGGGAAGACGCCGCCGGGCGAGTAGATCCACTCCATCGGCTTCGTGAAGAGCTGCGACTTCGCCATGAAGCGCACGCGCCGACGCGTGAAGGCGCCCGTGAAGAAGTGGTCCATGAAGCTGAAGTGGTTCGGCGCGAGCAGCACGCGCCCGCTCGCCGGCACGTTGTCGGAGCCGATGCAGCGCATGCGGAAGCAGATCAGCCCGTAGAGGACCGTGATCACGCGCACGACCTCGTAGACCCAGTTCGGCTCGTGCGTGCGCGCGCGCTGGTGGAACTTGTCGAAGTACTCGGCCGGGCGCGGGTCCTTGTAGACCTGCGCCTTCATCGAGGAGAGCTGCTCGTCCGCCATCGGCGGGAGATTACCCGCGCGGCCGGAGAATGCGCCGGTCCCGGTATAAGTCGCCGCGATGGCCGCCTCCGCCCCACCGCGCGTGCTCGTCGTCAGCGCCTCGATCGGCGAGGGCCACGACCTGCCGGCGCGCTTCGTCGTCGAGGGGCTCAGAGCGCGCGTTCCGGACGTCGTGGCGCCGATCGAGGACGCGCTGCGCGCCGCCGGACCGCTCGTCGAGCGGCTCGTGCTCGGCGGCTCGGCCTTCCACTCCGACCTCGGCAACCTGATCTACGACGCCGAGTACGCGCTGATCACGCACGTGGCGCCGGTGCGCGACGCCGTCGGCGCGCTCGGCGAGCTGCTGTCCGGGCGCGGATTGCGGCGCGTCGTCGCCGAGCACCGTCCCGACGCGATCGTCTCGACCTATCCCGGCGCGACCGAGGTGCTCGGGCGGATGCGCCTGAAGGGCCGCCTGGACATCCCGCTCGTCTCCGCGATCACCGACCTCGCGGCGCTGCGCTACTGGTCCCACCCCGGCGTCGACCTGCACCTGATCACGCACCCCGAGTCGGCGGAGGAGGTGCGCGCGATCGCCGGGCCGCGCACGCGCATCGTCGCCGCGCGCGGCATGAACGACCCGCGCTTCGCGACGCCGCCCTCGCGCGAGGCCGGGCGCCGCACGTTGGGACTGCCGGCGGAGGGGAAGGTCGTCGTCGTATCGGGCGGCGGCTGGGGCGTCGGCGACGTCGAGGGCGCGATCGCGACCACGCTCGCGGCCGACGTCGCGCGCGTCGTGGTGATGTGCGGGCGCAACGAGGCGCTGCGCCGCCGCCTCGCGGCGCGCTTCGGCGACGTGCCGCAGGTGACGCTGCTCGGCTTCACGACGGAGGTGCCGTCGCTGTTCGCCGCCGCCGACGCGCTGATCCACTCGACCGCCGGGCTGACCGTGCTGGAGGCGTGGGCGCTCGGCTGCCCGGTGATCTCCTACGGCTGGGGCCGCGGCCACATTCGCGCGAACAACCGCGCGTTCGCGCGCTTCGGGATCGCCGACGTCGCAGGCGACCGCGCTCAGCTCGCGGACGCGCTGCGCCGCGCGCTGGCGCGGCGCGGCTCATCCGTCGCGGCGTTCGCGCGGCTGCCGCTCGCGGCCGACGTCGTGCTGGAGCTGATCGGCGCCGGCGGGGCCGACGGCGCCACCGCCCCGGTGCTCCTCGCCGGCGATCACGTCGGCGACCGCGGCTGAGCCGCCGAGCAGCGCCGCGCCGCCGGCGACCGCCAGGATCGCCGCGCCGAGCACGAGCCGCTCGGGCACCGTGTCCGCCCACGGCTCGTCGAACACGAGCGGGCCGGCGATCACCGGCACGAGCACCTGCGCGGAGACGACGACCGGCGCCACGCGCGTCGCGGCGATCCGCTGCAGCGCGCTCATCTCGGCCGTCAGCGCGAGGAAGCCGGCCAGGCCGGCGCTCGCGACCCACAGCAGCGCCGGCAGCCAGGCGCCGCGATCGAGCGCGTCGGCGACGAGCTTCAGGCCGATCGCCGCCCACGCGTCGCCGGAGGCCGCGGCGATCACGCGCAGGCGCGCGTCCTGCAGCCGGCGGCGCAGCGCGAACGGCAGCGCGGTCAGGGTGCCGAGCAGCAGCACGAGGACCGCCACGCCGACAGGATCGCCCGAGCTGCCGACGCCGGGATCGGCGACGAGCGTCACCACGACCACGCCGCAGACGATCGCCGCGACGCCCACCAGCTCCCAGCGGCCGACGCGCTCGTGCAGCACGACGCTCGAGAGCGCCAGCAGCAGCACGAGCCCGAGCGCGAGCAGCGGCTGGACGATCGTCAGCGGCGCAAGCGTGAGCGCGTAGACCTGCAGCAGCGCGCCGGCGCCCGAGAGCGCCGTCCCGCCCAACCAGCGCGGGCGCTTGATCAGGCGGCCGAGCAGCCCCGCGTGCAGCCGGTCGCCGCCGCCGGCGCGGCGCGTCTCGAGCGCCTGCAGCACGTAGGCGCCCTCGTAGCAGCAGGCGGCCCCGATCGCGACGCCGATCCCGGCGATCATCGGCGCCACCCCCTGTGGGAGGATCCGCCGCGTGCGACGCTCCACGGCCACCGCGACCGGTGCCGCCCTCGCAGTCGGCGCGTGGTCGCTGCCGGCGCTCGCTCCGCTCGTCCCGTCACTGTGCCGCTCCCTCGGCCTGCCGCGCACGTTGCCGGGCGAGGACGCGGCCGTCGCGCTCACGTTCGACGACGGGCCGCACCCGCGCGGGACACCGGCCGTGCTGGAGGCGCTCGCGGCGGCGGGCGCGCGCGCGACCTTCTTCCTGATCGGCGAGCAGGTGCGCCGCAGCCCGGCGCTCGCCGCGGAGATCGTGGCGGCCGGCCACGCGGTCGCGCTGCACGGCGACCGCCACCGCCTGCAGCTGCGCCTCACGCCGCGCGCGCTCGCCGACGACCTCGACCGCGGCCACGCGACGATCGCCGAGGCGAGCGGCGTGGCGCCGCGCCGCTACCGTCCGCCGTTCGGGATCTTCAGCCCGGCGGGCCTCGCGGTCGTGCGCCGGCGGGGCTGGGCGCCGCTGCTGTGGTCGCGCTGGGGGCACGACTGGCGCCTGCGCCGCACCCCGGCGCAGATCGCCGGCGAGCTGACGGATCGCCTCCGTGCCGGGGACGTGCTGCTGCTGCACGACGCGGACGATTACAGCCAGCCGGGGTCGTGGCAACGCACGGTCGCCGCGTTGCCCGCGGTGCTCGAGGCGATCGAGCGCCGCGGGCTCACGACGACCGCGCTCTGACTCAGGCCCGCTGCGCCGCGCGCCGGCGGGCGCCGACGGCGGAGGCCACCATCGTCGCCACCACGAACGCGAGCACGAACGCGAGCACGTGGTGCGAGCGCATGTAGTGCGAGAGGTCCGAGCCGCCGTCGAGCAGCGCCGAGCCGATCGTGCCGGCGAGCGCCGCGAGCAGCGCGGCGAAGACGCCGACGAGGATCAGCCCCGAGTCGCGCGCGACGCGCCGCAGCGAGAAGCCGCGCCGAGTCGCGACAGCGACGCCCGCCGGCTCCCCCTCCGACTCCGCGACGGCGGTGACCGGCTCCAGCGCCGGAGCGGGCTCGACCGCGTTCTGCTCGCGATGCCAGGCGACGTAGCGGCGCAGGCCCTCGGCGAACGGCGTGCGTGCCTCCCAACCCAGCTCGGAGGCGGCGCGCGCGCCGGAGACCTCGGCGCCCTTGAAGTCGCCCGCGCGGCCCTCGGTGATCACCAGCTCGACGTCGCCGATCTCGTCGCGTACGCGCTCGGCGATCTCGCGGATCGTGACCTCCTCGTCGCCGACGAGGTTGTACGTGCGGTCGGCCGCCTGCGGCGCGAGCCCGGCGACGACGCCCTCGGCGATGTCCTCGACGTAGACGAAGCGGCGCGTCTGCAGGCCGCCGCCGGCGAGCGTCAGCGGCTCGCCCGCGAGCGCCTTGCGCACGAAGATCGGGATCACCGCCGCCGGCCGCGCGCGCGGGCCGTACGGGATCCCGAAGCGCAGGACGGTCGACTCGACTCTGTAGAGCTCGCGGTAGGAGCGGCAGTACAGCTCGCCCGCCAGCTTCGTGGCGGTGTAGAGATGCGCGGGGGGCGCGAGCAGGGTCGCCTCGTCGACGTGCTCGGCGTCGACGTCGGAGTAGACCCAGATCGTCGAGGCGTAGACGACGCGGCCGATCTCCAGCTGCCGTGCGGCCTCCAGCACGTTGAGCGTGCCGCGGGCGTTGAGCTGCTCCGCCCAGACCGGATCCTGCTGGACCTCGCCGACGTCGGCGGCGGCGGCCAGGTGCGCGATCGCGTCGCAGCCGTCCGCGGCGCGCAGCATGTCCTCCAGCACGCACATGTCGCCGATCGCCGTGTCGACGTCGGGGTGGTACGGCGAGGGACGCACGTCGAGGATGCGCGGCTCGTGGCCGGCGGCGATCAGCTTGTCGACGACATGCGAGCCGATGAAACCGGCTCCGCCGGTGACGAGGACGCGGCTCATGCGGGGTCGACCTCCGGTCGGTAGTAGAGCGGGACGCACCAGTGGCCGGTGGCCACCCAGTCGGTGTTGGGCAGATCGTCGCCCGTGCCCATGATGCGGTGGCAGGGCTGGTCGTAGACCTTGCCGCTGGACTTCTCGATCGGATCGAAGACGATGTACTTGTAGAGGCCCGACGTCATGCCGTCGGGCAGCTCCAGGCGCCCCGGATGGAGCGGATCGAGATGCTCGCGCGCGGCGGCGTTCTTCCAGGCGACGATCTCGGGCATGCGCTCGGTCTGCACGAGGCCCATCGCCGCGGTGAACTCGCTCATGCGGAAGTTGACGCCCGGCACGTCGTAGTCGGGCTTGCCGTAGTCGCGGAACTTGCGCGCGTAGGCGATCAGGTCCTCGTCCTTGGAGACGAGGACGCCGCCCTCGCCGGTCGACACGGTCTTCGTGGCGTAGAACGAGTACACCCCCGCGTCGCCGTAGGTGCCCGGCCGCTTGCCGTTCCAGTCGGCGCCGTGAGCGTGCGCGCAGTCCTCGAGCAGGAAGACGCCGTGCGCGCGGCAGGCGTCGGCGATCGCCTGCGAGTCGAACGCGATGTGGCCGCCGATGTGCACGAGCACGCACGCGCGCGGCTTGTGCCGGGCGATCGCCGCCTCCACCGCGGCAAGCGAGAGGCACAGATCCTCTCTGGAGCAGTCGAGGAAGACGGGCGTCCCGCCGGCCGCCATGATCGCCAGCGGCGTCGCCATGAACGTGTTCGACGGGCACAGCACCTTCTGCCCGCGCACGCCTGCGTGCTCGAGCGCGGCGATCGCGCCGCCGGCCCATGAGCCGAGCGCGACGGCGGGCGCGCCGTTCCAGGCGGACCAGGCTTCCTCGAAGCGGCGGTTCATCGCTCCGTGCGACCACTGCCCGGAGTCGATCACCTCGTCGATCAGGGCGTGGAAGCGGGAACGATCGCGTTCGTCGAAGCCGATCGCGAAGCGGTGGAGGTCGGATTGGGTGGTTGACACGAGGCGGAACGCTAATGGTCCGAGCGGCGATCGGTCGCCACCGCGTTGTGCGGGGCCGGCGCGCGGCGCGCCAGATAGACGGCCAGGAAATCCAGCAGCTGGCGTCCCCGGTGCAGGAATCCTCGCAGGCTGCGGCCCGTCGC
>Ga0207664_10002790_pt1 | contig 11598 bp, 11 predicted proteins | sample LARL83metaG_FD_184349 | JGI IMG/M metagenome (GOLD analysis project Ga0207664, IMG submission 184349) | Corn, switchgrass and miscanthus rhizosphere microbial communities from Kellogg Biological Station, Michigan, USA - LAR L8-3 metaG... | ecosystem: Host-associated > Plants > Roots >...
CCATCGCGTCCGCGTCCGCCCTAGCCCATGTAGTCGTCGATGGTCGACCATACCCGATGAATGCCGGATGGGACCACTTCCGCTAGCGGACTGCGTCAGATGTTACTCAAGTGACCGCAGCGACCCCTCTTGTGTTAAAAAAGTGCTTCATGGTAGAAAAGGCGCTAGATCTGCACCCTTTTCTGCCGCGAAGCCCTTATCTAACATGGTAAGTCGGCCGAACACGGTCCGACTTGTGGCAGAACGACCTAAATGCCCCCGGAGGAGAGCCGCTTGCGAGGCCAACCGGCCCGGCGAGAACACGGCAGCAAGCGACCTAACGGCAAGCGTCGTTCACATCAGCCTCAGCGCTCACCTCAGCACCGCGCTGTCCTCGGCGCCGGGTGTGATGAGCCTCGGCGCGGGGTTTGATGCGCTCGGCGCGAGCCTCCGCGCGGCACAAACCTCGGCGCGGACGCGCCCGGCCGCGCGGACGAACCGCGGCCGGCACCTCCGCACCGCCAGCAGCGCCCTAGCGGGCGACCTTGCCGGCCTTGATGCAGGAGGTGCAGACGTTCATGCGCTTGCGGTTGCCGCTCACCATGGCACGCACGGTCTGGATGTTCGGGTTAAAGCGGCGGCGGGTGCGGCGGTGCGAGAACGACACGTTGTTGCCGAAGGCCGGCCCCTTACCGCATACGTCGCAGACGGAAGCCACGGTTCGCTCCATTGCATAGGGATTCGAAGGACAGACGCCGCGCTCCGCTCACGGCGGAAACCCGACAGCCGTCGAAGCCTACCCGATGCCGCCGGGCGCTGGCGAATCGCACGCCCAACCCGAAGGAAATGTCGTTCCCTCACCCTATGCTGCCAAGGGTGAGCACCCTCCGCGACCCGCTGAACCGGCTGCTCGGGCCCAAGACGTCCAAGGCGCTCGAGTCCGCCTTCGGCCTGCGTACCGCCGTGGACCTGTTGCGCCACTATCCACGCCGCTACTACACCAGGGGCGAACTGTCCGATCTGGCCTCGCTGCGCGAGGGCGACCATGTCACCGTGGTCGCCCGGGTGGTGACGACTCACCTGCACCCGCAGCGCGGCAAGACCAGCCAGCGCCGCCTGGAAGTGGTGGTCACCGACGACACGGCCCGGCTCACGCTGATGTTCTTCGCCAACACCGGGTACTACCACAAGGTGCTCACGCCGCACATGGTGTACATGTTCGCGGGCACGGTGAGCACGTTCCGTGGCCGCAGACAGCTGGTCCACCCGGACTGCCAGCCGCTGCCCGGCGCGGCGCCCAACGCTGACCTCACCCCGGAACTGGCCTCGGAGTTCGCCAGCGAGCTGATCCCGGTCTACCCGGCGAGCGCCAAGATCAGCTCGTGGGCGATTGCCAAGTCGGTCAGGACCGTGCTCGGCTCGCTGGACGCCGGCGAGGACCCGCTCTCGCAAGACATCAGGGACCGGTACCAGCTGATGGGGCGGGCCGAAGCGCTGCGGGCCATTCACGCCCCGCTGGACACCGACGACGTCCGGCGCGCCAGAGACCGGCTCAAGTGGGACGAAGCCTTCACGCTTCAGGCCGCGCTGGCCCGCCGCCGGGCCGCGGCGGCCGCCATGCCGGCCATGCCTCGCCCGCCTGAGCCGGACGGCATCGCGGCGGAGTTCGACGGCAGGCTGCCGTTCACCCTCACCGCCGGGCAGCAGCAGGTCGGCCAGACCATCTCGCACGACCTGTCTTGTGCCTATCCGATGCACCGGCTGCTCCAGGGCGAGGTCGGCTCGGGCAAGACGGTTATCGCCATCCGGGCGATGCTCCAGGTGATCGACGCGGGAGGCCAAGCCGCCCTGCTCGCCCCGACCGAGGTCCTCGCTCAGCAGCACTACCGCTCCGTCACCGACCTGCTCGGTCCGCTGGGACAACGCGGCCAGCTCGGCGGCGCGGAGCACGCCACCGGAGTCGTGCTGCTCACCGGCTCCTCGGGTGCGGCTGCCCGGCGCCAGGCGATGCTCGACGCGTGCACCGGCGAGGCCGGCATCGTGATCGGCACGCACGCCCTGCTCGAGGACAAGGTCCAGTTCGCCGACCTCGGCTTGATCGTCATCGATGAGCAGCACAGGTTCGGCGTCGAGCAACGCGACACGCTCCGCGCCAAGGCCCAGGACAACCGGCCGCACGTGCTGGTGATGACCGCGACCCCGATCCCGCGAACGGTCGCGATGACCGTCTACGGCGATCTGGAGACCTCGACGCTGACCGAGCTGCCGGCGGGCCGGTCACCGATCGCCACCCACGTCGTGCCGGCCGCGGACAAGCCGCACTTCCTCGAGCGCGCTTGGGAGCGGGTCCGTGAGGAAGTGGGGCACGGTAAGCAGGCCTATGTGGTGTGCCCGCGCATCGGCGGTGACCTGTACGACGATGACGAGGCACCCAAGCTGCCGCCCGGCCGGCGCCAGCCGCTCGCCGTCGCGGACGTGGCCGCCGAGCTGGCCGGCGGTCCGCTTGAGGGCCTGCGCGTAGCGCTGCTGCACGGCAGGCTGAACCCGGAGGAGAAGGACGCGGTCATGCGCGATTTCGCGGGTGGCCGGATCGACGTGCTGGTCGCGACCACGGTGATCGAGGTCGGCGTCGACGTGCCGAACGCGACGGTCATGGTGATCATGGACGCGGAACGGTTCGGGGTGTCCCAGCTGCACCAGCTGCGCGGCCGGGTCGGCCGCGGCCAGGCACCAGGGTTGTGCCTGCTGGTGACCGAGGCGCCGCCGGACAGCCCGTCCCGCGAGCGGCTCAACGCGGTGGCGGCGACGACGGACGGCTTCAAGCTCGCCCGGCTCGACCTGGAGCAGCGACGGGAAGGCGATGTGCTCGGCGCCGCCCAGGCCGGGCGGCAGTCCAGCCTCCGGCTGCTCCGGCTGCTCGCCGACGAGGATCTCATCGGCCTGGCCCGCGACGAGGCCACCCAGGTCATCGACCGGGACCCTGACCTTGAGGCGCACCCCGCGATCAAGACCGCGATCGAGGACCTGCTCGGCGACCAGGCGGACTTCCTCGAAAAGACCTAGTTACGTGACGATGGAGACAGTGCCCATGCCACGGACGAACTGGGCCGGTAACGTCACCTTCGGCGCGGAGCAGATCCTCCGCCCGGACAGCGTCGCCCGGCTGCGACGGCAGGTCGCGGACAACGCCAAGGTGCGGGCGGTGGGCGCGGGTCACTCGTTCAGCCCGGTCGCGGATACCACCGGCGCCCTCATCTCGCTGGACGATCTGCCGGCCACGGTGCGGATCGACCCGGAACGCCAGACGGTCACGGCACCGGCGTCGATCAGGTACGGCGCTCTCGCCGCCCGCCTGGACGCGGCCGGGTACGCGCTGCCCAACCTCGCCTCGTTGCCGCACATCTCCGTCGCGGGGGCGTGCGCGACCGGCACGCACGGATCCGGCGACGGCAACCGCGCCCTCGCGTGTGCCGTAAGAGCCACGGACCTGGTCACCGCGGACGGCGAGCTGGCGACAATCGACCGGGACACCCATCGAGCCGAGTTCTCCGGCATGGTGACCGCACTCGGCGCGCTGGGCATCGTGACCAGCGTGACACTGGACCTCGTCCCGGCGTTTACCGTGCGGCAATGGGTTTACGACGACCTGCCCCGCCGTCGGCTCGAAGCGGACTTCGCGGAGATCTTCGCCAGCGCCTACAGCGTGAGCGTGTTCACCGACTGGCGCCTGCCCGGGACGGTAAGGGTGTGGCGAAAGCAGACAACGGCCGCCATACCGCCCCAGCGATGGCTGGACGCCAGGCTCGCCGCCGCTCAGCTGAATCCGGTCCCGGGTATGGACCCCGGGAACACTACCGCGCAGCTGGGCGTGCCCGGCCCATGGCATGAGCGGCTGCCGCATTTCACCGCCGAAGGCACGCCGAGTAGCGGCGACGAGCTTCAGTCCGAATACCTCGTGCCCCGCGAGCACGCGGTGGAGGCGCTGGCCGCGCTGGCGCCCATTGCCGACCGGATCGCGAACGTGCTGCGGATCTCGGAGATCCGCACCGTAGCCGGGGACGACCTGTGGCTGAGCCCGTGCTACCGGCGTGATTCGGCCGGAATCCACTTCACCTGGCGCAAGGACCCCGCGAACGTGATCCCGGTGCTCGAAGCCATCGAGGAGCGGCTGGCCCCGTTCGCCGCCAGGCCGCACTGGGGCAAGGTGTTCGTCATGTCGCCGGCCGAGCTGTACCCCCGGCTGGCCGATTTCGAGCAGCTGCGAGCCCGCTACGACCCGGCAGGCAAATTCCGCAACGACTTCACCAAGCTGGGCGTCTGAGAACCCGCAGTGCCCGCTTCTGTCCGATGCTTTCGACTTCGGCTCTGGATCCGGGAGGCCAAACCGGACCCTGCCGGCTTATCCCGGGGGCCAGCGGCCGGCGGATGGGCTCGGTCGGCCCGATGGGCCTCGATAACGTGGTGAATTACCCTTTCGTGGTAGCGGGACCCTTGTTTACGAGGGTCGATCTACCACGACGGGGTAATCTTCCACGTCGTTGACGGGCGTGCCGGTGCGCTCCTGTCCCGCCAGCCGCACATTGCACTCCAGGCACACGCTGCGTACTCGCGGCCCTGGGCCGCGGCAGCGCGGCGTCGGGCGGGCGCGGCGTCGGGCGGGCGCGGCGCCGGCGGGCGCGGCGTCGGGCGGGCGCGGACTGCGCTATGACAGCCGGACGGTGTGGCGAGCCCGGACACCTAAGTCCAGCCTGGCCGCGCCAGCCCTGCTTCGTACGCGAACACGACTAGCTGCGCCCGGTCCCGCGCGCCGAGCTTCATCATCGTCCGCGCCGCGTGCGTCTTGACCGTGGACTGGCTGACGTAGATCTTCCTGGCGATCTCCTCGTTGGACAGGCCGCCGGCGATCAGCGTCAGCACCTGCTTTTCGCGCGGCGTGAGCTCGTCGACGCCGCGCACCGTACGGACATCGGCGGTGCGCGCGGCGAACTCGGAGATCAGCCGCCTGGTCACGGTGGGGGACATCAGCGCCTCGCCGGCCGCCACGACGCGCACAGCGCGCAGCAGCTCGTTCGCGTCGGTGTCCTTGACCAGGAACCCGGCGGCACCGGCCCGCAGCCCGGCGAAGATGTACTCGTCCAGCTCGAACGTGGTCAAGATGACCACGTGCACCCCGGAAAGCGACGGCATAGCCGCGATTCGCCTGGTCGCCTCGATGCCGTCCATGCCGGGCATCCGGATGTCCATCAGCAGCACGTCCGGCTTCTCCCGCTCGGCGAGCCGCACCGCGGCTGACCCGTCCGCCGCCGAACCGACCACCGTGATGTCGTCCTCGCCGTCGAGCAGCGCCGCGAAACCGGACCTGACCAGCTCCTGGTCGTCGGCCAGCCCCACCCGGATCATGACCCGCCACCCGCCGGCAGGTAAGCCCGCACCCGGAACCCGCCGCCGGGGCGCGGTCCGGCTTCCAGCGACCCGCCGAGCGCCCTGGCCCGCTCGGTCATGCCAGCCACCCCGTTCCCGCTGACGGCCGGCCCGGTCGCCAAGCCGCGCCCGTCGTCCTCCACCGAGACGGTCAGCGCGTCCGGGTCGTACCGCAGCCGCACGACAGCCGTCCTGCCGCCCGAGTGCCGCACGCTGTTCGTCAGTGCCTCCTGCACGATCCGGTACGCCGCGACGTCCACGCCGGCCGGCACCGGCCGCGGCGCGCCGTCGGTGACCACCCGGACCGCGATCCCCGCCGTGCCCGACGCCAGCTCACCGAGCCGGTCGAGCCCGGGGCTCGGCGCCAGCGGCGCCCCCGATCCGTCCGAAGTACGCAGCACCCCGAGCACCGACCGCAGCTCGGCCAGGGCCTGCCTGCTCACGTCGTGGATCGCGGTCAGTGCCTCGCGGGCGCGCTCCGGCTGGCGGTCCATCAGGTGCAGCGCGGTCTTCGCCTGCACGTTGATCACCGAGATGTTGTGCGCCACCACGTCGTGCAGGTCCCTGGCGATGGCCAGCCGCTGCTCGCTGGCCGCGCGCCGCGCCTCGGCCGCGCGCCGGCTCTCGATCTCCGCCGCCCGCTGGCTCCGCACCCGGAACAGCTCCGCGACGGACAGCAGCACGGTCAGCCAGAACAGCAGCCAGAGCGCCTCGGCCGCCGAGGTGTGCCCGTGCGCGCCGATCAGCCACGGCGGCCAAGCGCTGACAAGAACGCCGATGATCGCCGAGGCGATGGCCGCGGTCCGACGCTTCGCCACCACCGCGTTGAAGTACGCCACGATCAACGCCAGCCACACCGGCCACACGTTCAGCCGCCCGCCCCACAGCCCCATGGCCAGCGTGACCGCCAGCACCTCGACCGGGAACCTGCGCCGGGCCAGGAGCGACAGACCGCCTATAAAAACCGGGATATACCAGAACGAGCTAACGTGCTCCTGGCCGTTCCCGTGCCAGTGCCGCGAGCTGTACGTCCCGGCCACCTCTATGGCCGTGACGACGCCGGCGATCGAGGCGTCGATCACCCAGCTTCTGGGCAGCGCGCGAATGTTCATCGCACCCGACGCTACCCCCGGCTGGCCTGCGCGTCGTCGGCCGGCGGGCTACCTGGCGGGCCGGCGGTGTACATCACAGGTCGACCCGGATCTGCCCGCTTGACCGACGCCCCGGCGGACCGGCGGAACGCACGATGGCGGGCATGACAACTATCGAAGTCCGCGGCCTTGCCAAGCGGTTCGGCGCCACGGCGGCGGTGAGCGACCTGAGCTTCGACGTGGCGCAAGGGTCGGTCACCGCCTTCCTCGGCGCGAACGGCGCCGGCAAGTCCACCACGCTCAGGATCCTGCTCGGCCTGGTCCGGGCCGACGCCGGGACCGCCACGATCAACGGCCGGGCTTACCGCGACCTGGCCGAGCCGTTGCACCAGGTCGGCGCCGTGCTGGAGGTCAGCTTCCACCCCGGCCGCAGCGGCCGGGACCACCTGCGGATCCAAGCGATGGCCGCCAGCGCCGATCCGTCCCGCATCGACGACGTACTGGAGCTGGTCCAGCTGACCGACGCGGCCGATCGCCGGGTCGGCGGGTACTCGCTCGGCATGCGGCAGCGGCTCGGCCTGGCCGGCGCGCTGCTCGCGGACCCGGCGGTGCTGATCTTGGACGAGCCGGCCAACGGGCTCGACCCGGAGGGCGTGCGCTGGCTCCGCGACCTGCTGCGCGGGTTCGCCGCCGAGGGCGGCACGGTGCTGGTGTCCAGCCACATCCTGGCGGAGGTCGCGCAGACGGTAGACCACGTGATCATCGTCGACCGGGGCCGCCTGGTGCGGCAGGCCTCGCTCGCCGAGCTGACCGCGAGCGGGGACCTGGAAGACGCCTACTTCGGCCTCACGCACAGGGAGAGCTTCCGATGAGCAATGCGATCAGGGTAGAACTGCTCAAGCTGCGCACCACCCGGCTGACCTACGGCCTGCTGCTCACCGGGGCGGCGGTCACGGCGCTGTTCACGAACCTGGAGGCGGCGCTCGGCGGGAAGGGCTCGAGCGGTCCGAAACCGCTGTACACCGCGTCCGGATTCACCGACGTGTTCACCGGCGGCATCTGGCTGCTGCTGTTCGCCGCGGTGGCCGGGGTGACCGTCACCACCTCGGAGTACCGGCACCACACCGCCACGCTCACCTATCTGGCGCTGCCGGACCGCAACCGGGTGCTGCGGGCCAAGATGGTCGCCGGCGCGCTGACCGGCCTGGTCTTCGGGCTGGCCGCCGTCGTCGTCGCGGGTGGCACCGCGGTCGGGTTCACCCTCGCCAAGGGTTACCAGATACCGCTCAGTGACGCCACGATGATCAGGTTCGCGGTCGGCAGCCTGCTGGCCGGCGCGCTGCTCTCCGCGATCGGCACCGGCGTCGGCGCGCTGGTGAAGTCCCAGCTCGCGGGCATCGTCTCGGTCTTCGTCTGGACGATCGTCATCGAGTCGCTGATCGGCGGGCTGTTCAACAGCACGCGGCCCTACCTGCCCTACACGGCGGCGACCAACCTGGGCGGCGCCGCGCTGGGCGGCGCGGCGTTCGGGCCGGCGCACAGCGGTGCCGGCACCGGCACCCCGCTGCCGTTCGCGGCAACTGTAGCGCTGCTGCTCGCGGTCGCCGCCGCGGTCACCGTCGCCGCCGCCATGACCAGTGTGCGCAGCGACGTCACCTGAACGATGACCGTCATCGAGAACCCGCTCAGCGGCGAGCGGATCACTATAAGCGCCGAGGAGGCCGGCGGGGCCGGCGAGGGCGTGCTCGAATGGGAGCTGCTGCTGGCCCCGGGCGGCCGGGTGCCGAGCAGCCACGCGCACCCGCGGCAGGAGGAGTGCTTCGCGGTCCTTGCCGGGCAGGTGCGGTTCCGGGTCGGCAGGCGGCACCTGATCGCCGGTCCCGGTGACATCGTCGCGATCCCGCCCGGCACTGTGCACCACTTCGCCAACGCCGGCCCCGAGCCGGCCAGGGTCGCGGTGCGGACCAGTCCGGCGCTGAACATGCGGGATCTGCTGGAAACCGCCGCGGCGCTGGCCAGCGACCAGCACGCGGCGGGCCGCCGGCTGCCCCGGCTGCTCGACCTGATGCTGTTCATGCGCGACTTCGAGCAGGAAGTGCGCGCCCCGTACCTGCCGGCCACGCCGGTCCGCGCCGTCACGCGCCTGCTCGGCCGCGTGGCCGGGTGGCTGGGAGCCGACCGGCGCTACCGGCGGATCCGCGGCTCATGACGGCGATCGAGGTCGCGCACCTGGTCAAGCGCTACCGTGGTGCGCGGCGCAACGCGGTGGACGACATCAGCTTCCGCGTACCGGCGGGTCAGCTCTTCTGCCTGCTCGGACCCAACGGCGCCGGCAAGACGACCACGGTCTCGATCCTCACCACGACGCTCGCCCCGACGTCGGGTCTGGTACGGATCGCCGGCCTGGACCTCGCGGCTCAGCAGGCGGCGGTCCGCCGCAGGCTCGGCATCGTCTTCCAGCAGCAGTCGCTCGACCTCAACCTGACGGCCGAAGAGAACATCAGGCTGCACGCGGTCCTCTACGGCTTGTGGCCGTGGCGCCCCACGTACCGCCTGATGCCGCGTGGTTACCGAAGACAGGTCGACGAAGCCACTGCCGTTCTGGATATATCCGATCTTCTCGGGCAGCGGACGCGCGCCCTGTCCGGTGGCCAGCGGCGCAGGCTGGAGATCGTCCGGGCGTTGCTGCACCGGCCCGAGGTGCTGTTCCTGGACGAGCCGACCGCGGGCCTGGACCCGGAGAGCCGGCGCGGGCTGTGGGCGTACCTGCGGCAGGCCAGGGCCGAGTCAGGGACCACGGTGTTCCTGACCACGCATTACCTCGCCGAGGCGGAAGCGGCGGACGCGGTGTGCGTGCTGGCCGCCGGCCGGATCATCGAGCGCGGCAGTCCGGCCGAGGTGATGGCGCGCCAGCTCAGCCCGACGCTCGAGGAGGCCTACCTCCGGCTGCTGGATCAGGGCTCATGACGGACCCGCCGGCCCAGCCGGCCCCGCTCGCACTGTCCGGGTTGCTGGCCATCGCGCAGCGGGACGTGCTCAAGCTGCTGCGCGACCGCACGAGGCTGGCGGTCAACCTGGCGTTCCCTGTCCTGCTGATCGGCGGGCTCGGCGCGATACTGCAGCCCACCGTCGGCCTGGTCACCGGCCTGAACGCGGTCACGCTGGCGTTCACCGGGGTGCTCGCCGCCAGCCTGTTCCAGTCCGCGGCGGCCGGCATGATCTCGATCGCGGAGGACCGGGAGAACGACTTCTCTCGTGAACTTTTCGTGACCCCGGTCTCCCGGCTGACCCTGGTCGCCGGGAAGGTGGCGGGGGAAACGCTCGTCGCGTGCTGCCAAGGGGTTTGCATCGTGGCGTTCGGCGTGCTGTTCGGGGTCCGGATCCCTGCCGACCGGGTGCCGCTGCTGCTGGCGCCGTGCCTGGCTTGCTGCCTGCTCGGCGGCGCGTTCGGGCTCGCTACCGTCGCGGCGCTGCCGAACCAGCGGTCGGCGATGGAGATCTTCCAGTTCCTGATCATCCCGCAGTACGTGCTCGGCGGTGTCCTGGTGCCGCCGCGCGGGGTACCCGCGTACCTGGGCGTGCTGGCGCACCTGATGCCGGTGCGCTACGTGGTCGAGCTGACCCGCGCCGCGTTCTATGCGGGAACGCCTGGCTACCGCCAGGTGGTGTCCGGCAGTCCGCCGCTTGACGCCGGCGTGGTCGCGGTCCTGTTCGTCGGCCTCATGATCGCCGGGACCGCGGTGTTCGGCTACCGGGAGCGCACCCGCTAGCCCGGGTTGTCGAGGACGCGGGAGAACGCGCGCAGGTAGCTGGGGTCGCCCTGCTGCGCGCGCAGCAGCCAGTACTCCGCGCCCCAGAACAGGTATCCCTCTATTGACCGGGGGTACCCGGCCAGGCGGTCGTGCCAGCGCATGCACTGGCTGTACGTGCCGATCAGGTCCTCCGGACGGCAGCTGTACATGACCCGGCCCGCCGGGCTGGGCGGGGTGGTGACCGCCTCCCAGGGTTCGGCCTGCCCTTCGGTGACCATGATCCGCTGCCCGGCCTCGGCGGTCCGGCGCAGCAGCCGGTGTAGCCGTCGCTGGCGCCGGCCGGCCCTGCTGCCGTCCAGGTAGACGGTCAGCGGCCCGGCGCTGACCACCGCGTGCCGCGGGTAGAAGTCGATGCCGACGATGTCGGCCAGCCGCTCCGCTACCGCCAGCGAGTCACCCTGGTCCCTGGTGCGCCACCACTGCTGCGCACGGACCGGAGTCGAGGTCGGCAGGAAACCGTTCATCAGGACCGGCCGTCCCGGGTCGGCGGCGCGGACCGCCTCGACCTCGGCGCGGACGAACGCCTCGGCGAGCCGCCACGAATGCTCCATGCCGAGCGGGTCGACCGCATCGTGCTCCACCTGCCAGGCGACGATCGCGGCCCGGTCGCGGTACCGCGTCACGACGCGGGTGATGTACTCGGTCGCTGCCCGCAGCAGCGGCGTGTTGTCCTTCGGCGTCACCAGCTGGCCTTCGCGCAGCGGCTCGGGCAGGTGATGCCGGGGAACGAAGAACTCCGGGTAGCCGAAGGCCTTCACCGCACCCACGCAGACGATGACCCGCTTGCCGGCCTGTTCCGCGGCGTCGAGCTGACGGTCGAGTTCGCCGGGCCGGAAGCCGCCGGGCTCGGGTTCCAGCCGGTTCCAGTACGCGCTCAGGCGGATCAGCTCGAACGGATAGGCCAGCAGCGTGTCGAGGGCGGCCGCCGGATCGAGGCCGAGTCCGGTCGCTTGCAGCGGCCGGAAGCTGATCCCGAGCGGCGTCGTGCCGCGGGGCTCGACCGGCACCTGCCGCCAGCGTTCGGTCAGCTTGTGTGCGGGGCGCTTGACGCGCAGTTCGGTCACCATGCGCGGGACCATTCCGGCTGCTCTGATTCCGCGCGGGGCTGGGCCAGCGTCGCGATCAGGCCGGCGGTGGCGCCCGCGGCGTCCGGCCTGCCGAGGCCCGCGGACGCGGCGCGCATCGCGTCCAGCGCGGCCCGATCCGCGCGCAGCCGGCCGATTTCCGCCAGCAGTCGCCGGACGCCGCGCACCCGGAGGCCGGCTCCCGCGGCGGTCACGAATTCGGTGTTGCCC
>Ga0207664_10002791_pt1 | contig 11598 bp, 9 predicted proteins | sample LARL83metaG_FD_184349 | JGI IMG/M metagenome (GOLD analysis project Ga0207664, IMG submission 184349) | Corn, switchgrass and miscanthus rhizosphere microbial communities from Kellogg Biological Station, Michigan, USA - LAR L8-3 metaG... | ecosystem: Host-associated > Plants > Roots >...
TCCCAGCCGCGCAGCGGCCGCCCCTGCAGGTAGGGGCTCAGCCCGTGCCGCACCAGGATCCGGCTGATCTGCGCGTAGCGCCGCGAGCGCGCGATCGAGCGCCGTGCGCGCAGGACGAGCTCCACCGGCTGCGGCCCGGCCCCGGTCGGCACCAGCGCCTCCGCCGCCACGATGAAGATCATCGCGACGATCAGCGGGACACCAAGCGCGACGCTGAAGAACACGGCCAGATGCCCGGACTCGGTCGCCCGCAGCGCCTGGCCCACGATCAGGGCGGCGACGAACCCGACCAGGCCCGCGATCACCGCCCGCAGGGTTCCGACCGGCAACCCGAGCAGCCGCCGCGATACCCATGCCAGGACGGCCACCAGCACGACGCTGGCGGCCAGCACGATCACCGCGAATACGATCCCGTTCACACCAACACCAAACTAATCCGGCGCGCCACCAGATCAAAGGCGCATCAGCTGGCCAGCGCGCCGACCGGGCCTGCCTGGCCAGGTCCACCTGAACCTGGCCTCTGTTACTGCCCGGCCCAGGAAGGCCACCAAAGACTGCGGCAGTATCTCAAGCGTGGGCCACGATGTAGCCGATCACGGTGTCCGCGTTGCTGCTCTCGGCGTACAGGTCAGAGTCAGGGTCATCTTCGGCGACGCGCCAGAGGCCGTACTTCTTGTCCCAGTAAATAGACCACCGTGGCTGGTCCGCGAGGAAGCGGCAGACCCGAGCGGGCGGAGGCAGGACGGTCACGCGCATCTCACCGGCCGAACCTGGCCCAGGCGACACGTCCGCGGTCGTCCCCGTCGATGCCCCAGTTCCCCGCCCCTGCGATCGCCGGCACGACATCGAACCCGTGCGGCCGCCCGTCGTCGCGCGGCCCGTCACGCCACGGCCCTCCGCCGTCCTCCACCTCGATCGGGAGGCGGTCCTGGCTGACCTCGGCGAGGTCGCCGCCGTTGGCCCGGCCGTCGCGGTCCGCGACAGCAAGCACCCCGGCGGCCCGCTGCTGACCTTCCCCGCCGGCCCTGGCAGGCATTCACCGACCAGGTGAAGCGAGGCGGCAGGCTCAGGCCGTAACACCACGGTCCGTTCGGGATCATCGAAATCATTACTCCGAACGGACGGTGGTGCTTGTTCCGTCCCCCGAGTAGGGGACGCGGTCGGGTTCTCGCCCTTCAGGACTGGGAGCTGAGCACCTCAGGTGGTGGCGCGCTGGCGAGCACCCGCGGCAGCAGGACGTCCGCCACCTCGGGGGACATGAGGGATGGCAGCGGGAATTGCGGGCCAGGCTGCCAGGTGCTGGGCGCCGAGATCTGGCCGTTTCCTGCTTCCAGGACGCGCCCGGTGACCGTGCGGGCCGCCGGTCCCAGCAGCCAGGCGATCACGGGCGCCACGTGCTCGGCGGCCAGCGGGTCGTCGCCGGGGCTGGCGGAAGCCTCGCCCAGCCATTCGGTCAGACGCGTCCGGGCTACGGGAGCGACGGCGTTGACCGTCGCCCCGTACCGGCCCAGCTCGTCGGCGCCGACCCGGGCGAGCATGGCCACGGCGGCTTTACCCGCGCTGTAGGCGGCTTCGGCGCGGAAGCCGTACAGCCCGGCGGCCGAGGTGGTGAGCACCACCGCGGCCTCGACTGCCCGGCCTGCCTTGGCTTCGGCGCGCCAGTAGCTGCCGGCCGCTCGCAGCAACCGGAACGGCGCGGTCACGTGCACCTCGAGTAGAAGGCGCAGGTCGCTGTCATCGAGCTGCAGGATCGGCCCGGAACGCAGCAGGCCGGCGTTCGATACCAGGCCGTGCAGCTGGCCGTAACCCCGGAGGGCCGCATCGAGCAGGGTGCGCGGGGCATCAGGACCGGTGACGTCGCAGACGACCGCGTGCACGCTGCCGGGCAGGTCCCGGGCAGCGTCGGCGACCTCTTTGAGGGCCGCCTCGTCGATGTCGTCGGCGACCACGGCGGCGCCTTGCCGGCACAGCTCGAGGGTGTAGGCGCGCCCGAGCCCGCGCGCCGCGCCGGTCACGATGACGGTCCGCCCGGCCAGCGGCACCGGACGGCCGGGCTCCGTACCGCTGGTTTGGTGAGCCCGAGCGGGCGGGTCGCCAGCCCGGACCCGGCGCACGACGGCGTCGATCTGCCGCAGCATGGTGGCTTCGGACGCGTAGGGGCCGAACACCGCGTCAGCTCCCCGGCCCAGCAGGTCGGCTTGGTCCCGCTCGGTCAGTACGCTTCCGCCCAGGACCAGGCCCATGCCGAGCTCCCGGCAACGGGCCAGGAGCTCGTCGGCGTAGGCGGCGTACTCCCAGGAGTGGATCGACACCCCGACCAGGTCGGCGTCCTCCTGCTCAGCGGCCGCGGTCAGCCGTTCCGGCGTGTTGAAGCGCCCCAGGTAGATGACCTCGTAGCCGTGCCGGATGAGGATCCGGCTGATCGCCATCGCACCGACCTCGTGCTGGTCGAGGCCGAGGGTGCCGATGACGATGCGTCCCGGCCTGCCGCTCCCGGCGGAGGGACCAGGCGCGGGGCCGGTCATGTCCGGGTCCCGGGCGGCTGGCGCCGGGCGGCGAACTCGAACGGGTCGCCCGGCAGCCCCAGGCCCTCTCGGAGGCAGCCGGTGATCTCGCCTATGGTGGCGTCCGCGTCGAGGGCGGCCACGATCGGACCCATGAGGTCGGCGTCGGGGTCGGCCGATGCATCGCGTACGCGCTCGAGGCCGGCTTGCAGCGGCACGCCGCCGCGGGTGGGGCGCCAGGCGCGGATGGACTCGACCTGCGCGTAGTCCGGCTCGAACCGCTGTTCGGCTATGTCGCGCAGGAACCGGTCGTCCTCGGGGGCGATGACATGCTCGTTGACGCCGACGATCCGCAGTTCCCCGCTCTGCACGGCACGGGAGTGCCGGTCCATGCCGTGCAGGAAGATGTTCCGGAAGTAGCCGCTCTCGACCAGGGTGCCGACATCACCGAGAGCCTCCATCTGCCGCACCGCGGCATCGATGCGGCGCTCCAGCTCATCGGTGAGCGATTCCAGGTACCAGGAGCCGCCCAGTGGGTCCTCGACGGCGGTGATGTTGGTCTCGGTCTGGATGACCTGCTGGGTGCGGATGGCGGTCTGGTGCGCGATCGCGGACGGGGTGCGGAACGGCTCGTCGAAGGCGGATATCTCCAGCCCCTGGACCCCCGCCATGGCCATCGCCAGGGCCTGTACGGACCCGCGGACGATGTTGTTCGCCGGCTGGGCGGCGGTGAGCGTGAGGCCGGAGGTGTGCACCGCGATGTTCACCGACCACGATCGCGGATCGGTGGCGCCGAACTCCTCGCGCATCATCCGGGCGAACATCCGCCGGGTGGCGCGGATCTTGGCGATCTCCTCGAACAGGTCCATCCGGCAGTTGACCAGGATGGCGATGCGCGGGGCGAAGGAGTCGACCGGCAGGCCCCGGGCGAGCAGCCGACGGCATACCTCTCTGATCTCCAGCAATCCGAGGCTCATCTCCTCGACCGCGTCCAGCCCGCCGTCGGAGATGTAGTAGGTGTCCTCGAGGAACGCATGGAACCGGGGCATCTCGCGAAGCGCGAAGACGATCGAGTCCAGGGTCAACCGCATCCTGGTCTCGAACGGCAGGAATGTCGAGTACGAGCAGTCCTCGGAGTACAGGGGCGGCTGGATCGCCGACCCGCGCAGCACGCGGGGGTCGATGCCATGGCACGGGCTGGCCAGGTACTGGCCGGCCAGCGCGAAGGCGGGGGGCAGCGAATGGCTCAGCGTGATCTCATCCAGCGGGATGCCCTCGACCAGCTCGATGAAGTCCTGCTTGCGGCACAGCGACACGCCCGTGGTACCTACGGCGGGGATGCACATCGGATGGTCGGGATCGAGCGCGGACATCGTCGGATTGTCCCCGATCACGTCGATGCCCAGCGCGCCGCGGGCCAGCAGGTCCCGGAGCTGCTCGTTCGACCGGCGGGGCGAGCCTTCTCCGGACAGCTCCCGGTGGATCCATCCGCGGCGCCGTGCCGCCGGCGGCCCCATCCTGCCCCTGGTGTACGGGTAGGTTCCAGGGTCGCCGATCTTGGCGTAGTCGCGGTCGGCTTCCACAGGCTCATAGAAGGGGCGCAGCGGGATGCCCGCGGCGGAGCAGGCTGCCTCGTTTGCCGTCATGCCTCACCTGCCTGGCAGAGGGACAGTGCGAACGCCCGGTAGCGGGCGGCGAGTTCATCGAGGGACAGGGCGCCGTCCTCGTGGTACCAGGCGCGGATCCCGTCGAGCATGTCGAGCATGGCCATCGCGGTCAGCAGCGGGTCGGTGACGTGAAACTGGCCCGTGGCCGTGCCTTCGGCGATCACGTCCCGGACCGCGTCCCGGTATGAGCGCCGCAGCGCGGCGATGCCGGCCTGCTGTTCGGCGGTCAAGGCGTTGAGCACCGGGTTGCCGGCCAGAAGTTCCTCACGGCGGGTTACGGTCAGGACCACGTGATCGGTCACGGCCCGCTCGAGCCTGGCCCGCGCCGGCACCGACGTGTCGCGCAAGCCGGCCACCAGCCTGTCCGCGAACTCGCGCAGGAACCGGCCGATGACCGCGTAGAGAATGTCCTGCTTGGTGGCGTAGTAGTGGTAGAGCGTGGAAGTGGACAGCCCCACCGAGTCGGCGAGCTCGCGGATCCCGATGGCATGGTAACCGCGGCGGGAGAACAGCGCGGCGGCCGAGTCGAGGATGGCATCGGACATGGACCGACCGGCCGGCGCCCGGTCTGGTCTGGCCGCCTGTTCCTGGTGTGGCATCCAGCCAGTGTGCATCAGGTTCTCGCGGGTGCGCTCGGCGACCGGGTTCCAGCCAGCTGCTCGGCTAGCTGCGCGGCCAGTTGCTTCTTGATGACCTTGCCGCTGGCGTTGCGGGGCAGCGCGCTGAGGATGACCAGCTCGGCGGGCAGCTTGTAGTCGGCGAGCTGGGTGCCGGCCCACTCGCGCAAGGTGCCGAGAGCCAGGGACTGATCCGTACGCGGCACCGCGACGACGCAGACCCGCTCGCCCATGACCGGGTCGGGCACCCCGACCACGGCCACCTCCGCGATGGCCGGGTGCCGGGCCAGCACGCCTTCCACTTCCAGGCTGTAGATGTTCTCGCCGCCTCTGATGATCATGTCCTTCAGCCGGTCCAGCACCTGGACGTATCCGCCGGCGTCGGCGCGCCCCACGTCGCCGGTACGTAGCCAGCCGTCCGACCGGAAAGTGTCCGTGTCCGGGCGGTTCCAGTAGCCGGCGGTCACCACCGGCCCCCGGACCCACAGCTCGCCCACGGCGTCCGGTGAATCCGCGACCTGGCCGTCGACGGCCACGGCCACCTCCACTCCGGGCACCGGCCGTCCCACCGACCACGGCCGCTCCAGCCACTGCCAGCCGATGGCGCAGGTGACGATCGACGTGGCCTCGGTCAGCCCCCATACGTTCATGAAGGTCACGTCCGGCATCCGCCGGACCGCCTCGTCGAGGAACGCCTCGGCCACCGGGGAGCCGCCGAAGCACGCGGCCCGCAGGGCAGGCAGGCCCGCCGGGTCGAAGGCGGGGTCGGCCAGCATCAGCTGGATCATGGCGGTCACGCCCGCGAAGAACGTGATCCGGTGCTCGATGAGCGCGCCGAGCATGTCGGCCGGCCGGAAGCGGGGCTGGAAGACGCAGGCCGCACCCTGCGCGCCGAACCCGACGAGCTGCGACGCAATGCCGGTGGCGTGGAACATCGGCGCCACCACCAGGGTGCGGTCCTTGGCCGTGACCCGCATCACGGAACGGACGGTGCCGGCGTTGAACACCAGGTTGCCGTGCGTCTGCATGGCGCCCTTGGGGCGGCCGGTGGTGCCCGAGGTGTACAGGATGTTCGCGATATCGGTGCCGCCCGCGGCCAGGCCGGGCAGCTCGTCAGCCTCGGCGCCTGGGCCGGTCAGCTCATCGACGTCCCACTGCGGGCACAGCCGCGGCACCCGCGCTGACGTCTCGGCGTCCACCACGGCGGCACAGGCGTCCGAGTCGCCCAGCACATACTCGATCTCCGGCGGTGCGAACCTGGTGTTGACCAGGACCGCGGTACCCCCCGCCAGCTGGACCCCAAGGTAGGTGACCGCGTATCGCCATCCGTTCGGGAGGGCCAGGGCGACCCGGTCGCCGCGCCGGACGCCCCGCGCCGCCAGCCGCCGGGCCACCGTTCGCGCTCGCGAGGCCGCCTGCCGGTGCGTCAGCACCGTCTGGCCCTCGACCAGAGCTGGCGAGTCGGGCCAGCGGCGCGCTGACCGCAGCAGCAGCCCGCCGACGGTCGACGCCTCGTCCAGCGCGCTCATCCGGCCAGCACCATGTCGGGGGCCGGGTCGTCACCGGACCGGATGAGCTCGGTGGCCAGCCGCATGCCGGTGAGCGGGCACAGGTACTCGCGGAGCAGCATCGCCGCGCCGGGCCGGCCCGGACGGGCGGCGAATTCCGGCGCCGCGGCGTTGACCGGCGTGTCCAGGACGGCGCACGCCGCCCGGTAGTCCCCGGTGACCGGTCCCAGCAGGGCCCGGCCCGACAGCGAGACCCACTCCGCCGGATGACCGCCGGTCAGCAGCACGCCCAGGTCCCCGCCGACCGGCCGCAGCTCCGCGTCGGGGCCAGCCAGCCGGGAAGCGGCGCCGGTGGCCGGCGGCCGGGCCGCCGCCAGGCGCGCCGCCAGCCGTTCCGCGCGCAGCTGGCGCGTTGCGGTCTCGTCCACCGCGCCGTCATCATCCCAGGCCACGGCGTAGACACGGGTCGCGTCGGCCGGGCCGAGCCAGCCGCGGCTGACGTCGTCGGCGACCGCCTGCGGCGAGCGGACCAGCGGATCGCCGTAGCCGGGGTGGTTCGCGCCCGTCCAGGCCAGGACCGAATCCGGCCCCATCATCAGCGGCGGCCCCTTGTGATCTACCGGCTGCTCCTCGCCCGGCATCGCATCCAGGTCCTGCGGCACGGTACCGGCGGCGAATTGCTCGGCCAGTCCTATTCCGTGCTTGATGCGTACCCGTCCCATGCTGCTCGGGTTGGCCCCGAACGGCCCGACCGCCTTGGGGAAGGAATCGTCGACGTACAGGGCGGCCGCCATGCCGGGGGTGTCCCACGGGATGTACGCCTCGGTGATGCTGCGGCCGCCGCGGTGAGCGCCGGCGCCGTCCGCGCCGCACGGCAGGGCGCGGCGGTACAGGCACAGCATCGGGTACAGCTGCTCGGTTTCCTCGATGTTGCTGGCGATGCCCTCGGGGATCCAGAAGTGCCCGCCGAAGTCCGCGCCGTCCGCGTCGGCGCTGGCCGGCAGCGCGCCGACCATATTGTTGGCGTTGACGGCGATATAAGGCGCTCCGGTCGGATGCTGGCCGGCGATGATCGTCCCGTACCAGTGCGGCTGCGAGGGCCCGAGTGCGCCGTCGCGCAGCTCCGGCGGCCCGCACGCCACCATCTTGGCGATGACCGAACCGGACAGGCTGATCAGCAGCTCCATGGTGAACACCCCGGCCGGGCTGACCGCCGCGGGGAAGTCGGCGCAGGACAACGTGCCGGGCACCGGCTCGAAGCGCACCCGCCGGTAAACCCCGCCGTAGGCGCCGGCCAGGTCTGGGGTCAGCGACGCGGTCAGCGCCGCCAGGAAGGCGCCCACCAGCCCGGCGTACGTGACGTTGATCGACCCGGCCTGCGGGTCGGTGCCGGCGTTGTCGACGACCAGCTCGTCGCCGCGTTTGCGCACGGTCAGCTGGTACCGGTAGAGGCCGGTGTCGCCGGTGTGCGAGGCTTCCGCGTACACCCGGTGCGACCAGGTGCCGTCCGGGATCTGCCGCAGCCGTTCGGTGAACAGCTGCTCACCGGCGTCGATGACCCTGCTCATGACCGTCTTGACCGTGTCGGCGCCGTACCGGCTGACCAGGGCCTCGATCTTGCGCACGGTGACGGTGTTGGCCGAGATGGCCGCCCGCAGGTCCATCTGGACCACCCCCGGCAGCCGCGACTGGCGCAGGAACACCTGTTCCATGTCGGTCCGCACCCGGCCGCCCTCGACGATCTTGAACGGCGGGAACGCTGACGGGTCGGTGAAGATATCGGGCGCGTCGATGCAGAAGCTGCCCACCACCGAACCGCCGATGTCCGAGTGGTGCAGCACGTTCGCGACCCAGCAGAACAACTGCTGGCCGGCGAACACGGGCGCCGCGACGATGGTGTCCGGCTGGTGCGGGGTGCCCACGTAAGGGTCGTTGGACAAGAACATGTCGCCGGGCCCGATGCCGGGGTCGGCGCTGCGGTTCTCCAGGATCCACTTGATGGTCAGCGACTGCGCGTTGGAGAAGTACTGCAGGTACGGCCCGAGAAACACCAGTTCGCCGTCCTGGGTGAGGATGGAGGGCTGGAAGTCGCGGGTCAGCATGGTGATCGGCGAGACGCACAGCCGCTGCAGGGTCTGGCCGTGCTCGACGTTGGCGTTGAGCAAGCCGTAGCGGATCACCTCGAACGTCACCGGGTCGACGTCGGCCCAGTGTGTCTCGTGCCGGGCCAGGCCCGGGTCGATGGCGAGTGGTTCGGCCGGGATGTAGCCGCGCGCCACTCCATCCCAGGCCACCGCGGTGGGCGTGGTCATCGTGCTGCTCCCTTCACGGTCGTGTCATCCGCGGGCAGCAGGAGGCGGAAATGCCCGTGGTCGGCGATGAGGGTCGCGGCGCGTGGCACCGCGATCGTGGTGTGGGACAACTCGACCAGGGCGGGTCCGGTGATCTCGTCACCGTGGCTGAGCCGCCCGCCGTCGTGCACCGCGGTACCCAGCCGCGTCCCCGCGTCCGGCCAGTACACCTCGGCCGTCCGGCCGGCCCGGCCCGCCGGTGACGCCGCACCGTCGTCGCCCGCCCAGCGGGCCGCGGCGGGAACCCGGGCGCGGGCCCGCAGCGTGAAGATCTCGGCCGCCTGGAACGCCGACGCTGCGGACTCGCCGTAGCGCCGGGCGTACTCCTGGGTGAACCGGCGGGACAGGCCCGCGCCGTCACTGCCGGCCAGATCGACCGGGACCTCCAGGGCGTGCATGAGCTGTTCCTGGTAGCGCATCAGCGCCCAGACATCGACGTGCGGCTCCTGCGTCACCCCGGCGTCGGCTATCGCCTGCCGGGCCAGCTTGACCAGGCCGGCGACCGCGCTTGACAGTGCCGTGTCGTCGAAAGGCGCCTGCTGGGCGGTTTCCATTTCCACGAACCGGGCCACGTCGCCGGCCGCGATCCCGTAGGCCGACAGCGTGGACGCGCCGTTGCCGAGCGGGATGACCACCTCCCGGATGCCGATCTCGCCGGCGTAGCCGAACGCGTGCACCGGCCCCGCTCCGCCGTAGGAGTACAGCACGAAGTCGCGCGGGTCCAGGCCGCGTTCCAGGGTCTGCTGCCGGATCAGCGTCGCGGCGTGCAGGTTATTGACGTTGACGATCCCGGCCGCGGTTTCCTCCAGCCCGAGGCCGAGCGAGCCGGCCAGCCGTCCGACCGCCGCCCGGGCCGCGTTCACGTCCAGCGGCATCCGCCCGGCCAGGAAGCTCTCCGGGCGCAGCAGCCCCAGCACCACGTCGGCGTCGGTCACGGTCGCCTCGGTACCGCCCCGGCCGTAGCAGGCCGGGCCGGGTTCGGCCCCGGCGCTATCGGAACCCACCCGCAGCGCCCCGGTCTGCGGGTCGCGGCGGGCGATGGTGCCGCCGCCGCAGGCCGTGGCCCGGATGTCCAGGTGCGGGATCTGGTAGGTGTACTGGTCGATGACCGACTCGTTCGCCACGATCGGCTGCCCGTCGATGACCAGGCCGATGTCGAAGGAGGTGCCGCCCATATCGGTGGCCACCACGTTGCGGTGGCCGTTGGCCGGGGCCAGCGCCGCCACCCCGGTCAGCCCCGCCGTGGGGCCGGAGTCGAGCGTGCCCAGGGCGATCTGCGCGGCGACCGAGACCGGCACCACCCCGCCGCTTGACTGGATGACCAGCAAGGGCACGCGCAGGCCATCGGCCGCCAAGCGCTCGCCCATCGAGGTCAGGTAGCGGGTGCAGGCCGGCCCGATATACCCGTTGAGCACGGTCGCGACCGTCCGCTCGAACTCGCCGAGGCGTGGCGATACCCGGCTGGAAACGGACACGAAGACCCCCGGCGCCACGCTGCGGACCAGCTTGTCTACCGCCAGTTCGTGGGCCGGGTTCGCGAACGACCACAAGAACGTCACCGCCACGCTGTCCAGCTGGTAGTGCTCGATGAAGGCGGCGATCGCATCCCTGGCCTGGGACTCGTCCAGGGCTACCACGACCTTCCCGGTCGCATCCACCCGCTCGTGCAACTCCAGCACGGCCCCGGGGACGATCAGCGGCGCGGGCAGCGCCGTCCCGCGGACGTGGAACACGTCCTCCACGCTGCGTCCGGCTACCCGCCCGTGCCCGCGCATGATGGCGAGCGTGTCGCCGTGCCCGGCGGTCGTGATGACGCCGACCCGGGCCCCGGTGCGCTCCAGCACGGCGTTCGTGCCGATCGTGGTGCCGTGCCCGAACCGCCCCGTCCGGGCCAGCAGCTCCGGCCGCGCCAGGCCGACGTTCGTGGCCAGCTCGGTGAGCCCGGCCAGCACGCCCTCCGCCGGATCAGCCTTCGTCGACAGCGTCTTGGCCGTGCTGTAGGTCGCGGTGCCCTGGGTGCTGTCCCCGACGAGCACGCAGTCGGTGAAGGTGCCGCCGATATCAACGCCGATGTGGAACACGAGGGGACCTCCCGCCGAGAACACCTCCCGATCGATCGATCGATCGGGTAGTCGGTATGACTGTAACCCTGCCGCCGTCAGGCCGTCAAACGGCTGCTGGCCCCCGGCAGGTACGTGCCGCGGTCCGCGGTAACAGCGCCAGCGGTACCCCTTGCTCCGCGACCCTGATGCCGCCCTGGAATACGGCCCGGCGGTTCGGGTCGCCCCATAGCACGGACGGATCCTGCAGCGGGTCGCCGTCCAGGACGAGCAGGTCGGCGACCGCGCCCGGACCGATCCGGCCCAGGTCGTCACGTCCGAGCAGCTCCGCGTTGACCGAGGTGGCCGCCCTGAGCAGAGCCAGCGGTCCCTCGACCTCGGCCTGCAGCCGCAGGCCGTGGAGCTGCTCGCCGTCCAGCGGCCCCATCAGGTCGGTCCCGAACCCGATCCGGACCCCCGCCTCCCGCGCCAGCCCGATCGCCGCCCGCCCCGCGTCCAGGACCTCGCGGTTCTTGGCCTGGGCCACACGAGCCAGGCCGAGCTCGGCGCCCCGCCGCTCCATCGCGTCGTAGGTGACCAGCGTCGGCACCAGGAACGCGCCTCGTTCGGCCATCAAGGCGGCGGTCGGCGCGTCCAGCAGGTTCCCGTGCTCGATGGAACGGACCCCGTTGGCCACGGCCACTGCGATCGCCTCCGCCGAGTAGGCATGGGCGGCCACGTAACTGCCGCGGCGGGTCGCCTCCTCGGCCACGACGCTGATCTCCTCCGGTGGCCGCTGCGGTCGCACGCCACGGGCATGAGCGACGACGACCTGCTCGCCAAGCTCGGGTAAAAGGCGCCAACCGGCGCAGAGGCGTACCAACCACCAGGCAGCGCATTAGGGTCCCGAGG
>Ga0207664_10002792_pt1 | contig 11597 bp, 12 predicted proteins | sample LARL83metaG_FD_184349 | JGI IMG/M metagenome (GOLD analysis project Ga0207664, IMG submission 184349) | Corn, switchgrass and miscanthus rhizosphere microbial communities from Kellogg Biological Station, Michigan, USA - LAR L8-3 metaG... | ecosystem: Host-associated > Plants > Roots >...
CGCGCGTCGAGCGCGTCCGCGGCGACGACCTCGTGCACGAGCCCGATGCGCCGCGCCTCCGACGCGTCGAAGCGCTCGGCCGTCAGGAAGTAACGCCGCGCCTGCCGGGCGCCGATCGCCTCGATCACGTACGGTCCGATCGTCGCGGGTATCAGGCCGAGCTTCGCTTCGGAGAGCGCGAACGTCGCGTCGGGTACGGCGATCGCGATGTCGCATGCGGCGACAAGGCCGACGCCGCCGCCGTACGCGGCGCCGCTCACGCGCGCGATCGTCGGCTTGGAGAGCGCGTACACGACGCGCAGCATCGCGGCGAGCGCGTTCGCGTCGGCGAGGTTCTCGTCCTTGCCGAACGCAGCCATCCGCTTCATCCAGTTCAAGTCGGCGCCCGCGCAGAAGCTCTTGCCGGCGCCGGCGAGGACGACGACGCGCACGTCGTCGTTGTCGTCGAGCGAGACGAACGCCGCCGTGAGCGCCGCGATCAGTGTCTCGTCGAACGCGTTGTGGATCTCGGGGCGGTTGAGCGTCACCGTCGCGACGCGGTCGCGGATGGTGACGTCGCAGGGCGTGTCCATGGAAGGCAGGGATCGGAATCCGGATCGAGGATCGACGAATTTCAGAGCCGCTTCGCGGCTTCCTCCAGCATCACTTCGGTCGCGCCGCCGCCGATCGACAGGATGCGCGCGTCGCGCCAGAGCCGCTCGATCGCCGATTCGCGAATATAGCCGATCCCGCCGTGACATTGCTGGCAGGCGTAGGCGACGGCGTTCGCGAGTTCGCCTGCAAGCGCCTTCAACTGCGAGATCTCGCGCACGCAATCCCGGCGCTGCGCATCGAGCCACGCGCAGTGATAAGCGAACGCGCGCAGCGCCTGCGTTCGCGCGTCGAGCAGCGCGAGCTTCTGGCGGATCGACTCGCGCTGCCAGAGAACGCTGCCGAACGCCTCGCGCGTTTGCACGTGCTCGAGCGCAAGCGCGAGCGACGACGCTGCATTGCCGAGCGCCATCGCGGCGAGCGCGAGTCGCTCGCGCTGGAAATTGCGCATCAGCGCGCGGAAGCCTTCATTTTCGACGCCGAGGAGATTCGCCGCCGGAACGCGGCATCCGTCGAACACGAGCTCGGCCGTGTCCGACGAGCGCCAGCCGGTCTTGTCGAGCACCTGCCCTACGCGAAATCCCGGCGTGCCTTTCTCGACGGCGAAGATCGAGACGCCGCGCGATCCCGTCTCGAGCGGCGCCGTGCGTGCGGCGACGAAGTACAGATCGGCGTGCACGCCGTTCGTGATGAACATCTTGCTGCCGTCGAGTACGAAGCCGGCGCCGTCGCGGCGCGCGGTCATGCGAATCCGCGCGACGTCGGAGCCTGCGTTCGCCTCGGTGACGGCGATCGCCGTGACGATCTCGCCTTGAACGATGCCGGGCAGCCAACGCGACCTCTGCGTGTCGGTTCCCGCATGCACGAGATGCGGTGACGCCATGTCGGTGTGCACGAGCACGGTGACGACGAAGCCGCCGTACGTCGAGCGCGACAGCGCCTCGGTGAAGACGAAATTGGTGACAGGATCGACACCGGAGCCGCCGTAGATTTCGGGCACCTGCAGCCCGAGCCAGCCAAGCTCGCCGAGCCGCCGGATCACGTCGCGCGGCACGCGGCCGTCGCGCTCCCATGCATCGGCGTTCGGCTCGACCTCGCGCGCGACGAAGCGCGACACCTGCTCGCGCAGCAGCAGGCGCTCCGGCGTGTCGTGGATCGTGGGACCGAACACGTCGCCGCGTTCCGTCGCCCGCATGCGCGCGTCCATCACATTCTGAAGACGCCGAACGCGGTCTTCTCGATCGGCGCGTTCTGCGAAGCCGAAATCGCCATCGCGAGCACGCGCCGCGTATCGGCGGGATCGATGATGCCGTCATCCCACAGCCGTGCGCTTGCGAAGTACGGATGGCCCTCGTGCTCGTAGCGCTCGCGGATCGGCGTCTTGAACGCCTCCTCCTCGTCGGCGCTCCACTGGCCGCCCTTCGCCTCGATCGCGTCGCGCTTGACCGTTGCCAGGACCGTCGCCGCCTGCTCGCCGCCCATCACGGAGATGCGAGCGTTAGGCCACATCCAGAGAAAGCGCGGATCGAACGCACGTCCGCACATGCCGTAATTGCCGGCGCCGTAGCTGCCGCCGATGATCACCGTGAACTTCGGGACGTTCGCGCACGACACGGCGGTGACCATCTTCGCGCCATCCTTGGCGATGCCACCGGCCTCGTATTTCTTGCCCACCATGAAGCCGGTGACGTTCTGCAGGAACACGAGCGGGAGGCCGCGCTGCGCGCAAAGCTCGATGAAGTGCGCGCCTTTGAGCGCGGATTCCGAGTACAGCACGCCGTTGTTCGCGACGATGCCAACCGGGTAGCCCCAGAGGCGTGCGAAGCCGGTGACGAGCGTCGTGCCGTAGCGCGCCTTGAATTCGTCGAGCGCGGAATCGTCGACGATCCGCGCGATCACCTCGCGCACGTCGTACGGCTTGCGGATGTCGGCGTTGATGATCCCGTAGATCTCCTCCGCCGGATGACGTGGCGGCAGCGGCTCGGCGACGTCGAGCGTGATCCGCTTTTGCGTGTTGAGGTTGCCGACGATGCGCCGCGCGATCGCGAGTGCGTGCCGATCGTCGTTCGCGAGATGATCGGCGACGCCGGAGATCCGCGTATGCACGTCGGCGCCGCCCAGTTCCTCGGCGCTGACGATCTCGCCGGTCGCGGCCTTCACGAGCGGCGGTCCCGCGAGGAAGATCGTCGCCTGCTCGCGGACGATCACCGACTCGTCGCACATCGCCGGCACGTACGCGCCGCCGGCCGTGCACGAGCCCATCACGACGGCGATCTGCGCGATGCCGTCGGCGGACATCGTCGCTTGGTTGTAGAAGATTCGCCCGAAGTGCTCCTTGTCGGGAAACACGTCGGTGTGGTTCGGCAGGTTCGCGCCGCCGGAATCGACGAGGTAGATGCACGGCAGCCGGTTCTCGCGCGCGATCTCCTGCGCGCGCAGGTGCTTCTTGACCGTCATCGGAAAGTAGGTGCCGCCCTTGACGGTCGCGTCGTTGCAGACGATCACGCATTCGCGGCCGGAAACGCGTCCGATGCCGGTGACGATGCCGGCCGCGGCGATCGTGTCGCCGTACATGCCGTACGCGGCGAACTGCGACAACTCGAGAAACGGGCTGCCCGGATCGAGCAGCGCGCGTACGCGCTCGCGCGGCAGGAGCTTGCCGCGGGCAACGTGGCGCTTTCGCGCCGCTTCGCCGCCGCCCTGCTCGATCGCCGCGATCCGCTCGCGCAGGTCGGCGACGAGCGCGGCCATCGCGTCGCGGTTGCGCGCGAACGTCGGATGGCGCGTCGACAGCTTGGTTTCGATCGCAGGCATGGGCGGTCCGGTGCTTCAGTCGCGCGCCGCGACGGCGAGCCGGGCGGCGAGAATGACGAACAGGCCGCCGGTCGCGCGGCGCAGCCAGCGCGTCGCGTGCGCCGCGGCACGTGCACGTCGTGCCGTGCGGCTCGCGAGCCACGCGACCGGCAGATTGACGAACAGGCTGTTGAAATTGAACAACGCGCCGAGCGCGACGAACGCCAGCGCTTTCGCCGGCGCATCGCGGTCGATGAATTGCGGCACGAACGCGAGGAAGAACAGCGCGACTTTCGGATTGAAGACGTTGATCAGCAGCGCCTCGCGAAAAATCTTCGCGGGACGCGAGGCGGGAGCGGCGTCGGCCGGCGCGACGGCGCTCACGCCACGCGCGACGAGAAGCCGGATGCCTGCGTAGAGCAGATAAAGCGCGCCGCACCACTTGACGATCTCGAACGCGGTCGCCGACGTTGCAAGCAACGCCGAGAGACCCGCGGCGGCAGCGAGCGTGTGCACGCAGCAGCCGGTCGTGATGCCGAGCACCGCGGCCGCCCCGTCGCGAAAGCCGCCGCTCGCGCTCCGCGCCGCGATGTACGCCATGTCCGGCCCCGGCGTGATGTTCAGAATCAGGCCGGCGGCGACGAACAGCGGCAGATCGTGGATGCCGATCATCGGGAGTCAGGCGCTCGGTCGCGGATGGCCCGGCATGAGGGTGTACGGATGCTTCCAGCGCGGCGCCCCGCGGAGGCGGTCGAGCCAGTCGCGAACGTGCGGATAGTCGTTCCAGTCGACGCCGATCTCGTCGTCGAAGAACAGATACCCGCAGAGCGACAGGTCGGCGATCGTCACCGCATCGGAGACGACATAGCGGCGGCCGGCGAGGTGCGCGTTCAGGATGCTCCACGCCGTTTCCGCGCGTTTGCGGAATTCGGTCATCACCGCCTTGTCGGGATCCTTGACGAACGCGCGCATGAACCGGTACGTCGCCGTGTAGCTCGTGAGCTTGTGATTGTCGAACAGCAGCCACCGCAGGATCTCGCGTCGCTGCGTCTCGTCCTGCGCGCCGAAACGTCGGAGCGTACCCGCGAGATAGTCGAGGATCACGCCCGACTGCGACAGCGTGCAGCCGCGATGCACGAGCACCGGCACCTCGCCCATCACGTTGATCGCGCGATATTGCGGCGTGCGCGTCTCGCCGTTGAAGTAATCGACGAAGCGCGGCGACCAGTCGGCGTCCGCGAGCTCGAGCATCAGCGCCGCCTTGTACGCGTTGCCCGACTGCGCGAAGCAGTGAAGCACGTATTCGGAAGCGCCGTCGCCCATCAGAAGCGACCGTTCGCGAGCCAGCGTCCGATCTGGTCGAAACGGTCGATGCCCCAAAACGGTTCACCGTCGACGAAAACGAACGGCGATCCGAAGACGCCCTTCGCGATCGCCGCCTCCACTTCGCTGCGCAGCGCATCCTTCCACGCGGGATCGTCGACGACCGCGCGCGCCGCATTGCGGTCGACGCCGGCCGTCGCCGCGACGTCGGCCGCCGTGTCAGGATCGCCGATGTCGCGGCCGGCGACGAAATACGCGCGATAGAGCGTCTTCACGAGCGTTCCGACGCCGCCCGGATCGCAGGCGCGCTGCCAGAGAACGATGCGCGCCGGCGCCTGCGTCGCGATCGGGAATTTCGCCGGCATGTTCAGCGCGACGCCGTGGAAGCGGGCGCTTCGCGGCAAATCGCGCTTCGTGTAGTCGCCCTTGATCGGAATCGACGTCAGCGGCTGCGAACCGGTCGCCTTGAATGCGACGCCGAGCAGCATCGGCCGCCAGTCGACACCGCGGCCGTGGCGCGCGGCGAGTGCCTCGATCTTCTCGGAGCCGAGATAGCCGTACGGCGACGAGAAGTCGAAGTGGAATTGCAGTGGGTTGGGCATGGTCGCGAGATTGAGCATTCAGGATCGAGGATCGAGCGCCGACGCAGATGGGCGCAACACGTTTCTTCCGGTCGCCGTCACGTAGAGGATGCCTGCGTCGTCGACGGCGCGGCCCTCGACACTGACGATGTCGCCGCACAGCGATGCCTTGCGCTCGACCGCGCTCACGATCCATTCGAGCGAAAGCGTCGCGCCCGCAGGCACCGCCTTCACGAAGCGGAATTCGAAGCCGAGCCCGAGTGCGATGCGTTCCTTCGACAGGAACGTCGCGTCGAGGCCCATCATCAGCGCGACGACGTGCGGGCCGCTCGCGATCAGCGTGCCAAACGGGCCCTGCGCCGCGGCGCGCTCGTCGTGATGCAATGGGTTGTGATCGCCGCACAGCGATGCGAAACGGCGGATCGAATCGGCGTCGAACGTCACGCGACGCGACGCGCGCGTGCCGACGTTGACCGCATCGCCGATCGCCACGTCGCCGGTCAACGCAAAATCTCCCGGCCGATCACGAGGCGCTGGATGTCACTCGTGCCTTCGTAGATCTGGCACACGCGCACGTCGCGGTAGATGCGCTCGACTGGAAAGTCGGTGACGTAGCCGTAGCCGCCATGCACCTGGATCGCATCGGAGCAGACGCGCTCGGCCATTTCCGACGCGAAGAGCTTCGCCATCGACGCTTCCTTGAGGCACGGTGCGCCGGCATCGCGAAGCGCGGCCGCATGCCGGACCATCTGCCGCGCGACCTCGACCTGCGTCGCCATGTCGGCGAGACGGAAAGCGACCGCCTGGTGCTCGGCGATCGGCTTGCCGAACGCGACGCGTTCGCGCGCATACGCAACGGCCGCGTCGAGCGCCGCGCGCGCCATCCCGACGGCCTGCGACGCGATGCCGATGCGCCCGCCCTCGAGGTTCGCGAGCGCGATACGGTAGCCGTCGCCTTCGCGTCCGAGAAGGCTCGAAACCGGCACCTCGCATTGCTCGAAGACGATCTGCGCGGTGTCGGATGCGCGCTGGCCGAGCTTGTCCTCGACGCTCGCGACGACGTACCCGGGCTTCTTCGTCTCGACGATGAACGCCGAGATGCCCTTCCTGCCCGCGCTCGCGTCGGTGACGGCGAACACGATGGCGACGTCGGCGTTCGCGCCCGACGTGATGAACTGCTTGACACCGGTGATCGCGTAACGGTCGCCGCGGCGCTCCGCGCGCGTCGCGATCGCCGCCGCGTCGGAGCCGGCCTGCGGCTCGCTCAGGCAGAAGCAGCCGATCCACTCGCCGCTCGCGAGCGCCGGCAGGTACTTCGCTTTCTGCGCGTCGTTGCCGAATTGGACGATCGGCCCGCAGACGACGCTGTTCTGCACGCTGACGATCGTCGACGTTGCGCCGTCACCCGCCGCGATTTCCTCGAGCGCAACGGCAAGTGACAGGTAGTCCATGCCGGCGCCGCCCCATTGCTCGGGAACGATCATGCCGAGCGCGCCGAGCGCTCCCAGTCCGCGCAGCGCCTCGCGCGGGAACGCATGCTCGCGATCCCAGCGGGCAGCGTGGGGCGCGAGCTCGGTGCGCGCGAACGCGCGCATGGTGTCCTGCACGAGCCGCTGTTCGCTCGTAAGCAGCATCGTCAAGGATGATGCGGCGCCATCGCCGACGCCGGCGTCGCGCCCGCCGGGCGATTGATGATCCACACGCCGGCGATGACGAGCACCGCGCCGGCGAGCATCGCGAGCGTCAGGCGCTCGCCGAGCAGCAGCACGCCGAGCGTGATCGCGGCGACCGGCACGAGGTTCACGAAGATCGCCGCGCGCGCGGGTCCCAGCGTCTTCACGCCTTCGAGGAACCAGACGAATGCGAGCGCGGTGCCGAGCACGCCCATGTAGACGAGCGCGAGCCAGACGCGCAGCGACGCGTGCGGCACGAGCGGATCGCCGCGCGCGACGACGAGGACGGCGAGCATCAGCATCCCGATCACTGCGGCGTACGTGGTGACCGCGAGCGCGCTCAAGCCCGTCACCTTCTTGGCGATCAGCGTGTACGCCGCCCAGCCGACGACGCACCCGAACAATGCCAGCTCGCCCTCGCCCATTCCACCGGCAACGAGCGAAAGCGGATTGCCGTCGCCGAGTTCGATCGCCACACCGATCAATGCGAGCAGCGTGCCGACGATTTTCGCGATCGTGATCGGTTCGTGCAGGAACAGCGCGGCACCGATCATCGTGGCCGCGGGATTGAGCGCCATGATCAGCGAGCCGCGCGATGCAGGCACCGTTTCCAGTCCGACCATGAACAGGTAGTTGTAGCCGGCGACACCGGCGAAGCCGAGCGCCGTCACCATCAGCCATCGCCGCCGATCGAGCTTCGGCAGTCCGCCTTCCGTGGCGAAGGCCATCGCGAGCAGTGCAAGCGATGCCGTGACGTAGCGGATCAGCGCAGCGGTCGTCGGTGCCATTTCGGGCGCTGCAATGCGGCCGGCAATGAAAGTGCCGCCCCAGATCACGGCGACCAGCACGAGCTTGACGACGATCGCGGTCATCGACGCGTCAGGTCCGCGACTCCACGGCGAGCCGCGCCGCGAGCGCACCGAACACGCCGGCCAGCGCGCGCTTCGACCAGCGGCTCCAGCCGGGCCTCCGCGCAAACCACTGCCGCGCGCCGGACGCCGCGGCGACGCACAGCGAGTCGCCGGCAATGACGATGACGAGTTGCGTCACCGCGAGCACGAGGCTTTGCAGCAGCACGTGACCGCGCGCCGGATCGATGAACTGCGGAAAGAGCGCGAGCTGAAACACGGCGAGCTTCGGGTTGAGGATCGACGTGACGAGCCCCTGCCGGTACATCCGTGCGCGCGAATCGTCGCGCGGAACGTTCGCTGCACCACGGTCGCCGGCCGAGCGCCAGGTGACGATCGCAAGCCACGCCAGGTAGATCGCGCCCGCGACGCGGACGACGTCGTAGGCGAGCGGGACCGCGGCGAGCAGCGCCGAGAGTCCGAGGGCGGCAGCGATCGCGTGCAACGCGAATCCGGTCGATGTTCCCGCGAGCGAGACGAAGCCGGCCGCGCGTCCCTGCGCGAGCGTGCGCGAGACGAGGAACAGCATGTTCGGCCCGGGCGTCGCGGCCAGCGCGATGCAGGCGACGCAGAAGAGCAGCCAGGTGGTGAGGGAGATCATGGTCAGTGGCTCGTCAACTGGCCCTCACCCGCCTCGCTACGCTCGGCACCCTTTTGGCTTCGGCCGCCCGACTTGTCGTCGGGCTTAACGTTCGCTTCGCTCACGTTAGCCTTCGCCGCAACTGCGCCCGCTTCGCGGGCTTGTTGTCCCCGCGCGGGGAGAGGGCAGGGTGAGGGGCGAGATAGTCATACGCGCTCGATCGCCAGCGCCGTCGCCTCCCCGCCGCCGATGCAAAGCGCCGCGACGCCGCGCTTGCCGCCGTGCTTGCGCAACGCGCCGAGCAGCGTCACGACGATCCGCGCGCCCGACGCGCCGATCGGATGGCCGAGCGCACACGCGCCGCCGTGAACGTTGACGCGATCGCGCGCGATGCCATGTTCCTTCATCGCCGCCATCGTCACGACGGCGAACGCTTCGTTGATCTCGAACAGGTCGACGTCCTTCGTCGACCAGCCGGTCTTCTTGTAGAGCTTCTCGATCGCGCCGACCGGCGCCGTCGTGAAGAGTCCCGGGTCCTGCGCGTGCGTCGCGTGCGCGACGATCGTCGCGAGCGGTTGCAGACCGCGTGCCTGCGCGGTCGAGCGCCGCATCATCACGACCGCAGCGGCGCCGTCGGATATCGAGCTCGAATTCGCCGCGGTGACCGTGCCGTCCTTGCGAAACGCCGGCTTCAGTCCCGGGATCTTCTCCGGCGATGCCTTGGCCGGCTGCTCGTCGTTCGCGATCACGACGTCGCCCTTCCTGCCGCTGACCTTGACCGGCGCGATTTCCCATTCGAACGTGCCGTCGCGGTTCGCGGCGAGCGCGCGAGCGAGCGACGACAGTGCGAACTCATCCTGCGCCTCGCGCGTGAACTTGAAGCTTTGCGCGCAATCCTCGGCGAACGTGCCCATCAGCCGGCCCTTGTCGTACGCATCCTCGAGGCCGTCGAGGAACATGTGATCCTGCGCGACCTGATGGCCCATCCGGTAGCCGTTGCGCGCCTTCGGCAGCAGATACGGCGCATTGCTCATGCTTTCCATGCCGCCGGCGACGACGATGTCGGCGGAGCCCGCGACGAGCGCGTCGTGCGCGAGGATCATCGCCTCCATCGCCGAGCCGCACATCTTGTTGACGGTCGTGCACGGCGTCGACAGCGGCAGTCCGGCCTTGACCGATGCCTGACGTGCCGGCGCCTGCCCCTGTCCGGCCGGCAACACGCAGCCGAAGATCGTCCGGTCGACGTCCGTTGGCTTGATGCGCGCCCGCTCGACGGCCGCCTTGATCGCGACGGCGCCGAGATCGCTCGCGGACAGCGACGCGAAGTCGCCCTGGAAGCCGCCCATCGGCGTACGAGCGGCGCCGACGATGACGATGGGATCACTGATCATTTGGATTCCTCGAACAGCTCGCGTCCAATCAGCATGCGCCGGATTTCGGACGTGCCTGCGCCAATTTCGTAAAGCTTCGCGTCGCGCCACAGCCTGCCGGTCGCGAACTCGTTGATGTAGCCGTTGCCGCCGAGGCACTGGATCGCCTCGCCCGCCATCCACGTCGCCTTCTCCGCCGCATACAGGATCGCGCCGGCTGCATCGCGGCGCGTCGTGCGGCCGTCGTCGCATGCGCGACCTACCGCGTACACGTACGCGCGGCACGCGTTCATCGTCGTAGACATGTCGGCGAGCTTTCCCTGCATGAGCTGGAACTCGCCGATCGCCTGCCCGAACTGCCGCCGCTCGTGCACGTAAGGCAATACGACGTCGAAGCACGCGGCCATGATCCCGAGCGGACCGCCGGCGAGAACGAGGCGCTCGTAGTCGAGGCCGCTCATCAGCACGTTGACGCCGCGGCCCTCCTCGCCGAGCACGTTCGCAGCGGGAACCGCGCAGTTTTCGAACACGAGCTCGCAAGTGTTCGAGCCGCGCATCCCGAGCTTGTCGAGCTTCTGCGCCGTCGAGAATCCGCGTAAGCCCTTTTCGACGATGAACGCGGTGATGCCGCGCGGGCCCGCCTGCGGATCGGTCTTGGCGTACACGACGAGCGTATCGGCGTCCGGCCCGTTGGTAATCCACATCTTCGTGCCGTTCAGCACGTAGGCGTCGCCGCGTCGCTCGGCGCGGAGCCGCATCGACACGACATCCGAGCCCGAGCCGGGCTCGCTCATCGCGAGCGCGCCGACGTGCTCGCCGCTGACGAGCTTTGGCAGGTAACGGCGCTTCTGCGATTCGTTGCCGTTGCGGCGGATCTGGTTGACGCAGAGATTCGAGTGCGCACCGTATGAAAGCCCGACCGACGCCGACGCGCGCGAGATCTCCTCCATCGCGACGACGTGCGCGAGATAGCCGAGGCCTGCACCGCCGTACGTCTCCTCGACCGTGACGCCGAGCAAACCCATCTCGCCCATCTTGCGCCACAGTTCGTGCGGAAAGACGTTGTCGCGATCGATCGCCGCAGCGCGCGGCGCGATCTCGGCGGCCGCGAATTCGCGCACCGACGCGCGCAGCATGTCGACCGTCTCGCCGAGCGCGAAATCGAGTGTTGGCATGTCCGTCATCGGGAAATCTCCGGCTGCGACGCGTTCGCTTCTCGGACGTCGCCAGGCGCGGCGACGTCGGCCTTGCCGTGCATCGCCATCAGCGTCTGCTGCATGATCGCGACGAGCGATCGCGCGCCCCCGCGTTCCGCGTGCACTTCGCCGCGCGTGATCGTCAGCGTGCGGCCCGACTTGACGACGAAGCCTTCGGCGACGATCCGCTCGCCCTGCGCGGGTGCGAGCAGGTTGAGCTTGAACTCGACGGTCAGCACCGAGGCGTTCTCGGGGAACAGCGAGTAACCCGCGTACCCGCCTGCGGAATCGACGAGCGTCGCGAGGATGCCGGCGTGGACGTAGCCGTGCTGTTGCGACGTCTCCGGTCGCGGCGTCAGCGCCAGCGCGCAGTAGCCGGGCCGCAGTTCGAGCAGCCGCGCGCCGATCAGCGTCATCGCGCCCTGGCGCTCGAAGCTTTGGCGCACCCGCTCGGCGAAGCCCGGCATCGTCACGCCGCGATTGTCCATGCCGTTTACGTAAACGTCAACCCAGGGCGGTCAGGCTTCCGCCCGCGCCTCGACCTTGAGACGCCGGCGGCATTCGCGCTCGATGCCGTCGATC
>Ga0207664_10002793_pt1 | contig 11596 bp, 8 predicted proteins | sample LARL83metaG_FD_184349 | JGI IMG/M metagenome (GOLD analysis project Ga0207664, IMG submission 184349) | Corn, switchgrass and miscanthus rhizosphere microbial communities from Kellogg Biological Station, Michigan, USA - LAR L8-3 metaG... | ecosystem: Host-associated > Plants > Roots >...
AACCAAGGCTCGCTTACGGCCCTCCTCGGCCCGAACGGCGCCGGCAAGACCACCATGGTCCGCATCATCGCGACGCTGTCCCGCGCCGACGCGGGCACGGTTCGCGTCCTCGGTTTCGACGTAGCGCGGCAGCCCGCCGAGGTCCGCGCCCGCATTGGCCTCACCGGGCAGTACGCCGGCCTGGAAGAAGCGCTCAGCGGCCGGGACAACCTGATCCTCATCGGCCGCCTGGCCGGCCTGCGGCGGGGCGAGGCGCTCAGCCGGGCGACCGAGCTCACCGCGAACTTCGGTCTTGCTGAGGCAGCGCAACGGCTGGTCAAGACCTACTCCGGAGGCATGCGCCGCCGCCTGGACCTGGCCGCGAGCCTGATGTCCAGGCCCTCCCTGCTGGTTCTCGACGAGCCCACCACCGGACTTGATCCCGGCAGTCGTCAGCAGCTCTGGGCGGCCCTCATGGACCTGAAGGCGGAAGGCACCACGATGCTCCTCACCACCCAGTACCTGGAAGAGGCGGACAAGTTCGCTGACCTGCTGTACCTGCTCGACCGGGGCAAGGTCATCGCCACCGGCACGCCAGCCCAGCTCAAGGCGAGCGCCGGCGCGGACGCGACCCTCGACGAGGCGTTCCTCGCGCTCACCGGGCATGCGGTGGTGTCGCGATGACCGCCATGTCCGCGCCGGCCGCCCCGCTCCGCTTCCGTGCCGCCCGCGACAGCGCCCTCATCGCGGGCCGCAACCTGCGCGTGCTCCGCAAGAACCCAGGCCGCCTGATCTACCCGTTGGTCCAGCCGGTTGTGCTGCTCGTGATGTTCGTGTCGGTCTTCGGCAACCTGGCACTGGCCGGCCACGCGGCGGCCGGCGCGTACCGGCAGTTCCTGATCGCCGGCATCATCATGGAGAACGCCGCGCTCACCGCGCCCACCACAGGGCTCGCTCTGCTCAGGGACGCAAGCAGCGGCTTGGCCGACCGCTTCCGCTCGCTGCCCATGTCCCGCGCGGCGGTGCTCGCCGGCCGTGCCGCCTCCGACGCGGTCGTCTTCACGGCTCAGGCGGTCCTGCTGCTCGCCGTCGCCACGCCGCTTGGCTTCCGCGTCGGCGACGGGCTCCCCGGCTACGCCGCGATCGTCGGGCTCACGGTCGTCTTCGGCCTTGCGCTCGCGGTTGCCTCCGGCTGGTTCGCGCTGCTACTCGGCGATGCGGAGACGGCCGAGCGGGTGCTTTTCTTCCCCGCGATCGCGCTGGTGTTCATCAGTTCCGCCTTCGCCCCGGTCAACGACCTGGCGGGCTGGATGCAGCCGATCGCCCGGGCTAACCCGGTCACCGCGGCGACCGCCGTCCTCCGCTCCCTGGCCGCCGGCGGCCCGCTGGCGGCCCCGTCCATCGAACTAGCGTGCTGGCTCGCCGTCCTGCTTCTCATCCCTGGCACCCTGGCCGCCCGCCGCTGGAACACCCCTCGCTAACCGCCGACTTCCGATCACCCGAAGGGCAAGCGGTGCCGCTAGCCGGCCGGAGTGGCAGACGGCGATACGCAGAACTCGTTGCCCTCCGGGTCGGTGAGGGTGACCCACGTGTGCGGTCCCTGGCGGCCGTTGTGCAGGACCTTCGCCCCGCGGGCCACCAGGTCGGCCACCGTCTGGTCGACGTCGTCGGTGCCGATGCGCACGTCGAGGTGCACCCGGTTCTTGACCGCCTTGGCCTCGGGAACCGTTTGGAACAGCATCCGCGGCGCGCGCTGCAGGCCCTCGGGGTGGCGGATGGCCGCGCCCTCCTTCCAGACGAGCGCCCCCTTGTGCAGCGACGTATCGCTCTCGGTGGCATGCCCGGCGCTGACCATCCGCCGGATGAAGTCCTCGTCCTGTGGCTCAACCTGCCAGCCCAGCGTCTCGGCCCACCAATCCGCCAGCGTGTGCGGCTCCGCGCAGTCCACCGCAACCTGGAACTCATACGCCATCGCAGCCGTCCCCTCCTTAACGATGTCCTTTGCGGCAAACGCTAACGTCAATCCCGGACATTCTCCTTCCTGAATTCGAGCGCGTATCATAATGATTATTATACTCAGTATAATAATCATTATGATACCGCGTGTGGGTGGGTGGGTAGGGCTGGGTGTCGATTCATTAGCATCTGCTAATGAGTTGCCGCAGAAATATGAACTGGATCTGCATGGGTCCGATCGGGCAGAGTCGGTGCCATGCAGCAGTCACCGTCGCTAGCAGGCCTTTACGTTCCGCTGATCACACCGTTCACCGACGCCGGGGACCTCGCCGTCGGCGCGCTGGAAGACCTGGCGCATGCCGTCATCGACGACGGTGCGCAGGGCCTCGTGGCCCTCGGGACCACGGCCGAGGCGGCGACGCTCACCGACGCCGAGCGGCGCACTGTCATGGATACCTGCGCGCGGGTCTGCCGGTCCCGGGGCGTCGCGCTGATCGCCGGGGCGGGCTCGAACGACACCGCCAGGACGGTCGCGGCCCTGCGGGAACTGGCAACGTGGCCGGAGGTTACCGCCGCCCTGACCGTCGTGCCCTATTACACCCGGCCGTCCCAGGACGGGATCGTCGCGCACTTTACCCGCGCCGCCGCGGAAAGTCCCGTGTCCGTCATCGTGTATAACGTCCCGTACCGGACCAGCGTCTCGCTCGGCTGGCCGACCCTGCGCCGGCTGGCGGCCGTGCCAGGCATCGCCGGGGTCAAGCACGCCGTCGGCGGCATCGACCACGACACCATCATGCTGATGGCGGACCTGCCGCAAGACTTCGCCGTGCTGGCCGGCGACGACATATTCGCCGCGCCGCTTCTGGCCCTCGGAGCCGCCGGCGGCATCCTCGCCTCCGCCCACGTTGCCACTAGTGCCTTCGCGCAGCTCATCGCCGCCTGGCGCGCTGACGCGGCGGCGGAAGGCCGCGCACTCGGGAACCGGCTCGCTGCTCTTTCCGCGGCGCTGTTCGCCGAACCGAACCCCGCCGTCATCAAGGGCGTCCTGCACGCCCAAGGCAGGATTCCCAGCCCGAAGGTTCGCCTGCCGCTTGTGCCTGCCAGTCCCGACGCCGTGCGAACGGCCCTGGATCAGGCGCGAATGGCGTACAAGCCGCCGTCCGCACAGCCGGCCAGGACAAGGCCGCTGGCTACAGCTGGGGTGGCCGAGAACGCGGCGCCAGACGGTGCGGTGTAGGTCCACCCGGGCTTGCCCGTCTCGGCGTGCAGTTGCTGCACGCCTGCGCCGCCGCAGACGTAGACGAATCCGCCGGCTACCGCCGGGCCGGCCGTTGGCCTGCCGCCCGTGCGATATTTCCACTTTCCCTTGCCGGTCGACGCGTCGACGGCGTGCAAGACCGCGTCGCTGTCGGTGAAGTAGACCACGCCGTCCGCGGTGACCGGGTCCGCTCCCGGGAAGCCGTTCCCGGGCTGGGCCGCCCACTTGAGCTTGCCGCTCGCAGGGTTTACCGCGTACAACGGCCCGCTCTTGGCGCCGACGTACAGCGTGCCGCCGCTCATGACCAGGTTGGTCGCTGGCGAGTCGCCGCTGCGCAGCACTTGAACGCGGTACCTCTCGTGGCCTGTGGCGGCCTGCAAGGCGTACAGGGCACCGAGCATGCCGACCGCGTAGACGGCATCGCCCGCCGCGGCTACCACCTGCCCGAACCCGCTCTTATCGGACGTGGTGGCGATCCACAGGCTCTTACCGCCGGCTTTGTACATCCGGACGGTCTGGTCGCCGATGGCCACGGCCACGTGCGCGCCGCTGGCGGCCCAGTTCCGCGCGAACGGAGCGAGTTGGTTGCCGCTCAGGTTCCAGGCCAGCGTCCCGGTGGCCGCGTGCACCGCGTAGAAGTTTCCTTGGGCGGCGGACACGCACACGATCCCGTCCGTGACCGTAGGGGCGGCGGTGACCGGGTCGATGGCCAACGACCAGAGCTCGCGCCCCGTCGTGGCGTCGGCCGCGAAGAGCGTGCCGGCCGCGTTGCCCAGGTAGGCGACGCCGTTCGCCACCGCCGGGTTGGCGCTCACCGCCTTGCCTGACTGGAAGGCCCAGGCCAGCGTGCCCGAGCCCTTCCCCGCGGCCCTGCCACCGGCCTTGGCGGGCGGCTGAGCTGAATGCGAGGCGAGCGCCCACGCGCCCGCGCCTCCGCCGGCAACCGCGGCGGCGACTCCGGCACCGATGAGGAATCCCCGCCGGCTGATGGCGCCGGACGGAGGGTGCGCGGGATGGGGCGAAGCCGACCTGGGGAAACCAGGGGGAGCCGGCGGCTGCACATACTGTGTGGCGGCGGCGTTGGCGTACGGGAAAGGGGCGGGAGCGGCAGGCGACGCCCAGGTCGCCGGCCCGCCGTGCGGTCCTGACCCAGTGGGCGCGGCCAGCCCCGCCAGGCTGGCCAGCGCCGTGTCCGGCTGCAGGGACTGCGCCGCGTGCATCAAGGGCACCTGGAGCACCTGCAGTTCTGCCGTTAGCGCGGTCTGCTGCGCCCCGATGAGGTCCGCGAGGTCGCTTGGCCAGAACGAGGCGGGCGACAGCCCCACGTGCTCGGCTGCCGCTGCGCACTGCCCGGCAATGTGCCCGGGGTCTGGCCGCAGCGCCGGGTCCTTCGCCAGGCACGCCTGAATCAGCTGACGGAGCGGGACGGGCACCTGGCCGAGATCTGGATCCTGTTGCACGACGCGGTACACCACCGCCGCGGGCAAGGCATCGGTGCCGACGCTGAAGGGGGACGCGCCCGTGGCCGCGAACGCAAGCACACAGCCGAGTGAGAACACGTCGCTCGGCGGACCGGCCACGTGTCCCTGCGCCTGCTCGGGCGATAGGTAGCCCATCGTCCCGACAACCGGGCCCGTCGTGGTCAGCCGGCCTTCCGCGACCGCACGGGCGATGCCGAAGTCGATGACGCGCGGCCCGTCGTAGGCCAGCAGCACGTTGCCGGGCTTGAGGTCTCGGTGCACGAGGCCGACCGTGTGGATGGCGCGCAGCGCCTCGGCCAGCCCGGCGGCCAGCCGCCATAGGGCCGCGACCGGCAGCGGCCCGAACCGGGAGATAACGTCATCAAGCGACGGCCCGGGCACGAAGGCCGTGGCGAGCCACGGCGGCACGTCATCGACCCCGGCTTCGACGACCGGCGCCGTGTAGATCCCGCTGACCAGGCGTGCGGCGTCAGCTTCGGCCCGGAAGCGCCGGATGAACTCCTGGTCGCGGGCCAGTTCCGGCTGCAGGACCTTGACGGCCACCATTCGCCCGGCTGGTGAGGTCGCCAGGTACACCCGCCCCATCGCGCCCGCCCCGAGCCGGGCCTGCAGCCGGAATCCGCCGATATCCTGCGGGTCGTCCGCAGTCAACGGCTCCATCACAGACACCTTCCGACTCGATCATTAGCACAGATAACTACCTTATTGTGCCGATCAGTGGCAGTGTGAGGGAGTTTGAACCTTTTCAATGGCCTCAAACGGCGGCCATCACGACCTCAAGTCCGCGCATCGCACCGTCGGCATCGGACATCTGGTTCGTCACATAGGACACCACCATGCGGGCCCCGGGGTCGATCATGACGATCGAGCCGCCCCAGCCGCCCCAGCCGAAGGAGTCGCCGAACAAGCCGTAGCCCAGGCCCCAGCGCACCTGCATGCCAAGGCGGGTGTCGGTTCCGTGGAACTGTTCTTGCCGGGCCCGCGCGCAGGTCTCCGGCGACAGCAACCGCACGCCGCCCACCGTGCCGTCGCATGCCAGTACCGACTGCACGAGGGCCACGGAGCGCGCGTTACCGAATCCGCTCGCAGCCGGAATCTCGGCCCGGCGCCACGCCGCGCTGTTGCCGTCGCGCACCGTGATGGCCGTGGCGGAGGCGGTGGGTACGGCGGGAGCGGCGTCTGCCGGCGGGCGGGCCGCGTAGTCCTCGGTCTGCCCAGGGGGCGGGACCGTGCGCGCGACCCGGTGGTCGTGCGCGGCGTCCAGCCCGATGTGGAAATCAGCCCCCAGTGGGCCGGCCACCTCCTCGGCGAAGAAAGTCCCAAGGCTGCGGCCAGTGATCCGGCGCACGACCTCGCCAACGAGAAATCCCTGGGTGATCGAGTGGTACCCGGCGGCGGTGCCCGGTTCCCAGAGCGAGGCCTGCGCGGCGAGCCGCGCCGTTGCTGTCGGCCAGTCGTACAGGTCTCCGGTCGTCCCGTCCCAGTCGGGCAGGCCTGCCGTATGCGCGAGCAGGTGCCGCACCAGCACGCCTTGCTTTGCCGACGCGGCGAACTCCGGCCAGTACCGGGCGACCGGTACGTCAAGATCGAGGTCGCCCCGGTCGGCGAGGATCAGCGCACACAGCGCCGTCATCGTCTTGGTGACCGACCAAACGCCGGTGATCGTGTCGCGCTCCCAGGGAGTTGTCCGGTCGGCGTCAGCGAACCCGCCCCAGACGTCCACCACGGGCTCGCCGTCCACGTAAACCGCTGCTGCCGCGCCCGTGTCGCCCTCGTCGAGGAGCTTGGCGAGCACCGAGGGGACCGCCATGAACAGGTCATCGTACGAACCCTGAATTTCCGCCACGCGTCGAACCTAACGGCCGCGTGCCGGCCTACGTCAATCGATTAACCACGAGGCGTGCGGAGTTGAGCTACTTAGGCGGGAAATGACGGGACGTAAACCGCAAACGGTAATAAGATCTCGCTGGCCTATTTTCCGGCCGCATTCCCGACGAAGAGGAGCGGGCGCATGGTCGGCCGGGCGCGTGCTATCCCGCTTTTCGCAGCGGTGGTTAGTGTCGCGGTCACCGGCTGCTCGGTCAGCGTGACGGCCGGGTCCGTGAAGCCGCGCGCGACGCCGACGCGCCACCTGTCCTCGATCGCGGCGCGCGTCTTCGGGCCGATAACCGGGGTCAGGCTCAGCGCGCTGGTGCCGACGCCGCAGGGCTTCACCCTCGACCGGGCCGCGTCGTCCGACTCCGGCACGCGGCAGGCAACCCCGATCCCCGGTGCGTCCAGTACGAGCGGCATCAGTTGCGCCTCGTGGTTCGAAGGCACCTCGTACTGGGGCCCTGGCACCGTCGCGTACACCATCAGGAACTACACCGGTCCCGATCAGGTGAGCTTGGACGTCGGGGTGAACATCTACCCGGCAGGCACGGGGGCTAGGGCATACGCCCAGAGCGCGGCGCTGGAGCGCCGCTGCCTCCATTTCAGCTACCAGGACAAAGACGGCCTGCGCTACACCGTGGACGCCAAGCTGGGCCCTTCGGCGCGCGTCGGTGACCAGTCGCAGGAGTTCGACGCGATCGACACCGCGCCAGACGGAGCCCGGTTCACCACCGAGGTCACGTTCATCCAGGTCGGCGACGCGATGGTGTCAGCCACCGAGACCGGCGCCACTTCCGCCCCGGTAAGCCGCGACAACATCGCCCTCGCCGCGATCGTCGACGCGCTGCGCGCAGCGGGTTACTAAGCCGCACCTGCGACAGGCCGTGCCCCGCCCTCGGCCTGTCGCGTTACCGAGCCGTCCCCAACCGCGATCGTTGACGTCGACTAGTCGGACTCATATAGTCGACATCGACTAGTTGTCTTCGGATAGATCGGCTTGGGGGCCACCATGCCACAGCCACACCGGATCCCGGCGCTGACGCCGCTAGGGATCGCGATCCTCTCGCTCCTAGCGCGGGAGTCCATGCACCCATACGAGATGCGGCACGTGATCCGCGTCCGGGAGATCGACCGCGTCATGAAGGTCACCCACGGCACGCTCTACAGCACGGTGGAGCGGCTCGCCGGGACCGGCCTCATCCAGCCCGTGGAGACCAGCCGCGAAGGCCGCCGCCCGGAACGCACCGTCTACGAGATCACCGAACTCGGCCGGGACCAGCTCCTCGACGCGCTGCGCGCTGAGCTGATGCGCCACACGCCCGATTACCCCAGGCTTGCCATGGGGTTGTCGTTCGCGTCGCTGCTCGCCCCGCAGGAGGTCGGCGAGCTGTTGGAACGTCGGGCCGTGGCGGTCGAGGCAGAGCTCAGCGGCTTTCAGATCGCGCTGGACGCCACGCTCAAGCAGCGGTCGCCGTCCCTCGAGCGGGTGAGCCTCATCGAGGTGGAGTACCTCACGGCCCTGCTCCGGGCGGAACGCGACTGGCTCCGCGCGGTCACCGACGACATCCGCGAGGGGCGGCTCACCTGGGTGCCGCCGTCTTGGCAGGAGAGCCCAAGTCCCCTGGACCGCGAACCGGAAGGAGCGCGCGACGATGAGTAAGACAGTCAGCAAATGGCGGGGCAACGAGTGGGCGGTCCTGCTCACCCTGGGCCTCGGCTTCTTCTTGACCCTCCTCGACCTGACCATCGTGAACATCGCGATCCCCGACATGAGCAGGGCCCTGCACGCCTCGCTCGCTGAGATCGGCTGGGTGATCAACGCCTACGTGATCGTCCTCGCGGTGCTCATGATCACCGGCGGGCGGCTTGGCGACCTGCGCGGCAAGCGCGGCCTGTTCATCACGGGCGTCGCGGTCTTCACGCTCGCGTCGCTCACCTGCGGGCTGTCGCAGACGGCCGGGGAGGTCATCACGGCCCGCGCCTTCCAGGGGCTGGGCGCGGCGCTGCTCATGCCGCAGACGATGTCCGTCATCATCGCGACCTTCCCCGCCGAGCGCCGGGGCATGGCCCTCGGGGTATGGGGCGGCATCGCGGGGCTGGCCACGATCGCCGGCCCGACTATCGGCGGCCTGCTGGTCAGCGGGCTGGGCTGGCGGTGGATCTTCTTCGTCAACCTGCCGGTCGGCCTGCTCGCCATCGTCCTCGCGGTCCTCGTGCTGCCCGAGGTCAAGTCGGACGCGCGCAAGCAGCGGCTCGACGTGCCAGGCGTCTTGCTTGCCAGCGCCGCGCTCGTCGCCATCACCTTCGGCCTGGTCGAAGGCCAGCAGTACGCCTGGGGGAAGGTCTGGTCGTTCGTCAGCATCCCGCTGATCATCGCGGTCGGCGTCGTCCTGCTGGCCGCGTTCTTGCTGCTCCAGGCGCGGCGCCAAGGCGCCGATCCGCTGCTTTCCTTTGGGCTGTTCGCCGACCGCAGCTTCGCGCTGATGAGCGCGGCCAACATGCTCGTCGCGGTGGGGCTGATCGGCATGGCGCTCCCGATGACCATCTACCTGCAGTCGGCGCTCGGGTTCAGCCCGCTGAAGGCAGGCTTGACGATGGCCCCCGCTTCGCTGATGGCGGGCATCGTCGCGCCGTTTGCCGGGCGCCTCGCCGACAAGGGCGGCCGGTACCTGGTCGCCAGCGGCTTCACGCTCTACGCGGGCGGCCTGGCCGTCATCGCCGTCCTGGCCGGGCCGTCGAGCAACTGGTATGACTTGCTTCCCGGCTTCCTGCTGGCTGGCCTCGGCACCGGCTGCACGATGTCGCCGATGCAGACCATCGCCACCCGCAACGTCCCACCACGCCTCGCCGGCGGCGCCTCGGGGGTGCTGAACACGATCAGGCAGACGGGCTCGGCGCTTGGCAGCGCGATCGTCCTCGCGGTGCTGCAGTCCCAGTTGGCGGGCGGTCACGGCTACGTGAGCGCCCTGCGCGCAGCCATCGCCGTCCCGGTCGTGGCCCTTCTCATCGGCGCGGCGCTTGCCCTCGCGCTTCGTTCCAGCAAGTCCAGCAAGTCCGGCAACTCAGACAAGCCAGTGTCGGCCGAGGAGGCCAACGCCGGTGAAAGCGTCGACCAACTGTCAGACCGGTAGGCCCCGCCTCATCGGCAGGGCCGTCGGCCACCCCTCACATACCGCCCATGCTGCTCATGCCGCCCGACGTAGGCGTCGGGCCGCCCGTGACCGGGGTTACCCCAGTCGGGCAGGTGGGCAGGGAGATCAGGTTGCCTTGCGGAGCGTCCGCCATGTGGGCCATGTTCTGGCCGCACATGATGGTCTGCGGGAAGACGATCACGTGGTGGACCTGGGTCCACCACGTGTACAGCGGGGCCATCGACGAGACGCCTTGCGCCACGGCCAGCATGTTGCCGACGTCCGTGGTCCAGACGAGGTACGGCGTTCCGCCACGGATGAAGCAGGCCTGGCGGCCCATCGCGTTCACCTGGTTGAAGTTGGCGGATTGCATCTGGGCCACGGTGTAGTTGGTCGGATGGAGTTCCAGGTGGTTCCAGCCGGTCTCGGAGTAAGTGGCAATGCTATTCGCGCAGCGGGTCTTGGTGTTCTGCGCGTAGCTGCCGTTGAGCAACTGGATCTCGCTCTGGTACGTCGAGTACAGCGCCGCGGTCGTGGGGAAGGTCTGGAAGGTCACCGACGCGACCCCCTTGACCGGCGACGTGCAGATGACCTTGGTCGAGTTCGTCGGCTTGCAGTCGTTGGTCGGAATGTCGCCCTGCGGGGTGGAGCAGAGGTTGGCCTCCTGCAGCACCCCCACGAGCGTGGTCGGCCCGCTCTTGCCCTGGTTCTTGGCCGTCGCGGCCTCCTGGCCGCCGGGCGTGCACTGGGCCGTGCGCGGGGACTGCGCCGACTGCACCGGTACCGGCATCGACATACCCGCCTGGGTCGGGGCGCCCGGCGAGGACGGGATCGCCACTGCACCCGGCTTCGTGGCACCGCCGGCGAGCGAACCGCCATTGTGCCGGGTCAGGGTCAGCGTTATCGCGGCCGCGCCGGCTGCGACCAGGATGAGCGCCGCGACACCAGCCAAAACGGCGCGGCTAAGGCCGCGGCCCCGACGCCGGCTGGGCCGGGACCCGCCGCCCGGCGGTGGTCCGGACGGTAGCGGCCGGGCCCCTGGGGGAGGCGGCGGAACCTGAATCGCGGGCCAGTTGCTGGTCGCCGCGTGCGCCGCGTCCACGTCGACCGTCTCGTGGGCGAGTTCCGCTGGCTGGTAGTTCAGCGCCGCTTCGGCAGGCTGATAAGACCCGACCGCTTCGCCGGACGGGTAAGGCGTCGGCGCCTCTGACCTGGGCGCTTCGCTCACGTAGGAGCCAGGGCCGGACGTGGGCAGGAACGTGCGGAGCGACCCGCTCGACCCCGGCGGCTCCGCCATGTGCCCGAGGGCTTCGCGGGCCGCGCTCATGAAGTCCTTGCAGCTTTCGTACCGGTCGCCGGGGCGCTTGGCGAGAACCCGGGCGAACACGTCGTCGATGGCCGGCGGCAGGTCGGGGCGGAGCACGGTCGGCATCGTCGGGGCCTCTTCGACGTGCGCCCAGATGATCGCGGCGTCGAGGTCTTTCTCGAACGGGACGCGGCCGGTCAGGCACTCGTAGAGGACGCAGCCGAGGGAGTACTGGTCGGCGAGGCCGAGCACAGAGATGCCGCGGATCTGCTCGGGCGCGACATAGTCGATCGTGCCGAGGAACTGCCCGGACGAGGTCAGCCCGGTCCGGCCGCCGAGGTGCTTGGTGATGCCGAAGTCGGCCAGGTAGACGTGGTCGGGGTCGGAGCCTTCGTTGCCGCGCTCGACGAGCAGGTTCCCCGGCTTGACGTCGCGGTGCACCAGGCCGCGGCGGTGGGCGGCGTCCAGCGCCCGGGCCGCCTGCTCCAGCAGGAAGACCGAGGTGTCGGGCTGGAGGCGGCCGCGCTTCTTGAGCATCTGCCGCAGGTCAGTGCCCGTCACGCAGCGCATCGCGATGTAAAGCAGCCCGTCGCTTGATCCCATGTCGTGAATG
>Ga0207664_10002794_pt1 | contig 11594 bp, 12 predicted proteins | sample LARL83metaG_FD_184349 | JGI IMG/M metagenome (GOLD analysis project Ga0207664, IMG submission 184349) | Corn, switchgrass and miscanthus rhizosphere microbial communities from Kellogg Biological Station, Michigan, USA - LAR L8-3 metaG... | ecosystem: Host-associated > Plants > Roots >...
GACGCAGACCGAGCCGCAGGTCCGCACGATCGACGTCGGGAGGATCCCGGACCGGTACGCGCGTGGCTGGCACTGCCTGGGGCTGGCGGACAGCTTCCGGGACGGCAAGCCGCACGCAATTCACGGATTCGGCACGAAACTGGTCGTCTGGGCCGGCCCCGACGGTGCGCTCAAGGTGCTCGACGGGTACTGCCGGCACATGGGCGGCGACCTCACCCAGGGCGAGATCAAGGACGGCAACATCGCCTGCCCGTTCCACGACTGGCGCTGGTCCGGCGAGGGCAAGTGCGTGCAGATCCCCTACGCCAAGCGCGTGCCGTTGCGGGCCCGGACACGGTCGTGGACGACGCTCGAGCGCAACGGCCAGCTCTTCGTCTGGAACGACCCCGAGGGCAACGCGCCCATCCCGGCCCAGGCGATCCCGGAGATCGAGGGCTACGGCAGCGACGAGTGGAGCAACTGGTCCTGGAACACGCTGTTGATCGAGGGCTCCAATTGCCGCGAAATCATCGACAACATGTCGGACATGGCGCACTTCTACTACATCCACTTCGCCTTTCCGACCTACTTCAAGAACGTCTTCGACGGCCATGTCGCGACCCAGTACATGAACTCGCGCGGCCGGCCGGACGTGCACTCGAAGTCGAACTATGCCGGCGAGGAGAACATGCTCGAGTCCGAGGCGTCCTACTTCGGGCCGGCCTACATGATCAACTGGCTGAAGAACAGCTACAAGGGCGCCGAGATCGAGTCGGTGCTGATCAACTGCCACTACCCGATCGACCGGACCTCGTTCGTGCTGCAGTACGGCGTGATGGTCAAGCGGCCGCCGGGTGTCGATCAGGAGATGGCCGACGTCATCGCCGGCAAGTTCTCCAAGAGCTTCCGCGTCGGCTTCGAGCAGGACGTCGAGATCTGGAAGAACAAGACGCGCATCGACAACCCGCTGCTGACCGAGGAGGACGGTCCGGTCTACCAGCTGCGCCGCTGGTACGAGCAGTTCTACGTCGACGTCGCCGACATCAGCCAGGACATGACGCAACGGTTCGAGTTCGAGGTGGACACCTCGCACGCGGTGCAGGCGTGGGAACGTGAGGTCGCGGAGAACCTTTCCCGGCGCGCGGCGCAGGCCGAGGCCGCCCAGACGGCCGAAGCCGAGGCCGAAGCTCGGGCGGAAACCGCCGGGGTCGGTTAGGCCGTGTCCGACCAGACCGCCGTCCGGCTGGGTGCGCCGGCCGAGCGGCGCGGTACGGCCGCCGTGGTCGGCTCGTTCCTCGGGCGGGCTCGGGGTGCGCGGTTCGCGCTGGTCAACGGGGCGGCGGGGGCGGCGTGGGTGGTCGAGGGCACCACACGCGTGGTGTTCAGCTTCACCGTGCGCGACGGCCGGATCACCGCGATCGACCTGCTGGGCGACCCCGCGTTGCTGGGCCGGATCGACCTGGTCATGCTCGACGACTGACGGGTGTCCGTTCGCGGCTCTGTCGATCGTCGGTGGGCCGGGACACGTGTCGAGCTTCGAGGAGCACCGTGAAGTACATGATGTTGATCTGCGCCGACGCCGAGACGGGCGCCGCGCACGCGCACGACGGGTGCGGCGGCTGGACCGACGAGATGCTCGCCCGTGGCGTGCTGTGCGGCGGCGAGGGCCTGCGACCCCCGAACGACGCCACGACCTTGCGGGTGCGTGACGGCGAACTGCTGCTGTCGGACGGGCCGTTCGCCGAGACGAAGGAGCAGATCGGCGGGTTCTGCATGATCGAGTGCGACGGCCTGGACGAGGCCGTCGAGATCGCGTCCAAACACCCCGCCGCCGGCTACGGCACGATCGAACTGCGGCCGGTGTTCACCCCGCCGGTGCCGTGACGTCCATCGAAACCGCGGTCGCGGAAGCGTTCCGCGCCGAGTGGGGCCAGGTCGTGGCCACCCTGATCCGGATCACGGGGGACTGGGACCTGGCCGAGGAGTGCGCGCAGGACGCGTTCACATCGGCGCTGGACCGGTGGGCGGCCGACGGAGTGCCACGCAAACCGGGGGCGTGGCTGACCACGGTCGCCCGCAACCGGGCCACCGACCGGCTGCGCCGGGCCGCCGTCGGCGCCGCGAAACTGCGGGAGGCCGCGATGCTCGCCGAACCCCCTGATCCAGCCACCGTCGAGGAGTTCCCGGACGACCGGCTGCGGCTGATGTTCACGTGCTGCCACCCCGCGTTGGCCCTCGAATCGCAGGTCGCGCTGACGCTGCGCACCCTCGCCGGGCTGACGACCGCCGAGATCGCGCGGGCGTTCCTGGTCGCCGAGCCGGCCATGTCGAAGCGGCTGACCAGGGCGAAGCAGAAGATCCGCAACGCCGGCATCCCCTACCGGGTGCCACCGGCGCACCTGCTGCCCGAACGCACCCCGGCCGTGCTCGGCGTGCTGTTCCTGCTGTTCAACGAGGGCTACGCGGCCACGGCCGGCGCCGACCTGCTGCGCCACGCCCTGTCCGCCGAGGCGATCCGGCTGGCCAGGATGCTGGTCACGCTCATGCCGGACGAACCGGAGGCGATGGGGCTGCTCGCGTTGATGCTCCTGCACGACGCCCGCCGCACCACCCGCGTGGACGACACGGGTGACATCGTGCTGCTCGCCGACCAGGACCGGACCCGCTGGGACGGCGACGCGATCACCGAAGGGGTCGCGCTGCTCGACGCCGCGATGCGCCGCGAACGGCCAGGGCCCTACCAGGTGCAGGCCGCGATCGCCGCCTGCCACGCCACCGCGGCCGACGCCGCCGACACCGACTGGCCCCAGATCGCGGCCCTCTACGGATCACTCGTCCGCATGACACCCACACCGGTAGTGGCGCTGAACCGGGCCGCCGCCGTCGGTATCGCGCACGGACCGGAAGCCGGCCTCGCCCTGCTCGCGCGGCTGCGGGAGGACGGGCAACTCGCCGGCTACCACCTGCTCCCCGCCACCGAGGCCGACCTGCTGCGCCGGCTGGGTCGCGTCGACGAGGCCCAGGCCGCCTACCGGGAAGCCCTCGACCTGGCCGGCACCGACGCCGAACGCCGATTCCTGGAACGCCGGCTGGCCGAGCTGTCCGTCTGAGTCCCTCCGGTTCGTCGGTGGGTGACCGACCGACGAACCGGAGGCACCAATGACCGAGCTCCGCACCGAGATCGCCGCCGAACGCACCGAGTTCGCGCGAACACTCGCCGGGCTGACCGACGAACAGTGGGACGCGCCGACGCTGTGTGCGGGCTGGCGGGTGCGGGAGGTCGTCGCGCACATGACGTTGCCGTTCCGGATGTCCCTGCCCGGCTTCGTGCTCGGCATCCTGCGCGACCGCGGGAACTTCAACCGGATGTCCGACCGGTTGGCCCGCCGCGACACCGCGCGCCTGTCCGCGGCCGACCTCGTGCGATGCCTCGAGGACAACGCGCACCACCCGTGGAAACCACCGGGTGGTGGCTACGAGGGCGCGCTCACCCACGACCTCGTGCACTCGCTGGACATCACCGTTCCGCTCGGCATCGACCAACGCCTGCCCGACGAGCGACTGCGGGTGCTCACCGCGATGGACGTCCCGCGCGGGCTGCGGTTCTTCGGTGTCGACCTCACCGGCGTCCAACTGCGGGCCGACGACCTGGACTGGACGTTCGGCACCGGCGAACCGCTGTGCGGGTCGGCGCAGGACCTGGCGCTCGTCGTGTTCGGGCGGACACTGCCGGTCGGGCGGTTGCGGGGCGCGGCGGCGGCCCGGTTCACCACACCCCCCACCATGCGTTAATCGGGAGTGGACGCCAGCGTGTCCGTGGCGTCCCGGCCGGCGGCGGTCGTGCGGTGCAGGAAATCGGCCAGCAGCGCGAGTTGGGACTCGTCGTAGCCGGCGAGGATCCCGTCCATCGACGCGTTCATGCCCGAGTACAGGTGGTAGAGCTCGCCGCCGCGCTCGCGCAGCACCCGTACCGTGACCGCGCGCCGGTCGGTGGCGTCCGGGTCACGCTCCCGGGTGATCCAGCCGGCGCGTTGCAGCCGATCGAGAATGCCGGTCATCGTGGCCGGGTGCAGGCCGGCGCGGCGGGCCAGCGCGCTGGGGCTCAGCGGGCCGTGCCGATCGACCAGGTCCAGACAGTCCAGGTCGACGTCCTTCAACGCGACCCGCATCCCGACGTGGTGGTTGAGCAGCGACAACTGGTTGTTCATCTCGCGCAGCGAGTCCTTGATGGTCGCGACGAGCCGCCGTTTGCGCCGCGCGTCATCGTCGGACGATATGCCGCTCATAAAATATGAGTCTAGTCGACGAGCCCGCCGATGATCTCCAGCAAGGCTGCCGTGTTCGCGAGGCCACCGACCACGATGATCTTCATGGTGGACCGTTCCGCCTGGTAGACGGTCTGCACGTGCAGCGGATCGGTCCTGTCCTTGCCCTGCAGGCCGGCCATCACGAGCGTGCTCAGCCGGGACGCCGTGTCCTCGTCCACGTCGTCGAGCTGCACGACGCTGGACACCTCGGCGTGCCGAACGGCCAGCGGAGGCGGGGGTTCGGCAGCGGTGCCGGTGAACGCCTCGACGTCGGCCGGTGCGATCCGGTACTGCTTGCCGATCCGCACCGCGCGCAGCCGGCCGTCCCGCACGTAGTTGCGGACCGTGCGCACGTGCAGGCCGAGCAGGTCGGCGACCTGCTCCACCGAATACAGCCGGTCGGGCACCTGCCGGACGGTAGCAGCCCGCCGGTTCTGCCATGATGCAGCGCGATGCCCAGCGAACACGGCCTGATGTCCACCTCCCGGGTGGAGGCGTTCAGCGACGGCGTGTTCGCCATCGCGATCACGCTGCTGATCCTGGAGATCCACGTCCCGACCGACAACGCAGCCACGGACGGCGGCCTCACCGACGCCCGGTTACGCCACGAACTGCTCGCACTGTGGCCCTCGTACCTGGCGTACACGATCAGCTTCCTGCTGATCGGCATGATCTGGATCAACCACCACCGCATGTTCCGCTACATCGCCCGCGTCGACGGCATCGTGCTGGGCCTCAACGTGCTGCTGCTGATGGACGTGGCGTTCCTGCCGTTCTCCACCGACGTACTCGCCCTGTCGCTGCGCGGCACGTCCGCCCAGCACACCGCGACCCTCCTGTACGGGCTGGTGCTCGCGGTCGGCGGCGTGTTCTTCAACGGTGTCTGGTTCTACGCCGCGGCCGGGCACCGCCTGCTCAACGAGCGGATCACGCCGGCCGAAGCGCGGGCGATGGGCCGGCGGTGGGGGATGGGACCGGTGTTCTACCTCGGCGCCGCGCTGGTCGGGCTGCTCAGCGCGACCGCCAGCCTCGCCTGCTACGGGTTGCTGCTCGTCCTGTACTTCTTCGACATGCGGCCACGACCGTCACACGGCACCGGTGAACCGGTCGGCTAGGTACGCGCGTTTCGCGGCCTCGTCCCGTTCGGACTCCAGGTAGCGCGACCACGCCGTGCGTTCGTGCGTCGTGGCGCCCATCTCCCACACGCACTGCATCGCCAGGTGTTCCTCGGTGCGCTTCACGAGCGCGAAAGGTTCCTCCCCGTCGCGGGCGTACGCGGTCTGCCACATCTCGTTGTTGTTGCGCCACGTGCACACCAACAAGTAGTAGAACGCGTCACCACACCGGTGCAGGATCACGAAACCCAGCTCGCCGCGCAGGTTCAGCCGGCCAGCCGTGGCCTCGGTGCGCAGAAAGTCCCTGGCCTGTTCCCGCACGCCGTACGGGATCTCCACGTCGGCGCGGTGCACGTCGTACCACTTCAGATAACCGCCCGGCAGCGCGATCCCGGTCGACGGGCGGACCAGCTTCGCCACGTGCCGGTAGTCGGGCGGGATCACACCCAACCCGGCCAGCTGAGCCGGATCCGGCACGGCGTCCTGTTCTCCACCGGAATAACCGTTTTCGCCTGCCATGCCCGCCACGCTAGTCCAGCCGCGCGACAGTTTGTCTCACAAGACACTACTTGCGGCCGCTGGAATGCCGACTCCGCACGGCTAAAGTCCACACCGGCCAATTCGGGCGATCTGGTGGAGGTACTCGTGCGTCCCATCCGGTCCGTGATCACGGTGGCATGTGCGGTTCTGTTATCCCTGGGAGTGACATCAGCGGCCACTGCCGCGACCCCGACCATCGAGGTCAACTCGCAGAACCCGGTGACCGCGCCGCCCCCCGTGTCACGCCCGCACACCCACTCGTGCACCGTGCCGCTGGCCACGAACTTCCCGTCCAACAACGCCACCGGCGGCGCACAGAACTTCACCGGCACGATCGCGGTGCCCGCCGGCTGCGCCGGTCCGTGGGCGAAGGTCGTGCTCGACTGGACGACCAGCGTGTCCGGCCGCCAGTTCGACCGCTCCGGATCGCTCAACGTCGGGACGACGCAGATCTACTTCGGCACCACGTACGAGCCCGACCCGGCCGGCATCACGTACTCCTTCGCCAAGGACATCACCGAGTACTCCTCGCTGTTCACGTCCCCGCAGCCGTTCAACGGCGGCATCGTGAACTTCCTCAACAGCGAGGACACCGGCATCTACGTGCAGACCGTGACGATCACGTTCTACCAGGCCGACCGCGACAACCCGGCGCCGTCCGAACCAGACGTCGTCGCCGGGCTCGGCGGCAACGACGCCAACCCCGGCTCGGCCACCGTGCACCTGCCCGCCGCGAACCTGCCGCGCAACATCACCCGCGCGGTGCTCGAGGTGTCGATCAAGGGCAACGGCTGCGACGAGCAGTGGTTCACCGACGTGCCCGACGACGTGTCCAGCCAGTTCCCGTCCGCCGGCCTGTGCGGCAAGGGCCCGTACCGGGAGATCGACGCCGCGATCGACGGCACACCGGCCGGTGTCACGCAGTTCTTCCCGTTCATCTTCACCGGCGGCATCGTGCCCACGCTGTGGCGACCGATCCCCGCGGTCGGCACGTTCGACATGACACCCGAGTTGATCGACGTCACGCCGTTCGTCGGGCGGCTGGTCGACGGGAAGACCCACGACGTCGCGCTGACCGTGGCGAACATCGGCGACACGTGGAACCTGGCCGCGAACCTGCTGCTGTGGACCGACCATCACGCCGCCACCACCAGCGGCACCCTCACGTCGGACACGATCGCGCCGACCGCGATCCAGACCGAGAACAACACGACGCCCAACGCGAACGGCGACATCACCACGACCGTCACCGCCGCCCGTGACTGGACGACCAGTGGCTTTGTCGACACGTCGGCCGGCCGGATCCGCACCACGGTCACGCAGCACGTCGCGTTCCGCAACGCCGACGCCATCACGGCCGGCGGTTTCGCGCAGCAGTTGACCGAGACGGACAACGGCACCAATGCGTCACTGTCGTTCGGGCCGCACGGCCTGGTGCGCTCCACGGTGCACTCGTTCCAGTACCCGATCACGATCCAGGCCACGTTCCAGATCACCAACGACGACAACTTCAACCTGTCCGCCACGGTCGACATGACCCGGCGCCTGTTCGACCTCACCGACACCGGCGGCGCGCCGGTCGTGCGGCACTCGTCGGACGAGGTGAACTCGTTCGGCCTGGACCAGCGCGCCAACGGCGTCACGGTGGCCGCCGACGGGCACTCGACGGAGTTCTTCGCCGGCGACAACGACACCGGCGAGTTCGGCACCCACTTCCTGGCCTCGGCGCACGGGTTCATCACGCAGGACGTGACGCACGGGTTCTAGTTCGCTCCCGGCGTACATGGCCGGCCTCGGGAACACCGCTCTCGGGTGCAGCATTGATGTAGGTGCAATGCTGTAATCAAGTAATCGAGGGCGGTGCTCACGATGGCGGAAGACCCGCTCGACGCGTACTCGCGTACGGTGATCGCCGTGGCCAAGTCGGTCACGCCGCACGTGGCCAGCGTGCGGATGCGACGCGGCAGCGGCTCGGCGGTCGTGTTCACCGACGACGGGTTCCTGCTCACCAACGCCCACGTCGTCGGCTCCGGCCGCGACGGCACCGTCGTGTATGCCGACGGCAGCGAGACGAAGTTCGACGTCGTCGGCACCGACGCGCTCTCCGACCTCGCGGTGCTGCGGTCACGCGGCGACGCGCCGAGCGCGGCCGTGCTCGGCAACGCGGACAATCTCGTGGTCGGGCAGTTGGTGGTCGCGGTCGGGAACCCGCTGGGCCTGGCCGGTTCCGTGACGGCCGGCGTGGTCAGCGCGCTGGGCCGGGCGGTGCCGGTGGAGTCGGGGCGCGCCAGCCGCGTGATCGAGGACGTCATCCAGACCGACGCGGCGCTCAACCCGGGCAACTCCGGCGGCGCGCTGGCCGACTCGACCGGCAAGGTCGTCGGCATCAACACGGCCCTGGCCGGCGTCGGCCTCGGGCTGGCGATCCCGATCAACAACACCACGAACCGCATCATCACCACGCTGCTGACGCAGGGCCGGGTGCGGCGGGCGTACCTCGGGGTGGTCGGCGTGCCGGCGCCGCTGCCGGCCACGGTCGCCGCCAAGACCGGCCAGGCCGCCGGGCTGCGCCTGGTGCAGGTCGTGCCGGGCGGACCGGCCGACCGGGCCGGGCTGCACACCGGGGACCTGGTGCTCAGCGTGGCACGGGCGCGGGTGTCGGACGCGCAGGGCATCCAGCGGCAACTGTTCGACGAGGCCATCGGCAAACCGCTCGCCGTGACGGTGCTGCGCAACGGCGCGATGGTCGACGTGTTCGCCACCCCGATCGAACTGACCACGGATCAGTAATAATCCTTTCAATCAATTCGTCGGGATCGATGCGCACTTGGTCAACGGGAAACGCGGGTAGCGGGCGACCGAAGTGGCTAACATACGCGGCGTGTTCGGGACCGAATTGCGTCGGCGCCGGCTCGCCGCGGGATTATCGCTGGCTGGGCTGGGTACGCTGGTGCACTACAACAAGAGCTACCTCAGCAAGATCGAGAACGGCATCCAGACACCACCCGTCGACCTGGCTCGCCGATGTGACGTCGCGCTCGGCGCCGACGGCGCTCTTGCCGCGCTGGTACCGCATGCCGGGTCGGCTTGCGCGGGATCGGCGCCCGGCCCGGACAGCGACGACGTCTGGACGCTGACCTTGTCGAACGACGGCATGAACCACTTCGTGCCGGCCGGTTGGCGCTCGGTGCCCACGATGGACGGTGCCCTGGGATTCAGCATCCCCTACCGCGACATCTCGGCCGCCGTCACGGACGAGGCGACCTGCGCCATTTTCCGGTCGCTGTTCCACGAATGCGTGCGCCTGACCGAGATCGTCGGTGCCAGCGCCGCGATGCCGACGGTGATCGCCCAGGTTCACGTCCTGCGGAATCTCGCCGGAAAAGCACCCAAAACGGCACGCGAACGATTGCTGATCCTCGCCGGCCGCTACGCCGAGTACGCGGGATGGCTGGCCCAGCAGTGCGGCGACAACCGAGGCGCCCAATGGTGGACGAGCCTGACCACACGGATCGCCGTCCAGGCCGGGATACCCGACCTGGACGCGTTCGCCCACGCCCGCCAGGCCGAGATCGCGTTGCACGAGGACAACGCGATCCGCAGCGTCCTGCTCGCGCAGCACGCCCAACGCGACTCGCGGATCCGGCCGCGCATCCGCGGGTTCGCCGCGCTGCGCGAAGCACAGGCGCTGGCATTGATGGGCGCCTATGACGACTGCCAGTGGGCGCTGGACAAGGCCAGGATCGCGCTGGAAGCCGATGACGGTGCACAACTCGGCGGCCTGCCCGTGCCGCCGTTCGGTTCGAGCGTGCCCGGCGGTGTGACCGGCTGGTGCATGCACGACCTCGGGCGGCTGCGGGACGCGACCGCGATCCTCGACCGCGAGGTCGCGTTCATCCCCAAGAGCTATCGGCACGCCGCCGGCCGGTACCAACTGCGCAGGGTACTGGCGCACGCCGCGTCCGGCGAGGTCGATCACGCGTGCGCGCTGGCCGGCGACCTGTTGGACCGGGCCGACCTGGTCGGTTCGGCGGTCATCCGCCGGGACGTGCGGGACCTCTCGCGCACGCTGTCGCGGTGGCACACCCACAAGCCGGTCCGGGACCTGTATCCGCGGCTGACGGCGTTCCTGCACAACGGACCCGTGTCACGCCCGGTACACGAGGGAGTAGCGGAAGAACAGGCGCCGCCGGATTCGCGCGCCGGGTAGGTGCCGGCGGACGTGGGCGCGCAGTTGCCGCAGCGTCATGTTCGGTGCGCGGACCGGGGCGGCCATCGCGACCGGTCGCGGCCCTTTCCCGTGCCGCAGGCTGACCAGCATGTTCGCCGGTGTCGCGATCGGCATCAGCAGGTAGTCGGCCGGCGTGCGGGTCGTCAGGCCGATCACGACGAGCGTGCCGCCGGGGGAGAGCCACCGCCGGAACGTGGACAGTGCCTCGTCGAGCGGCATGTGGTGCAACGACGCCACCGCCGTGATCACGTCGTACCGGGCGTCCGGGAGAGCGAGCGCGTCGCCGGTGACGTGGTGGACGTTCGGCCGGGCGGTTGCGTGGCTGATGATGTCGGCGTCGACGTCCACGCCGACGACCGAGTCGGCCCGCGCGGCCAGCAGACCGGCCAGGTCGCCGCTGCCGCAACCGACGTCCAGCGCCGCGCCGAACCGCGCCGGCAGTTGGCGCAGGATCCACGGGTAGTAGTGGCTGTTGTGGCTCCACGGACGAGCCTGGTTGAAACGGTCGATCGCGGCGACGATTCCCACGACGGCCGAGGATAGCGGTCGGGAGTTGTCCGCAATGGGTGTCACACTGCGGGCATGTTGGAAACGTCGGCTCGGCTGCTGCGGCTGCTGTCCCTGTTGCAGACCCGCAAGGACTGGTCGGGCGCGGACCTGGCCGAACGCCTCGGCGTGACCGACCGGACCGTGCGCCGGGACGTCGACAAACTCCGCTCGCTCGGCTATCCCGTGCACGCCACCACCGGCACCACCGGCGGCTACCAACTCGGCGCCGGCGCCGCCCTGCCGCCGCTGCTCCTGGACGACGAGGAGGCCGTCGCGGTGGCGATCGGGCTGCGCACCGCGGCCGCCGGGGCGATCACCGGCATCGAGGAAACCTCCGTGCGGGCCTTGGCGAAGCTGGAACAGGTGCTGCCGCACCGGTTACGGCGCCGCGTGTCGACACTGGCCGACTACACCGTGCGCGTCAGCATCGACCGCGGGCCGACCGTCGACCCGGCCGTGCTCACCACGATCGCCAGCGCCTGCCGCGACCACGAACGGCTGCGCCTGGACTACACCGACCACCACGGCAGCGCCACGATCCGCACCGTCGAGCCCGACCGGATGGTCAATTGGGGCCGCAAGTGGTACCTGGTCGCGTGGGACGTCGACCGGGCCGACTGGCGCACCTTCCGCGTCGACCGGATCAGCCCGCGCACCCCGACCGGCCCGCGTTTCACCCCACGTCCCGCGCCCTACGACGACATCGCCGTGTACGTGTCGGGTCGGGTGTCGGCCGCCGCGTGGCGGTACCAGGCCCGGATCCTGCTGCACGCGCCGGTCGCCCGGATCACCGAGCGCATCAACCACACCGTCGGCCTGGTCGAACCGGTCGACGACGACACGTGCGTGCTCACCACCGGCGGGGACACGCTC
>Ga0207664_10002795_pt1 | contig 11590 bp, 9 predicted proteins | sample LARL83metaG_FD_184349 | JGI IMG/M metagenome (GOLD analysis project Ga0207664, IMG submission 184349) | Corn, switchgrass and miscanthus rhizosphere microbial communities from Kellogg Biological Station, Michigan, USA - LAR L8-3 metaG... | ecosystem: Host-associated > Plants > Roots >...
CAGCGATTGCCGTGGATGAAAGATTGAGTAGTGCGGCTTGCAGATCACGTATCAGGTTAACAACGCCGAAGACAGGATTATATTGTGTGTTGATTGCGGCAAAGTATCGCGTAATGGCAGCAGATACGCCGAATAATCCCTCAAGCTGCGTTGCATCGAGGTTCTTCATAGCGGCAGCCATGCGCATGGCACGGTCATTGTCTTCCTGGAATATTATCGCCTTCTCCTGGATATTTCCTTTGCTATCCTTGATCTTGGCGACGACAACATTCTTTCGCTCCTTATAGAGCGGGTCGGCGCGTTCTTCCACCAAACCTGTCTTCTCATTGTAATGACGTTGCGGTACGTTCTCAAACGTCCAGAAATCAGGATTAGGATTGAGCTTGGCCAGTCCGGCCAGCGATACAGCAACCCGGTTCTTTTCTCCGCGCACTATCGCCCGTTCACGCTGCAATGCGATGTTGGCGAGAATATCCACCACTTTCCGCTTTGAGCCGGTACGGTGCTTCGCTTCCTTTCCCTTGATGGAAAAGCCTTGTCCTATCCCCATGCCTCCATCGTTATCCTCGCGCATCAGTGGGACATAGTGCTTGAACATGTTCTTCCATGAGTCAGCGGTGTCTTGGTCGATCAGGCCATAGGAAAGGTATGTGTCTCTCGTCTTGGCGATTACCGCGTCTACCTGCCTGGCAGTATTTTCCAGCGCCTTGCGCTTGTCGGCGGGAAGGTTTGCGAGATAATCCTTTGCATCCTGAGTGGTCATGCCTGATCCACCATCAGGCATATTCGGATCTCTAGATGCGATTAAATTATTCGCTTCTTCGGCATGGCGTGCGTGCAGGTATTTGTCCAGTTCGTCTATGGATTGCCCTCGCAGTTTCATCCCCATCATAATGGGTTTGAGCTCACGATTAACAAAGTCCTGTGTACGCTTCGCCGCCCTGCCGTGGAATAATTCTTCCTGTAGATAAGTGTTCCATTGGTCGGCCAGCTTTCCACTTGTGGACTGGATTTCTGCTACGACGCGCTTCAAGTCCACATGTTTGTTCTGCAGGGTGTAAATCAGGTTGTCAAGCTTTGACGGTTCGGGGGAGTTCCAGGAGGGATTAAAGGGGGCATTCGATTGTTCTAATTGTATGCCCCCTTCCCCTGTGGTTTTTCCGAAGGATTTACCTTTACTTTTCCCAATATGTGCTTTCCCTCCTTCATCCACGGCTCCACGCAGGAAACCCTCTGTAATCAGGTCGCTGGCATTACCGGAAATTAAATCCGAAGCAGATCCATACGCAAAAAGACTCTCAGCCCCGGTTCGCCGCGCAAACCGTCTTAAAGCGGCTCTTGCCAATATCGGATTGGTGAATGTGGAGGACGGTATTTCAGCAATGGATCTCACTCCTGAGAGTCCGGAAACACCGATAAGAGTTACCCATCCATCTTTTTGGAAGGATTTCCCGATAGTTGCTACAACGCTCGGATTGGGAACGGGCTTACCAATATAGACGCTTGGTTTTGAGGCTTTCAGGAGGTTATCTTCGGAAAAATGTTTGCTGATTACTTTTGCAGATATTCGGCTATTAGGGATCATTATCTGCGCGTACTTGTTTGAGTTAATGATTACGTGCCCCTTAAATCCGGGTATCAACTTTGCCATGTTTCTTGTCGCTGTGATATCGGTATCACTTGGGGTAGGGTTTCCAGACGGGTGGTTGTGTAGCATCCAGTAACCGTCTGCTCCGGAGGATTGCATCATATCCTTGATCCAGGTCACACCTTGTTCGGTGGACATGTCCTTAGGAAATATAGGGGTAGTGCCGGGAAGGCGAGCCGTCACGCCGGAAGCGTGAACGATTTCGATGCCCTTGGTGAAGAAAATACGGAAGGTTTCGTAACGAGGATTGCGGTAAACCTGGGCTATTTCGGCAAGCTGCTCGGGGGAGTTGATGGTTTTTCCGATGAGGGCAGAAATACCGTGTGTTTGTATGCTTTGAACGATCCCGTTGGCGAGGATACGTCCACCCCGTTCACGTAGAACGGCGCTCTCACCCCCCCGCACAGGGATAGTTTGCTTGGTTTCTGCTTTCTTTTGGTTGGATTCTTCATGTGATTTATCATATCCACTTGATTTCTGTTTTGCAAGCGGTTTAATGGTCTCGCTGATCTGGTGCAATAAATCAGCAGTAGCGGGATCTGATTTTCGTATTGCGCCGGCTTGCAAGCGGAACCATTTGGATTCAAGGTCAGGATCGGCGCGCTTGCCATTCATTACTTCCTTGGCGCGAGCAATGGCGTTGTTGATGCTGCGTTCCTTGCCTACCTGTTTGGCGGCCGCCCGGCGCTTGATGAGAGATTCCAGGAGGGGTCGGATAGGGTGAGCCCTCGGTGTGTCTTCCGTTTTCTCCTGTTTGGGAGCGGCTACAGGCTTAGGTCCTGGCTCGGATTGGACTAATGTTGTTTTGGTGTCTTGTGTTTCGTCCTGAGCGCTGGCTTTTTCCACCTGTTCTTGAGTTGGTATCTGGGTATTGGTGGATCGTTCTACTATCGCATCAGCAACAGGACGGACCTCCACCGTTCCACCCGGCCCGGCCACATCTTTAGCGGCTTGCAAAACGGATTTGCTACCATCGGTTGCAACATCTTGAATGACGTTCCCTTTCTCGTCGCGCGCAGTCACGGCATGGGTAGCGCCCGCTGGTTTCTCATCAATGCCATAGCCGAGTGCAGTTCCCATTTGTCCGTTTCTGGCTGCTTGCAGGGTAGCGTCATCCCGGTACAAGAGCGTACCGTGTCCCGGTACGTCGGCAGACTTGATGCTTGGAGGTAACGTGTCGGGCATCGGCTCGCCCGGAGTGATCAATACGCCGGGTTTACGGCCATCAGCCAATGCATTGAGTTGAGCGTTGAGCGTTTCAACAGGTTCGGGAGTTGGGGCATCAGGCTGCGTTGCAGATGCCTTTAACTCATCAAGCTTGATCTTGTGGTACTCAGGGTTATCTAGCTGCTTGTCGGACTGCCCGACTTGAATGGTCATTTTTCCATTGTTCGCCTTGCTTAATGCTTCAATTGCAGAAAGTTGGTTAGGGGTAATACGCTGCCCGACCGTCTTATGCAGCATTGCCACAAAACCATTATCCTTGTCATGAAAAAAGGCTGCTCGTATCGCCCCGGTGCGCTTCATGTACTGGGCATAATCGCCTTCGGGTGTAACGGAAATATGGTCCTGTCCGGTGCCAATTATTGTTCCGTCAGGCATGAGCCAGGGTGACGTTGCGCCATCTCCTTTCTTGGCAACCTCGGCAATCGGCATCTCAAAACCACCGTTACCCTTGATCTCTTGCGTAAAATCAGGAGCAGACACCTTTTTGTTGGCGTCAACAATATGGCCGGGCTCTTCATCAAAGATGCTGCTCTGAATCGCATCCGGGCTTTCTGTTGGCTTGCCACGGATATCGTCTGCCTTATCCTTGCCGGTTGCGATGATGCGCTGTACGGCTTCAGGCGTTGATTCGGGGGCATTTGCAACGGCAGTGTCTACTCCCTGCTTTGCGCGGCGCTCAAGTTCCGCTTGGGCTATTTCTTTGGCTTTTTTGCCGCCCCGTTCAGCGGTGTATTTAAGTACCCCATCGGATTGCTCGGTAGCGGGTTTGCCGAGGATCGTTGCCAGTCTTGCCTTATTACGCGCAGCAGTAAATGCTATTTCGCCAGCGCTCTGGCCAAGACTCGAGAGTGCTTCAATAACCGCATCGACCTTATCGGCCTTGCCGGTTGCGGCCATCTCGCCGAGATATTCGCCAGCGCCTTCCCCGACAGTTTCCAGTCCAGTAGCGCCGCCAACTCTGGCGAGCTTCTGCCCCAATGTGGTTGAGGCTTTTTGCGCCAGGTCCTGAGCGGATTTAACCGACGCGGCTATGGCCGGGTCTTTGGTGGCTGCGAGCACGGCGGCCTTATTGGAAACATCCACTCCATTGTCAGCCAGTGTCTTGACGGTCGCGCGCTCGACTGCTCGAGCCGTGGTTCCCATGATGAAATTCGTCAGCCCAAGGGTTGCGGCATCTATCCCGGTAACGACCCCGCCCTTGATCGTGCCTTCTTTCAACACCCTGCTTTGCTCGGCAGGAGAGAACGTTCCATCTGTTGCCGCTTCGATAGCCTTTCCGCCAGTTTCAAGAGCGGTATTTGCGCCAAACAAGCCAGCAATGCCGCCAGCCACAGCCCCGGCAGGCCCGAATACCGATCCCGCAGCCATGCCGGCAGCGCCAGCGCCTAAAGCCGTGGCAGAGTTGGGCAACTGTTCAGCAACAAGTAACCCGGCCCCTTTGGGGTTATTGAGTGCCGCACCGCCGACTGCCTTGATGGAGTCCAGCCAGCCAGGATTTTTACCCAGCGCTTTCTTGCGCGCATTGATGTCGCTCAGCAACGACTCGAGCGCCGGGTCTTTCTCGGCATGGGCGGCATCCTGAGAGGCAGAGATGACATTCCCAGCGTTTCCTTGCACGGTATCTATGGCTGCGCCGATATTCCGAGCCGTGCCTTTTGAGCCTTCCTTTAATGTTCCAAGCAGCCCGATATTGCTTTCATCCACCGGTTCGCCAGATACAAGGGCTTTCGATACCGTGTTTTTGTTACGTTGTGCCTTGGTGTCATTGGCGGCTACATCTTGAACGCGCGAGACAATACCGGGAGCGGGGTTTTTGACAGGCTCCGCAACCGCCTTGTTGTAGTAATCCTGCCGAATCGGTACGCCCCTTACCTGAGGCGCAGCAAGCCCGCCAGTGTTCGAGGATTGCTCCTGTGCCTGATCCGCAATGCTCTTCTTGGGTGTGAGCATGGATAGGCCAGCGCTGACACCTTTTGATACAACGGATTTAATCCTATCGCCCGATGATTCAGGCTTATCAAGTTCCCCGCTGAACTCGACATAACCCGGCGCTTCGCCATCCAGTTCGCCATCAAACTCAGTGTATGCCATGCGGTCCTCTAAATGAAAAAGCCACCCGGAAGGTGGCTTAAGTCTGATGCTGAAATTATTGATTCGGGTTAGACACAATCAAACATAAATTCACGAAGCCAGTAGGTAGGCCGTGCTGTGATTCTGGCGTGTTTCTGATACTTCGCGCATTCTTTGTCAGCAAGAGCTTGCGATTCGGCGGTATCCATTCCCTGAGATTCCACGACTACGGATCGTGGGCTGGAAGTTATAACCTTCGCCGCGCAACCCGATAAAGCAAATCCGGCTATGATGCAAATTAATAAGCTACGCATGACGCCCCCTCTTGTTGTCGTATCTGACAAGTCTACTCCGGAATAAAGCGTTTGCCATTCACTTCGTAAACCGGCTTTCCTTTGGATGTGCCCACCATCTTTGCGCCTTCGGGCAGATCATTGAGTTTGGCAGGGGCAGGTTTCCCGCCGCCGCCAAGCTGGTCAGCTAATCCAGTTACTTTTCCAGCGAGATCGCTATTATCACCGAGCGGATCAATGGTTTTGCCGATTAATCCCGCTGCCGTTTTTAAGTTTGATGGACCGAACATGGGCTTGCCATCTGAACCCTTTTGGATAACCTGAGAGCCATCTGACATGATGGCCATAATACCCTGATTCGTTTCCATCACTTTAGCAACTCGTGGCGCTTTCGTTGCGTTACCACTACCACCTCGCCCTAATCCCCCGCCTGATCCGTATACTTTCGCCTTCGCCCGGCTTTCTTCTGCGTTGGCTGTGTGCGCATCGGCTTGAGCGTTGGCAACCTTTGTCTTGCTCTGCAATTCCATGAACTTATCTGGGTCCATAGTGGTTGAGATCATGTTGCGCACGTCCATAACACGCTGGCCGGTTCCCTCAATGTTGATGTTCCACCGATGATCGTTCGGATCATCAGGCGCCACCTTTGTGGGGCGGTCTGCAAGGTTTATCCCGCCGCGCTTCAGGTCGTCAATTGCGCCATCAACATTGTTATTGATGAGATTCATTGCTCCATCTAAAACACCACTTTTCTTTGCCTTGTATATGCTCTGTAGCCAGGGTGTAATCTTGTCACCCAGGCCGTGCATTGCTGCCGCTGCCGCAATGGCGTTAAGCTTGTCAGGTTCGTTCGCCAGATTGCCGAACATCATTTGCTTTACGATTTCCTGACGCGGATTAATCTGTTCTTCTGGTGCAACTTGTTCCGCCGGTGCTGGCGCCTGAGCTGGGGCAGCGAGGCTACCCGCCTGATATGCCGCCGCCGGGTTGCCGGTCAATAATCCAGAATTGGGTAATGTGGTCGGGGAAGTCCCGGCCAGCCCGGCCGGATTTGCCATTACGGGTGCGGACTGTACGGCAGGCTTATTAGTTGCCCCGGCTTTGAAGATGGGAACAAGGGAAGCATCGAATCCTTCATAGTCGCCGCCCTTGCCGCCCCCGCCGCCTTCTGCTTTTGCTACCCTGGCTTGCAATGCTTCTTCACGAATGCGGTTCGTTTCTTCCCGATTATCATTCAGGCCAGAATAGTATTTATTCTGCATGTATAGGCCCATGACATTGTTAAGTCCATCGGCCAACCCTCCCGCAAATCCGCTTCCTGCCATAATATTCTCCTTAGTATTCCATTGCCGATGCTATGGCGTGGTTCAATAGTTCAAGTCTTTCCACGTACTCAGCGTGCATATTCGGGTATCGTTCCGCGGTGAATGCAACCCTGTCATGGGAATCTTTCCTGAATGCGGTGCAATCGTAGCAATCCAAAGACGAATGTTTGAGTGCGTAATGCGTCGGGATTTCCATCTTGGTAGCGAGATAAGCTAATACCTGATCGCTTGACCAATCCTCGATTGGTTGCAGCCTGACAATGCCCTCCACAACATCACCGTTTCTTGATGTGGATTTATGCGCCTCGTCATTACGTTGACCGTAGACCATCTCAGTAGCGCCAATCTCCTTTGCCTTTAACAAAAGGGGAAGCGCGATATTTTCAAAGCAACACCCTAGGTAACTTTGGATCATCGTCTGCTTTTTGGTAGTCAGCATCTGCCCGATTCGCGTCCAATCAACCGGGACCACTTCTGAGGGGATACCTTCCCGTTCATTTTGCTCGTCGCGATTGGCGTATACGATAATCATCGGGATAAGTTCTGATGCGTACCTTACCAGTTCTACTGTTTCTGGATAAGACTTGCCGGTATCCACATAAATGGCACAATCCAAGCTATCACGCAGCAAATGCAAGCAGGCCATCGAGTCTTTCCCGCCGGAGAATGCCAATACTCTCATCAGAATGCTATCGCCCCCGCTCCAGCCAGCGAACCCACAAGGCTGCCGGCGCCGCTCAGTCCAGCCATCGTGTTCTGGTTTTCCTGATTCCAAGCGTTCAACTGATTCCCATATAACCCGAGCCCGATTTGTCCAGCGGAACCGTATGAATTTGCCGCGCTGTTAAAGGAATTATTAACCGCCCCCACCCCGGCATTATTTATGTTCGCGCCGGTTGCCATATTGTTTACCGCTGCATTCCCGCCATTCAGCGCGAGTGAATCAGCTGCAAGTCCAGTATTCGGCATATTGCGCCCGAACTGTGCAGCGCCCTGGCGCAGCGCCATACCCTGCATGATGGTGTTATTCCTGGCGTTATTCATCGCCCCGGCTGTATCTTTTGCTTGTGCCAGATTGGTTTCGTTATTGATTGCCGCGAACCTGCCGGAGTTCGGATTAACGCCCATCCGTTCCATGTTGCGCTGGTTTGAATCAAGGGCGCCATTGTAGGAATTGGTTACGTCTGCCCCGGCCATTGCCGCTTGTTGCGCTTGCCGTTCGGGAGAATCGAAGTTTTGCGCATCCGTCACCATCTGATTCTCGACCGGCTGGAACATGGTCTTGTACTGGTTCCACTGGTCGTTGGCACGGGCGGTGTTTGTGTCGGCGGATTGAATCTGTTGCTGCGCTATTTTGGCGATAAGCGGATCTTGTGCTGCCGCCCTCGTCTGGTTCCAGGCGAGCTGCTGCTTGGCAAGATCTACTTGTTGCTGTCCAATTTCAGCATTCGCCGCGGCTGATTGGCCTATGAGAGGATCAGGTGGCGGCGGGGAACTTGAGCAATAGCAGATATTGGGATTCGGGAATTCGGTATCGCCGTGTAATTTACGCATGTTCAACCTCCAATATTTTGTTCAGTCCATTTTCCACGTGCTTATAGCCTAGCATCCGAAAGAAACGCCCGGCTTTGTTCACAGTCTTAACGCTCACGTTTATTTCCCTGATGCCTAGAGATTTCAGCGCATCTTCGCAGTAAGCGATAAACTTTCCTGCCATCCTTCCCTTGCGCGCCTCGGGCAGGAGAAACAAGGTATCTTCGGTCGCAATCAAGGTTTGAGTGTGGGCACTTGGGGAAAGGTACATCGAGCAGTTGCCCAGCAATCTGCCCTCGCATCTCAATGTGAACAGCATGAACCGACCGGCCCGCTCATACCGGATGAATGTCGCGTAATCCGGCTGGAACGGCAATCCGTGCCGGTGAGCTTCGGTTTCCTGCCAGTGCGCCAGGTGCAGCGGTCGCATCTCTGGCATGATTTGTTCCATGCGTTCCACGGCGAAGGTGAAGTCGTCGCATTCCCTCGGCTGTATCTTTTCGATTGCGCTGGCAGGAACAACGGTCGGCAGTTGACCGAAGAGCATGTAAATATCTGCCGCCAGATCAGGGGTTAGCGGTCTGCCGATATTGGCTTTCAGGATGTTTATAAGATGATTGCTCATCAGCTATCGAACCTCGTAATGAGTTGATCCAGAGCATTTCGTACGGTATTGGTGTACGCAAAGAGCGCTTGGCATTCCGTCTGCGTGGGCGTAGAGGAAAAGGTCAAGGGCGGTTCGGCAGGAATAGGTATTGCATTGCCCCGCCGTCCCAGCATTATTTCAAATATCGTTTTTTCCCAATCCGGCGTACCTGTTGGCACTCCCGGTTTCTTGATGGCCGTTGATACCGGCTGCCCGGTCATCAGGTCCGACTCGAATACGATGCCGTTATTTATCGTGCCGAATGCGGAAAGCCGGTCATTGTTATTGGTATAGGCCTGATTCGCATTGATGGTCGTCGTGCCGCTTGCCGCGCTTGTGTCGTTGCGGTTCGTGTAGGCAAGCGAACCGGTTACGCTTGCTGCAGTGACCGTGCCACTTGCCGCACAAGTATCGTTCGCGTTGGTCTTGGCGAGGCTACCTGTTACTGTTGTAGTCCCGGCCCCTGCCGATGTATCGCTGGTATTTGTTGTTGCCAACGTACCGATAACGGTCGTTGTACCCGCCGCGGCTACGGTATCATTGGCATTTGTCTCTGCCAGAGTGCCGACTACTGGCGCGGTCCCTGAAGCGGATACCGTATCGTTATTATTGGTGTACGCCAGTGAGCCGGTTATACCGGACCCAACTGAACCACTGGCGTTCAGTGAGTCATTGGCATTCGTCTTCGCAAGCGAACCGGTAACAATCGGTGAGCCGCTGGCAGATACCGTATCGTTCGCGTTTGTCCTGGCCAGCGTTCCGGTGACAGTCGTTGTGCCGGAAGCTACAACGGTATCGTTGCGGTTTGTCTTCGCAAGTGTCCCGGTGACCGTAGTTGTCCCGCTTGAGGCTACTGTGTCATTCGCATTTGTCCGTGCGAGAGTGCCGACTACTGGTGCCGTTCCGGAAGCGGATACTGTGTCATTCGCGTTGGTGTAGGCAACGCCGCCAGTTGTGCCGCTACCCGCCGAGAAGTTCCCGCCAATAAACCGTTTTGGCGGCTCGAAAATACGCCACTGATCCTGGTATATCTGGAAGATCGTGGATGCGGCGAACGCACGATTGAAGACGGCGACGTTATCGATTTCGCCGTTCCAGTACCCATAGCTCCCCCCCGCGCCCTTACCTATAAAAATCTCTTGTGGAAAGGTCGGAGCGGTCGCCGATGCGGTCGCTACCAGCGACCCATTTACGTACAGGTTACGGTTAGTTCCGTCGAACGTGCCTACTACAAAATCTCGCCTCCCAGCTACTTGCTGCCCCCCGATACAGCCTTCCAAAGAGGCATTGTTTGTAATAAAGGCGTACTGTGATCCGGTATTGCTGCCTAAATAAAAATTGGTTGCGTAATCGGTTTCAGTAATTCGGCGGTAACTGGTATTCAGCGCAGCAGGTCTTACCCACGCCATTACTGTGAGCGTAGGTAATACAGGAATTTTAGTCGCCGAATAAATCCCTTGGGTTGATCCGTCGAAATTGAGCGACTTGCCCCACGGCGTTATTGCTGTTGTGGGCAAGGAGGCGCCCGGAGCCACGGTTAAGTTGACGCTGTTTACTATGTCTCTGGCGTAAACCTCGCCATCCATGAACGAGTAGAACTGAGCGTAATCCCGGTAGACCTTGGCAAGTTTTGCTTGAGGTCCGGGGGATTTGTAGAACTTGCCCCGCCGCGATAAAAGGGCAATGGTCATTGTGTCAGGCTATCGCGGTGAGTTCACTCAGGTATGCTTCAACGGTTACTGATTGGCCGGTGTTGCCGGTAAATTCTACTTCCAGACACATGATAGAGGGATCGATGGGGAAACCAACTTCAGTTGGGTAACTCGCAACCGTGCCACCGCCGATTGTTGCAATCGTTTTCCAGTCAGTGCCAGCACTTGCCGCCGCCGGAAGCACTGCGTTGTGTGCAATTAGAATGTTGCAGAGACATTGAGCTGTCGGAGCCGTTCCACCATTGGTCATTTTGATGGTCAGGAAGCCGCCGCCTTGGACCGCATTCATGTCCAGACGCCCGCGAGTTGTCGAACCGGCAGTATTGGCAGCGCTGGCAACCAGAGTGCGGGCTGTCTTTGTGAGCGCCATGATTAGCCTTGTGCGAAAACGTTAACGGCAGCATCTACGGCGGCTTGTACCGTGGGATCATCGGCTCCGGTAATCGCCGCGAGGGTTGCAGTTTTGTTTTGCGCGAGTACCGGCCACATCATTTTCGCGCCTGCTGCTGCCGGATCGTTGAATACCGTCTTGGCCCATAAGAGCCGGTTGGCATGGTTCGTGGTTGCTGTCGCTTCGGTCATGATGTTGGTGGCCGAAACGAATACGGCAACGCGAACATGGTTTATCAATCCGGTATCCGCTGCCGCGAGAAGAAGCTCGTCGTAAGTAGCCATGTAATTCCCCGTTAAAAATTATGCGATTTATCGAATCGTGCATTCATTGCGTTGGCATCGTCCATTACCTTGTCGTACACGGCTTTGTCGAAGAATCCTTTGGGCAGATAAGTGCCCTCCACCAGATTCAAGTACGATTGCTTGCAGTGTTCCGGCCCCACGAATGGCCGTGCTATGGCGTTGAGCGCGATTTCACAGACTCGGTATTGCCAGATGTAGTCAAGCCGGTAGCATCGAGACGATATGGTTTCCAGGGGTGAGCCCTTGATAAGCGCATTCAGGAATAGATCAAGGGTGTAAATCACGTGGAAAGTCCAAGCAGCAGCGGCTTGCCACATGTGATTATGGGTTTCCTTCGGTAATAACCATGCTTGTCACAGCTACCGGCTGCCCGGAAACAATAGTGGTAGTAGATAGGTTCAGGTCTGATCCGCTTGTCCCCACGTCGCCATCCAGGCAGA
>Ga0207664_10002796_pt1 | contig 11589 bp, 19 predicted proteins | sample LARL83metaG_FD_184349 | JGI IMG/M metagenome (GOLD analysis project Ga0207664, IMG submission 184349) | Corn, switchgrass and miscanthus rhizosphere microbial communities from Kellogg Biological Station, Michigan, USA - LAR L8-3 metaG... | ecosystem: Host-associated > Plants > Roots >...
AGGGTTTCTGCCTTAGTAGCCAACCGGCCCTTATCTGTGACAGGCGGATTTACAACCCCGAAGGCGTGCCAGATGCCAAGCAACCACTGCCTGCCCTCAAGGCTTGCCAGTGGATTAGCAAACTCCTCCCACTCTTCTACCTTGTCCTTTGCCCGGCCCTTCCAGTTGAACCTGCCTAGTGGCAGCCCGTAGTCTGACGCCAATGCCTGAATAGCTGCCTGCTTGCGTTCCTCGCCCTGCTCCAGCCGCTGAGTAAGCAACGGAATATCGACACGAAATCCGTTAAGTGTCATCCGGCCAAGCCAGGACTCGACCTCATGCTCCCGCTTGGCGTACCGGTTGCGAGGTAGCTTCCCGAACAGCCCTTCCAGGGCTAGCACGTCATGCTTGAGATAGTCGATGTACGCCGCGTCGGTCACCGGGATCTGACCGTAACCACCGTGCAGCTTGGCCAGCTCGGGGAGGCTAGCGCTCTTGCCGCCCACACCGTGCCTAGCGCAGCAGTTGTCCAGGTCGTACTTGTCCTTGGACCCTCCGGTGTCTCGGGCCTCTGGAGGGAATCTGAGGCGTTCCAGGACCATCGTGTCCAGTGCCTTGGCTGCCAGAGCTTCCCAGTTGACTAGATCGGGGTAGTGGTAGGCCAGGGCCAGGCCATCGAAGCCGAAGAAGTTGTGGGCGTAGATCCACCTCGCGTCGTTCAACGCTGGGATCAGCTCACCCTTGATGTCTGCGCTAACCCGAGGACCCTCCGGAGTAGACCATCCGCCGAGCCGAACGAAGCCATCGCCGTAGGTGAAAAGACTATCGGCGTCAGCCGTCTCAATGTCAAAGCCAACGAAGTCCAAGTCCATAAATCACCTTCCTCTTCATCATCGTGCTCGATTACTGGCTGACCGCTTTCGCGGTCACATCTGTCGCAACGGATTTTGCCGTCAACTAGATACGGGGAGCAGGAGTAAATATTCTTGCCCAGCCCGGCCATTGATTACGCCTTCCGGTATTCCGTGTGGTTCCCGTCAGCGTCGATTACGATAATCTTGGTGCTGAAAATGTGAACCGCCACGACATCGGTAACAGTCTCGATAAAGTAAGTTCCCTCGGACTTACCTGCCGTGCCACCAAGTCGGCTGTGGTCGTAATCCGCATATCCGCTGTCAGGCATTGGTAATTCCTCCGCTTCGCGCTCGGTCATACTCTCGGATAGCCGCCAGGTCGATGTCATCCATCTGATCGACTGCTTCCTTAAACTTGATATTTTGCTTAGACTTCGGAGCCTCGACTTCGGGCGTACCCGAGTCTGCGTAAAGCTCAGCAAAACCCGGAATCCTTGTGATAAATACAGGGCTTCTGTAGTGGATATCGTTAGCCATGACTGGCTGACTCCGAGCTGACAGATTCGTCTCCCCGCTTTCGCAGGAAGGCTGCGATCTTCCACAGCTTGTTAGCCACCAAGTGCCCATCTTCGCCAATCTCGTCTAGGCACAAGCCGCTAACCGTGTTGCCCGCCCGTTCCATGACGGAGGCTGCCATACGGTCCATACCCTTGCCGATATTAATGTTGGTCTTTTCGGTTACTGTCGCCCACTTCATGAGCTAATCTCCGATCCGTAGACTCGAACCCAGTCAACTTCCATCCGGTACGGAAGATTTGCTGTAGCGGGAACGTCGCCACCCATAGTGCCGCCGACCGCTACATTGAGGATCAAGAAGAACGGCTTATCAAAAGACCAGGTTTTGAAGTCCGACTTACGAGCGGTGAAATACGCATTGCCATCGACGGAGAAGATGATCGAGGAAGGACGCCAGTCGATAGCGTAAGTGTGGAATCCTTCGGTATTCGTGATCCGCGTAGTCTGAGCCGGGTTGTCGGTCGGGGTATGCAGTGCCCCGGAAATCTCCGTAGGGTCTGAATGGGAGCCGAAGCTCTCCATGATGTCGATCTCACCGCAAGCAGGCCAGCCAACTGACGGGAAGTCAGCACCCAGCATCCAGATCGCAGGCCAGGCACCAGGCTTGCCCAGAGTGCCAGGGAACGCAACGCGGACCTCGATATGGCCGTACTTGAAACTAAGCTTTCCGGCAGTCCAGAGCTTGCCTGACGTGAACTGCGACGGGCCGTACCAGGCCGGGAAGCGCCCGCTGTCCCTGTCGGCGGTAATGACCAGGTTGCCGTTACCGTCGAGGGCGTTGGCCTCGGGGATGTAATATTCCTTTTCCTGGTTCCCGCCGCCTGCACCATCTACTACTGATGACCAGGCTTGAGTATCGGGCGGTGTGCCATAAGGCCCATCGAATTCATCGGACCAAGTTAGTGACATATGATTAACTCCAAAGAGAAGAACGGTTGTGAGAAGGACTAGTGTCGCGGCGACAGCCGCGAATACTTGTAGTGCTTTCTTGCTCGGCGGTACCACAGGTTTCTCCTGAACAGGTAAGGAATCAGCGTGAACTGAGCCTTGATTCCGTATCCGGGCAATAGCAGCGGGAACAGGACAATCGTCTGAAAGGCCGATAGCACGACAGCAGGCCAGTAGGCGGGCCAACCGTAAGTCGGCAGGTCTATAGCGATAGGAATCCACGAAAGCAACTGAGTTACTACAACCCACGTTCGCAAGAGGATTCCTGCCCTGCGGGCTAGGGTGTTAGACTTGACCCGATTGCCGCTAGGCGTCCACGCCGCCATTGTCCCGCGTAGAACATCGACCACCGCGATTGTGTGCGCCACTGAGTAGACGAGCACCAGCCTCAGGACCGTTGGCCGCCAGCCTCGGATGATCATAGGCAAGGCGAACATGCCGAGCATCGCGGGAGCGATCGGGAGGTAGTTACCCGGCCCGACCATCCACGGGAAATTCCAGAGCATTGCCATACTAGGCAGCACCGCGAGGAGCAGCACGAGAACCGACTGGGCGTAATACAATGCGCCCGACCAGTAAACTATTTTCTGCCTGAGACTGAGTGGTGCTCTCTTCAAGGCCCGTCGATAGGGGTTATCACCCACGAACATCTGCAAACTGGACCGAGCCCATCGGTACTGCTGATTGATAGCCGTGCCGAAGGTGTCAGGACAAACGCCCTTAGCCAGGTTCAACGGAAGGTAGATCGTCCGGTATCCCTCGGAGTAAACCTCAAGCCCGGTTACTACATCCTCGCCGCCCTCTACCTCTGGGAAGCCTCCTGATGCTTCTAGCGCCGCTCTCCGGTAGACCACGTTGGTACCAACGCACATAGCCGAATCAGCGGTATTCCTGGCGGGCTGAGCCCAGCAGAAGAACATATCCTGAATCGAACCAGATAGCTGCTGAATCCAGTTGCGTGTTTCGCTGCGCCGCACATCGAAATACTGGGATGTCTGTACGATGCCCACATTCCGATACAGGAAGTACGGGATTGTCTCTAGCAGGAAATCAGGTGCGGGGGCAAAATCGGCGTCGAAGACTACGATAAATTGGCCGGAACTGTGCCGCATTCCGTTATTCATGTTGCCCGACTTCTTGAATAGCGGGCGATCGTCCCTTACTAGATAATTAGCTCCGAACTCACGAGCCAGCAGGGAAACCTGCCACGAATCTCCGTCATCCAAAACGTAAACATTCAACGGGCCGTCCCAGGTCATCCGGTAAACATGGTGCAAGGTATTCCGGATAATCTCGAGATCTTCACCGCACACTGGCAGGAACACGTCAACCGAGGATCTCAGCATATGCTTTCCTGCCCGGATCACTTGGCGATGTGACTCCCAGGTGATTCGCGGCCTGAACGTGGCAAGCACCACAATGTAAATGGACCAGGGAACCATGACTACGAGCATTAGCAGTCCGGCATACCAGAAGTACGACTTAGTGAATACCGCCCAGATTCCGTAGATAGATCCTAGCGACAGGAAAAACAGCACCACCGAAAAGATGCGGAGGGGCTGTTTTCCAAGGTATTGGTAGTATTCGTATTTCGTAGGAGGGGTCGGTATCAGTGGTGTCTTCTGGTAGATATCCTGCCGGTGTTTTGCTTCCCGGCGCATTACTTCTGAGCCTTAATGCCCGCCTTGATCAGTGCGTCAACCGCCTCGGCTTCTGACACATGATGCAGTGAAGCGTAAGCATCGACATACCACTTATCTGTGGATGAAAGCTTAACAGCGAGAGAATTGTGATTTGACTTGGCGGTCGAAGTGGCGGACGGACTGGCCTTTGCCGAATTCACGGTAGCGGTCTGCGTGAAATGATTAACTGTTCCCAGTGCGAAGAATACGACGATGAACGCCATAATCCAAGCTAGGACCTTATCTGATCTAGACATACCCTTAGGCTTGAAGTCTGGTAGGTGCGACCCGGAAAGGCCGGGGTTTGTAGGGAAACCCTGCGATGGGCGGGGACTAGGCGGGGGAGGCGCACTCTCGGTAAGCCTCGGGAGCATCTCCGTTACGTCCGGGTCAGCCGCCCGAGGACCCTTTGCGTCTCGCGGAAAGTGATGTGCCATAATTACCGCCCGACCTTTCGCGGGTTCATTGAGCCGGGCTCACGAAATCCCTCGCTGAACCTGTCGCGCTGCTTAGGCTTGCACGTCGCAAGCCGCCTGGCGGCGCGTACCCTGATCCCTGCGGGGGAATGAAGGCGAGGGCGCTGATTGCGCCGACGAGAACCGGGGTTCCCGCTCGCCATCGTCTCGCGGGTAATAGCGCCGTTAGTCTTAACGCCGGTTACCTTCTCAGACATCTATCTCCTAACCGATTTTGACTCTTACTACACCGATGTTTGTTGGGAATCGGCCCTTCAATTCCATGGGTATTCCGGAAATCGACACGTGCTGTCCCTTGACAGGGATCGGCTGACGGACTTGCAGATATCGAAGTCGTGTCCGGTAATTCATGTCATCAGTTACCACGTCAACTAGCAGCAAGACATTTCCCTTGCTAGTCTTACGACGGATCACCTTTTCCACTGTCCCGGTTACTTCCGTGAAGCAACCCCGGTCGGCAGCACTCGCACGGGTCAGCTTGTGAACAGACCGACGTGCATTCGACACAGCCAAAGTAGACCTTCTTCGTTCCTGATCGATAATCCTTCTGAGTTGTCCTGTAATGGCCTGGTGCTATCTTGAGCCCCTTAGCCATTACAGGTTGTCGAATTCGCTCAGGTCTGCCTTACCTCGCTGGTCCGCGAAGCGGACTACCCAGCCGTTCTTCTTCTCGCGCTTGGTCACGATGCTCCGGACATAAGCCTTAGTGACGGGCGGAAGGGAATCGAACCAGCCGCCGACCGTGATAGTTACGAGAGCGTTCATTTACTAATCCTCCAGTAGTTCTGCTAGCAGGTCTTCGGGGGTAGGTTCGCAGTCGCGGCACCTAACTCCGGGCTCGTGGTCCTGGTGCTCCATTTCGACCCAGGCATTGATGCCGGTCACGGTTCCAGGTCCTTTCCAGCCACCCAATCCAGGAAGTCCTGATCGCTCATAACCTCCTGTGGATCGCGGTTGGCGTAAAACTCATCGTCGTAAAACTTCTCGTAAAGTTCGTTGTTGCACATTGCGGCTCTACCTCCCAACCGCGAATAGGTTTGTCTTTGCTTCTACCAGGTCTTCTAGGTCTTCGTCGCCCTCCACGATTAGGAGGTCTTCTCGGCCGTTGTCTGTGATTCGCTCAGAGACTTCCAAGATCAGGTAGTCATAAAGACCGTCCTGGCGAATCTTTGTCAGCTCGGCTCGGGTCAGAGTCTTAAGCCAGTCTCCGAAAAGTGAGCCCTCGTACTCCCATAGCGGGGTAAGTAGCTCTCGTTCCTGGGCGAGGCGGTACATCGCCGTCCGCCGTGAAACTCCCGCCTTCTTTCGGATGTCATCTACCGACATCTCGCCTATCGCCTGCATTGCAAGGAATGGAAATTCCCTTACAAACCGGCGTAGATAACGGGTGCCGGGATCTGCCAGCGTTGCCATTACCTCGTCGTAGTTCACTGCCGGGTCCGCTGGCGGGGTTTCTACGTTGTATGTCTCGCCGGGTCCGCACTGTGGCTCTCGGTCATACTCATCACGGATGCGATCCAGGGACTCGTGCATCGAGTGCTCACCATTGCGGTGGATCATCCTGCTTACTGACTTGGCCAGGTCGATGCGGAGCTGATAAGCCAGCATCGCCTTTACCTGCGTTTCATCACCGTTGGCCCGCTCTGCCCACCTACGGAGACGACCGTGCCCGTCAGTATCCGAATCGAAGAGGTCTGCGTAAGCCATCACTCGGATACTGGCTTCCTGCCTCACGTCATCCTTGAAATGATGTTCCAACTCGAAACTCTGCATCACCGAATCCACTACCCAGCGGAGCTGAGGGGCGAAGCGTTCCAGTACCGCAACAGCTTCTAGATCCTTATCCACTCTTGTTCCTCTTTCCAGTTGAGGCTAAGTAGCGATCAGGCCACAACTTGACGGCCCGACGCGGTGATTGGCTCACCTTTTAGAACCGGCAGCCGACGCGGTGCCGGTGCAAAATGCCTGGTCAGAACCACTTGTAGCTATTAACCATGATCGCCACAACTTGATTTACGTGTCTAAATAATGCGACCGCACGACGGTTGGTGGCGTCCGTCGTATGATCGCCACAACTTGATTGTACCACAGATCGGTCGAAGATCAAAACGGTGCTGACCTGCGCAGATACGCAAAAAGACCCCCACCCGTGAGGGTGAGGGTCCAAGAGTTGTCATACAGTGAGTGTGAGGGTGGCGTGAGGCGGCGGTACTGTACCGCCGTTGGCCCACACATAAAACCGGTACTGCCAACCAGATACCAGGTTGTCAAAGTGAGCACTGGTCGAGGTTGCCACCAACTCGGCAACCTTAACCCCGTTCATCTGGTAGCACTGAACTGTATAGCCAGTCGGTGCCTCACCATTTACGGGTGCAACAGCCTTCCAGCTAATGTCAACGGACACCTTCTTATCGGTCTGTACCAGACCTGCCGGGGCCGCAAATGCCCCCGAGGGTACCGGAGGTTCGTCCAGCGCCGTCCAAGTCATTGGCCCTACAACACCATCAACCGTCAGTCCGTGACTGCCCTGGAAACTCTTGACCGCTGAGAGGGTGGCCGGGCCGAAGGAGCCATCAACGGTAAGTTTTGCCCCGTAAACATTCAGCCTCTGCTGGAGGTACGTCACAGCCGGGCCAGCAGCGCCCTGCCGAAGAACCTGATCTTCCGGCTTACTGTTAGGTCGCGGGAATTGTCCGAAGTCAGCGGCCATATTCACGTCCAAATCATCTGAAAATCCAAGAACATTTACGTCATTTTGTACCTGGCGAAGTTGAGCGCCTGGGTACCACAGGGTCGGAGAACCCGACCAGGCGAAGGTCTGCCAGCCAAAGAGTGCTTTTCCTACGCTCATCGCCCGGCTCACCGGCCAGTAGCCACCGTAAATTCCGGTGCGGGCGCGGCCGATAACGGAAGCAACGCCATCGAGATAAGCATTAATCGCAGCCTGTTCACCAGGCGTAGCGTCGAAATCGCAAGCAAAGTAAATCGGAACGCCTGCCAGCCCTACGGCATTCACCTCTGCATCAGCAGCGCGAGCGTCAGCAACACCCGCAGAGAACCCGCCAAGCATCCGGCTGGCCGTATTTTCCCAGACGACTACAACAGACAGCCCGAGGGCTAGAGCAAGATCCTTTTCGACTAGGGTTAGGTTCTTGGAACCGTCGCTAGAAAGGTAACGAGCAATAAAACTGAAACCCTGCGATACCAGGGCCGCCAGTTCTGTTCGGGGTCCGCCCCAAGCGTAGTCAATTCCCTTCATGCATTCTCCAATCAATCAGCCTTCCTCTTGAAAAGCTTCCAAAATGAGGTAAGAGTTGAAGCGGAGGCTACCTCAAATGACGAGGTAGCACTCACGCTTTTTTCCGTTACCGAGTCAGTTACCGTAACAATGAACGTTACGGTTGCCATTTAGGCCACCGCAGTAAATACGGCCACCGTCCCGCTGTCACTAGCCTTAGTCCAGGTCCGGCCATCGCTGTCGGTAGCCGACACAGCCGTTGCATCCGGCGAGAGGGCGTTAACGATAAAGTTAGCTACGAGCTGGCCCTTGGCCCCGGTAACACTGTCCGTGGCAACACCCGTAAAGGTCTTGGTGTTGGGGGTTACGCTCTGCCCTGCTACGTAAGTAACAGTGGCAGTAATAGTGTCGCCTGCGTTGTAGCTGCCCTTGTCAAAGACAATAGAAGTAATCGAGGGGTTCATCAGATATCAATCCTTAGTTGAATCGCTTTGCCCAGTTATTCAGGGCGTCCACCATGTACTTACGCGCTAGCCAGGAATTCTCATAGCGAGACGCGGCCTTAAGTAGCGCCGACTCGTCATCGTCCGGAGTAACAGGGCTCGGCACTGGCGGGGGAGTGGGGGTAGGAGTAGGCGGTGGAGTGGGAGAACCCGCCTGTAGGGCGTTCAGCAGCAAGGTTCCGTCAACAACCCCGAATCCGGTAGTCTCGTCACGGCCTGGGCCAGCTCGGAAAGCGCCGTTATCACCCGAGGTCACGTCGAAACAGACCGTAGCGTTACCGGCAACCACCGACACAAAATCAAACGGCTTACCAACCAGCTCAAGCAGCCGAAGGTACAGACCTAGGTAGAGCGGGGCCACAGCGGAGGTTCCGCCGATGACGAAGTTCTGCCCGTCCACCCGGACCCGGTAGCCGGTATTGGGATCTGCGTTGCCAGCCACGTCAGGAACGTCACGACCTGGGAACACAACGCTGACGCCACCGCCAGTAGCAGATGACGTGGGACTGTCATCCCAGACTACTTCCGACGCCCGAGCGCCCGAGCTGTCCAGGGTCAGACGAGTACCACCACAGCCGCAAACGTTGGGCGAGCTGGCCGGGTAATCAACAGCGTTACCGCTGGTGCTATCGCTCGACCCGGTATCGCCAGCAGCGACAAACACCTGAATGCCTGCCGCCTTGGCGGCAGCAAATGCCTTTTCCATCTCCTGAATGGAAGCTGGGTTCCAGCCCGACTCGGCCTGGCCCCAACTGATGCTGATGGCGTCTACACCATCTGCAACCGCAGCGTTGATAGCAGCAATGAACCCGGCATCGGTGTTAGGTGCGAAGTAGACCTTAAACGTCGCGTCCGGGGCGATAGCCCCCGCGACCTCAATGTCAAGAAGAACTTCACCGTCAGCGCCATTAGGGCCGTCCGGGGTATTCGAGCCGCCCGCGACAGGCTTAGAGACAACGTTAGGGGTGCCAACGCCAATAGACTGGAAGTAAACCGCGAGATCGCTCGGGCCGAACCCGCCGCCCAGCTCGATAATCGCGCCTGTCTTACCCTTGCCGGTAGCGGCCGGGTAGTTGTACGCATGAGCCACCTGTAGCGGGGAGAAACCCGGAGGGTTGGTGAGTGGCCTACGCAGGTAAGTTCCCTTAGAATTTACAGACATTTATTACCTTTCGTTCGTAATCTTGTCTACGGGTAGGGTGGAAAGCTTGTTGGCTGCCACAACCTTATTAAGTGGCACTACGTTGGAATGCACGACCAGTCCGAAAAGCACATCAGCTACGCCCACATACATGACGAGCTGACTGGCCGTGATGTGCAGGCCGAAATAGCCCGCTACGAACACTCCGAAGTTGACCAGCGCAGCACTTAGCGCCGGATAGGTTTTCAATAGTTCTTTAAAGGCCGTTAGGAACTTCATCAGCTTAATCATTTCACGATTCTTTCGTTCGTCGTAGTTCGGAAAGTAGCTGGTCATTGGAGTCCTGCAATTCCCGAACCTGTATCGTCAGGCTGCGGTTAGTTTCTTGCAGCTCGGTAACCTGGGCTATCAGGCTTCGGTTAGTGGACTGAAGTTTTACGACCTCTGTATCGAGTACAGACATCTGTTCTCGCAGGCCAGTTACGTGTTCCTGCAATGTGTCGATAGCGGACTCATAAATCATCTTGGCCCGCTCGTAGGCTTTAGCATCAATATCTGCAAGAGTCCCTGATGCCTGTAGCCTTCCTGCTCGTCCCGCCCCTAGGTAAGTACCTGCACCGACTGCGACCGTAAGTACCGCCAGAAGAATCTGAACAATGGTCGCACTATCCATTACTCATTCCTTTCCGGCGTATTTATCCTCCCGTGCTTCCACATAGGTCTTACTTCGGGCCATGTTGAAACGACCACTACCAGCCCGGCAAACGCAGTCCACAACACGATATTCATCCAGTCGTTGTGGACCCTATTGTGGTCGTAGATTATTACCATAATCCACTGAGCGGCCCAAGCCGCTTTTAGGGTAGCAGCCACTCCGTAAGCGATTCGATCACGCTTTAGGAATGAACCGATCAACAGAATAACTCCCGCAGCGAACCAGATAAAGCCCCAGGCATGAAAAGACAGCACACCCCGCAAATGAAGGGGGTGAGCCGTCATCATGCCATACCCGTATAGAAAATCCAGCAAGGCCAAGAACAGGAGAAAAGACCCCCTGTGACCTATTCTGGATGACAATTTTTTAAGCCTAGCCATAAAGATCCCTAGTATTAAGATGTCGGAAGGGTGAAGTGCCCTATCACCGTCCAGCCCACCGGAGAGTAGACAACCGACTGATCGGGCGAGGCACCCCAGATAACCGTTCCGTCCTGGCGGGTTTCTGACCACCGGCATACCAATGTTTCCCCCGTGTTGTTATTAGAAAGAACGTCTCCGGGGGTTACCAGGTTGAACGCCGCGATCACGGTCACGGGGACCGTGGTTGGGCTCATGCTCATAGTGCCGGTAACGGCTCCAGTGGTAGCAATACTGATGGTCGCCACCTGCTCGTGATCCTGGCCATACAAGGTCAGCGCCATCCCCGTCGTTGGATCATTAGACGTGACCTCGGATACAAAGGCGAACTGCTGGCCTGCCGTAAGATCAGACATCATCGTCATGATTACGCGATCCTCCGGGCCGTAATATGTGATCGAGCGCACACGGTGATCGTGTTTCCTGCGGTGTAAGCAGCCCACGTCAGACCGAAGGTCCCCCCGGTAGAACCTGCGTCAATAGTGCCGATAATGTCGATTGAGTAAATAAAGTTAGCCGTGTTCACATACCCCTGATGAGCAGAGTCAGTCCACATATCGGCTTCAATTACGATCCCGCCACTCAAACCCTTGTAGTTAGCGTGGTAAAGACCCGCCGAGGAACCAGCAGGTACCACCCAGCCCCACTGAAACGATGAAGTAGTACCAGAGCATTTGTAAAAAATAGCTGCCCTGATTTCGTACTGCGACCCGGCGACAAGATTAAACTGTAGGTCGGGATCGACAACAAGGTTGGTACCCGTCCGGCCGAGGTCAGCAGTCTTAAGGCCAACGAGCGGCACGAACCAGGCATTGACATCAGCGGCATACAAAACCTCACCGGTAGTCCAGGTTGGTGCAGCCATTGGCGTTCACTTCCTCTAAGATAGAATGTTGTTATCAAGCTGACCCTTGGTAGTATCGCCCAATGTCAGGTAGTTGGTTATGTAGCTGCTGGCATCCTGCAAGGTCCACGTGGTGTTCCAGTTGAGCCCATCCCAGGCGTGGGAGATCCCGGTAATGAAGCAATCGGCGGTGACGTAACCTCCCGATTCCTTT
>Ga0207664_10002800_pt1 | contig 11584 bp, 11 predicted proteins | sample LARL83metaG_FD_184349 | JGI IMG/M metagenome (GOLD analysis project Ga0207664, IMG submission 184349) | Corn, switchgrass and miscanthus rhizosphere microbial communities from Kellogg Biological Station, Michigan, USA - LAR L8-3 metaG... | ecosystem: Host-associated > Plants > Roots >...
GTTGGGGGAGCGGCGATCTCAGTCGTGAGTCGGACATTCCTCTCATTCCACCCTAACCTCGCCCACCGACCCGCGCCCCGCTAGACGTCGCATGCCGCCGGAAAGCAACCACCCAAGGCCGATGATGATCAGCAGCAACATCAGCCCGCGCATGGCTGAGAGCGCGAATTCAGCATCGAAGGTCGGCCACTGGATGTGATACTGCCGCAGCACCGCGCCGCGATCGAGCATCCAGTGCCACGCGGTGTGGGCGACGAGCGCCGAGAGCAGTATCGTCCCCATCCGCTCGGCGACCACATATCGGAACAACAGTGCGAGTGCGGGCACGGCGAGCACCAGCACCAGGATCTGGCCGAGCTCGACGCCGAGATTGAAGGCGAACAGCGATGTCGCCAGGTGCTCGCCAGCGAATTGCAGCGACTGTCGCAACGCGAACGAGAAGCCGAACCCGTGCACCAATCCGAATCCGAACGCGACGACCCAGCGACGCTCCAGCTTCGGGCCGACGATGTTCTCGAAGGCCATGTACACGATCGAGAGCGCGATGAGCACCTCGATCAGTGGCGGGAACCAGAGTGCATCGGGCGCGAAGCCCAGCGCGGAGGCGGCCAACGTTAGGCTGTGGGCGATCGTGAATGACGTCACGATCGCGATCAGCGGCCGCAGGCGGCGAAATGGAATGACGAGACAGAACACGAACAGCAGGTGATCGATCCCGTCGAGAATGTGATGGAATCCGAGCGAGACGAATCGCAGCGCCGCCTGATGCCAGCGCGGGTCGAGCCGTACCAGCCCCGGGTCGCCGAGGTACTCGAACGCGCGCTCCGCGCCGTTAGGCGGCAGGAATCGGAGCACCGTTGTCGTGCGTACTCCTAGCCTGGCGAGGGTCGGATCGATCGAGAATCGAGAGCTGTCCGAGACAATCGGGTACTCGATGATCACGTCGAACATGGCCTGCTTCCAGAACAGCTGCGTCGTGGAATCGAGTGGCGCCGCCCGGAGATGCGCGAGCGCCAGATCGTACGTCACCCACGAACGGTCAGACGGAAGAGAGACGCGCGTCGCGACGATGCGAGCGCCCGCCAGTACCGAGTCACCTTCGTAGACCGACAGCGAACCGGCCAGCCAGACTCGCGCTGCTTGCGGCAGCAACGCCGCGGCGCGTGGAATGTCCAGATAGCCTGGGCCCCGCAGTGGGAAGTCCACGTCCCTCATCGACTCCAGCGGGACGCGCACCAGGACGCGCAATGAGTGTCCTTCGGGCTTCACGAACGCGAGTATCGTGACCGAGGACGGAATCTCATGCGCGGCCACGACCACCGGCGACGCAAGCAAGAACGCGATGCCGAGGAAAGCCGAGGCTGGACGCACGAGCCAGTGGCGAAGTAGAATCACGCGCGCGGAGTTGGTCTGCGGCGAGTATAGTGCGCGCTCTCGCTGGCAGTAAGCCTGGTCGGTGATCGGTGGTCGGGCCCTTGGCTAGTGGAGTGTAACCGAGATGTTGATAGCAGGCGATTGCCGGCCACCAGGCCAAAATTGGCATCTGCGCGAAGTTCATCACGGTCACGAGATCCCGTCTCATGCCAATTTTGGCCTGAAGGCCGGCCCTCGCCTGCTATCAACATCTCACCTCAACCCACTAGGAGCGGTCGAATGAGACGACGGAATCTCGTGTTCGCTGGCGCTCTCGTGACGTCGATCATCGCACTCGGCGTCGGTCAGGCTGTGTTGCAGGGCGCGACGCGACCTGCGGTCGAGGCACCGCGGTTCGAGGTTGACCCCATGTGGCCAAAGCCGTTGCCGAATCACTGGATCCTCGGCTCTGTGATCGGCGTTGGCGTGGACTCCCGAGACCACGTCTTCATCATCCACCGCGGCGACTCGACGCTCAACCAGCGCACCGAGTCGGGCGCGGCGGCGCATCCCCCGCTCGGCGAATGCTGCTCCGCCGCGCCACCGATCATCGAGTTCGATCCTGACGGAAACATGGTGCGCGCGTGGGGCGGCCCCGGAGACGGCTACGTATGGCCGGAATCGAACCACGGCGTCTCGATCGACGACAAGGACAACGTGTGGATCGGCGGCAACGGCCGCATGGATTCACATATTCTCAAGTTTACCCATGACGGCAAGTTCCTGATGCAGATCGGGACGCCAAAACAGGCGGTAAACAGCAATGCCCTGGATCACTTTGGTCGAGTCGCGAAGATCTCCTTCGACGTGAAGGCGAACGAGGCGTACATCGCCGATGGCTATGGCAACAAGCGCGCGGCCGTGATCGACATGAACACGGGGAAGATCAAACGATTCTGGGGAGCGTACGGCAATACGCCGAAGGACACGAACATGGGTCCTTATAACCCAGACGCTCCGCCGGCTCCGCAGTTCAGGAATCCCGTGCACTGCGCCGAGCCAACGAACGATGGCCTGGTTTACGTCTGCGATCGCGTCAACGATCGCATTCAGGTCTTCCAGAAGGACGGCAAGTTCGTCAAGGAGCAGCGCGTCTTTCCCCTCACGCGCGGCGACGGCTCGGTGTGGGACATCGCGTTCTCACGCGATCCACAGCAGAAGTACATCTTCCTTGCGGACGGCCGGAACGAGCGCGTGTACGTCATGGACCGTCAGTCGCTGCAGATCCTCACGATGTTCGGCGACGGCGGGCGGCAGCCCGGCCAGTTCTTCGCCGTCCACAGCATCGCGACGGACTCCAAGGGCAACATCTACACGACGGAGACCTACGAGGGGAAGCGAATTCAGAAGTTCGTATACAAAGGCATCGGTCCGGTGGCCGCCATGAATCAGGGCGTGATCTGGCCGAAGAGCCCTTGAGAACTCTGGCAACCTAGCCTTGCTCGCGATGACGGGCTCGCTCCCGAGTCGTCCATCTGAGTGACCCCATCGATGAGCGAGCGATGCAGCTGATGCGAGAGCGGGACGTTCCCGCGAAGAACAATGCGCGCGTCTACTGCTACGCGCGCTGGCTGGTGGTTCTCGTCTATATCATGCTGCTCGGGCTGGCCGCGGCGCTGTTCGCGATCGGCGTGCGAAACCACGTCTTCTTCTTGAAGTTTATCGGCGCACTGTTCGGATGCTTCGTGCTCCTCGGACGTCGGTTTCTCCTCGCGCGCTTCCGCGACTCGAATTGGCTTGTCCGGACAGATGAGAACGGGGTTTACCTGAAGTTCAGATCGTATCTGAACTATCACTTCCCGACCGATGATCTGACGGTCGTCTTCTTCCCGTATCGGGAGATCCGCACCGCTCACAGAACCCGTGAACGGCGTCAGAGCGGAATGATCGAGAGCGACAGCCGATCCGTGCAGGTCGTGACGCTCGTCGAGGTCGAGCTCACCTGCGATGTCACCGCGCTCCGGACGGCGGTGAGCGAGGAGAACTCGAGGCCCGGTCCGAAAGAAAAGCGATGGTATGGGAGCACGAGGAGCCGCGCGAACCACTGCCCGCTCGTCGTGGATGAGCGCGGCCGACTGCATATCCTCTGGGAGTGCACGCCTTCGGCGGCACGCTTCCTCACGCAGCTGGCGCCGCATGCGCCAATCGACCGCAGCACCTGGATCGCGGCCGCGTAGCCCTCTTCTGGTGAAGGAACGCGCTGGGTTCGGGCGCTACGCGGCCACTCCCTTCCGCCGCGCCTCCGACAAAAAGGCGAAAGTTCCATCACCAAAGGCAAACGTTCCATCTTCGAAGGCAAACGGTGAAACGCCGAACACGAACGCGCAACCGTAATTTCCTCGCGGATGCCCTTTCACTTCACCAACCCTCACAAGCCAAGGTGTCGTCCAAGCGCGGCGAGACTGGCGACGTTGTGTGCCGGCGCGAAGATGTCCACGTGGGGCAAGGCAGCCTGCATTCCGCGTGTCAGCGGCTTGTACGAAGGGCTCCCCAACAAAGGATTCAGCCACACGACACGCCCCGCGCGGCGGTGAATCTCACGTAGAGCGTCGCCGAGCTGTTCCGGTTCGCCGGTGTCCCACCCATCGCTGAGGATGATCACCACCGTGCGGCGATCGACGAGCCGCGACCAGTCGGTAGCGAATTGCGCGATGCTCGCGCCGATCTTCGTGCCGCCGGACCAACCCGTCTCCGAGCGCGCGAGCGCCGCGAGAGCCGCCCGATACTCGTCACGACGCAACACCTCCGAGATGGACACCAGCCGCGTGCTGAAGACGAATGTCTCGACGCGCGCGAAGGCGTGTTGCAGCGCGTACAGGAATTGGAGCAGAAAACGGCTGTAGAGGTCCATCGAGCCCGACACGTCACAGAGTGCAACCAACTTCGTGCGCCGAAGCTTGCGCTCGCGCCGCGCCAACTCGACGATGTCGCCGCCCGTCTTGAGCGAGAGTCGGATCGTTCGGCGTAGATCGACCCGCGAGCTGTTGCCGCCGCGCGCGGGCTTCCACCGCCGGCTGCGGCGGGCGTTGATGCGCCGCGCGATCAGCCGAGTCAACCGCTCGATCTCGCCCAGCTCGTCGGAGTCGAAGGTCGCGAAATCTTTTTTCGCCCGCGACTCGTTCGCACTCGGCATCGCCAGGGGAGCGGGGCCTTCGTCGTCCGAAGCGACACTCATGCTCGACCAGCGGGACAGCGCGAGGGCCGGAGCATCGACGTGCTTCACCTGGCCAGAGGCGTTGAGCCGTGCCTTCGGCACGCTCTTGCGATCGCGGGAGCGTTGCTCTTCCGGCTGCGATACCCTCCACCATTCGGCGAACAACGCGTCGAACGCGGCGAGATCTTCCCGTCGCGTCGTGAGCAGAGATCGCAGCGCGAGGTGCAGCTCCATCCGATCGCTCACGTCGATCCATTCCAGCAGCCGCACGGCGTCGACGGATTCCGCGGGTGTGACGACGAGCCCCCGTTCGCGAAGCACGCGACAGAACGCGGTCACGCGTTCGACGACACTCCCTTCCCCGCTCATGGACGGATTTACGGCGTCGCTAGGCGGCACCCTCGGCGACGAACGCGTCGACACCACTCTTTTCGACCGCCGATCGAATGTCGCGAAGGTCTGCCTCGTCCTTGAGGACGCAGCCGAGTGTCTCGTCCACGACATCTGCGGCAAGGGCGCCCGCGCCCAATGTGACGAGCGCCTGCGCCCAATCCAGCGATTCGGCCACACCGGGGGTCTTCGAGAGACGCCGCGTTCGCACGTGCTGAATGAAGCGTACGACCTCGTCGGCCAGGCGCGTCTCGATGCCCGGTACCTTCGTGCGGACGATGCGGAGCTCTTTCTCGTAGGTTGGGTAGTCCACCCAGAGGTAGAGGCAGCGACGCCGGAGCGCCTCGGACAGCTCGCGAGTGCGGTTCGACGTGAGCACGACGTGCGGTGGATGCGTTGCGCGCACCGTACCGATCTCGGGGATCGTCACCTGGTGATCGCTCAGCACCTCGAGCAGGAATGCTTCGAACTCCTCGTCGCTTCGGTCAACCTCGTCGACCAGCAGCACCGGCGACGCGTCCGCCTGGGTGATCGCGTGCAACAATGGACGCTCGAGCAGGAATTCTCGGCTGAAGATCTCTGCTTCGCGCTCGCGCGTGGTCGCCGCCGTTCCCTCCTGAAGCTTGATGTGCAGGAGCTGCTTGGCGTAGTTCCACTCGTAGAGCGCGGTGCTGACGTCGAGCCCCTCGTAGCACTGCAGCCGGATGAGCTTCGCATCGAGAACGCGCGCGAGCACCTTCGCGACCTCGGTCTTGCCGACGCCCGGATGCCCTTCGATGAGCAAGGGCTTGTGTAGCGTCATCGCGAGATACGCCGCCGTCGCCATCGCACGGTCGGTGACATACGCTTCCCGCTCCATCGCGTCGTGGAGCCGCGCGATCTCGTCTCTCACGGGTGCTGTGCGACGTCGCTGAAGGACGACGAAATCATGCGAGCGCCTCTCCCTCGTTGCCGTGCCGCGCGCCGCGCGCGCGGCACCTCTGGCCACCAGCCACGACGCTCGCTAGAGTCACTCTAAGCCGCGCCGCTGTCAATGAGTTCCAGCGGGACGAGGCTGCAGCGCCTGTAGCTCAATTGGATAGAGCAGCTGACTTCGGATCAGCAGGTTGGAGGTTCGAGCCCTTCCAGGCGCGTTTTCGGTAAGCGTCAGTGTTCGTCCGTCTGTGCCCGCGTCGGTAACGGAGGGTGTGCACGATGTCGCTGCGTATCGAGGAGACCTTCGAGCTCCACGCGCCTGTCGACCGGACCTGGCGCTACCTCGTCGATCCCCGGCAAGTCGTAAACTGCCTTCCGGGCGCCGAGCTCACCGAAGTCGAGAATGGCGAGACCTACCTTGGCCGGGTGAAGGTCAAGCTCGGTCCTATTACGGCCGCCTACGACGGGCGGGTGACCGTCACCGATCGCGATGACGCCGCGCACGTCGTGAGCATGGTCGGCGAAGGACGGGAGCGTTCCGGTAGCGGCTCGGCCAAGATGACGATGACGAGTCGCTTGACCGCGCTCGCCGACAACGCGACGAAGGTACAGGTCGTGGCCGACTTCGATATCGTCGGAAGGGCGGCCCAGTTCGGCCGCGGGATGATCGAGTCGGTGAACAAGCAGTTGTTCAAGCAGTTCACGGAGTGTTTGCGCGGAACGCTGGAAGCACCGATGGCCGACATGTCCGATATGCGCGCGGAGGCGACGCCGGCCGCGTGGGTACCACCGGCGGCGTGCCCGCGGACGGCGGCCGCCATCCCCGTCGTCCCGGCACCGCCGCTCGAGCCGCCCCACGTCGTTCCACTCGTTATGCACGCGTTTGGGGACTGGCTGCGGCGCGTCGGCGCCGCGCTGATCGGCAAGCCGCGACATCCGTAATCGGGACCGCGTGACTGAACCGTGACGCGCGGCACAATCCGAGGCCGATTGATCTTTGTTCACAATTGTCTACATTGCGAAGAGACGCCGAGGCTGGCGCCGACACCGACGACCTCGATCCGTACGCCGTGACCGTGCACGTACTCCGCCATCAGCAGTTTTTCATCGACACCCTTCTCCAGAAGCGGTGCCGGCGACGCGGGGCGCGAACGTGACAGACGTGCGATGAGAATACACTGACGAATGTCGCCCCCGCCCCTCGAATCCGGCGGGGGCGTCGTCGTCTTGGAGACCTCGAATGTCAAAGCACTTCCTGCTCATCAGCGACTTCGACCAGACGCTGAGCTTCAACGATTCAGGTCACCTCCTCAGTGAATCCCTCGGTCTCGCGGGGTTCACCGAAAAGGTGGCGGGGCTCTCGCGATTGAATCTGGTCCAGTCGGGCGCCGAGCTCACGTATCTGTTGCGGCACGATCCCGAGTTCCGACGCGTCCGACGCGATGATCTCGTCGCTGTCGGGCGGCGCATTCGGCTCAAGCGCAACATCGACATACTCGTGGACTGTCTGGCCAACGGCATCGATGGCTATCGCTTCGACTTCTTCGTCGTGTCCGCGGCGCCGGAGGAAGTCGTGTACGCCGCGCTCGATGGAATCGTTCCGCCCGAGCGGATCATCGGAACGCGGTTCGAGTTCGACGACGCCACGGGCGAGATCACCGCCGTGCGCCGCGTGCCCGCCGGCTACGGCAAGGTCGCCGCGGTGGACGAGGTGCGCGCGCAACTTGGTGTTCCGCGCGAGCGCCTGGTATACGTCGGCGACGGCAGCTCCGACATCCACGTCATGCTCCACGTCAATCGCGGTGACGGCCTAACGATTGCCGCGTCGGAAGCGCGCCACATCGCGCAGATCGCACGACGAACGATCATCAGCGACGACGCCTTGAGTGTGCTCGTACCCGTGCTCGAGGAGGTCGTCGGCTACGATCCCGTGCGCATCCGACTCCTGTTCGAGGAGCGTGGTCTCCTCATTCAGGAATGGGACCGCGTCCGCACCGACTGGCTCACGATCCGTCAGGGCGCGGCGACCGGTCCGTACCAGCCGGCGGCCTGAATCGCTTTCACTTCGTTTCGAACATTCCCCACGATGATCATTCCGGTTTTCGCGCTGCTCGTTGCGCAGCAAGCTGTTGTCGCCAATCAGACCCGGCGCGCCCCGCGCGACACGGGGAGTGTCGTCGCGACGGAGCGGACGCCTTCGGCCAAACGCGACACGACAGCGGCCGCTCAGGTCGCCCTCGACTTCGGCGGCGGCGTCAGCGCGCCCTTCCTCGCCACGGCCATCGACCTATCGGTGAGCGCAGCAGCTCCCATTCCCAAGACTCCACCATCGACCGTGGTCCAGCTCAAGTTCTTGCGCGCGCCGGACTCGCTCACACCCGAGATCGCGAGCCGCGCCGGAACGAACACGCGCATGCCCTCGGCCGAGCTGACGCTTCCTTCGCGGGGCGCGACGCCGGGTATGTCGCTCAGGCTCTATGACGTGCAGGTCGAGTCGATGCGTCTCATCACCAACGACGACAACATCGCGCTGGTGCAGCAGCGCCTCGGCCTTCAGGAATCGATCGCGCAGCTCGGTATCGATCTGCAGGAAGCCCAGCGCCAGCTCGCCGTCACCGAATCGCTGGACAAGCGCAAGCTCTCGTCCTCGCTCGAGGTGGCGCATGCTCACGCAACCGCCGACGCGCTCGCCTCCCGGCTCGCCGTGCAGCAACAGCACCTGGCGATCGTCGAGCAGCTCCTGGCCCACTGGACGCCGGTGCGCGAGGAGATCGTGCTCACCGCCGGCCGCGTCGAGATGCAGGCCCGGTAGTCTTTCAACGGTGGTTGGTGGCTAGTGGCTGGTGGTTGGTAGAAAAAGGAAAGGCGGCGCCTCGCGCCGCCAATCCGAATTCACCAGCCACCAACCACCAACCACCGTTGCGGCATTCTCTGCATCATCCCGAGTACCAGGTGGACCTGTTTACGATATTCGTATCGTCGCGCCCTCGGCCGCGGAATGGCGGGCGGCGGCGATGATCTCGAGGCCGCGCACGGCATCGCTCGGGTCCACTGGTGGCGGCGCGCCATCGCGGAGACAGCGCACGACGCCCTCGTAGAACGCCTGGTACGCACCACACTCCGTCGGGACGGCACGGAGCTCATCGCCGGCGCCTAACAACCCCCAGCGCTCGCGAGGCTCCTCGCCCCAGTCCGCGCCGCCCGGCCGCTCGCCGCGGCGAAGCGCGTCCTCCTGGACGTCGAGCCCGAGCTTCACGTAGCCAGCTTTGTCGCCGAGCACCTGGAAGCGTGGACCAGGCTGTGCGGCGACAGCGCTCATCCACAGGTGCGACCGGGCACCGGAGCGATGGGTGAGCGCGACGAAAGCGTCGTCCTCCACCTGGACGTCCGGACGCCGCCGATCCAGTTGCGCATACACTGAAATCACATCGCCCAACAGCAACATTGCCTGGTCGATGAGATGACTGCCCAGGTCGTAGAGGATGCCACCCGCCTCCGCTGGATCCGCCCGCTCACGCCAGCCGACTTTTGGCACGGGCCGCCAGCGCTCGAAGCGCGACTCGAATCGGAAGATCGTGCCCAGCGCGCCGTCGGCCTGCAGGCGCCTAACGGTCCGGAAATCACCGTCCCAGCGCCGGTTCTGGTACACGGTGAGCATCAGCTTTCGCGCTCGCGCATCGTCCACCAGCGCGCGGGCCTCCTCGGCCGTCGGCGCGAAGGGCTTGTCGACGACGACGGAGAGACCCGCGGCAAGTGCGGCCTGCGTGAGCGGCGCGTGCGTCCGGTTCGGTGTCGCGAGCACGACGAGGTCGAAATCGGATGCGCTCCGCCAGAGAACGTCGGCGGAATCCACGATCTGAACGCCCGAGTGGTCGCGCAGCGCCGCGACGCGGCGGGCGGCGTCGCGCGTGACGATCAGGTCGAGTTGCATTCCGCTCGTCGTCGCGATGAGCGGCGCATGAAACGCCGACCCGGCCAGGCCGTAGCCCACCAGGGCAACGCGAATGGGTGCGACTGAGCTCGGATTGGGAGTGCGCATCGGAGAAGAGTGGCGCCTTCGAGACGCCGGGGCCAGAGCGAGCGGCGTTCCCGCCCCCGCCAGCATTCGCGTGAGGGATCGCCGGACGATGAGCAGACGTGGTATTCGCACGGCGACCAACCCAAATCATGCCTAACGAGACGCGCGACAGGCTCGACGCGGTGAGCGTCGTCTGCTCTTCGCGCCTTCGCCGGCAGCTGGTATCATGCTTGCACCACGGCAGGGCCGTTCGAGAACGGAGCATCTACCGGGAGGGCTCATGGCAGCGAAGAAGCGTCGTCGAAAGTACGGACGTGGCGCGAGCAAGAGCGTCGAGAGCGCGATGCGTCGCCGCAAACATGGCACGCTGAAGCGGGGGAAGAGTGGGCACGGCGGCAAGGTGAAGAGTCGGAAACAGGCGATCGCCATCGGCCTCTCCGAGGCACGCAAGAAGGGCGACAAGGTGCCGAACAAGCGCGGCTCCTCGCGAAAACGGAGTAGCTCGCGCAAGCGCAGCACGTCGCACAACCGCTCGTCGCGCAGATCGTAGCGCGCCGTCGGAGAACGGCCTAACGACTGGCAATTATCGTTCGGCCATGGCACATTTGCCGCGTGCCGTCACTCGCTGAGTTCTCGCTCGTCACGTTCACGTCGGTGCTGTTCATCGTCGACCCGATTGCCGTCGTCCCGAGCTATCTCGTTGTCACGAGATCCGAGACGCCGGCACAACGGGCCGCGACCGCTCGCCGCGCCTGCATCGCCGCCGGGTTGATCCTCATCGCGTTCGCGCTCGGCGGCACCATCATCTTTCACCTCTTCGGCATCACGCTGCCGGCATTCCGCATTGCCGGCGGGCTGATTCTCTGGCTCGTCGCCATGGATATGCTGCGCGCCCAGCGCTCGACCCAGGAGAGCGGGCCGGAGCTGAGAGAGGGAGAGGTCAAGGAAGACACCGCGCTCACGCCGCTCGCGGTGCCGATGCTGGCAGGACCGGGAGCCATCTCCACGGTCATGGTGCTCGCCGCGCAAGCGCACACGATGCCGCAGAAGCTCGTCGTCTACGCCTCCATCGTCGTCACCGCCCTCGCGAGCTGGATCGCACTGCGCATTGGCGAACGGCTCGTCCTGCGCATGGGGCAGACGGGGATCCGCGCCATGACGCGGATCATGGGACTCCTCCTTGCCGCCATTGCGGTCCAGTTCGTGATCGGTGGCGTCCAGGCAGCGCTCGGTCTCACTCCGCCCCAACAGCCATAACGAGCCACGTGCGGGAGTAACCCGCCTTTGGTGAGCGCGCGCCCGTCTTTTGCGTTCGAGTCGTCCTGCCCGGAGTTACAGGGGAGGGCGCTCTCACTCAGGAGGCGTTATGCGTAGGCTCGTGCTGGCCGGAGTCGCGATGCTGCTCGTCGCGTGCGGTGGCGACAAGACGACAGGTATCGAGACGGTCAGCGGCACGACCGACCAGTACGGCAACGCCATCGCGGGCGCGACGACGTGGTCGTTCACGACGGTGAACAGCATCAGCGGCGCGACCATCTGGAGCTCCGCCGAGGTGCCGTCCAACCCGTCGGTCGAGGACAGCCAGGGCGGCACGCCGAATGCGCCGAAGCGCAGCGAACGGGAGCACGACGGCTTGGTCGTCCAGGCATGGCAGGCCGGGTTCCGGACGCGGATGTACGTCCTGACCAGCAAGC
>Ga0207664_10002801_pt1 | contig 11584 bp, 11 predicted proteins | sample LARL83metaG_FD_184349 | JGI IMG/M metagenome (GOLD analysis project Ga0207664, IMG submission 184349) | Corn, switchgrass and miscanthus rhizosphere microbial communities from Kellogg Biological Station, Michigan, USA - LAR L8-3 metaG... | ecosystem: Host-associated > Plants > Roots >...
TTTACTTAAAGCCGCTGCACAAAGATCTTGCGTCGGCTTATGCAGAAACCGCAGTAAAGGAATTCACGTACTACATCACGGCTTACGGAGTGCCACCATCGAATGTGTTGCGAGTAGTAGAGATTCCTGACGACACAGTACCGTCAGCATGGGCGCCGCAGGTGGTAGCGCTCTCCAGTCGCGGAATCACTCCCAAGACGAACTATCGGCTGCTGGCCAACAACATCGCGCACCAGTGGTGGGGAGCAACCGTGAGCCCTGCTTCGCGTAACGACTGGTGGATTGAGGATGGCTTCTCACGCTATTCAGAGGCTCGCTACATCGAAACCGCCGCCGGACAGGGCGCGTTGCAGGAGGCGGTAAAAGATATGTCGGTTGGCGCTCTGGCGTATGACACCGTGCCGCTTTCAAGCGCGGGCAAACTGGACCTGTTCTCGCCGGAGTTCCAGTCGCTGGTCACCGACAAAGGCGCGATGATCCTGCACATGCTGCGCTGGGTCATGGACGACCAGAAGTTTGACCAGGCAATGCGGGACTTTTACTCGCAGTATGCGGGGAAGTCAGCCACGGTTGACGATTTCCGCACGGTGGTGGAGAAAGACTACGGCCAAAAGCTGACGTGGTTCTTCTCGCAGTGGCTCGACTCGACTGGCGCGCCTGAATTCAAGACAAAGTACACGATCTTTCGTCTGGGCAACAACAAGGGTTTTCGTGTGGTCGGGCAGATTGCGCAGGATCTCGACCTGTTCCGCATGCCGGTGGAACTGAAGATCGATACTGATGGCAAGACGGAGACCAAGCGCGTCGACGTGACCGGCACGGATTCGCCGTTCAGCGTGGACACGTTTGGACGGCCTCGGCGCATCAGCATCGATCCTCAGAACTGGCTACTGAAGAACTCTTCTGACATTCGGCTGCGTGCTGGAATTCAGCGTGGTCAAGCTTTGGTGCAGCAAGGCGATCTGGCGGGAGCGTTGTCGGAGTTCAACAAGGCTCTCGACATCAACAAGAATAGTTCGCTGGCCCACTACCGCATTGCGGAGATTTTCTTCCTTCAGCACAACTATCAGGCATCGGCGAATGCCTACCGCGATTCGCTCAACGGCGACGGTGATCCGCGGTGGACTGAAGTCTGGAGCCACATTCAGTTAGGCAAGATCTTCGACACCACCGGTCAACGCGAGCGCGCGACCAACGAATATCGCCAGGCATTGCAGACAAACGACAACACGGCCGGCGCGATGGATGAGGCCCGACGCTACCTGCAGAAGGCGTACGAAGCACCGAAGGGGAGCACCGAGGGGCAGCAGTAGAAGGAGCTCGCGGTTGGGGCGTAAGGCGCGCCCTTTGTGCTTCGAGTACGTCAATATCGGGAGCGTACAACATCCCGCCCGCAGTCATGCCTTCTCGTCTCATCTGATTACAGCAAGTATCGCCCCCTGCATCGCGCCGCTGCCATGGGCCTCTGTTCAGTTGAGTAACAATAAGCATGCTGATATTTTGGCGTCTGGGAGGCATCGCTCTGAGCGACCAAGTTGTCGGCATACTCCGCGGCCAGATCGCTGAAATCATCGGCGGAGCGATATTTCTGTTCATCGGATTGTCCGCCTGCGCGATTGCCGCTCTTCGCCGTCGAAGCGGTATGCGGCTCTTGGTGTGGCTGGGAGTCTTCAGCGCGATATACGGTGCGACGCATCTGAGTCATTCGCCCGCGGTCATAGCCGTTTCGCCGCAGTGGCTTCAGATCAGCGCTCCGTACGTGAACACTGCGATGACGTACCTGTTGGTAGTCGTTGGTACTTTCTATTTTTCAGAATTGAGCGTTGGCAAGATCCGTTCCTTCACCCGGTTGCTTGCCTTCGTGGGGCTAGCGATCGCTACGGCTGCAGTGGGCCTCTTTATTTTGACGGGCTCAAACAACAGGTTGATTCCATACAACAATCTGCTTGCGGTCTGCGTGCTTCTTTCTTGGATGATCGTCGTGGCGGTGCCAAAATTCTCCAACAAGTACCTAATTTTCCCCGTTCGCGGCGTTCTGACTATCGGCACGCTTCTTTTCGCCATTGAGGCCCTTTACAACAACCTGTTGTGGCCCTTGGGCTTGAAGCATACCCCGGTGATTCTTGACCACCTCGCTTTCGCAATCCTTTTGTCTTCCTTTGGATACGTCGCTCTGCAGATGGTTTTTGCGAACGAGCACCGACTGCTCGACATTGAAAAGGAGCTCACTATCGCCCGCGAGATACAGACATCAATTCTTCCGAGTTGCGTTCCCAAAATCGACAACCTTCGTATCAGTGCCGGTTACCGTCCTATGACGGCTGTCGCCGGTGATTTCTATGAGTTCATTCCGGTGGATCCGAAGCGGGTTGGCTTCCTGGTGGCTGACGTCTCTGGACATGGTGTGCCCGCCGCCTTGATCGCATCCATGATCAAGATTGCCACGCAATCGGTCGAGCCCTGCGCGCAGGACCCACAAGCAGTATTACGCGGGTTGAACCACGTCCTATCTAGGCAGCTGCGCGGTCAGTTCGTGTCTGCGGCCTATTTGTGGGTTGACATCGAGAATCGCCAGGCGCTGTATTCCGCCGCGGGCCATCCGCCGCTTCTGCGTTGGCGAGAAGACAAGCTGGAGCGTATCGAAAGCAACGGCCTACTTTTCGGAGTGATGCCGGAGCGCGACGACTACCCGGTTTGTGCGATGCCAATCAGCCCCGGTGACCGCTTCCTGCTCTACACCGATGGCGTAACTGAACCCGAGAACGCTGACGGCTATTCGTTCGGTGACGCCGGGCTTGAACAAGTTGTCCGCGCCAATCAAGGGCGCTCGCCCGCTGAGTTGTCAAACGAGGTGCTCTCGGCGATACGCCATTGGCAACCTCCTTCCATTACCCAGCAGGACGACATCACGCTGCTTGTTATTGACGTGGTTTAGCTATCGCCATTCTCCATTGAGCCCAAGCCCAGGGCTAGTGGAAGCAAGTCCGAAAGCAGTGTGTGCGCGCCTGACCGAAACTGAACGCAGTTGTTGGTATCACATCCCCACATTGCTCATAGACTCGATGCTCAGCAGCATCTCGCGTCGGCTTGGTTGAGGGCTTTCAAGAGCCGCTTGATTCCATTCTTCAGAGATTCTCTTCGCCTCTTGCTGATTGCAGGCTTTGGGCTGGCTGCTCGGCGGGCTTCGCTTTCATCGTGGTAATAGCGGCCACGCCGATCAAGATCAGGAGGCCGGCCAGTACCGTTCTTCTGCCGACGGTTTCCCCACCCAAAAACGCACCGAGAATCACCGCGACCATTGGATTCACGTAGGCGTAGGTGCCAACTTTGGTCGGTGGCTCGTAATGCAGCAGCCACACATAAGCCGTGAAGGCGACGATTGATCCTGCGGTGATGAGATAGAACAATGAGAACCAAGCCGCCGGCGAGATACTGCGCGGATGGAAGCGCGTGAACTCTCCAGCTACACCCGCAAGAATTAAAAGCTGTATTCCGCCACACAACATTTGCATGGCCGAACCCAGAGCTTTGGATTTTGGCAGGGTGACGCGGCGAGTCACGACGGTCCCGATGGACCATCCCCAGCAGGCGACGATCAGTGCGATCACGCCGCGGTGGTCGAGCGGCGCTTCCCCTAGAGATGAAAAAGGATTCACGAGAACGCCAACGCCAGCGATACCGACTGCCAGGCCGAGCGCGAGGCGTACGGTCAGCTTCTGTGTCCCCAGCATCATTTCCAGCAACGTGATGCAGACCGGAATCGCTGCGAGGATCACCGCGCTGATGCCTGAAGGCACGCGTTGCTCGGCCCAGAAGAGGCACGCGTAGTCCATGAGAAACATGAGCGCGCCGAGAATGATTGCGTCGCGCCACTCTCGGCGAGTGGGAGCTGGAACGCCGGTGAGACGCAGCCATCCATAGAGAATCGCGCCAGCGAGGAAGAAACGGATGCCCGCCATCAGGAATGGCGGCATCTCGAGCACGCCTACGCGGATCGCCAGGTACGTGGATCCCCAAACGAAATAGATGATCGCGAAAGCAGAGAGTATCTTCCAGGATGCCGGGGGGGAGGTCACCGACTGATCATAAATTGAGGGCGGGAGTCGGATGAAATTGAATCATTGAGTCATCGGAGGATTGAATCATTGGAAAACCGTCCTCGAAGGGACATTCAATGATTCAATGATTCTCAGCTTCTGCACGTCAGCACCGGACAGCGCGCTTTGCGAATGACTTCGCTGGTCAGTGCCCAAGGCAAGTGGGCGGCCAAGCGAGGTGCCTCGGTGTGGTTCGCGCCCATGACGATCAGCTCCGATTTGTGTAATTTGGCCGTCTCGAGAATGCCTTCCGGAAGCAAATCCATGCCCACCGCAAAAGTGGGCTTTAAGACCCACTGCACGCCGGACGGAAGCAGGTCCGCAAGTTTCTCCTCGCTCTCAAGTTTGCGGGCTGACTGCCACTTGGCGAGTTCCTGCGCAGCGTACACGGGCGGACCATAGGCTGCAGGGGCAATTTCAGCCGCGGGCATGGGTTCGACCATGTGGAGCAGAACGAGGTGACCGCCACAGTCCTGAACGAGCGCAATTGCATAAGGAAGTGCATTATTCGACGCCTGGCCAAAGTCAGCGGCGAACAATACTTCGGGGAATCCAACCGGGTGAGGCGGGGCCGGGATTACATTCGGGCCAACAGTCAACACGGGACAAGGCGCGAGATGCAGAACTTCTTCGGCGACTGACCCCAGCGCCAGCTTGCGGAAGCCTCGTCGGCCGTGAGTGCCCATGATCAGCAAGTCGATATGTTCGCGTTCAATGATTGAGGAGAGAACTGACCACACGTCTCCTTTTTCCACAATCAGGTTGTGCGGGAGATCTTTCAGCTTGGAATTCCTGCCCAGCCGCTTCATCTGGCGCTCGGCTTCGATGCGCGGGCGATCCAGTTCGCGCGGGAGAGGATCCATAGGAATCGCTTCCCGCGGCTCGGGTTCGGCGGCGTGTACGATGAACAGGTCCGAGGAATATCGTGTGCAAAATGCGATCGCGTAGCTGAGGGCGCGCTCTGAGGCCTCGGAGAAGTCGGTGGCCAGCAGGATGCGTTTGAACGAAACCTCCTCCGGGCGCTTGATGTGGGTGGGTTCGGCGACCAAGGTTGCAGACATACACACCTCCCAGTCAACCCTCGAAGATAATCGTTCTGCCACACGAAGTGAGGTGATCCACCTTACTTATCAATGTGATGGCGGTCACGGGCGCAACTTGTGACTCGGGACACTGAACGTACTCCCGATTGCCCGTGTAATTGAGACGCTGCCGAACTCTGGGCTGGCGGTCGCCGCTCCAAATTGATGCCATCGCGTCCGTTTTTCTCCGCCTGGCCCTGAGCAACGCAGGAAAGGAGGTTCCTCATGTTCGCGCTCAGGATGGTCCAACTGATCGAATCCCACGCCGGAGCTTTATCGGACGAACTGATGCACCGGCTGAAGATCTCCGGCAGTTGCCCCGACTTGCTGCAGAAAGTGCCCTCCCAGGAAATCATGATGCGAACCCACGAGATCTATCGCAACCTGAGCGACTGGATTTTGTCGAAGACGCGGTCTGAAATTGAGGAGCGCTATGTGGGCCTTGGCGTGAGGCGGGCGAGGCAAGGAGTTCCCTTCAGCCAATTCTTGTTTGCGCTGAATACCACGAAAGAATGCCTGTGGACCTACCTGGAACGCGAGGGTCTGCTGGAACGCCCAGTGGAGTTGCTCGGCGACCTCGACCTGCTGCATTCGATCGGACGCTTCTTCGATCACGCCGCGTACTCAGGGTCGCTTGGGTATGAAACCGTGATGCGCGAAGAGGATGCGCATCTCGCGCTGGCATCGGTGGCGGGGAGAGCGAAGGGGTAGGTTGCAGGTTCCGAAGTCCGAGCGGTGAGCCGTGAGCGAGGAGCAGTGGGCAAACAATCGCTAGGTGCTCATTGCTCGATTCCCGCCGCTCACAGCTCACCGCCTGATTTTCCATTTGCTTCTCCACTACAATTGACCTGTGCCGCGCAAGCGCAAAGTCCAGGTGAAATGCCCTACGTGCAAGCAGATTGTTGCTGTTGGAGCTGAGGACTTCCCTTTCTGCAGCGAACGCTGCCGACTTGTCGATCTCGGCAAGTGGGCCAGCGGAAAGTACGTCGTGTCCTCGCCGGTGCAGGACATTAGCGATCTGCTGGAACATCCTGACATCAGGAAGAACGAAGATGAGTGACGCTGTGGTGGAGAGGGTCACACCGGTTTCTCCGGCCCCACTCTGGGCGACGTTGGCGGCAACTCTCTTTGGCGCGGGGCGATTGCGACCGGGTCCGGGGACGTGGGGATCAGCCGCGGCGGTGGTGATCTGGGCGGTGGTCGCGCGGTGGATTCCTGCGCAGGCTCAATGGCTTGTTTTGGCAATCCTGGCGCTTCTCGCAATCGCGGTTGGAATTCCGGCAGCCACGCGGTATGCGAGAGCCTCGCAGCAGAAGGACCCCCAGTCCGTGGTGATCGACGAAGTGGCCGGGCAGTGGATCACGCTTCTGTTTGCGCCGGTCTCGTGGAAAACGCTGCTGGTGGGCTTTATTCTTTTTCGCGCGTTCGATATTCTGAAACCGCCGCCAGTTCGGCAACTGGAACGCTTGCCTGAGGGGACGGGCATTGTGGTGGACGACGTCGCCGCAGGCTTGTACGCGCTACTGGTGATGCAACTTGTTCTGCATTTCCGGCTTCTTTCACTGTAACTCTGAATGACGATCTCCGACCGCATCCTGGGCAGAAAGAGTCCGAACGGACAACCGCACATCGAGGCGGTATCGCCGGCGGCTGCACTGCCCGGAGGCGAAGTTCGCATCATTGGCAGTGGGCTGCGTCCCCCAGAGTTGCGACGGCCGCGGGTGCGCTTCGGAGAAGTGGAAGGGCCGGTGGTTATCAGCTCCGACGATTTCGTAGTAGCCCGTGTGCCCCAGGGCGCCGCGTCGGGCGGAGTGGTCGTTTCGACGAATGGACATTCGAGTAACTCGCACCAGCTGCGAGTGGCAACGCTCCTCGCAGAGAACCTCCATCCGGTTACAAATCCTGCAGTGGATGCCGAGGGCAATGTTTTTGCGACGTTCTCGGGATCGCGCGGACAAAAGGTGCCGGTTTCGATTTTCAAGATCGACACCAATTACCATGTGAAGCCCTTTCTCACCGAGATGATGAACGCAACCTCGATTGCGTTTGATCGCGCAGGCCAGATGTACGTTTCCTCGCGATATGAGGGAGCGGTGTATCGAGTAGCCCCCAACGGGACCATGTCGACCTACGCGGAAAGCATGGGCGTAGCGACGGGAATTGCATTCGACAAAGCGGAAAATCTCTACGTCGGCGACCGCAGTGGAACCATCTTTAAGATTGCGCGCGACCGGCAGATCTTTGTGTTCGCCACGTTAGAGCCCAGCGTTTCGGCATATCATCTCGCGTTCGGGCCGCACGGCGATCTGTTCGTGACTGGACCAACACCGTCGAGTTTCGACGCGGTGTACAAAATCGACCCGCATGGAGCCGTGTCGGTCTTCTATCGCGGCTTGGGTCGTCCGCAGGGGCTGGCTTTTGATCGTGACGGAAACCTGCACGTTGCCGCCTCCCTCGGCGGCAAACGGGGCATCGTGAAAATCACGCCGGATGGCAACGCTTCCCTCGCGGTTGCAGGACCGAATCTGGTCGGACTCGCCTTCGCGCCCGGGCGTTCTGCCATTCTGGCCAGCACCAGCGCCGTTTACCACCTCGCGTGGGACACGCCAGGGCAGCCTCTCATCGAGGTAAGCTAGCGAGCCCATTGTTGTGGCTCCGGATCGCTGCCCAGTTTGCGCCCTTAGCCGGTGGAACTATTCTCTGTTTTGCCGTGTGGCTTGTTCTTGCCACCCGCGCCTCCTTCCAGCGGATCCTCTCTCAGTAAGCAATGGCGCGTCTGTTCACGCCGGCGTTGCGGTGTCGCCGAAACTGGTCTTGAGAGCCCGCCCGTCGTCAAAGACGGATTTCGCAGCATTATCGGGCGCTACGAAATACGTGCTGATGATCGATGATGACGAATACGCCGCGGCTGCGGGCGAGGACAGTTCCCTTCTCGTCACGGATCTCGGCGGCATGAGTGAGGCGGCGACCGCGCTTGCTGAGGTTCCTCGACCGGACTTCGAGAAAACGGTTCAGCGGAACTGGGCGCAAGTACTCGACGGTCATGCGCGAGGTGGGTGCCGGGGCGTCGAAGAGGCGGTTCATCTTGGCCATGGCTTCGTCGAGGATGGTGGCGATCACGCCGCCATGGCAGTATCCGGGAGGGCCGGTGTAGCGTTTGCCCAGGCGAAAGCGGCAGACGAATTGTTTGCCGGCGGCGTCGAGAGCGAATTTCAGGCCCATGCCCGATGGGTTATCGCGTCCGCAGCCGAAGCAGAAGTTCTTTTTGCGAGGCGGACTTGAACTGGTGCGGTGGCCGACGCCGTGATCTTTATTTTTCCTCATTGTTGTAAGGGCAAGTCAACGGACCCACCCTGTCGCAAAGAACGCCACAAGGATGGGGACAAGCTCGAGCGCAATGAAGATTGTAGCGGACGCGAGTCGCGGAATCGCGAAGCTCTCGTATATCATCGAAAGAAAGCTGGCCGACGCCAGCGCGCTCTGCAAGCGCTAATCTCTGGAGGTTGAACGGGTGAACGCAAAATCCGGCAGGTTCGTGGGTTGGCTCGTGATTCTCACATTCGTCGCTGCTTCATCGCTGATTGCTCAACAGGCGGCAAAGTCCCCGGGCGCCAGCATCTTCCACAGCAAGTGCGTGCTCTGTCACGGATCTGACGGCAGCGGAAAGACTCAGTTGGGCAAACAACTGCAAGCCGCCGATCTCCGCTCTAAAGATGTGCAGAAGCAGAGCGACGCGGCCCTGCACAAGATCATTCACGACGGCCAGGCCAACATGCCTGCATTTGCCGATCAGTTAAGTGAGACTGAGATTGATCAGGTGCTGAAGCATGTCCGAGCATTGGGCAAAACAGCGCCGGCCAAGAAATAGCTCCGTTCTTCCGCACAAATGAAGTCGTTGTATGTCGCCCCTGGTACCAATTGATATCCACCCGCCCAAGTCCGGCGACGGAGGAGGCGGCGTCCATCCTCCGGAGATTGGCGGAGGCGGCGGACGCGATCCCGGTGACGGCTCTCCCGACTACGAACGACGACTGCAACGCGCCCGCATTGGACTGATCTGCGGCGTAGTTTCTGTGTCGATGCTTTTCTTCATCCTGACCGCCGTGTTCTTCGCCCGGCAGACCTCCGTGGTTCTCGATTCGCAAACGCATCGCTACATCCGCATGTGGATTCCCATGGTGCTGCCGGTGCAGCTGCTGCTGTGGAACACCGTGATCCTACTGTGCAGCAGCGTGACGCTGGAATTTGCGCGTCGACAGATGGCGCGCGACATGGTGCTGGCACCGTTGCGAACAATTGTCGGGACTGGAATGGAGAGTCGGGTGCGAGCGCCATGGTTGCTCATGACCACTGCGCTCGGGATCACGTTTTTATTTGGGCAGTGGCTCGCGTGGACGCAGTTCCGGGCAGAAGGATTTCACACCTCAACCGTCGGACCGAGTCCATTCTTTTATGTTCTGACCGGGGCGCACGCGATCCATTTGACGGTGGGAATCTTGATCCTGCTGTATGCGGCAACGGCCTCGCTGTTTCATAAGGCGATCGAGCACAAGCGAATCGTAGTGGAAGTGACGCGCTGGTACTGGCACTTTATGGGCGTGCTATGGGTGTACGTGTTCGCGTTGTTGTGGTTCGGGCAGTAGAGGAACTTTCACGACGTGCTGCTGTAGCCCACTCCATGTGCCCGTGTTGCTGCCGCCTATTTCAGGGAGACGTCAGCTGCAACAAACGCCATGGCGGTCATGCCAGGAGTGATCTTGGCGTCCTTGCCTCCCTTGGCTCCCTCAAGCGTTTCGCCGCCAAACAGGGGTACCTTTCTTCCGGCCATATCGACCGAGCGAATTTCAAAAACGAGGTCGCCTGGGCCGTTACCATCGCCGGGGTCTGCAATTGTGAGGGCTGCTTTTACAGGGGCACCTTTGGGAGCGAGTACGGCCCCACCCAGTTTCACGTCCTCGTCAAGAACGACCGTAATTTCGTCGCCCACCGAAGCTGAAGCCGAATCGATTTCTTTCCCGGCGAAGGCGACTCGCACGGGCGTACCGGCTCGCAGGGTTCCGTCCTCTGGAACCGCGAGTGTGTTCTCCAGAACAGGCGCTGGCGAATTAGCGACTTTATAGTCGGCGTGCTCCACTGCGCTGCGTTGAAAGTTGGGCCCGATTGCGATGACTTCAAGATGAGTGTTCGCGTTGATGGTGATCGGACCGGCGTACTTCGCAGACTGAGTTGTCGGTGTCCAACCGTTGGTCGTGTAGTAGAGCGTCGCGTAATGAGTTTCGCTCTTGAGGTAAACCTTCGTGCCAGCGGGAACGGTTCCCGACTTGATGGAAAATTGCGGTTTTTCGACTCCGAGTTTGTTGCCGAAGGTTGGGCGGATCATCATGGGCGGCGGCTCAACGGGTAGCGGCGCGGCGTCCGCTGGCGGAGCTTTGGCCGTCGGCTGACTCGGCGTTGTCTCGCCCGATGCTTGAGCCGCGACAGCGTGGAGCATCGCGCTACGCCGTAAAGCCTTCCCCGGCTCTAAGGACGCGACTTGCACAGCGTGCTGCATGGCAGAAGCGTTCTCTGCCCCCAAGCTGCGCATGCTGAGGATCGCCGACTGTATCTGGAGCTGCTTCTGCAAAGTCAGGGAACGCTGCGCGGCACTGAGCTGCGCGGAAAGCATGGCTCCCTGATTCGCACTGACTCGAGCCTGGAGTAACGCAGCTTGCGAAAGGAACATCGAACGGGCTTGCGCGGAATTCAACATCATGGCCTGCGAAGCGATCATGGACTGAAACTGCGCCTGGTTGGTCATCATCATGCTCTGGGCTTGCGCGAACGCGAAAGCCTGCTGGGCCTGTGCTTCCGGCGGCATGCCTGGAGTCGGAGCAATTTGAGCATAGGAACCTGCGGTTACCGCGAGTAGGACGAGCGTCGCCCGAATCCTCACGTGAGCCTCCCTTTCTGACGTGAGTAGCTTATCAGGGTTTGTTACTTGTTACGACAGCTTGTCAGTAAGAAAGAGCAGCGATATTGCGGCCGCTTGCCCTGAGTGCCGGTTGAAAGGCTTGCATCCCGCGAACACGAAGCATGTTACTGGTTTTCGAGCGTGTTACGAAGTTAGCCCGCGCGCTTGCCATTCGCTCGCTGGGATTTCGGCTTGGGCTTTGGCTTGGACGTTGGCTTGGTTTTGCCTTGAACGTTGAGTACGACGGCGGAGCGGACAAGATCCTTCAGCGCGGACTCATTGATCTTGTCGCCTTCGTGGATATCGATGGCGCGCCTGACATTTCCATCCAAGCTGGAGTTGAACAGACCCGCAGGGTCTTTCAATGATGCTCCTTTGGCAAAGGTCAGTTTGATTTTGTCTTTGTAGCTCTCTCCCGTGCAGATGATGCCGCCATGCGACCAAACGGGAACTCC
>Ga0207664_10002803_pt1 | contig 11577 bp, 9 predicted proteins | sample LARL83metaG_FD_184349 | JGI IMG/M metagenome (GOLD analysis project Ga0207664, IMG submission 184349) | Corn, switchgrass and miscanthus rhizosphere microbial communities from Kellogg Biological Station, Michigan, USA - LAR L8-3 metaG... | ecosystem: Host-associated > Plants > Roots >...
GGAGACGCCGAGGATGGCCACTTCCGGCGCGTTGACGATCGGCGTGAAGTAGGTGCCGCCGATGCCGCCGAGCGAGCTGATCGAGAAGCAGCCGCCGGACATCTCCGCTGGGCCGAGCTTCTTGTCGCGCGCCTTCTTCGAGATCTCGGCGAGGTCGCGCGCCAGGTCGAGCAGGCTCTTCTTGTCGCAGTCGCGGATCACCGGCACCACCAGGCCGTCGGGCGTATCCACCGCGATGCCGATATGGAAGTACTTCTTCAGGATCAGCTTCTCGCCCGATTCGTCGAGCGAGGCGTTGAACTGCGGGAACTGCTTCAGCGCCGCGACCACCGCCTTGATCTGGAATACCAGCGGCGAGATCTTCAGATCCTTGTTCTCTTCGCCGAGCTTCTTGCGGAACGCCTCCATCTCGGTGATGTCGGCGTCCTCGTGCTGGGTGACGTGCGGGATCATCGCCCAGTTGCGCGCGAGGTTGGCGCCGGAAATCTTCTGGATGCGGCTGAGCGGCTTTTCCTCGACCTCGCCGAACTTGGCGAAGTCGACCTTCGGCCACGGCAGCAGGTTCAGGCCGCCGAGCGGGGCGGACGCGCCGCTGACCGGACGCGCGCCGGAAGCGAGTGCATGCTTCACGTAGGCGCTGACGTCGTCGCGCTGGATGCGCCCGCCGCGGCCGCTGCCCTTCACCTGCTGGATGTCCACGCCCAACTCGCGCGCGAACGCGCGGATGGCCGGGCTGGCGTAAGGCGCGTCGCCCGGCATCACGATGCTGGCGTCCAGCGGCGGGCGCGCGGTCGGCGGCACGTCGCCTTCGGGCACGTTGCCCGGCTGCACGCCCTGGCCGGCGATCGGCGAGGGCTTCGGTTCGGTGGGCGCGGGGACTGCGGCGGGCGCGGGAGCCGCCGGAGCCGGGGCGGCTGCGGGAGCCGCCGCTGCGGGCTTGGCGGCGGCCGGCTCGGCGGCCGCGCCGTCGGTCTCGATGATGGCGATCACCGCGCCCTCGGACACTTCGTCGCCGACCTTCAGCTTCATTTCCTTCACCGTGCCGGCGAACGGCGCGGGCACTTCCATGGTGGCCTTGTCCGATTCCAGCGTGATCAGGCTCTGTTCCTTTTCCACCCGGTCGCCGGCCTTGACCAGCACTTCGATGACGGGAACGCCAGCGTGGCCGATATCGGGGACGCGGGCTTCTTTGAGATCGGCCATGGGGAGGCTCCTGCAGATGGCGATGGCGTACCGCTCGGGGATGGCGGTCGCGGACAAGGCTTCAATCATAGCGAAGCCGGCTGCGATCCGTATGCCCGGAACAGCCGGATGGCTGCGCCGATCGCCAACCATGCGCGTGCGTATGCATGACCTTGAGCGCAGGCGCCTCGCCCTGCCCATGCCGTAACCTGATTCGCAAACTCCTTGGCCGCGCGGGCGATCCGGAAACGCACCCATGCTGACGATTCGTGACCTGTCGAAAACCTACGCCAACGGAGTGAAGGCGCTGCGCGGCGTGTCGCTGGACATTCCCAACGGCATGTTCGGCCTGCTCGGACCCAATGGCGCGGGCAAGTCTTCGCTGATGCGCACGATCGCCACGCTGCAGGATCCGGACCAGGGCACGATCGCACTGGACGGCATGGACCTGCTCGCCGACAAGCAGGCCACCCGCCGCCTGCTCGGCTATCTGCCGCAGGAGTTCGGCGTGTATCCGAAGGTGTCGGCCGAGGCGATGCTGGAGCATTTCGCCATCCTCAAGGGCGTCACCGCGAAAGGCGAGCGGCGCGAGCTGGTCGAATCGCTGCTGCGCCAGGTGAACCTGTGGGACGTGCGCCGGCGCAAGCTCGGCACGTATTCCGGCGGCATGCGCCAGCGCTTCGGCATCGCGCAGGCACTGATCGGCGACCCGCGGCTGGTGATCGTGGACGAGCCCACCGCGGGGCTCGACCCGGAGGAGCGCAACCGTTTCCTCAACCTGCTGGCGGAGATCGGCGAGCGGGTCGTGGTGATCCTGTCCACGCACATCGTGGAAGACGTCACCGACCTGTGCTCGCACATGGCGATCATCGGCCAGGGCCAGGTGCTGCTGAGCGGCGAGCCGATGGAAGCGATCCGTTCGCTGGAAGGCCGCGTGTGGCGGCGCACGGTCGACAAGGCCGAACTGGATGGCTATCGGGCCCGCATGAACATCCTGTCCACCCGCCTCGCCGGCGGCCGCACCTTGCTGCACGTGCTGGCCGATGCGCTGCCGGAGGCCGGCTTCGAACCCGTCGCACCGGATCTGGAAGATGTCTACTTCGGCCGCCTGCGCGCGCAGGCCGTCGCCAAGGCGGCCTGACGGGACTATCGATGTTCTTCGCCCCCACGTTTTCCGAGATCTGCCGCTTCGAACTGCGGCAGCAGCTGAAGGCGCCGCTGTTCTGGATCGTCGCCGCGGTATTGGGCGCGCTGGCGTTTGCGCTGGCCAGCACCGACGCGGTGATCCTCGGCGGCGCCAGCGGCAACGTGCTGCGCAACGCGCCCATGGTGATCGTGCGGCTGCTCAGCGCGCTTACCCTATTCAGCCTGCTGCTGGTGACGATCTTCGTGGCCGGCGCGGCGCTGCGCGATTTCGATCAGCGCACTTCGGAGCTGTTCTTCACCACGCCGATGAGCCGCGGCGCCTACCTCGGCGGCCGTTTCGTCGCCGGCTACCTGGCCGCGCTGGCGATCATGCTGATCTGTGCGCTGGGCGTGGCCGTCGGCGGACTGATGCCATGGATCGACGCGGCGCGGATGGGGCCGGCCAGCTGGCATGGCTATGCGTGGGCGCTTGGCGTGATCGTGCTGCCGGACATGCTGTTCATCGCCGCGCTGCTGTTCCTGATCGCCACCACGACGCGCTCGCTGCTGGCTACCTATATCGGCCTGATCGCGTACTTCGTGCTGCAGGGCATCGTTGGCCAGTTGACCAAGGATGTGAACAACCATTTCGTGGCCGCCATGCTCGACCCGTTCGGCGGACGCACGCTGGGCCTGGTCACGCGCTACTGGTCGGCCGATCAGTCCAACCGTGAACTGCCCGCGCTGACCGGCGTGCTGCTGTTCAACCGGATGCTGTGGAGCGGCGTCAGCCTGGCCTTGCTGGGCGCCAGCCTGGCGCTGTTCCGGCCCAACCGCGAAGGGCTGCAGCTGCCGCGGCGCAAACCACGACCAGAGCCGCCCATGCTGCGGCCGCAGGGCGGCTCCACGCTGAACCTGCCCAGCGTGCAGCTGGCCGACGGCCTGCGCACCCGACTGCTGCAGCTGCGCACCCAGTTCGCCTTCGACACGCTTGGCGTGCTGCGCGGCGCGCCGTTCGTGATCATGCTGGCGCTGGGCCTGGCCAACCTGTTCGGCGCCCTGCTGCTGTCCGGCCAGATCTACGGCACCGCCACCTGGCCGGTGACGCACCAGGTGCTGGAAAACATCCGCGGCGGCTTCCAGTGGCTGCTGTACATCATCATCACGTTTTACGCCGGCGAGCTCGTATGGCGTGAGCGCAGCCAGCGCACGGCCGAGGTCAGCGATGCGTTTCCGGTGCCGGACTGGGTGCCGCTGACCGCCAAGCTGGGCGCGCTGGTGGCGGTGATCGTCACGTTCCTGCTGGTCGGCGCGATCGTCGGCATCGGCTGGCAGCTGGGCCACGGCTATACCCATCTGGAGCCGGGCCTGTACCTGGCGACGCTGGCGCTGGATGCGGTTCCGTTCGGGCTGCTGGCGGTGCTGGCGGTGTTCCTGCAGGTGCTGTCGAACAACAAGTTCCTCGGCTACCTGCTGACCATCGTGTGGCTGGTGCTGAGCACGATCGGCTTCGACCTGCTGCACTGGGAGCAGCACCTCTACAACTACGGCACCGCGCCGGGCACGCCGTATTCGGACATGAACGGCTTCGGCCATTTCCTGCGCGGCGCGCTGTGGTTCGATTTCTACTGGGCCTGCTGCGCACTCGTGTTGCTGGTGCTGGCGGCACTGTTCTGGGTGCGCGGCACCGATCACGCCTGGCGCGACCGCCTGCGCGAAGCGCGCGCACGCCTGCATGCCCCGCCGAAGATCGCGTTGTCGCTGGGCCTGCTCGCCTTCATCGGCAGCGGCCTCTGGATCTACTACAACACCAACGTGCTCAACCATTATCAGAGCAGCAGCGACACGTTGAGGGAACGCGCCGACTACGAGAAGCGCTACGCGAAATACCGCGACCTGCCGCAGCCGCGCATCACTGCGGTGAAGGCCGACGTCGACATCCATCCGTATCGGCGCACGCTGGACATCCGCGGCCATTACACGCTGGCCAACCGCAGCGCCGCACCGATCAGCGACCTGCATGTGAACACCACCGACGACTTCACGCTGAAATCGCTGGCCTTCGCGCCGCACGACACGGTCAGCAGCGACCGGCGACTTGGCTACACCATCTACCGGCTGAAGACGCCGCTGGCGCCGGGCGCGTCGATGCCGTTTGATTTCGAACTGGAGTACGCGCCGAAGGGCTTCACCAACGAGCCGGAAGGCAGCTTCCTCGCGCATAACGGCACCTTCTTCAACAACACCGTGATGCCGCAGTTCGGCTACCAGGCCGCGCAGCAGATCACCGACCGCAACGACCGGCGCAAGTACGGCCTGTCCGCGGCGGCACCGCGCATGCCGAAGCTGGGCGAGGAAAAGGCACGCGCCAACACCTACCTAAGCAACGATGCGGACTGGATCAGCTTCGACACCACCGTTTCCACCGCCGCCGACCAGACCGCGGTGGCGCCGGGCTATCTGCAGAAGGAATGGACGGCCGGCGGCCGGCGCTATTTCCACTACACGATGGCCCAGGACGGAAGGGACCAGCCGATGCTGCCGTTCTTCTCGTACCTGTCGGCGCGCTACGCGGTGAAGCACGCGCTCTGGAAAGGCGTGGATATCGCGGTGTACTACAACTCCGCGCATGCGTGGAATGTGGACCGGATGATCCAGGGCGCGAAGGATGCGCTGGACTATTACGACGCCCACTTCACGCCGTACCAGTTCCATCAGCTGCGCATCCTGGAGTTCCCCAACTACGCAAGCTTCGCGCAGTCGTTCGCCAACACCATTCCCTTCTCCGAGTCGATCGGCTTCATCGCCGACCTGCGCGACACCACCAGGATCGACTACGTCTACTACGTCACCGCGCACGAAGTGGCGCACCAGTGGTGGGCGCACCGGGTGATCGGCGCGAACATGCAGGGCTCGACCATGCTCAGCGAATCGCTGGCGCAGTATTCCGCGCTGATGGTGATGAAGCAGAAGTACGGCGCCGACCAGATGCACAAGTTCCTGAAATACGAACTGGACGGCTATCTGGTGGGACGCGCCACCGAGAAGCTGGCCGAAGAGCCGCTGGCGAAGGTGGAGAACCAGCAGTACATCCACTACCGGAAAGGCTCGCTGGTGTTCTACGCACTGCAGGATTACGTCGGCGAGGGCCGCTTCAACGCCATGCTGAAACAGTTCCTCATCGACAAGGGCTTCCAGCAGCCGCCGTACACCACCTCGCAGGAATTCATGGACGCACTGGCGAAAGCCGTCGATCCGAGGTGGCGGCCGCTGCTGACCGACCTGTTCTGGAAGATCACCCTGTTCGACAACCGCATCACCGACGCCACCGCAAAGAAGCTTCCGGACGGCAAGTACGAAGTCACCATGAAGGTGCACGCCGGCAAGGTCTACGTCGACGGCACCGGCAAGGAAACCGTGGCGAAGCCAGACGTGCCGATCGACATCGGCGTGTTCGCCGCATCGCCCGGCGCCGGCAAGGATGGCAAGCCGCTGTACCTGCAAAAGCGGCTGCTGCCGGATGGCGACAGCACGATCACCGTGACGGTCGACGGCGTGCCGGCGCTGGCCGGCGTCGATCCGTACAACATGCTGATCGACAAGGTGTCCAGCGACAACCGCCGTGCGGTGACCGTGCAGTAGACCTGCGGCGTGCCCGGCCGAGGCTCAGCCCGGGCCCGGCGCCGGCGCCGGCGCCGGCAGGCCGCCATGGATCACGGTGAGCTCGCGCGGCGGCACCGGGATGCTGATGCCGGCGGCGTCGAAGCGTTCCTTGATCGCGCGCAGCAGGTCGGTTTGCACACTCCACGCGTCGGCCGTCCTGGCCCATGCGCGAATCACCAGGCTGACCGACGTATCGCCGAGTCCGGACGTCCATACGCCGGGCGCAGGATCGTGCAGGATGCGTTCATCGGCCTCGAACAGCTTCCTGATTTCGGCCATTGCGGCGCCGATGTCGTCGCGGTAGCCGATGCCCATGGTGATCTCGAACCGGCGCGTGCCGCGGCGGTTGTGGTTGGTGATGGCATCGCTGCCGATCTTGCCGTTGGGCACGATCGCCTCGCGGCCGTCCGGCATCAGCAGCAGGGTGTGCATCAGGTTGAGGCTCTCCACGGTGCCTTCGGCGCCGCCGGCGGTCACGTAATCGCCCACGCGAAATGGCCGGAACACCGCCAGCAGTACGCCCCAGGCGAGGTTGCTGAGCGAGCCCTGCAAGGCCAGCCCGATGGCCAAGCCGGCGGTGCCGAGCGCGGCGACCATCGGCGCCGAGGGCACACCCAGCACCCCGAGCGCGGTGACCACCAGCAGCGCGATCAACAAGCCGTAGACGAGATTGCGCAGGAAGCCGCTGAGCGTGGTATCGAAGTGCGCACGGCCAAGCGCGCGCTGCGCGAAGTCGGCGAGCCGCCGCGCCACCGCGATGCCCACCAGCAGCACCAGCAACGCGCCGATCAGGTGCAGCCCCAGCTGCACCGCCTGATCGGTGTAGGCGGACACTTCGTGCGTGGCAATGACGTCCGGCTTGAAGGTCTGTTCGAGCATGGCCTGGTCCCGTGAAGAAACGGGCGTCAGCCTAGCAGCCCGCTCATGAAGACCTCGCCATCACCGGCACCGCGCGCACGGCGACTCAGCGGCCGGCGACGCTCTCGCTCGCCGGCTCGGATTCGCCGTCGGGCTCGCGGCTCAGCAGTTGCAGGCGCGAGCCGTCGCGCAGGCGGAACTGGAATTGTTGCTGCAACTGTTCCAGCGCGTCAGCCGCGGACATAGCGCCTCGGCGCGTTCGCCCAGCCGGTCGGCGCGCGCATCGACCTCGCGATCGATGGTCTTGTCCAGCGAATCGGCGCGTGCCTCCAGCGCAGCTACCTTGGCCTCATCGCCGCTGAGCGCGGCCTTGACCGCATTGGCGGTGACCGTGCCGGCCATTTCGGATACGGCGCTCTGCACGCCGTCCTCGACCACGTCGGCCATGTCGTGCTGCTTCCACACGCCGCTGCCGATGCCCTGGTCGACCTTCGCCAGCGCCGCCGCGTGCTTGCGGTTGAGCCGGTCGAGCAGCTCGCTGCGTTCCTCGCCGTTCTCGGCAAACGTGGCGGCCACCGTGGTCATCGCGGAGAAGCCGATGTCCAGTCCTTCGCGCACGATGCCCGCCACTTCGGGCAGCAGCGCCCGCACCTGGCTCTCGTACTGGCGCAGGCGCTCGGCGTCCGCACCGGACACGGCAAGCGATTGGCCGTCCACACGCAGGGCGCCATCGTGCATGAAGACGCTGGCCGGCTTGCCGCCGGAATGATCGAACGCGATGCCCTGCGCGTTCACGCGCACGTCGTAGGGCGTGGCGAAGCCGCACTGGTGATTGTCGAAGTGCACGCCGTGAGCTTGCGTCTGCGTCGCGAAGGCGACACCGGCAGCCAGCGTGAGCAGCGAAAGTGTCCTGCACATGAGCGTTTCTCCCCCGGCGATGGCCGCACCCGATGGCCGGCCCACGCTGTCACGATGCGCCCGTCACCGTCGCCCGGCATGGGCCAGCCGTCATGCCCTGCCATCAGTCACAGGCGTGGCGGACTCCCCTGCGGCCGGTCAAAGCCGGTGATCCTCGATGTCGCTGACCCGGCCATCGATGAGGGTGACCACCGTGACGTGATCGCCGCGGCGGTAGCGCCACTGCTCGCCGGCCTGGTCGTTCTCGATGACGCGCAAGCCGCCGCGGCCGCTCTTGCGAGCGTGCCTGGCGTGCTTGTGCGACTTCGACGAAGGTTTGCCCAGCAGGTCGGTGACCCGTTCGCTGCTGTCGCCCGCGGTGAGTACCTGGTTGCCCACGCGCAAGGTGCTGCTGGCCTGCACGGCGGCGCTGAACGCGAACAGGATGGCGATGAGGCGGATACGCATGGCATGACTCCTTGTCTGATGAAAGCGGAAAACCTTTTCCTTCGCGCAAGTCGGCCGGACAACTCCTGAAGCGATCTCAGAAACCGGCGCCCGGCTCGGCCAGATAGCTCGTTTCCTGCGGCGTGCTGGTTCGGCCCAGCACGGCATTGCGATGCGGAAAGCGGCCGAAGCGATCGATCACGTCGGCATGGCGCCGAGCATAGAGCACGAATTCCTCGAACTGCGGGCGCTGCGCCGGCGGCACTTCCGCGCACAAGGTTTCGAACAACGTTACCGAGCGGCGCTGCAGCGCGCTGTTTTCGGCATGTTCCAGCGGCAGATAGGCGAAGACCCGCTGCAGCGGCGGCAATCGCCGATCGTCGCCGCGGTCGATGCCTGACAACGCGACGCGCTGCGCCTTGACGTCCTGCATCCATGCACGTGCATCGCCGCGATGAAGATTGCGCGGCAACTGGTCCAGCGTGATCAGCAGGGCCAGCCAGCCCGGCGGCGTATCCGCCCAGCCATCGAGCTGGCCGGCGGCAGCGGCCTGCGCGGTGTCGGCAAAACGCTCGCGCAACCGCGCATCAAAGCCAGTGTCCACGGCGAACCAATGGATCGCCTGCTCCGGCGCGAACCAGAAATCGAGCAGATCCTGCGGATCGGCGATCGTCGCCACCGTTCAGTGCGCCGCGCCGGTCAGGCTGTGCATGTCCAGATGGATGCCGCGCAGGCGCGGCAGCTGTTGCCGCAGGGTTTGCGCCGAAGCGGGCGGCGCGGTGGCGATGGCTTGCTCGAACGCCTGCAGCAAGGCGCTCTCGTGATGCGCCAGCGCGCGGATCCAGGCGTGATCGCTGCGCGTGCCGGCATGCGCCAGCCAGCCCGCCAGATGACGGCGGGCGGTGCCGCGCCAGCTGCCGTGGCGGCTCGGCGTGCCACCACCGGCGCGCCCCTGTGCCTGCAGGTCGGCGATCAGCAGGTCCAGCGTCTGCGCGTTCTCATTCAGCACCACGCGCAGGCCCGGCTCGCACGCGGCCGCGGCATGCCGATAGAGCCGACGCAGATCGATGCTGCGCCGGATCAATGCATTGCAGGGTGAAGTTGAAACGTGCCGCGGCATGAGCCGCCTCCTGCCAGATCGCGGGGGACGGCGCTATCCTCGCCCGCGGCCACTTAGCGACACTTAAATCCGGCCGGATCCGGCGACGCGCAGTCAGCTGCCAGCGGGAATGGCGCGATGTTCGACGGTCTATTGGCCGACCTGCAGCAGGTTCAACGGCCGGCCATCGCTGCCGCGCACTCCTTGCTGCAGCTCGGCCAGACGCTGGATCGACGGGCACAGTGCCTGGATCTGCGGGCGCAACGCCTGCATGCGCTGCTGCAATCGGGGCTGCAGTTCGGTCGCAAGGTCGGCGGCGCGATCGCGCAGGCTGGCTGCCGCCTGCAGGTCGCCGGCCAGCGCCGCATTGATCGCCTGCTGGCCCAGGTCGGCCGCCAGCAAGGGCAGCAGGTCGGCGGCGATCTGGTTCATGTATGCATTGGCGGCATCGCCTTGCCAGTCGTGCGTGCTGTGGCTGGCGGCGATGCGGCGCTTGAGGTCGCTGGCGTGCGCGGCGAGGCGACGGTCGAACTCGGCCTTGCTGGCGGCCGACAGGCCCATGCCATCGGCTTCGGCGCGCATCGCCTGCACGGCCATGTCCACGCCATCCTGCGCCACCGCGCGCACGCGTGGCGCCAGCGCGCGGAGGTCGCGTTCGAACAAGGCCAGCCGATCCTGGTCTTCCGCGTTCGGGTGCGCGCCGACGCCATCCGTGCGCAGCGCCCCCTGCTGGAGCTCGACCTGGAACGGCGCCGGCGATGCCCGGTCGAACAGCACGCTGTCGCTTTTCAGGGTGACGTCATAGCTGCTGCTGGCATGGCAGGTCGCGGCCAGATCCTGGGCATGCACCACCAGCACGGGCGACAGGGCTGATACGGCGACAAACAGGCGAAACACGCGCATGGGCTGGAATCCTCGGGAGTGGCATCAAGCGATACCCGTCGCCGAGCCAACCCATGCTGAATGCGGCAGCCTGCTACATGAGGAAACTCAGGTGCCGTTGAGCGGAGAAGTCAAGCGCAGGCCCTGATCGGCCTGCCGTAGATCGCCATCGGGAATCGCATCCGCGCCGGTCGACGCCATCTGCTTGCTGTCGAACCAGGGTACCGGCTGGCGCGGCCCGGGCACGTATTCTTCCCAGCGGCCGTAGCTGTCGCCCCGCGGCATGCCATCGAAACGCAGGTTGTAGTTGACGGGCACGCGGGCCACCCAGTACTTGGCGTCGATCGCCTTGCCCGAGGTTGGCGGGTTGAAGGTCCATCGCCTTGCCGCGCGCATGGCTGACTTGGCAAGCACCTGCCGCCATCTTTCCAGTTCGCTGTCACTGGCCAGCACGGTCATGTTGACCTGCTCGGCAACCACATCCAGAACCTGTCCCTGACGCCCCACGCGCAACACCAGGTAGACCGTTCCCGCCACATGCGCATGGGCAGCCTCTGGCGGGTAGACCGGGCTGTAGCGTTTGTTGTAGCTGATGCTTTCACCCGGCTTGCCCTGGCCAAACTGGGCGCCGCTGATGCCGATCGAGAACTTGCCGTCGCCGATCGGCTTGGCCACCACGCGGAAACTCATTTTCGCCTGGGCGGCCACCGGCTTGCCGTCCAGCAAGCTGGGTTCGAATTTCCATCCGGGCACGTTGTTCGCGATCAGACCGGACACGGCCGGCGGCAATTTGTCGGCATGGTCGACCACGTAGCTGCGCACGTTGCCATCCGGCGCAACCACGATCGTTCCGGTCAGCAGCATGCTTGCCTGCACCCGCTTGCTTACCTCGCTGCGACTGGCAGCCAGTGCCGCGGCTGACAGCAGTACGCAGAACAGCCCCACTACGATGCGTTTCATCCATGTACTCCCTGTGCGTATCGCGCACTCTATTGCAACCGCCCTGCGCTCGCACCAAGCGCCGCCCTGGCGGCAGCAGGCTGCTATCGGCGGCGATGCCGGAAGCGCGCGCGCACGTCCGGCCGGCCGAGTTGCCAGGCCAGCCACAGCAGCAGCGGTACCGCGAGCGCCTTCAACGCCAGCGCGACCTGCCACGTGCGTTGCGCACGCGCGATCAGCCACAGCGCGAAATCGCCCAGCTGCGGTTGCGCCATCGCGTGCTGCCGGGCGATCGCGAAATCACCCCAGTGACGCAGCATCAGTGCGCCGGTGACCAATGCCCACCCCGCCAGCACGACGGCCAGCACCTGCATGGCCGGTCGCGCCCACGCCTGCCGCAGGATGCAGCCGGCGCACACCACGATGACCAGCAGCGCCGCCACCAGGTACGGATATTCGCCGTGCTGCAGGTACTGCACCGCGCC
>Ga0207664_10002805_pt1 | contig 11574 bp, 14 predicted proteins | sample LARL83metaG_FD_184349 | JGI IMG/M metagenome (GOLD analysis project Ga0207664, IMG submission 184349) | Corn, switchgrass and miscanthus rhizosphere microbial communities from Kellogg Biological Station, Michigan, USA - LAR L8-3 metaG... | ecosystem: Host-associated > Plants > Roots >...
GGCTTGCCCGACTGGATGACCTGCTCGAGCACGGGCAGGAGATCCTTGACGGCACCGATCTTCTGGTTGGCGACGAGGATGTAGGGATCCTCGAGCACCGCCTCCATCCGCTCGGGGTCGGTGATCATGTACGGCGAGAGGTAGCCCTTGTCGAACTGCATGCCCTCGGTGAACTCGAGCTCGAGGCCAAGGGTCTGGCCCTCCTCGACGTTCACGACGCCGTCCTTGCCGACCTTCTCGATCGCGTCGGCGATGACGTCCCCGATCTCCCGCTCGCGCGAGGAGACCGTGGCGATCCGGGCGATGTCCTCGCGGCCGGAGACGTCCTTCGACTGCTCCTTGAGGTTCTCGACGACAGCGTCGACAGCGGTCTCGACGCCGCGCTTGAGGCCCATCGGGTTGGCGCCCGCGGCGACGTTCTTCAGGCCTTCGCGGACGATCGCCTGGGCGAGGAGCGTCGCAGTGGTCGTCCCGTCGCCGGCGACGTCGTTCGTTGCCGTGGCGACCTCGCGCACGAGCTGTGCGCCCTGGTTCTCGAAGACGTCCTCGACCTCGATCTCGCGCGCGATCGTGACGCCGTCGTTCGTGATGGTGGGAGCGCCGAACTTCTTGTCGAGCACGACGTAGCGCCCCTTCGGGCCAAGGGTGACCTTGACCGCGTCGGCGAGGATGTTCACGCCGCGCTCGAGCGAGCGCCGCGCGTCCTCGTTGAACTTCAGCTCCTTGTGAGCCATGTCTTCTTCTGACCTCCGTATGTCTCTACGCGGTTGCGCCGGCCGGCTCGCGGTCGCCCACGACCTTGGCGAGGACGTCCGACTCGCGGAGGATCAGATAGTCCTCCGTGCCGACCTTGATCTCGGTCCCGCCGTACTTGGAGAAGACGATCTCGTCGCCCTCCGCCAGGTCCATGGGAACGAACTTTCCGTCGTCGTCCCGGGAGCCCGGGCCGACTGCGAGGACGCGGCCGCGCTGCGGCTTCTCCTTCGCGGTATCCGGAAGCACGATGCCGCTCGCCGTCGACTCCTCCTCTTCGAGGACCTCGACGATGAGGCGGTCACCAAGCGGCTTCAGGTTCATGCAGATGCCTCCTGACTGCTGTTCAGTGACAGTTCCTGGCACTCTCCCCTCGAGAGTGCCGGAGGCATTGTACGGCTGGCACTCCAACCGTGCAAGTGCCAACCGACTTTGGCACCGCGTGTGCCGGAAAGGATCCCACCATGCCGTTCACGCTCACGAACATCAAGGACGACGTCGAGGACATCGGCCCGGTGTTCGGCGGTCCGCCCGACCTGGAGTTCCGCGCGGCGACCAAGCCGCTCGAGCTCGAGCAGGGAGCTCTCTCCTACCAGCGCCTCCCGCCGGGCTGCCGTTTCCCCTTCGGCCACAGCCACGAGACGCAGGAGGAGGTGTACGTGGTCGTGCGCGGGAGCGGGCGGATGAAGCTCGACGACGAGATCGTCGAGCTCAGGGAGTGGGACGCCGTGCGCGTGCCGCCGGGGACCTGGCGGGGCTACGAGGCCGGGCCGGAGGGGCTCGAGATCCTCGTCACCGGTGCTCCCAACCTCGGCGACGATCCGCGGGGAGACGTCGACGGACAACGCGGGTGGTGGGCCGACTAGCTCCACGATGGCTTGGTAGAACCGGGCCGTGGAGCGGGAGTTCTCGGCCGGAGGCGTCGTCGTGCGGTCGGTCCAGGGCCGGACGATGGTGGCGGCGATCCGGCCGCGGGGCAAGAAGGAGGGGGTCTGGGCCCTGCCGAAGGGCAACATCGACCCCGGCGAGTCGCCCGCCGAGACCGCGGTGCGGGAGGTGCGCGAGGAGACGGGCATCGAGGCCCGGCTCGTCGAGAAGCTCGGCGACGTGCGCTACGTCTACACCCGGCGAGGCGGCCTGCGGGTCTTCAAGGTCGTGAGCTTCTTCCTCCTGCGGGCGAGCCGTGGCAGGATCGGCGAGATCGAGGAGTCGATGAGGATCGAGGTCGCCGAGGCGCGCTGGCTGCCGCTCGACGAGGCGACGAAGCTGCTCGCCTACGGCGGCGAGCGTGAGATGGCGGCGAAGGCGCTGGAGCGGCTCGCGTGACGGTCGTCGGCGTCCTGCATCCCGGCGAGATGGGAGCGGCGGTGGCCGCGGCGCTGCGCGGACGGGGCCAGACCGTGCTCTGGGCATCCCGTGGGCGGAGCGACGCGACCGTCGAGCGGGCTCGGGAGGCCGGCCTCGAGGACGCCGGCGACGTCGCCGAGCTCTGCCGGCGCTGCGAGACCCTGCTGTCGATCTGTCCTCCCCACGCGGCGCTCGACGTCGCGCGAGAGGCGAGCGGCTTCGAGGGGATCTACGTCGACGCGAACGCGATCTCCCCCGGGACGGCGCGCGCGATCGCCGGGCTCCACGAGCGCTTCGTCGACGGCGGCATCGTCGGGCCGCCGCCACTCGAACCAGGCCGGACGCGGCTCTACCTCTCGGGCGAAGAGGCGGACGCAATCGCCGGCCTGTTCGCAGGCACCGCCGTCGACGCGAGAGTGATCTCCGCCGAGCCCGGCGCCGCCTCGGCCCTGAAGATGGCCTACGCGGGCTGGACGAAAGCCGGCGCGGCGCTCCTGCTGACGCAGCGGGCGCTGGCGCGGGCCGAGGGCGTCGAGGACGTGCTGCTCGAGGAGTGGCGGCTCTCGCTGCCGGAGCTCGAGGAGGAGTACGCCTCCGCCGCCCGCTCGGCGCAGCGCAAGGGCTGGCGCTGGATCGGGGAGATGCACGAGATCGCGCGCAGCATGGAGGCGCAGGATCTCCCGACCGGCTTCTACGAGGCCGCGGCCGAGGTCTTCCGCAGCACGTCCGAGGAGGAGTCGTAGCCCTCCTCTCGGTCGCGGACTACGAGCGCCTCGCCGAGGAGCGTCTCGAGCCGGGGCCGTGGGCCTACCTCGCCGGCGGCTCGGGCGACGAGTGGACTCTCCGCGAGAACCGGGCCGCCTTCGAGCGCTGGACGTTTCGGCCCCGCGTGCTCTGCGACGTCTCGCAGGTGTCCACGGCGACGACGGTGCTGGGCACGCCGATCGCCCTGCCGGTCGTCGTGGCCCCGGTCGCCTACCAGGAGCTGTACGACCCGGAGGGCGAGTGCGCGACGGCGCGCGCCGCGGTGGCCGCCGGGACAGGCATGGCCGTGTCGACCTTCACGTGCCGGACGCACGAGGAGATCGCGGCGGCAGCTCCGGGCCTCATGCAGTGGTGCCAGCTCTACGTCTTCCGGGATCGCGGCGTGACGCGCGAGCACCTCGCGGGCGCCGCGGCCGCGGGCTGCAGCGCGGTCGTGCTCACCGTCGACACGCCGCTCCTCGCGCAGCGCGAGCGGGACGTCCGCGTCGGCTTCGAGGTTCCGGCGGAGCTGCCGCTTCCGTACGCCCGCGCGGTGGTCGGCGCCGACGCCCAGAACCCCGCCGACCAGTTCGCGCTCCTCGACGCCTCCGTCTCGTGGCGCGACCTCGAGTGGGTCGCAGGCGAAGGCGGGCTGCCGGTCGTCCTCAAGGGGATCGTCACCCGCGAAGACGCGAAGCTGGCCGTCGAGCACGGCGCCGATGCGCTCGTCGTCTCGAACCACGGCGGCCGCCAGCTCGACGGCGTTCCCGCCACGCTCGACTCGCTGCCCGAAGTCGCAGAGGCCGTCGGCGGCCGGGCCGAGGTCTACCTCGACGGCGGGATCCGCCGGGGAGCCGACATCGCGAAGGCCCTCGCGCTGGGCGCCCGGGCGGTGCTCACGGGCCGCGCTCCGATCTTCGGCCTCGCGGCAGCGGGCGAGGACGGCGTCCACCGGGTGCTCGAGCTCCTGCGCGAGGAGCTCGCGCTCACCCTCGCGCTGCTCGGCTGCTCCTCACCAGATCAGCTCACGAGCGTGCACGTCCAACGATCTCCCTCGTAGACTCCCGGCCACGTGTACGCCCTCAACTTCTACTCGCCCCTGGTTGCCGACCAGCTTCGCTCGGGCCGCAAGTCGGCGACGATCCGCCTCGGCGACAAGTCGGGCAAGTACAAGAAGGGCATGGTCGTCCGGGTGCTCTGCGGCGTCCGCTTCAGCCCGCGCGAGCACGTCTTCGACGCGGTGATCGACAAGGTCGAGGTGAAGACGCTCGGCGAGCTCTCGCCACGCGAGATCGAGCACGACAACCCGGAGATCCGACGGACCGACGAGATGGCCAACTTCCTCGGCCAGCTCTACAACCGCGAGATCGGCCCGGACGACACCGTGACGGTGATCCGCTTCTCGCAGATCATGAACGGCCCGGTCGTGCCGGGCTTCCGCGAGAACGAGATCTTCTAGCCGGCGGCGAGCTCCACGAGGCCCGCGGCGAGCCCGCGGCGTCGTCGTCGCCGAGCGGAGCGAGCGAACGCCAGACGTGGACGTCGGTGGCGACGCGGATCGGGCAGGAGCACACGTTCTGGAACGCGGGCGACGAGCCCCTGCGCTTCCTCGAGATATCTCGCCGGGACGCCGCTTCGCCGACTACTTCCGGGAGCTCGCAGAGCCGCTCGCGGCCGGCGACGAGGCCGGGTGCAGGAGGTCGTGGCCCGTTACGAGCTCGGGATGGACTTCTGACGATCCCGGCCCTCGCCGAGCGCCACCGCCTCAGGGTCGCCGCGCCCGCCTGATCTTCGAGCCGAAGAGCTCGTCGGGCCGTACCGGTGCGCCGCACTCCTCGCAGTCGACGACCGCGATCGAGGAGAACGGCGCACCGCACCCCTTGCAGCGGCGGAGCAACTCGCCGCCGCACTGCGCGCAGGTGTCGGGCACCTCGGCCTCGAACTCCTCGAACCAGCGGCGCGCGCCGCCGCAGCCGAGACAGAATGCAACCCAGTCTCCGAGGACCTTCCGACGCTCCTCCCGCAGCCAGTCCGCCGCCTTCGCCACGTCCTGACCTTAGCCGTCGCGCTACTGGCGCTCGCCGGCTGCGGCGGAGCGCGGTACCACTCGACGCGGGGCGCTCGGCTCGTCCACTTCACGGTGCACAGCAAGCTCGTCCACCGCGACCTGCACGAGGTGCTCGTGAAGCCTCGGCGCCACGGCACCTGGCTGCTCGTGCTCCTGCACGGGAAGGGCGCCGGGCCGTCGCAGTTCCTGAGCCAGCCGTTCTTCGACACGCTCGCCGCGCTCGGCGGCCGCGCCCCCGACGTACTGTTGCTCGACGGCGGAGACGACAGCTACTGGCACAACCGCGCGGACGGGAAGTGGGGCTCGATGATCCTCCGGGAGGGGATCCGGGCAGGCGTCGGGCGGACGCTTGCCCGGCACGTCGCGATCGGCGGGATCTCGATGGGCGGCTACGGCGCGCTGCTCGAGGCTTCGCGCGTCCCCGGATACTGCGGCGTCGGAGTCCAGTCGCCCGCGCTCTGGCTGTCGCCCGGGCAGACCGCGCCGGGCGCCTTCGACGACGCGCAGGACTACGAGCGCAACGACGTCTTCGAGCTGCGGCCGCCGCATCCGCTCTGGATCGACCTCGGCGCAAGCGACCCGTTCCGCACGGCCACGCTGGCGTACGCGCGACGGGCCGGGGTGCGGGCGCACGTCTCACCCGGCGGGCACGACACGTCGTTCTGGGACGCGCACACGCCGCAGTTCCTACGCTTCTTCGCGCGTGCCTGCGCCTGACCCGAAGATCGAGCTGCACGTCCACCTCGAAGGGACGGTGCGGCCGCACACGCTGCACGAGATCGCGAAGCGGAACGACTACGCGCTGCCGGACGAACTCGACTATCGGTTCCGCGACTTCCGCCACTTCATCGAGATGTTCGAGCTGACGGCGGGGGCGCTGCAGTCGTACGACGACTTCCGCCAGGTGGTGGTCGACTACGCGGCCGAGGCCGCTGCGCACGGCGCGGTCTACCTCGAGGGGATCTTCGCGCCCGGCCTGTGGCGCGGCCTCGACACCGACGAGGTGTTCGGCGGCTACTGCGACGGGGCTCAGGAGGCCCGCGAGCGGCACGGTGTCGAAGTGCGCCTGACGCCCGACATCCCGACCGTCTACTCGTCGGCGGACGCCGAGAAGGTCGCAGGCTACTGCGTCGCCTATCGCGATCGCGGCGTCGTCGGGCTCGGCGTCGGCGGGCTCGAGTATCCGTCCGAGCCGTTCGCGCGAGCATTTGCGCTCGCCCGCGAGGGTGGCATCGGCTCCGTTCCGCACGCCGGCGAGCTCGCGGGGCCCGAGACGGTGCGGAGCGCGCTCGAGGGACTCGCAGCCGACCGCATCCGCCACGGCATTCGCGCGGTCGACGACGAGGGGCTCGTGCGCGAGCTCGCGGGCCGAGGCACCGTGCTCGACGTCTGCCCGCTGTCGAACCTGCGCACCGGCGCCGTCGCCTCACTCGAGGAGCACCCGCTGCCGCGGCTCGTCGCGGCCGGCGTCCGGTGCTCGATCTCGACCGACGACCCGGCGATGTTCGACACCGACCTGACGCGCGACTACGAGGCGGCGGCGTCCCTCGGCGTCTCGCCACGCGCCGCGTACGAGGCCGGGCTCGCGGGTGCGCTCTGCGACGACGAGACGCGCTCACGGCTGCGACGGATCGGCGACTCCCACGACTGGGCTGTGCTGGAAACGTCGCCGGCAAAGCCGGCGACGCCCGGCGATAAGACCCCGCGCTGACAGCGCGGCCGGTCGTTAGGGTTCGGGCCGATGGCGATCGCGAGAGAAGCGGGGCCGGTGGGGTCGCTCCACGAGGTGCGCGAGGCGGGCCTCGACCGCGAGGACCTGCTCGGCGTCTACCGCAACATGCTCATCACCCGCGGCGTGGAGGAGCGCGGCCACATCCTCTACCGCCAAGGCAAGATCCCAGGCTCGTTCTACACCGGCCGCGGCAACGAGGCCGCAGCCGTCGGCGTCGCGACGGCCATGGGGCCGGACGACGTCGGGACGCCGCTCCACCGCGACATGGGCGTCCACATCACGCGCGGCGTCGAGCCGTGGCGGATCTTCGCCCAGTACATGGGTCGCCAGGACGGGCCCACCCACGGCCGGGACGGCAACGTCCACATGGCCGATTCCCAGCTCGGGCTGATCGCGATGGTCAGCCACCTGCCGGCGATGCTGCCGGTCGCCACCGGCTGCGCACTCACCTTCCGGATCCGGGACGAGGCGCGCGTCGCCGTCGGCTGGTTCGGCGAGGGAGCCTCGGCGCGCGGCGACGCGCACGAGTCGATGACCTTCGCCGGCACGCGCAAGCTGCCGATCGTGTTCGTCTGCGACAACAACCAGTGGGCGTACTCCACGCCTACGCACCTGGAGTACGCGACCGAGCACGTCGCCGACCGCGCCGAGGCGTACGGCTTCGAGGGAGTCGTCGTCGACGGGACCGACGTCCTCGCCGTGTACCGCGAGGCGAAGCGCGCCATCGACAAGGCGCGCGCCGGCGGCGGGCCGACGCTCCTCGAGTGCCTGACGCTGCGGATGGAGGGCCACGCAGTCCACGACGACGCCTTCTACGTCCCCAAGCCGCTGTTCGAGCAGTGGGCCGAGTCCGATCCGATCGAGCGCTTCCGCACCTGGCTGCGCGAGAACGCGGACCTCTCCGACGCGGAGGAGGACGAGATCGCGGCCGGCGTCAAGAAGCTCCTCAACGACTCGCTGCAGCGCGCAGAGGAGTCGCCGCAGCCCGACCCGTCCAACCTCACCCAGGGCGTCTACGCCTCGCCCGAGGACCTCGACACCCCGCACCACAAGTAATGGCCGAACTGACGTATCTGCAGGCAATTTCGGATGGGCTTCGCATCGAGATGCGGCGCGACAAGCGCGTCTTCCTGATCGGCGAGGACGTCGGCGTCTACGGCGGCGCCTTCAAGGTCTCGCTCGGCTTCCAGGAGGAGTTCGGACCGTGGCGCGTGATCGACGCGCCGCTCGCCGAGACCGCCATCATCGGGGGCTGCACCGGCGCCGCGATCATGGGCATGCGCCCCGTCGCGGAGATGCAGTTCGCAGACTTCATCTCATGCGGGTGGGACCAGCTCGTCACCGTCGCGGCCAAGCAGCGCTGGCGCGCCGGCACGCCGGTGCCGATGGTCGTGCGCCTGCCGTCGGGCGGCGGCTTCTCGGGCGGGCCGTTCCACTCCCAGAACCCGGAGTCCTCGTTTGCCCACATCCCGGGGCTCAAGTGCGTCTGCCCGGCGACGCCGGAGGATGCGAAGGGCCTCCTGATCAGCGCCATCGAGGATCCCAACCCCGTCCTCTACTTCGAGCACAAGCATCTCTACCGGCGCATCAAGGCCGAGGTGCCCGAGGAGCGCTACACGACGCCGATCGGCAAGGCGCGCAAGCACCGCGAGGGCGACGACCTCTCGGTGATCACGTGGGGCGCGATGGTCTACACCGCCGAGGAGGCGGCCCAGCAGCTCGACGCCGACGGGGTCTCGGTCGAGATCGTCGACCTCCGCACGGTGCAGCCGTGGGACAAGGTCGCGGTGCTCGAGTCGGTGCGCAAGACGTCGAAGGTGCTCGTCCTGCACGAGGACACGCGCAGCGGCGGCTTCGGTGGCGAGATCGCGGCGACGATCGCGGAGGAGGCGTTCGAGGACCTCGACGCGCCGGTGAAGCGGCTGGCGGCGCCCGACACGCCCGTCCCGTTCTCGCCCACGCTCGAGAAGGCATTCATCCCGCAGGTGGAGGACGTCGTCGCCGGCCTGCGCGAGCTCGCGGAGTACTAGGAGGAGACATGGCCACGGAGACCGCTGTCGACGTCGTGATGCCGCAGATGGGCGTGTCCGTCTCGGAGGGGACGATCACGCGCTGGCTCAAGCAGGAAGGCGAGACGGTCGAGGCCGACGAGCCGCTGCTCGAGATCTCCACCGACAAGGTCGACACGGAGGTGCCGAGTCCCGCCTCCGGCACGGTGACCCAGATCCTCGTCCAGGAGGGCGAGACGGTCGATGTCGGGACGAAGCTGGGCCAGATCGGCGGCGGCGGCGCCGAGGCTCCCGCACCGGCCGCGGAGTCCGAGCCGGCCCCGGAGCCGGCGACTGCCGAAGCAGCTGCCGAGGCCGACGCCGCGTCGCCCGCCGAATCTCCGGCCCCGACGGCGCCCGAGCCGTCCGCCGCTCCTGCGGCCGCAGCACCGGCTGCGCCGACGGGCAACGGCAAGGCCTTCGTCTCCCCGGTCGTGGCCCGGATCGCCTCCGAGCACGGTGTCGACCCGTCGCAGGTGCCCGGCACCGGCTCGGGCGGCCGCGTGACGAAGAAGGACATCCTCGCCTTCGTCGAGTCCGGAGGCCCGCCACAGGAAGCGCAGCCCGCCGAGGCGCCCGCGCAGGCGCAGCCGGAAGCTCCCGCTCCGCAGGCGCCGCCGGCCCAGGCGCCGCCTCCCCCGCCGAAGCCGAAGCCTCCCGCACCGGCGCCCGTCGCAGCCGGCGAGACGCTGCCCGGCGAGACGGTCGAGCCGATGACCGCGATGCGGCGCGGCATCGCCGAGCACATGCGCCGCTCGCTCGACACAGCCGCGCACGTCACGAGCGCGATCGAGGTGGACTTCTCGCGCATCGTGGCCGCCCGCGCGAAGCTGAAGAAGGAGTACCAGGCCGCGTACGGCGTCAACCCGACCTACCTCGCCTTCGTCGCGCAGGCCTCGGTCGAGACGCTGCGCGACTACCCGTATGTGAACGCCGAGATGCGCGGCGACTCGATCGTCACGCGCAACTTCGTCAACCTCGGGATCGCCGTCGAGCTCGCCGAGGGCAAGGGCCTGATCGTCCCCGTGATCCGCAACGCCGAGGGCCTGAACCTGCTCGGGCTCGCGCGGGCGATCGCCGAGATCGCAGCCAAGGCCCGCAACAAGCAGCTCGTGCCGGACGACGTCCAGGGCGGCACGTTCACGATCACGAACCCGGGGGGCTACGGCACCTTCCACGGCACGCCGGTGATCAGCCAGCCGCAGTCGGCGATCCTCGGCACCTACGCGCTCGTGAAGCGACCGTGGGTCGTCGAGGACGAGAACGGCAACGACGCGATCGCGATCAAGCCGATGATGAACATCACGCTGACGTACGACCACCGGCTCGTCGACGGCGCCCTCGCAGGCCGCTTCCTCCGCGACCTGCGCGAGCGGCTCGAGAACTGGGAGGGCGACGGGGAGTAGTGGCGCAGCGGCTGGTTCCGTTCCTCGGCTACGAGGACGCGGCCGCGGCGATCGAGTGGCTCTGCGCGGCGTTCGGCGCCGTCGAGAACGCCGAGGCTCGGAGCGCCGATGCGGACGGCACGGTCAACCACGCGGAGCTCGACCTCGAGGGCTCCGCGATCTTCCTCTCGACTCCGGCCGGCTATGTCGGATCGCGGAAGCACCGCGAGACCTGCGAGCTCGAGCGACGGATGCACGACAACCCGTGGGTGATCGACGGCCTGTTCGTCGAGGTGGACGACGTCGAGGCGCATCACGCGCGTGCGGTGGCGGGCGGCGCGACGATCCTGCGCCGGCCCGAGGAGCCGGGGATCGGCTACCGCATCTACACGGCGGAGGACCTCGAGGGTCACCGCTGGATGTTCGGGCAGCGGCTCTCCGGCTAGGCGAAGACCCGGTCGAGGGCTGCCAGCGCCTCGCCCTCGACGCCCGGCATCCGCTCGTCGTGCCCGTAGCGCACGAGCACCGACATCAGGTTGAGCGCCAGCACCCGGGCGCGCACGACGGAGGCAGGCTCGACCTCTCCGTAGTCGGCGAAGAACTCGCGGCGGCCAGCGCCCGGGAGGAAGCCGAAAACGAGCGAGAGATCCATGGAGGGATCGCCGCGGCAGAGATCGACCCAGTCCACGATCCCTGCGAGCGTGCTTCCGTCGACGAGCAGTTGCCGGAAGTGCAGGTCACCGTGACAGACCGCCGTCGGCTCGGGCGGCGGCAGCTCGACTGCCCGCTTCAGCAAGTCGTCGAACTCCGCGGGCGGCTGCCAGAGCTCCCCGATCGCCGCGACCGTCTCGCGTGTCCGCGGCACCCGAACGGCCATGTCCGCCCGCCCCATCGGGTCGACGGGCAGCCCGTCACCGGCCGCGTCGAGGATGGCACCGTCGTGGAGGGCTCTCAGCGCCCGCGCCAGCGGCCGCGCGAGCGAGCGCCGCGCGTCGTCGGACAGCGAGGCGTCCGGCTCTGCTCCGTGGAGGAAGGAGGCGCTGTAGAACGGCCACGGGAACTCGGCGCTCGGGCGGCCCACGTGCACCGGGTTCGGAATCGCCACGGGCAGCAGCGGCGCCAGCACCGGCAGCTTCGCGATCTCCCGCACGGTTCCGGGCAGGCCGATCTCCCGCCTCGGGAAGCGGAAGACGAGGGACTCGTCCACGAGGAACGCGGTGTAGTCCCAGCCTTCGCCGAGAAAGACGAGCAACCGCTCCGGCAGCGGCGGGAACTGCGCCGCGATGAGCTCTCGGGCGAGCGCCTCGTCGACGCGCACCTCCGCCGTCCACTGCGCCAACGCCGAACCTACGCGGCCGCCGCGAGAACGTCGGCCAGCGGTGCCGGGACCTCGTGCGGCTCGAGCGCCTCGACGAGCCGCGGCGGATAGCGAAGGTAGCGCCCGCCGTTCTGCAGCCAGCGCCGCAGCTGCGCCTCGACGGGCCGGCCTCGCCAGTA
>Ga0207664_10002808_pt1 | contig 11566 bp, 10 predicted proteins | sample LARL83metaG_FD_184349 | JGI IMG/M metagenome (GOLD analysis project Ga0207664, IMG submission 184349) | Corn, switchgrass and miscanthus rhizosphere microbial communities from Kellogg Biological Station, Michigan, USA - LAR L8-3 metaG... | ecosystem: Host-associated > Plants > Roots >...
ACCGGCAGCCAGTACGTCACCAGGCGGAACACGAGCACCCCGCCACCGCTGACCCGCCGGGCACATTGAGGCGGATGAGTATCCCCGTGAGAGCTCAGGCCAGGTAGTGCGGCACGCGCAGCGCCCAGGTCGTACGGACTATCAGGCCGGAGGATGTGGCCCGGCCGGGGTGACGCAACGTGGAGTGGGCACCACCGTTTCCTCTGGGAGGTCACGTGGCCATTCATGATGAGCTGGACCTTGACGAGCCGGTCGTTCCGAGCGCCAGCCGCCTGTGGACGGGCGGCATCGCCACCGCGGTGGTCGCGGCCCTGGTTGTCGTCGCCGGCGTGTACATCTGCCGGGGGGTGCTCGGTATCCCGGTCCTCGCCCCGAACGGGGCCGGCAGCCTGGGGAACTCCTCCACCGCCGTCTACGCCGGGCTGGCCGCCGCGAGCGCGCTGCTGTGCACGGGGCTGCTGCACCTGCTGCTGCTGGAAGTGCCCCGGCCCATTACCTTCTTTATCTGGATCACAGTCCTCGCCGACGTCATCGTGGCGGCCGCGCCGTTCACGCAGCCGGCACCGCTGGACAGCAAGGTGTTCACGGCCGTCATCAACCTGGTGGCCGGCGTGGCCGTGATCTCGTTGTTGTCCGGGGTGGCGCGAAGCGCGATACGCAATGGGCGGGCCGCCGGGCGGGCGCCCGCCCCGCGGCCCCGGTGAAGCCCCCGGGCTTCCCGGGACCGCCGCGGGCAGGCCCGGCCCTGATCAGCCGGTGATCTCGACGCGCCGCGGCTTGGCCGCCTCGGCCTTGGGCACCCGGACGGTCAGCACCCCGTCGGCTAGGTTGGCGCTGACGGCGTCCGGACTAATGTCGCCGGGGAGGATGGAGCCCCCGACGTTTCTCCCATGGGGGTGGCTGGCACATCCTCAGACCGGCTAGAACGCAGCCGCCCGGGCAGATGGGGGCGGCCACGCCCGCGGCTGACTAGCCGCATTGACGAAGTGCCCGCGCCCCGGGGAGGCGGGAGGCTCTGGTGCCGGCCAGGCAGTCACCTCACGCAAGTGCATGCTCGACCCACGTCCGCAGGGCAGGCAGCGGGAGGGCGCCCGCCTGCCTGGCGGTGACCTCCCCTTTGCGCAGGATCAGCAGGGTCGGCACGGCGTGCACGTCGAAGCGCTGCGCGAGCTGCGGCGCCTCGTCGATGTTGACCTTCACCAGCTTGATCCGGCCCGCCAGGTCGCGGGCGAGCCGTTCCAGCGCGGGGCTGACCATGCGGCAGGGCGCGCACCAGGGGGCCCACAGGTCTACCACGACCGGTATCGTGGCGGCCTCCGCGATCTCGGCGAACGTGCCGTCGCCCGTGTCGGCGATCCAGGGCAGCGGCTGGTGGCAGTTGCCGCAGCGGGGGATTCCTGTCGCGGCGGCCGGGACCCGGTTGGTACGGCCACAGTGCTCGCAGCGGACCAGTGCCGTTGCTATGGCTTCCTTGTTCCCTTGCATGGCTCAGGTGGGGTTGTCGTAGCCGACGGACAGTTCGCCGTCGGCCAGTCCGACTTTGATCACAGCGCCGTCGCGGACGTCGCCGGCCACGAGGGCGCGGGCGATGCGGGTTTCGACCTCGCGGGCGATGAACCGGCGCAGCGGCCGTGCCCCGTAGACGGGGTCGAAGCCTTGCTGGGCGATATAGCTGCAGGCGCCGGGGTCCAGTTCCAGGGTGATGGACCGGTCGGCCAGCCGGGCGCGGAGGCTGCCGAACATGAGGTCGACGATCTGCTCGATCTCGGGCTGGGTGAGCGGCTTGAACAGCACCACGTCGTCGAGGCGGTTGAGGAATTCGGGGCGGAAATGGCTGCGGAGCGTGGCCAGGACCGCCTCGCGCGCGTCGGGCTTGATCTCGCCGTGGGAGGTGATGCCGTCCAGCAGGTATTCGGACCCGATGTTGGAGGTCATGATGATGACGGTGTTGCGGAAGTCGACGGTATGTCCCTGGGCGTCGGTCAGCCGGCCGTCGTCCAGCACCTGCAGCAGCGTGTTGAACACGTCCGGGTGCGCCTTCTCGATCTCGTCGAACAGCACCACCGAGTAGGGCTTGCGCCGCACCGCCTCGGTCAGCTGGCCGCCCTCCTCGTATCCCACGTAGCCGGGCGGGGCGCCGACCAGGCGGCTGACGGTGTGCCGCTCCTGGTATTCGCTCATGTCCAGGCGGACCATGTTGTCTTCGGTGTCGAACAGCGCCGCCGCCAGGGTCTTGGCCAGCTCGGTCTTGCCCACCCCGGTCGGCCCCAGGAACAGGAAGGACCCGGACGGCTGGCGGGGGTCCTTGATCCCCGACCGGGCGCGGAGGATCGCATCGGCAACCGCCTGCACGGCCTCGTCCTGGCCCACCACACGCTCGTGCAGGACCTGGTCCAGGCGGAGCAGCTTGTCCCGCTCCCCCTCTTGCAGGCGGCTGACCGGGATGCCGGTCCAGCGGGAGACGATCTGCGCGATCTCCTCCTCGGTGACCACCTCGCGCAGCAGCCGCTGCCCGCCCTGCTTGGCCGCGAGCTGCTCCTCCTCGGCCTGCAGGCGCCGCTGCAGCTCGGGCAGCTTGCCCAGCCGCAGCTCGGCGGCCCGGTTGAGGTCGTATTCGCGTTCGGCGCGGTCGGCTTCCTGGCGCAGCTGCTCCATTTCTTTCCGCAAGGCCTGCACCCGGCGCAGCGCCTGCCGCTCGGCTTCCCACTGGGCGCGCATGGCGTCGGCCTGGGCGCGCAGGTCGGCCAGGTCCTTGCGGAGACCGTCCAGCCGGGACCGGCTGGCCGGGTCGTCTTCCTTGGACAGGGCCGCTTCTTCGATCTCCAGCCGCATCACCCGCCGGGTCAGCTCGTCCAGCTCGGCCGGCATCGAGTCGATCTCGGTGCGCAGCATCGCGCAGGCCTCGTCCACCAAGTCGATCGCCTTGTCCGGGAGGAACCGGTCGGAGATGTAGCGGTGGCTCAGCGTCACCGCGGCGATCAGGGCGCTGTCGGCGATCTTCACCCCGTGAAAGACTTCCAGCCGTTCCCGCAGGCCCCGCAGGATCGAGACGGCATCCTCCACCGAGGGCTCATCGATAAGCACCGGCTGGAAGCGGCGTTCCAGCGCCTTGTCCTTCTCCACGTGCTTGCGATACTCATCTACGGTGGTCGCGCCGATCATGTGCAGCTCACCGCGGGCGAGCATCGGCTTGAGCATGTTCCCCGCGTCCATCGCGCCCTCGGCGGCGCCCGCCCCCACCACCGTGTGCAGCTCGTCGACGAACAGCAGGATGCGCCCGTCCGACGCCTTCACCTCATTCAGGACCGCCTTGAGGCGTTCCTCGAACTCGCCGCGGTACTTGGCCCCGGCCACCAGCGCCCCCATGTCGAGGGCGAAGATGACCCGGTCCCGCAGGCCCTCTGGCACGTCGCCGCGGGTGATCCGCTGTGCCAGGCCCTCCACGATCGCGGTCTTGCCCACCCCGGGATCGCCGGTGAGGACCGGGTTGTTCTTGGTCTTGCGGGACAAGATCTGGATCACCCGCCGGATCTCGCCGTCCCGGCCGATGACCGGGTCTAGCCGGCCCTCCGCCGCGTCGGTGACCAGGTCACGCCCGTACTTCGCCAGTGCCTCGTAAGCGGACTCGGGTGTGGCCGAGGTGACCCGCTGGCTGCCCCGGACCCCAGCCAGCGCCTGCAAGAAACCATCGCGGGTCAGCCCCGCCGCTGCCAGCTGCCGCCCGGCCGCCGACTGCTGCCCCTCCGTCAGCAGCGCGATGATCAGGTGCTCGACCGAGACGTACTCGTCCTTGAGCCGCTTGGACTCCTGCTCCGCCGCATCGAGCAGCCGGGCCAGGCGCTGCGTCACCGCCACTTGGCCCGGCGCCATGCCGGGGCCGCTGACCCTCGGCCGGCGCGCGAGCTCGGCCTCCAGGTCCGCCCGCAGACGGCTGGTGTCACCTCCTGCGGCTTCCAGCAGCCGCGGCGCCAGCCCGTCGGGCTGATCCAGCAGTGCCAGCAGCAGGTGCTCGCCGTCAACCTCGGTGTGCCCGAAGCGCAGCGCCTTGGTCTGCGCGTCGTGCAGCGCTTCCTGGGATTTCTGGGTCAGGCGGTTCGGGTCCACCGGTGTTCTCCGTTCCTTCGCTGGGCGCTGCGCTGGGCGGCCTTCGCGGCGTCAAGCCGGTCAAGCAGCTCAAGAACAAGCCCCAGCGCCGCGTAGTTGAGCGCGAACCCGGCCCGCAGCCGCTGAATCCGCGCCATGGTGGCGATCTCGGTCCGCGGGAAGCACAGGCGGCCGCCCGCGTCCCGCTCGGCGTCGAGCAGCCCGAGGGCGACCAGCCGGGTGACCAGCTCCGGGTGCGTGCCGGTGGCCCGCGCGAACGATTCCAGATCCAGCCGTGCCGGGCGCACCAGGGCATAGGTCACACCCCTCGCCTTGCCGGGCTGCCCCGCCTGGGCTCCGGGATTCACGGTCACCGTCCCTTCCGCGGGTCGAAGTCGGAGACCGCCGCCAGCTGCTCGAACAGGTCCCGTTCCTTCCTGGACAGCTTGGGCGGCACCATCACCCGCACCTCGGCCAGCAGGTCACCGGGCTTGCCGCGCGGGTTGGGCAGGCCGCGGCCGTTCAGCCGCAGCCGGCTGCCGCTGGAGGTGCCGGGTGGCACCTTCACCTTGGCCTCCCCGTCCGGGGTGCCGACCACCACCGACGTGCCGAGCGCCGCCTCCCACGGGGTCAGCGGCAGCGTCACCTGCAGATTGCGTCCTTCCACCCGGTACCGGGGGTGGGGAGTGATCCTGACCACCAGGTACAGGTCACCGCCGGGCGCGCCCTCGCTGCCCCGCCCCCCCTGACCGGCCAGCCGGATGCGCTGCCCGCTGATCACTCCGGGCGGGATGGTCACATCGAGCGTGCGCGGGCCGTCGATCCCCTCGATGGTGATCGTGCGGCGGACTCCGTGGTAGGCCTCCTCCACCGTCAGCGGGATCTCTGCCTCCTGGTCGGCACCGGGGATTGGCCCCCGACCCCGCCCGCGTCCCCCGAACAGCCCGCCCAGCAGATCGTCGAGGTCGATGCCGAGGTCGCCGGGGTCGCCGGTGGTGTACACGGTCCGCCCGCCGCCGGGCCGGCCCCGCGCGCCCGCCCCGGCCCCGGCCCCGGCCCGTGCGCGGCGCCAGGTATCCGGGTCCATGTCCTCGGGCACCTGCCGGAAGTCCGGGCCGAACGCGTCGTACCGCTGGCGCGTCTGCGGGTCGGACAGGACGGCGTAGGCCTCGGAGATCTCCTTGAACCGCTCCTCGGCCGCCGGATCGCGGTTCAGGTCCGGGTGGTAGGTGCGCGCCAGCTTGCGGTAGGCGCGCTGGATCTCGTCCTGGCTCGCGCCCCTGTTCACCCCGAGCACGTCGTAGAAGTCGCGGGCGGGCGCCATCAGTCGTCTTTGGCTACGACGACCAGCGCGGGCCGCAGCTGGCGCTCCCCATCGCCGTAGGCCGGCCGCACGACCTCGACCACCGTGCCGGGCTCGGCGGCGGTGTCCCCGCGGGTGCCCACGGCGTCGTGACGGGCCGGATCGAAGCGGGCGCCCCGGTCGTCCCGGCGCGGGAAGCCCAGCCGGGACAGCAGGTCCGTTGCCTGGTCCCGGACCGCGCGGACGCCCTCGATGATGGCGCCCGGGTCGGTGCCGGCGTGCTCGAGCGCCCGGTCAAGGTTGTCGAGCACCGGCAGCAGTTCCCTGGCCACCTGGGCCCGCGCTTCTTCCTGGGACCGGCCGATCTCCCTGGCGTGGCGCTTGCGCATGTTGTCGGCGTCGGCCAGGGCCCGCCGCCACAGGTTCTCCAGCTCAGCGACCCTGTCCTTCAGTTCCGCAACGGCATCCGCATCGGCCGCACCCGCGTCCGGCGGACCGGCGCCCGGCGGGGCCGCCTCCGGCTGCTCCTGGAACTCCTCACCGTTGTGGATGGCGTGCCCGCCGGACGGCCCGGCGGCGGTGCCCGGCCGACCCCGATCAGGGCTAGTCATGTCACTCATGCGGGGTGAATTCCGCGTCGATGACGTCGTCGTCACCGGGGGCGCCGTCCGGCGGCCCGCCTGGCTCTCCCGGCGTGGGGCCGCCGTCCCCGGACGGCGCGGCGGAGAGGCCGTAGTAGACCTGCTGCAGCTCGGCCGCCAGGTTCCGCAGCCGGTCCAGCGGCGCGTCCCCCTTGATCGCCTCCCTGGCGTCGGAGACCAGCATCTCCGCCCGCGCCTTCTCATGTGCCGGAGCCCGGTCCCCGAGTTCGCTCAGGCGGCGCTCGACCTGGTAGGCGGCCGAGTCCAGCTCGTTGCGGGCATCGGCCAGCTCACGCAGGCGCCGGTCTTCCTCCTGGTGCTGCTCGGCCTCGGCGATCATCCGCTCGACCTCGGCCTTGTCCAGGTTGGAGCTCTCGCTGATGGTGATCCGCTGCTCGGCGCCGGTGTCTTTGTCGCGGGCGGAGACGTTCAGGATCCCGTTGGCGTCGATGTCGAAGGTGACCTCGATCTGCGGCTCGCCGCGCGGGGCGGGCCGGATGTTCTCCAGCCGGAACCGGCCCAGCACCCGGTTGTCGGTGGCGCGCTCCCGTTCGCCCTGCAGGATCACCACATCGACCGCGGTTTGGTTGTCCTCGGCGGTGCTGAAGGTCTCGGTGCGGCGGGTGGGGATCGTGGTGTTACGCTCGATGATCTTGGTCATGACGCCGCCGAGGGTCTCGATGCCCAGCGACAGCGGGGTGACGTCGAGCAGGACGACGTCCTTGACCTCGCCCTTGAGCACGGCGGCCTGGACGGCGGCGCCCAGCGCGACCACCTCGTCCGGGTTGACCGTCATGTTCGGGTCCTTGCCGCCGGTCAGCCGGCGCACCTGGTTCTGAACGGCGGGGATCCTGGTGGCGCCGCCGACCAGGATCACCTCGTCGATGTCGGCGACCGTCAGCTTCGCGTCGGCGATGGCCCGCTGCACCGGGCCGGCCGTGCGTTCCACCAGGTCCGCCGTGAGCTGGTCGAACTTGGCCCGGGTCAGCGTCGTGTTCAGGTGCTTGGGGCCGGTGGCGTCCGCGGTGATAAACGGCAGGCTGACCGGGGTCTGGGTGACCGACGACAGCTCCACCTTGGCCTTCTCAGCCGCCTCGAACAGCCGCTGCAGCGCCTGCGGGTCGGCCCGCAGGTCGATGCCGTTGTCCCGCTGGAAGTCATCGGCCAGGTAGTCCACGATCCGCCGGTCGAAATCGTCACCGCCGAGGTGGGTGTCGCCGGAGGTGGCGCGGACCTCCACCACGCCGTCGCCGATATCGAGGATGCTCACGTCGAAGGTCCCGCCGCCCAGGTCGAACACCAGCACCGTCTCGTTGCCCTTTTTGTCCAGCCCGTAGGCGAGCGCGGCGGCGGTCGGTTCGTTGATGATCCGCAGCACTTCCAGCCCGGCGATCCGGCCGGCGTCCTTGGTGGCCTGGCGCTGTGCGTCGTTGAAGTAGGCGGGAACGGTGATAACCGCCTCGGTCACCTTCTCGCCGAGGAACTTCGCGGCATCGGCGGCCAGCTTGCGCAGCACCAGGGCGGAGATCTCCTCCGGGGCGTATTGCTTGCCGCCGACCTGGAACCGGGCCGCGCCGTCCGGTCCCGGCACCACGTCATAGGAGACCGTTTCCCGCTCGCTGGCCACCTCGTCGTAGTGCCGCCCGATGAACCGTTTGGCCGAGGAGATCGTCCCCTTCGGGTTCAGGATCGCCTGCCGGCGGGCAAGCTGGCCCACCAGGCGCTCACCCGTATCGGTAAAGGCCACCACCGAAGGCGTCGTCCGCGATCCCTCGGCATTGGGGATCACTGTCGGCTTTCCTGCCTCAGTCGCGGCGATCACCGAATTGGTAGTGCCCAAGTCGATCCCGACTGCTACCGCCATGGCTACCTCCTGGCCGTTCCTGGCAGCCGCGGCCGGCCCCACCCGGGGCTGGGGAAGCCCAGCGCCCGAGCCCGGGCGGGCCAGTCGGCCGGCGGTTATCTCAGCGCGGTACGGCGCCTCACCCCGAGGCTTCCAGCCACGGGCCGGCGGCCACATCGTCAGATCAGCTAGTTCAAGCCAGGTGGCCGGCCGACCCGAGGAAGACCACCCGGTCTGAGGATGTGTGCGCCGCCCCGGCCCGTCAGCCTGGAAGGCGCCCAGCGCGCGACGACGGCCCGCCATCCCGGGCCACCAGGAGGCATGGCATGACAGTCACCTACGACCCGCACCTCAGCCTGGTCCGGCCGGTCGCGCCGCGCACACCTGGCGGCTGCGAGGACTGCCTGCGCGTCGGCTCCTCCTGGGTGCACCTGCGGCTCTGCCTGACGTGCGGCCACGTGGGATGCTGCGACTCATCGCCGCTCCGCCACGCCCGGGCCCACGCCTACACCGACGGTCACCCGATCGTCGCGTCGCTGGAACCCGGCGAGGACTGGCGGTGGTGCTACGTCGACCAGGCCTATGTCTGACCCCGGGGAGACGCCCGACGTCTACGGAGGGTTTCCCCGGCTGAGCGACGCGCAGATCGCGGTCCTGGCCGGGCTGGGTGAGCGCCGCAATGCCCCCGCAGGCCAGGTCCTGGTCGCCGAGGGCAGCCCGACATGCGACTTCTACCTGGTTCTCCGCGGCATGGCCGCGGTCGTCGAAGGACACGGCACGCCGGATGAGCGTGTGATCGGCATGCACGGCCCGGGGCGTTTCCTCGGCGAGCTCAGCCTGCTCCGCGGCGAGATCGTGCCCTACACCATCACCATGGCCGAGCCCGGGGAGGTGCTGGTCGTCCCCGCTGGGCGGCTGCGGGAGCTGGTGACGCGGGACCCGGTGCTCGGCAGCCTGATCCTGCAGGCCTACCTCATCCGGCGGTCGATCCTGATCGGGCTCGGCGTGGGCATGCGGATTATCGGGTCGCGCTTTTCGGCGGACACGCGCCGCCTGCGCGAGTTCGCCGCCCGCAACCGCCTCCCGCACCGGTGGGTCGACCTGGAAGAAGATCCCGCTGCCGAGGCGCTGCTGCGCCGCCTGAACGTCCCGCCGGAGCGCACCCCGGCGGTGATCCTGCCGGGCGGCAAGCTGCTGGAGAATCCTGCCGAGTCCGAACTGGCCGCCGCGCTGGGCATGGCCGCACCCGTCCCGCCCTCTGCGGTCTGCGACCTGGTAGTGGTCGGCGCAGGCCCGGCCGGGCTGGCGACAGCGGTCTATGCCGCGTCCGAGGGCCTCGTTACCGTCGTGCTCGATGCCGTCGCGACCGGCGGGCAGGCTGGCACCTCGCCGCGGATCGAGAACTACCTCGGCTTCCCATCGGGGATCTCCGGTGCCGAACTGGCCGACCGTGCACTCATCCAGGCCCGCAAGTTCGGCGCCGGGATCTGCGTGCCCGCGCCCGCGACGGGCATCTCCCAGACCGGCGGGGGCTACCAGGTAACACTCGCCGACGGGACGACGGTCAGCGGGCGGATGGTGGTCATCGCGACCGGCGCCCGTTACCGCCGGCTTGATGTGCCCAGCCTGGCCGCTTTCGAGGGGACGAGCGTCTACTACGCCGCCACCCAGGTGGAGGCGCTGCGGTGCCAGAACGATCCGGTCGTCGTGGTCGGCGGCGGCAACTCGGCCGGCCAGGCCGCGCTGTTCCTCGCCCACCAGGCGTCCCACGTCAGCCTGCTGGTACGCGGCGGCGATCTCACCGCCAACATGTCCCGCTACCTGGCCGACCGGCTCCAGCGGAGCACGGTGGACGTGCTGCTGCACACCGAGGTGCGGGAAGCCACCGGGGACGGGTCTCTGCAGCAGCTGGTGGTCGAGGACAACCGGTCGGGTGCCCGCCGCACGATCGACGCGCGGGCCCTGTTCGTCTTCATCGGCGCGGTGCCCAGCACGGACTGGCTGGACGGGCAGCTCGCCCTCGACGAGGACGGGTTTGTGCTCACCGGCAAGGAGGCCGGCCCCGAACCCGGTCCCGGTGAACCCGGAGCCACGGGACGGCGGCTGCTGCTCGAAACCAGCTGGCCGGGAGTATTCGCGGCGGGAGACGTAAGGCACGGGTCGATCAAACGGGTCGCGTCCGCGGTAGGCGAGGGTGCGATGGCCGTGCGCCTGGCTTACCAGCGGTCCCGGGCAGTGGCGGAGACCGAGCCCGCGAGGCCGGTCAGCGTACCGGTCCAGTGAGGAGTCAGGTGTGTTGCAGGCCCGGTTGAACCTGATCACCGCTGATCCGCTTCGCCTGGATGATTCGGTCAAGTTCATCGAGACCGATGTCCGCCCGGCGGTCGAGAACGAGCTCGGCAACCTGGGAATGTCGTTGTACACCAACCCGGAACTCGGCGTAGCGGTACTTACCTCGTTCTGGGTGTCGCGCGATGCGCTGCGGCACAGCGAGGAGGTGGCCCGGCCCCGCCGCCGCGAGGCGATCAAGCGCGCCGCGGGAACCGTCTCCGTGGAGCGATACCGTGTCCCGGTTTTCGAGCGCAAGGCACCGCCGAGAACGGGGACGGCGCTCCGGCTCACACGGATGGACGTCGAGCCGTCCAGAGTCGAGGACGTGGTGGAGGTCTACGGGGACACCGTGGTCCCGTGGTTCGCGGATGCCGAGGGCTTCTGCAGCTCGCTGCTGCTGGTCGACCGGAACACGGGGCATTCGGTCAGCGAGACCATGTGGCGGACGCCCGAGGCGCTGGCCGCCAGCCGTAGCCTCGCCGCCGCGGTCCGGGTCGAGACGGTCACGGCGTCGGAGTGTGTGATACGGGCGGTCGAGGAGTACGGCCTCGTGTTCGATTCCTCACGGAAAGCCTGAACAAACCGAGCCCAGCTCCGTCGGCGCATCCACGCTGCCGGTCACGATCGGCCGGGCGCTTGCTGAGAGACCGGCCCGAAGGGATTGACAGGAGATGGATAGACGTCTCCGCTTCATGGCGGACCTCATCGACCCGCTGCTGGTAACGCCGGGGAGCACGGTCAGGCTCAGCCGTGACCATGATCCCAGCTACACCGGCCCAGTGACCCGCCCAGAGGCCGACGCGCTGCTTGCCGAGGGCGTGGACCTTCTCGCCACATACCAGGACCGGCTCGCCGCCCAGGACACGTTCGGCATGCTGCTGGTCCTCCAGGGACTCGACGCGTCGGGCAAGGACAGCACCATCAAACATGTGATGAGCGGTCTTAACCCGCAGGGGGTGACGGTCCGCGCCTTCAAGCAGCCGTCCGCGGAAGAGCTCAACCACGACTTCCTCTGGCGATACCAGTGCGCCCTCCCCGGCCGGGGCAGGATCGGCATCTTCAACCGGTCCCACTACGAGGAGGTGCTCGTCGTCCGGGTGCACCCCGAGCTGCTCGCTGGCGAGCGGCTGCCCGCAGCCACGAGGAAACACGGCGTCTGGGGCCGGCGCTACCGCGAGATCAACGACTGGGAACGCTACCTGGTCGGCAACGGCATCCATGTCGTCAAGATCATGCTCGACGTGTCGAAGCAGGAGCAGGCCAGGCGGTTCCTCAAGCGCATCGACCAGCCAGCGAAAAACTGGAAGTTCTCCGCCAGTGATGTCCGGGAGCGGCGCTACTGGGACGACTACCAGCGCGCCTTCG
>Ga0207664_10002809_pt1 | contig 11566 bp, 9 predicted proteins | sample LARL83metaG_FD_184349 | JGI IMG/M metagenome (GOLD analysis project Ga0207664, IMG submission 184349) | Corn, switchgrass and miscanthus rhizosphere microbial communities from Kellogg Biological Station, Michigan, USA - LAR L8-3 metaG... | ecosystem: Host-associated > Plants > Roots >...
GCAGGAAGGGGTGCACGTCACGATGGTGACCGAGACGCACCTTCACGCCGACTTCGTCTCCGGCGCTGCTGCGCTCGCGAGTGCGGCAGGGGCAGAGCTGCTCCTCTCTGGTGCGGGACCGGGCACGGCGGGCTACCGTCGCTCCGCGTTTCCGCGTGCGCGCTGGCTTGCTGATGGCGACATGATCGAGCTGGGCCGTCTTCGCCTCGACGTACTTCACGTACCCGGACACACGCCGGAACACATCGCATTCGTCCTCACCGACCGTGCCACCACCGACGTCCCCATCGGCCTCCTTTCCGGTGACTTCCTCTTCGTCGGCGACGTCGGGCGTCCGGACCTGCTGGAGCGCGCCGTGGGCGTGACGGGCAGCATGAACGAGGCGGCGCGCCAGCTGTACGCATCGCTCCAGCGCCTCGCCCCGCTCCCGGATCATCTGCAGATCTGGCCGGGCCACGGTGCCGGTTCGGCGTGCGGAAAGTCGCTCGGCGCCGTGCCTCAGAGCACGCTGGGCTACGAGCGCATCACCAACTGGGCACTCCAGCTCCAGAGCGAGGCCGAGTTCGAGACTCGCGTGCTCGAAGGACAGCCCGAGCCGCCAGCCTACTTTGCGCGCATGAAGCGCATCAATGCGGCTGGCGCCCCGTCGTCGGCGAAGCGCGATGACCTGACCGGCCCGGAGCTACTGGGCGCTCTCGAGCGAGGGGCTCTCGCCGTGGACGTGCGACCCGCCGCCGCGTTCGCCCAGGGCCACCGTGTTGGTGCGATCAGCGTGCCGCTGGGGAAGTCCTTTCTCACGTGGGCGGGTTCCGTGATACCACCGGAGCGGGACATCGTCATGGTCGCCACCGCCGAACTCACTTCTGCGGCAGCGATCGCCGCGCGCGAGCTCCCGCTCGTTGGTCTCGGGCCCACCCTCGGGGTGCTCGCCACCGACGAGCGCCCAGCGAGCGATGGGCGCGCAATCACGTTGCCTGTCGTCTCCGCGAGGTCGATCGGTCAGGTTGCGGGCAGCGACACGCTGGTGCTCGACGTGCGCAATCGCAGCGAATGGAACGAAGGGCACGTTCCGGGCGCGACGAACATTCCGCTCGCCGAGCTCGTGTCGCGAGTCGACGAGCTGCGTGCGTACAGCGACCGGCCCGTCGTCGTGCATTGTCAGGGCGGTTCCCGTAGCGCGGTGGCAGCGAGCGTGCTGCAGGCGGCGGGCTTCTCGGACGTGAGCGATGTCGAAGGAGGCTTCCGTGCCTGGGTTGGTGCAGGGAACCGTCCGGTGGTCGGTCCCTGAGCATCGCCGACGGCAGCGGTGTGACGAATTCCGTCCTTCGACGAGTTGTTAGGGACGGCATGAGCGAACTCGCAATCATCAACCGCGTCCTGGACGGCGACGTCGAAGCGTTTTCGCGCCTCGTCGATGCGCACTACGACCGGTGCGCGCGGATCGCCGTCCGCATCGTCGGAAATCGGGAAGACGCGGAGGAGGCACTCCAGGACGCCTTCGTGCGCGCGTTCAACGCCCTTGAGGACTACGAGGAGCGTGAACGTTTTTCGGCGTGGCTGACGAGGATCGTCGTCAATCAGTGCCGAACGGTGCTCGCACGCGCGCGTCGACGCGAGGCGATCTTTCCGGATGTGATTCCCGAGGATCTGCCCCTCGACACACGCGAGGGCGACGACGCCTGGGCGGAGCTGGAGCACGCACTCGCGCGCCTGCCGGTCGAGCAGCGGGAAGCGGTGGTGCTCCGCTACGCGGACGACCTGACCTACCACGAGATGGCCAGGATCACCGGCGCCAGCGAATCGGCGCTCAAGATGCGCATCCAACGCGCGTTCGTGCGCCTGCGCGCGCTCATCCCGGAGTTGACTCATGTCTGACGCAGAATTCGAACGTCGCATCGCTGCCGCACTGCACACTCATGTAACGACTCGTGCGGCTGGGCGCGACCTGATCATGCAGCGCGTGCGCGATGCCGCGCGCGCACGCGGACCGCGTCGGCGCGTCCGCCTGACTTCGTCGCGCTCCAGCCGGCATTCCTTCGTCGGGCTCGCCATTGCGGCGAGCATCGGCTCCATCGCCATGTTCGGCAGCCTGGATTCCCATGGTGCGCGGCCCGGCGTAGCGGGCTCGCGGGTACTCGGTGATTCGGTCGTCGCCACGTTGCGCGACACCCTGAGGCTCGTGAAGCTCATCTTCGATGACCCGGCGGCGCGCCGCGTCGCCGTCGTCGGCGATTTCAATCACTGGGCGCCCTCGGCCACGCCACTCTCCCGCGAGCCCTCGTCCGGTCGGTGGTCCGCTGTCGTGCCGCTGCGCGATGGGGACCATCGGTACGCCTTCGTCGTGGACGGCGCGCGCTGGGTGCCCGACCCCTCCACCACGCCGATACGTGATGGTGGACGCCTCGTGTCCCTGCTGCATGTCGCGCGAGTCAGCAACTGACGCGCGGCGATCTCCTCTCCCTGCGCGAACCCCCGTGTCTCCTTCCTTCGCGATGCCCACACGAGCGCAACTGATTCGTTGGGGCGCCGCGATCGCGCTCCTCGCGGGCTACATCGATCTCGTTGCCGGCGGGCTGACGCTGGCGCCGGTCCTGCTCGTCGGCGCGTACTTCGTGCTCGTGCCGGCTGCACTCCTCGCGCGCTGACTTCATGACCGCTTCTCGAACCACCGACGCACCGCGTCCCTCCTACGCCGCGGCCGCCATTGCCGGCGCGCTCGTCCTCGTGCTGTACCTGCTCACGCTGGCACCCACGACGGCGATGTGGGACACGAGCGAGTACATCACGGCCGCGTACACGCTTGGCATTCCGCATCCCCCGGGCAACCCGCTCTTCGTACTGCTCGGACGGGTCGCGACGCTCCTTCCGCTTGGCAGTGTGGCGGTACGGGTGAACCTGCTCGCCGCGCTCTGCAGCGCGGGCACTGCGGCCGTCTGGTTCCTCGTTGCCGAGCGGGTGCTGTCGCACTGGTTCACGCAACGATGGACCCGGCTCACTGGAGCGGCGGTCGCCGCCCTGCTCAGTGCCACGGCGTTCACGGTGTGGAACCAGAGCGTCGTGAACGAGAAGGTCTACACGGTCTCGCTGGCGTTCTTCGCCGTCGTCTCCTGGCTCACGGTGCTCTGGTGCGACGATCCTGACGGACGGCGCGCCGATCGCCTGCTCGTCCTCATTGCCTACCTGATCGGCCTCGGCTATGCGAACCATCCCGCCGGCTTCCTCGTCGGGCCGGCCGTGGCTGTTGCCGTTCTTGCGCGCCGGCCGCGAACCGTGCTTCGCTGGCGACTCATCCTCGCCGCGGTGCTGGCGCTCGGGCTCGGCCTCACGCCATTCGCCGTCGAGCCGATTCGTGCGGCGCACCATCCCGCGCTGAACGAGGGAGAGCCCACCGGCTGCACGACCTCCATCGGCGTGAAGTGCACCTTCTCCGCCACCACCGTGTCGCGGCTGATGGACAACATCAACCGGGTCCAGTACGCCAAGCCAAGCCTGTCCGAGCGTCAGGCGCCGCTGTCGGCGCAGGCGGGAATGTGGTGGCTCTACTTCAAGTGGCAGTGGCTGCGCGATGCGCATGGCGGGCAGGCGGGACCGCAGCTTGCGCTCGCGCTGCTCTTCTTCGCCCTCGGGGTGGCCGGTGGTGTCGTGCACTGGCGACACGACCGGGCCTCCTTCTGGTTCTTCGGCCCGTTGATCTTCACGGTGACCGTGGCGCTCGTCTACTACATGAACTTCAAGTACGGAGCGTCCCAGTCCCCGGAGCTGACGGGAGTGCCTCGCGAGGTTCGTGACCGCGACTACTTCTATCTCTGGAGCTATTCTGCCTGGAGCGTATGGGCCGCTCTCGGACTGGCGGCTCTCTGGCGTAGTCTCGCCGTTCGCGAGCACCGCGAGGGAGCCGGACACTGGCTCAGCACGGCGCCGATACTCCTGCTGGGCATCTTTCCCCTCGTCGGCAACTGGCGCGATGCGTCCCGGGCCGGAGAGACCACTACACGGGAATGGGCGCACGACCTGCTCGACTCCGTCGAGCCCTACGGGATCCTGATCACGCTCGGTGACAACGACACCTTTCCGCTGTGGTACGCCCAGGAGGTGGAAGGGGTTCGACCGGATGTCACGGTGGCCGTGACGTCGCTGCTGAACACCGATTGGTATCCCCGCTCGCTGCAGCGACGCCCGATCGTGCCGTACGACCCCGCCCGCGGTCCCGCCGTGTATCGCGCGCGGAGCTGGCCGCGGCCCACCACTCCGATTTTTTCACTCTCCACGGCTCAACTCGATTCGGTTCCGGAATACGTGGATCTTCGCGAGCCGCAGCTGTTCCAGCAGGGCACCCTCCGCGCCGTGGTGGACCCGCGGCGGCTCGAGTATGGCGTGCCGGTGCGATCGGACCTTCTCGTGCTGCAGCTCCTGAAGGACAACTATGGCGTCAGGCCTTTCTACATCGCACGTACGACCGGTGGGTACGTGCAGGCGCTCGGTCTCGAGCCGTACGCGCTCATGCAGGGACTGGTGAACAAGATCCTCACCGCACCCGCGCCCTCCACCCCGGATACGGTGGCAGTCGCGGGACTGGGGCACGTAGACATCGGGCGCTCCCTCGACCTCTGGCGGAGCTACGGGGGCCCGGCTTCCATCATCGCTCGGGGCGACTGGGTGGATCGTCCGTCCGTGAACATTCCGGCGACGTACATCGGAACGGCGCTCATCCTCGGCCAGGTGCTGGAGCAGACGGGAGACAGCGCCCGGGCAGAGGGGCTGCGCCGAGTCGCTGTGGGGATGGCACAGGCCACGCGTACGCTGGAGCTGTTCATGGGATCGGCCCCGCCGCCCCCGTCGGCCGCTACCGGGGGCGACGCGCCCCGCAGCACGCCCATTCCCCGCAGTCCGTAGCGCAAATGGCAACGGAACAGGCCTTGCAAACAAACGGCTCACCGGCCTGAGCAGCTCTCAAATCGGCCGGCCACCCTTTCAGGATTCGGCTACTCCAATGTCGAAGATGCGTCGTGGTGCCCGCCGGTTTGCCTTCCTCTCGTTCGCGGCGCTCGGCGTCGTGAGTGCGTCCTGTGGCGGTGGGGGTGACTCGACCGGCCCCGGCGGCAACGGTCCCACCGTCACGCGCATCGACGTGAGCCCGGCGAGCGCCAGCGTGGCGGTCGGCAAGACGTCCACCTTCACGGCCACCCCGAAGGACGTGGATGGCGCGACGGTGACTGGAAAGTCCGTCGCCTGGAGCAGCTCCGATCAGGCGGTCGCCTCCGTTTCCGGCGGCGTCGTCACGGCCATCAAGCCCGGCGCGGTCACCATCACGGCGGCGGTCGGCACGGTGCAGGGTACCGCCAGCGTCACCGTCTTTGCTCCGGTGGCCACCATTGACGTCGCGCCGAGCCCCGATACCATCGTCATCGGCGGCACGTCGCAGCTCACGGCCACGCTCAAGGACGCTGGCGGTACCGTGCTCACGGACCGCACGGTGTCCTGGACGTCCGATAACGACCTCATCGCCTCGGTATCGCCCACCGGCCTCGTGACGAGCAAGAGCGTCGGGACCGCCAACATCACGGCGACCGTGGAAGGCAAGTCGGCACAGGTCAAGGTGGTGGTGATCCCCGTGCCGGTGGCGAGCGTCTCGGTCACGCCCACCTCCGCCTCGCTGCTCGTCGGGGGCACGGTGACGTTGAGCGCCACCACCAAGGACGCCGCCGGAAACGCGCTCACCGGCCGCACCATCACGTGGAGCACCAGTGATGCGAGCGTGGCGACGGTGAACAACGGCGTCGTCACGGCGCAGGCGCTCGGCACGGCCACCATTTCGGCGACTTCCGAAGGCAAGAGCGCGTCGGCGCAGATCACCGTGACCGTGGCGCCGGTCGCGACCGTCGCGGTGAGTCCGGCCACGGTCTCCGTGCTGCCGGGCGCCACGACGCAGCTCACCGCCACGGTGAGCGACGCGAACGGCAAGCCGCTCACCGATCGAACCGTCACCTGGTCCAGCAGCGACCAATCCAAGGCGACGGTGAGCCAGACCGGTCTGGTTACCGGCGTGGCCTACGGCCAGGTCACCATCACCGCGACGAGCGAAGGAAAGAGCGGCTCGGCCACGGTGAAGGTGAGTGATGGGATCGCGCCTGTCCTCGCTAACTTGACCGTGACGCCGACGCAGGTGGATGTCACGTCGGCGGACAAGACGGTGACCTTCACCGGACACGTCACCGACCAGGGCGGCTCGGGCGTGTCGCAGTTCGTCATCACTGCGAAGGCTCCCGATGGCCCGTTCGCCTCCTGCGTGGATACCACTCTCGACTCGGGCACGACGTCCGACGGCACGTGGAGCTGCACGATCACGCTGCCCACCGGCGCCGATCCCGGGAACTGGAAGCTGCTCGTACTGGTCTCCGACGCGGGGTACAGCTCGAAGACCTACGCCACCGCTGACCTCACCGCGGCATCGCTGCCGACCGGCTTCAGCGTGGTGAGCTCGCACGACGTCATTCCGCCCGTGTTCCATTCGCTGACCGTCCCGAGCCCCGTCAGCGTGACGAGCGGCGCGCAGACCGTCACCGTGTCGGCCAACCTGACGGACAACCTCTCGGGCACGGCGAGCTTCGACTTCACCGCTACCTCCCCGACTGGAAAGCAGGTGGGCTGCACCGCGACCGCGCCGTCGAGCGGCGACATGCTCAACGGCACGTGGAGCTGTTCCTTCACGATGCCCGCCGATGCGGAGGCAGGAAGCTGGAAGATCACGGTGCGTGCGACGGATCGCGCCTTCCAGTACCAGACCTACGGACTGCAGCCCGACGGCACGACGAACATCGCCTTCCCGGCTGGCTATCCGACGACGATCACCGTGACGCGCTGAGCTGGTGCCGTCATGAATGAAGAGCGGCCCGCCGACACTGTCGACGGGCCGCTCTTCTCGTTGTGCAAGACTGGATCAGCCGATCAGGGCTTGATCTGGACGGGCGTACCGACCGGAACGGTCGTCCAGATCTCCTCGATCTCCTGGTCGGTGAGCGCGATGCACCCATTCGTCCAATCCTGCGTGCGGTGGAACGCGCCGGTCGCGCCGCGCCCATTCGTCAAGCCGTGGATCTCGATGTCACCGCCAGGGGTGACGCCGAGGGCGGCCGCGCGCGCACGATGCGCCGAATCGGGAAATGCGATTCGCAGTGCGAGATGGTACTCGCTGTTCGAGTTCCTGGACTCGATGTAGAACACGCCGGTCGGGGTGCGCCGGTCACCCGCGCTCACCTTGTCCTTCTCCGGATCGGCGCCGAGCGCCACGCGATACTGCTTGATGGCGTGACCGAGATGAAAGAGCGTGAGGCGATGCGCCTTCTTCTCGATCACGATGCTGTCAGCGAGGGGAACGGGGCCGCCGGGACCGGGCAGTGGCGGGGCGACTGCGGACAGGCAGCCGGCGACGGCGCAGATGAGAAGAGCGGGCATTGATACGGCGACGAGCCGAGAGGCGGACTGAGGGAGCCGAGCGGGCTGACGAGCCGCAGGATGCAGGAATCACTCCGCATCGACGGGCGGTTCGGTATCAAGTACCATAACGCGAACGGCCCTCGCAGGGAAACGAGGGCCGTTCGCGAAACGCTGCACGTGATGGTCGGGGCGACTGGATTTGAACCAGCGACCTCCTGCTCCCGAAGCAGGCGCGCTACCGGGCTACGCTACGCCCCGCCGAACCAGCCACTGCCGAAGGACATCGTCGATGCGCCCGGAGGAACTCGAATCCCCAACCTTCTGATCCGTAGTCAGATGCTCTATCCAATTGAGCTACGGGCGCGTTCGAAACGACGACTGCACTGACGGTGAAGCGGGTCGAGTGCAGACACGGATTATAGAAGGGAAGATCAGTGGAGTCAACCGATGCAATTGCCTCGCGGGCTTCTGGCAACCCGGCACTTCGTGCTCCGTCGTGAGTAGCGAGGAGCGGATCAGGGCGGAACGGCAACGGCGCTCGACGCCTGGCAGCTCCGCCGGTTTGGCCGTCATTGGTCAAAAAAAAGCCCCCGGCCTCAGCCGGGGGCAATGGATCAAATGGGCGGTACAAGACTCGAACTTGTGACCTCCACGATGTCAACGTGGCGCTCTAACCAACTGAGCTAACCGCCCGGCGATCAGAGCGGGAAACGGGACTCGAACCCGCGACCCCAACCTTGGCAAGGTTGTGCTCTACCAACTGAGCTATTCCCGCAAACTACTGGTTACGACGGCTACCCAGGTGGAGGTGAGGGGAATCGAACCCCTGACCTCTTGAATGCCATTCAAGCGCTCTCCCAACTGAGCTACACCCCCGGGGTCCTGCCGATCGTCGCGCCTTGATGCAGCCCACGGCTAGCCTCAGCCCGATGACCCACAGCCAAAACGAACGTTCCCGGCAGGAACCACGAGATATAGCCGCGGGTATATCCGATGTCAAGAAATCAGGGCTGGCGGAATGGAAGTAGGCCGGTAATTTGCACGGCGTCGAGACCCGCGGTCTCGAGCAATGACAACAGCCTCGTTTCCGCGCCTTTCGTGCAGCATGGCGCGCCGGGCTGACTCTTTTTCACAGTAGCGACGCGACGCCACCGCTCGACCGTCATCTCGGCGGCACGCGCGGCACGATGGACCGGTAGCCGCAGCTCATAGATGCCTACTCTCACGCGTAGGACCTGTTCGAGGCACCCATGACCGAAGTCAAGAAGCCACGCCGCCGCCGCGCGGCTCCAGCGGGGATCGCCCCCAACGAGCCGGAGCGCGACATCCTGGACCAGTACCTGTACGAGGTCTCCACGTATCCCCTGCTCAAGGGGACTGAGGAGATCGACGTCGCGCGGAAGATCCGCGCTGGCGACCAGGACGCGCTTCAGGAGCTCGTGAAGCGTAACCTGCGTTTCGTCATTTCCGTGGCGAAGAAGTACCAGAACCGCGGCCTTCCTCTCATCGACCTGATCGGCGAGGGGAACGTCGGGCTGCTCACTGCCGCGCGGAAGTTCGATCCCGATCAGGGCGTCAAGTTCATCTCGTACGCCGTGTGGTGGATTCGCCAGGCCATCCTGTCTGCGCTCGCTCGTCAGGGTCGCACCGTGCGGGTGCCCCTCAACCGTACTGCCGATCTCTCCCGCATCATCAAGGCGAGCGAGATCCTGCGGCAGAAGCTGAATCGTGAGCCGAGTCCCGAGGAGCTGAGCCAGCTCACCGGCCTGTCGGTGGACGTCGTGCAGTCGCTCGCCGCGTTGAACACCAGCGACGTGCGACTCGATGCGCCGATGGATCCGGAAGGTGATCGCTCGCTCATCGAGCGCTTCGTCGCCGACGAGATGCCCGACACCGAGGAGGAGGCGATGAACCGCTTCCTCACCGACGAGATCGAGCAGGCGCTCTCGACGCTGCCCCCGCGCGACGCGAAGGTGCTGCGGCTGTACTTCGGCCTCGAAGGCGGGCGCGAGCACACCCTCGAGGAAATCGGCTCGATGCTCGGCGTCACCCGTGAGCGCGTCCGTCAGCTCCGCGACCGCGCCCTCAAGCGGCTCCGCGAGGGCGACGTCGGACGGGCGCTGGGGAGCTTTGCGGCCTGAGCCTTCACCCAAGGCGTGAGACGTGAAGCGTGAAGCGTGAGACGTGACTGCGTCTCGGCGGGGCGGCTCTTCGAGCCGCCCCGCTCTCGTTTTGAGGGAAGAGCCAGAGCGGACTCCGCAAGATCTGGCATCTGCCCCGTCCGCGCATCACGTTTCTGCTGTCATCCGTACGGTCGTGACGTCTCACGCTTCACCTCTCACGTCTCACGCTTCTCGGTCAGCTTGATTCAGCTCAAGAACGTCTACAAGTCCTTCGGCCCGAAGCACGTCCTCGAGGGGTTCACGCTGGATGTGCCCGAGGGCGAGACGATGGTCATCATCGGCTACTCCGGCACGGGGAAGTCGGTGGCGATCAAGCACATCGTCGGCCTCCTCGAGCCGGACTCGGGCGAAGTGTGGGTGGACGGCCTCAACGTGCCCGAGCTCCCGCGACGTGAGTTGTACGCCCTGCGTTCCCGCATCGGCTACGTGTTCCAGTTCGCCGCGCTGTTCGACTCGTTCACCATCGGCGAGAACGTCGCCATGGGTCTGCGGAAGCAGGGCGAGCTGAGCGATCGCGAGATCCTGCAGCGCGTGGACGAGGCGCTCGACCTCGTCGACCTGCCCGGCGTCAACGCTCGCTACCCGGCAGAGCTGTCCGGCGGCATGCGCAAGCGTGTGGGAATCGCGCGCGCCATCGCGCTCCGGCCCAAGTACATCCTGTACGACGAGCCCACGACCGGTCTCGATCCCGTCACGAGCGCCGTGATCGACCAGCTCATGGTCCGCATGCGCGAGAAGCTCCACGTCACCGGCGTCGTCATCACGCACGACATGCGGAGCGCCTACACGGTGGGGACGCGGATCGCCATGCTCTACCAGGGACGCGTGCGATGGGAGGGAACGACGGAGGAGATCCACAACACCACCGATCCCGTCGTGCGGCAGTTCATCGAGGGGCGGCCCACCGAGGACGGCAGCGTGCCCGCGATCGCCGCCTCCGCGCCCTGATCTGGCGATGACGCGCGCGCGCGCGACGCGAGAGACTTCCGCCGGGGGAGTCGTCTTCCGCATGGACGACGGGACTCCGCTCTTTCTCCTCATTCGCGACAGCTACGCGAACTGGGGGTTTCCCAAAGGGCACGTCGAGACCGGCGAGGCGGCCGAGGACGCCGCGCTCCGCGAGGTACGCGAGGAGACCGGCCTGCACGAGCTTGCGTCGCGTGGCCTCATCGACACGATCGACTGGTACTTCCGCTTCCGTGGGCGCCTGATCCACAAGTCGTGCCACTTCTTCCTCATGGAGACCGCGGAGTCCCTCACGTCTCCGCAGCGTGCTGAAGGCATCACGGCCTGCCAGTGGATTCCCTACGCGGCGGCCCACGAGGCACTGTCATACGCCAACGCGCGCGAGGTGCTGCGGCGTGGCCGCGAGATGATCGGGACACTGGTGCAGGATCGATGAGCACTGCCCAGCGTGCCACGACCCATGTGACGGCGCGCCGTGGCGCAGCCCCGCTGCCCGTGGTCGTGCTGCATACCACGCGGGACCGTGCGCGCAGCGCGATGCGGGCCGCGCTGCCTCGGCGTCGGGCCCGCCTGTTGCTCGCGCGCACCCCCACCGAGCTGGAAGCGAGCTTCCGGACCGAGCTGGTGGATGCCGCCATCGTGGATCTCGCGTCGGCGAACGACGACACCTGGCGCGCTGCCGGACTGGCGCTGGAGTTTCCGAGCGTCCCGTTCTTCGGGCTGTTGGCGCTCCGCGCCGTGGAGACGCCGACGCTGGCCCAGTGTGTCGCACTCGACTTCGCCGACGTGCTGGTCGAGACGGTGGACGATGCGCTGTGTCGCGAATTGGTGATTCGAAGCGGCTACTCGGCCCGTTTCGCGCGCGCGCTGCACGACCCGCCGGCCGCGCTGGCACTCGACACGCCGCTGCAGCAGGCCGCGTGGCGCGGCATCGTGGCGCGGGGCGGGCGCCCGGTGCGAACCCAGCACCTCGCCGACGCCCT
>Ga0207664_10002810_pt1 | contig 11553 bp, 10 predicted proteins | sample LARL83metaG_FD_184349 | JGI IMG/M metagenome (GOLD analysis project Ga0207664, IMG submission 184349) | Corn, switchgrass and miscanthus rhizosphere microbial communities from Kellogg Biological Station, Michigan, USA - LAR L8-3 metaG... | ecosystem: Host-associated > Plants > Roots >...
GCGCTCCGGTTAGCGCTCGCCGGCCGGTGCCTGGCCGGACAACGTGTCTGTTCGCCGCTTTGCGGTGGACTGACCCTCCGTGGCGGGGGTCAGCCTTCCACGAAAGGGCGATCTGCCACGGTCACCAGCACCGCAGGCTCCCCCTAATGAGCCAACGGGGTCCATTCCGGGGGGTTAAGTGCCCACAATCTTTTTCGAGGTACGCTCTGGGCTATGGGCATGCCCTTGGCGTCTATCCCCAGCCCGTCGATCAACAGCTTCAGTATCGGCCCGCTGGTCATCCATTTCTACGCGCTGATGTACCTGGTCGGGATCACGGTTGCGATCTTGATGACGCGGCGCCGCTGGGGCGCGGTGGGCGGCGACCCTGACCTGGTCGGGGAAGTGGCGCTGTGGAGCGTGCCCGCGGGGATCATCGGCGGCCGGATTTACTTCGACATCACGACCCCGATGGACATCCCGCACGTGTGGTACGGCGTGTTCGCGGTCTGGGACGGCGGCCTCGGCATCTGGGGCGGCATCGCGCTGGCCGCCGTGGTCGGGCTGTGGCGGATCCGCAGGGCCGGCGCCAACGGGGCGATGTTCATGGACGCGGTCGCACCGGCGCTGCTCGTCGCCCAGGGAATCGGCCGGATCGGGAACTACTTCAACAAGGAGCTGTTCGGCGGGCCGACCACGCTGCCCTGGGGGCTCGAGATCCCCTATCAGTACCGGGTCGCTGGCGGTATCCCTGCCCAGGATCTGAAGTACGGCACGTTCCAGCCCACCTTCCTGTACGAGCTGATTCTTGACTTCGCGCTGGCCGCCGCGCTGATCTGGCTGGGTCACCACCGCAAGATCAAGCCGCCGGGCCTGTTCGCGCTCTACGTCATGGGCTACTCCGCGTACCGGATCTTCGAGGAGTCGCTGCGGGTGGACTCGTCGAAGTACTACCTCGGCCTGCGGCTCAACATGTACGTGGCGTCCGCGCTGACGCTGATCGCCGCCTACTGGTTCTACCGGACCCAGCGGCGCCCCGAGCCCGCGGGCGGCTATCTCGTGAACTTGCCGGCCGCCGTCCCGGCCGAGCCGGAGGCCGAGGCCAGCGAGGAGGAGGTACACGACGGGCACGGGTGAGCAGGCCAGCTGGCAGCCACGTTGCGCGCCACCGCGGCGAGAGTGTCCTCATGTCTAGGCTCAGTCCTGGTAACCACCGAGGATCGGAGAAAGCCATGAGGGCACTTGTCCCGGCCGTGCGGGAGCCGGGCGGGCTCGTGTTCGCGGATGTCGCGGAGCCCGAGCCGGCCGCGGATCATGCGGTGGTGACGGTTGCCGCGTTCAGCGTGAACCGGGGCGAGACCTACCAGCTCGAACAGCCCCGGCCGGGCTGGCGCCCGGGCAAGGACATCGCGGGCGTGGTCAGCCTTGCCGCCGCGGACGGCTCCGGGCCGCCCGCCGGGACGCGCGTGGTCGGCCATGCCGACTCGGCCGGCTGGGCGGAACAGGTGGCGGTGCCAACCCGCCGCCTGGCCGAGCTGCCGCGGGAGATGCCGTTCGCTACCGCGGCGGCGCTGCCGCTGGCCGGCCTCGCGGCGCTCCGCCTGCTGCGCGTCACCGGGCCGCTGCCCAGCCGGACGGTTCTGCTGACCGGCGCTTCGGGTGGCCTCGGCCACTACTTCACCGAGCTCGCGGCGGGGCAGGGCGCGCTGGTGACTGCTATCGCCGCATCCGCCCACCGGGGGATGCGGCTGCGCGAGCTGGGCGCGGTCCGCGTGCTGCCCGATGTCGAGTCGGCGGCCGCGCCGTTCGACATCGGGATCGACTCCATCGGCGGCGCCACCACCAGGGAAGTCTGGCACCGCCTGCACGAGCACGGGATGCTGATCTGGCTCGGGCAGGCCAGCCGCGTCCGGCCCGACCTCGACTACTTCGACTGGGACGGGGCGCTGAGCGTCACGATCCGCAAATTCAACTACCTGGACAGCACCCACACCGAGTCGGAAGACCTCGCGACCCTGGTCCGGCTTGTCGCGGCCGGCCGCCTGCACCCCGAGATCGGCCGGGTCGACGACTGGTCTGGTACCGGGGACGCGATCGCGGCCCTGCTGAACCGCGAGGTCCGCGGCAGCGTGGTGCTCACCATCGGCTGAACACCACACGGCCCGGGAGCCAGCGCGCGTGCCGATGGTGCCATCGGCACGCGGGGAGCAGGACCCGCTGGCGCCATCGGCACGTCTTTCGCCGGCCCGATGGCGCCATCGGCACGTTGCGGACGGGCGGGCGGGCGGAGGCGGGCGGAGGCGGGTGGGGCTAGGGGGGTGTGCGGTGGTCTAGGACGCGGCGCATCTTACCGGCCGAGCGCTCGACCGATCCCGGGTCGCCGACACTGACCTGGACGCGCACGCCGACGTTGTCCTGGACGAGCGCGACGAGCGCTGCCGCGGCGTCGTCGCGCAGCCCGGCCGGCAGCTCCGGGCGCGCTTCCACTTCGACGGTCAGCTCGTCCAGGCGGTCGCGCGCGGTCAGCACCAGCTGGAAGTGCGGGGACAGGCCGGGCACCCGCAGCACGAGCTCCTCGATCTGCGTCGGGAACAGGTTGACGCCGCGCAGCACGATCATGTCGTCGCTGCGGCCGGTGATCCGCGCCATCCGGCGGAACGCGGGCCGGGCGGTGCCGGGCAGCAGCCGGGTCAGGTCCCTGGTGCGGTACCGGATCAGCGGCATCGCCTGCTTGCTCAGCGAGGTGAACACGATCTCGCCTGGCCCGCCGTCGGCGACCGCGGCGCCGGTCGCCGGGTCGATGATCTCGGGGTAGAAGTGGTCCTCCCATACGGTGAGGCCGTCCTTGGTCTCCAGGCATTCCTGGGCGACGCCCGGTCCCATCACCTCGGAGAGGCCGTAGATGTCCACCGCGTCCAGGCCCGCGCGCTCCTCGATCTCGGCGCGCATCTGCTCGGTCCATGGTTCCGCGCCGAAGATACCGATGGCCAGCGAGCTGTCCCTGGCGTCCACCCCGGCCTTCTCGAACTCGTCGAGCAACGTCAGCATGTAGGTCGGCGTCACCATGATCACCCGCGGCTTCAGGTCCTGGATCAGCCGCACCTGCCGCCCGGTCATCCCGCCGGAGGCCGGGACCACGGTACAGCCGAGCCGTTCGGCGCCGTAGTGCGCGCCCAGCCCGCCGGTGAACAGCCCGTACCCGTACGCCACGTGCACCACGTCGCCCGGACGGCCGCCCGCCGCCTCGATCGACCGCGCCATCAGCACCGCCCACGTGTCCAGGTCCGCCTGGGTGTACCCGCAGATGGTGGGCTGGCCGGTGGTGCCGCTGGACGCGTGGATCCGGCGGGCCTCGGTCACCGGCACCGCGAACATGCCGTACGGGTAGTTGTCTCGCAGGTCGTCCTTGGTGGTGAGCGGGAACCGCGCCAGGTCCTCCAGCGAGTGGCAGTCGTCGGGGTGGACGCCTGCCGCGTCGAACTTCTTCCGGTAGCACGGGACGTTGGTATACGCGTGCCGCAGCGACCATCGCAGCCGCTCGAGCTGCACCGCGCGCAGCTCGTCGGCCGGCATCTGCCCGGCGGCGTCCATGCGGCAACTGTGCCGGGCCGGACAGCGCTGGTCAAGCCCCGCGGCGGCTCGCCGCTTAGGTGTGGCGGCGGCCGATCGCGGCCACGGTGGCCTTCGCGGCCTTGGCCAGGTCGGCCGGGGCCAGCTCGATCTCCAGCCCGCGCCGCCCGGCGCTGCAGAACATCGTGGCGACGTCCATCGCCGACGCGTCGAGCACCACCGGCAGCCGCTTGCGCTGGCCGACCGGAGAGATGCCGCCGGCCACATAGCCGGTCGCCCGTTCGGCCGCCGTGACGTCGGCCATCGCCGCCTTCTTTCCGCCGACCGCGGCGGCGAGCGCCTTGAGGTCGAGCTCGCCGGCCACCGGGACCACGGCGGTCACCAGCCGGCCGTCGACGTCGGCGATCAGCGTCTTGAATACCCGCTCCGGCGCGACGCCCAGCGCCTCGCTGGCCTCGAGCCCGTAGGAGTCGTGCCGCGCGTCGTGCGCGTATTCGTGCACGGTGAACGCGATGCGCGCCCGCTCCAGCGCGATCGTCGCCGTGGTGCCGCGTCCAGCCACGGAAAACCATTATGCGTGGGGCGTGTGGCGTACGCATAGTGGGGCTATGCGCGTGACTTTCCCGCGGCTGCCCGATCATCAGCGGGCGTATTCGCTGGTGGAGCGTGACGACGGGGTGGTGTACCGGCGGGACGGCGGGATCGCCGGCCCCCGGCTGCCGCACGACATCGTGCACCTGATCGTGGAGCGGGAACTGCGGATCCGCGACGGCCTCTGGGCCGATGTCGCGGCCGGCGTGGCGGCCAGCGGCGGCCGGTATCTGCGGGCCGAGCTGATGGCCGGCCTGGTCGCGAGCACCGCCGCGCTCGACGCGCCGACCGCGGAGCAGATCCGCTGCCTGGCGTCGGTCCGGCTCGCCGAACTACCCGACGCCGACGTCGACCCGGTGGCCATCGCCGCGGCCGCGCAGGTGCTTCAGGTCGAGGCCGCCCGCTGGGCGCGGCTCCGGGTGGGCGAGGAACTGCGCTATGAGTGGAACTTATGTCGTTATGCCAAAGAGCTTCCGTCGAGCAGTACCCGCGCCACGAGCTCCCGGTCATCGGTCATGGGGACATGCCCGCAGCCCGGCAGTGCCATCAGCCTGGCCTGCGGCAGCCGCCGCCGGACCACCCGCGCGTTGGCGGGGGGCAGCAGCCGGTCCTTGGCGCCCCAGGCGACGGTGACCGGCACGCCGTCCGGGATCGCGGCCGTGAACGGCGTGAACGTGGCGAAGACCGCACGGATCACCGGCTTGGTCCGGACGATCCCCGCTACGTCGCCGCTGGCCTGTTCCGCGCTGAGCAGGCCAGGATGCGCGACCAGCATGCCGAACAGCAGCGCGCGGCCCGCGGTCCCGCGGGTTAGCCGGGGAGCGGCGCGGCGCAGCGCGCTGGAGCTGGCGACGGCGAACTCGAAGAACCCGCGCGCGTACGTGAGCTGGTACCGGTGGTTCGGGAAGCCCGCCGGGGACAGCGCGGTGGCGCTGGCCGCCTGACCGCGCGCGGCGAGGACCAGGGCGAGCACGCCGCCGAGGGAGTTGCCCGCGACGTGCGGACGCGCCAGGCCGAGCGTGTTCAGCAGCTCGGCGAGTTCGTCCGCGATCGCGGCGACCGCGTTCTCGCCGTCGCGGGTGCGCAGCGGTGGTGAGGCTCCGTGACCGGGCAGGTCCACGGTGATCACGTCACGGTGCGGCGTGAGCAGGTCCAGCACCGGGTTCCAGGCCTGACGGCGGTGTCCCAGCCCGTGCAGCAGCAGCAACGGGGGACCAGACCCCGCGCGCTCGAACGCCAGACCCATGGTCTGACTTTACGCGGTGATACCGTGGTGCCTGGCAACAGGTTCGAAGCGCTTCGACGTGGCGCCCCGGGCGCGGAGGAGAGCGGATGACGACACTCGCCGACGTGGCACGCCACGCCGGGGTCGCCGCCAGCACGGTGTCCTACGTGCTCAGCGGCAAGCGCTCGGTATCGGAGGAGACCAGGCGGCGGGTCGAGGACGCCATCGAGCTGCTCAACTACCATCCGCACGCGGGCGCGCGGGCACTGGCCAGCGCCCGGTCCAACGTCCTCGCGCTGTTCGTGCCGCTGCGCGGCGACCTGTACGTGCCGGTGATGATGGACATCGCGATCGGCGTGGCGACAATGGCCAGGACGTTCGGGTATGACGTGCTGCTGATGACGAACGACGAGGGCCCGGCGGGCATCAAGCGCGTCGCGACGAGCTCGCGCGCCGACGCGGTGATCCTCACCGACGTCGGCATGGAGGACCACCGGATCGAGATGGTCCGGCGGGTCGGCATCGACGCGGTGCTGATCGGGGTGCCGGGCGATCCAGCCGGCCTGGACTGCGTTGACCTGGACTTCGCCGCGGCCGGCCGGCTGTGCGTCGAGCACCTGGCCCAGCTCGGGCACCGGGACATCGCGTTCATCGGCGAAGCCGAGGGCATCTACCGGCGGCACATCGGCTTCGCCGAGCGGACGCTGGCCGGCATCAGGTCCGCCGCGGCCGGCGCTGGTGCCGACCTGGTCCACCGGCCGTGCGAGGGCACCTACGAGGCGGCGGCCGGCGTGCTCGCCCGGATCCTGGAGGAGCGGCCGCGGGTGACCGGGCTGATCGTGCAGAACGAGGCGATCATCCCGCCGCTGATGGGCCTGCTCCGCGCGGCTGGCCGGATCGTGCCCGAGGACGTGTCGATCGTGGCCATCTGCCCTGACCGGCTGGCCGAGCAGACCTCGCCGCGGCTGACCTCGGTAAACCTGCCCGCCCAGGAACTCGGCACAAGCGCGGTGGACCTGCTGATGCGGCGGCTGGACGGCCATGGCGAGGGCGAGGTGCTGCTGATCCCGCCGGCCCTGGCCGAGCGCGGCAGCAGCACGGTGCCGCGTTCCAGCGTCAGCGTCGATGCGATTCCGTAGCCTATTTTTCTGGCATAACACCCTTGCATCAGGCCGTGACGCTGGTTAGTCTCGCTGTACTGTCGAAGCGCTTCGATAATCGTCGCCCGCGTCCCTGAGAGGATTTCCATGCGCACGGCTGTGGCAGGTGACCGTGCCGCAGATCCGGCCGGAGATCTACGTCGTGCTGCTGACCTGCACGGTAGCCTCGCTGCGGGCCTTCGCCTGGATCTACGCGCTCACCAGCGGCGGGCCGGGCACCGCGACCCAGGTGCCGTCGTTCTACTCCTACATCAGCTTCTTCACCAACCTCGACGTCGGCTACGGGTCGGCGATCGCCACGGTGCTGACGCTGATCATCATCGTGGTCTCCGCGGTGTTCCTGTGGACGCAGCGCCGGCACCAGGCGATGGCGGACTTAGCGTGGCCGGTTCTGTGCGGCACCGCCGGCGGGGCGTGCCGGCCTACCTGACGCTGATCGCGCTCGTCGCGATCTCGCTCCTCGTCCTGATCCCGTTCGTGTTCGTGCTCATCAACGCCGTCAAACCGGCCGCGCAGTACTCCGCGCACGGTCCGCTGAGCCTGCCGGACGGCTTCGACACCAGCGGCATCAAGACGTTCTGGAATACCACCGACTTCGGCCGGGCGCTGTGGAACAGCGCGGTGATCAGCGGTTCGGTCTGCGTGCTGGCGGTGCTGCTGTCGATACTGAATGCGTACTCGCTGGGCATCGGCCGGATCAGGGGCCGGACGTGGATCCTCGGCGCGTTCCTGATCGCGAACTTCCTGCCGCAGGAGGGCCTGGTCTACCCGCTGTACTACCTGGCCAAGCGCGTCGGCCTGTACGACACCCGGCTGAGCGTCGTGATCATCTTCACGGTCATCCAGGCGGCGTTCGGCACCGGTGCCGGTGGCGCTCGGCACGCTCCAGGGGCAGCACATCATGAACCCGCTGACCACCAGCGGGGCCGTGCTGCTCGCCATCGTCCCCACGGCCGTCTTCTTCCTGATCTTCCAGCGCACGCTGACCCGTGGCATCACGGTCGGTGCCGTCAAATAGCTTGCTGAAAGGCGTTATTTCGCATGAAGTTCACCGACGGCCGCTGGCTGCTGCGTCCCGGCGTCCAGGCGTTCCACCCCGTCTCGGTACTGTCGTTCGACGCTGGAGGGGACACGCTCAGCGTCCAGGCGGCGGTGCGGCCGATCACCAAGCGCGGCGACCTGCTCAAGGGCCCGGTGGTCACGATCGAGTTCAGCGCCCCGATGCCAGAGGTGATCGGGGTCCGGGTCACGCACCTGGCGGGATCGGTGTCGCGCGGGCCGCGGTTTCAGCTTGACGTCGCCGACGGGGCCGGCGCGGTTCGTCCTGGGGCGGATTTCGTTGATTTCGCGTCGGGCGCACTGTCCGCCCGGGTCAGCACCGCCGGGGAGTGGCGGGTGGAGTTCCGGGCCGGCGACCGGGTGCTCACCGCGAGCGAGCCGGGCGCCGCCGCGGTGCTGACCGCCGGCGACGGCACGCCCTACGTCCGCGAGCAGCTCAGCCTGGCCGTCGGCGACCTGGTGTACGGCCTGGGGGAACGGTTCGGGCCACTGGTGAAGAACGGGCAGGCGGTCGACATCTGGAACGCCGACGGCGGCACCGGCAGCGAGCAGGCATACAAGAACGTCCCGTTCGCGCTGACCAACGCCGGCTACGGGGTGTTCGTGAACGACCCTGGCAAGGTCTCGTTCGAGGTGGCCGCCGAGGCGGTGTCCCGGTTCCAGTTCAGCGTGCCGGGGCAGAGCATGGAGTACTTCGTCATCTACGGGCCGTCGCCCAAGGACATCCTGCGCCGCTACACCGCGCTCACCGGGCGGCCCGCCCGGCTGCCGGCCTGGTCGTTCGGCCTGTGGCTGTCCACGTCGTTCACCACCGACTACGACGAGGCGACGGTCACCAGCTTCATCGACGGCATGGCCGAGCGCGGGTTGCCGCTGTCGGTGTTCCACTTCGACAGCTTCTGGATGCGCGAGTTCCGCTGGTGCGACTTCGAGTGGAACCCGCGGGTGTTCCCCGACCCGGCCGGCATGCTCGCCCGGCTGAAGGCGCGCGGCCTGCGGATCTGCGTGTGGATCAACCCGTACATCGCGCAGGCTTCGCCGCTGTTCGCCGAGGGCAAGCGGGCCGGCTTTTTCATCAGGCGGGACAACGGCGACGTGTGGCAGACGGACCTGTGGCAGCCGGGGATGGCGGTGGTCGACTTCACCAACCCCGCGGCGCGGGAGTGGTACGCGAGCAAGCTGGACGCGCTTCTCGCCATGGGCGTCGACTGCTTCAAGTCGGACTTCGGCGAGCGGATCCCGGTCGACGGGGTCGTCTACTCTGACGGTTCCGATCCGGCGCGAATGCACAACTACTACACGTACCTGTACAACGAGACGGTTTTCGAGCTGCTCCGCAAGCGGCGGGGCGACGGCGAGGCGGTGCTGTTCGCCCGGTCGGCCACCGCCGGGTCGCAGCGGTTCCCGGTGCACTGGGGCGGGGACTGCGACGCGACGTTCGAGGCGATGGGCCAGATGCTGCGCGGCGGGCTGTCGCTGGGCATGTCCGGGTTCGGCTACTGGAGCCACGACATCGGGGGCTTCGAGGGCACGCCGGACGCGGCGGTGTACAAGCGGTGGATCGCGTTCGGCCTGCTGTCCTCGCACAGCCGGCTGCACGGCAGCTCGTCCTACCGGGTGCCGTGGCTGTTCGACGAGGAAGCGGTCGACGTGCTGCGCTTTTTCACCCGGCTCAAGGCCAGGCTCATGCCTTACCTGCAACGGGCCGCGTCTGCTGCGCACACAGAAGGCATCCCGATGATGCGCGCGATGGTCCTGGAGTTTCCCGTTGATCCGGCCTGCGCCTATCTGGACCGCCAGTACATGCTGGGCGACGACCTGCTGGTCGCGCCGGTGCTGTCCGCGTCCGGCGAGGTGAGCTACTACGTGCCGGACGGCGTGTGGACAGACTTCCTCACCGGCTCGCGGGTCCGGGGGCCGCGCTGGGTGCGGGAACGGCACGGCGTGATGAGCCTGCCGCTGCTGGTGCGGCCGGGCGCCGTCATCCCGGTCGGCGCCGTCGACGACCGGCCAGACTACGACTACGTCCGGGAGGTGACGCTTTCTGTGTACGAGCTGGCCGACGGGCAGTCGGTGACCACGGTGATCCCGGCGGCCAGCGGCGGCGGCGCGGCCACGTTCGTGACTACGCGGCGGGGTCCCGTGATCCGGGTGACGGCCGATGCCGACGGTGACTGGGGCGTGCTCGTGCCCGGCGTCACGCCGGAACGAGTCGCCGCGGACGGACGGGTCCTCGAGCTGCCGGGATTCGTTCGGGACTGACCCGGAAAGATACACTCGCAGGTTGTGAGCGCCAATCTTGAGACCAGGTTCCCTGACGTTGGCGCACTGTCCGCCGCGCTGGAGGCCACGGGATACCTGGCCGGGGGACAGCTCTCCGCGGCGCTGTTCCTGGCCGTGCGAATGGGCCAGCCTATCCTGCTGGAGGGCGAGCCCGGGGTCGGCAAGACCGAGGCCGCCAAGGCCCTGGCCAGTGCGCTGGATACCCCGCTGGTCCGGCTCCAGTGCTACGAGGGGATCGCCGCGGCCGAGGCGCTGTACGAGTGGAACTATCCGCGCCAGCTGCTGGCCATCAGGCTGGCCGAGGCGGCCGGCGAGCACATCAGGGACAAGGACCTGTTCACCCAGGAGTACCTGCTGTCCAGGCCGCTGCTCACGGCGCTGCTGCATCCGGGCCCGCGGCCCGCGGTGCTGCTGATCGACGAGGTGGACCGCGCCGACGACGAGTTCGAGGCATTCCTGTTCGAGCTGCTCGCCGAGGCAGCGGTGACGATCCCCGAGCTGGGCACCCAGCAGGCGGTGGTCCCGCCGGTCACCGTGCTCACCTCCAACCGGACCAGAGACCTGCATGACGCCCTCAAGCGCCGCTGCCTGTACCACTGGATCGCCTACCCGGACCCGTCCCGGGTGGCGGAGATCATCCGGCGCCGCGTGCCCGCCGCCGGGTCCGAGCTGGCCGGGCAGGTGGCCGCCGCGGTGAGCCGATTGCGCGGGCTGGACCTCACCAAGCCGCCGGGTATCTCCGAGGCGATCAGCTGGGCGTCCGCGATCAGCGTGTTCGGCGCCGTCGAGCTGTCCGCCGACATGGCGGATCGCACGATGAGCACCGTGCTGAAGTACCCCGAGGACGAGGAGACCGTGCGTGCGGCCGGCGTTGGCGCGGTCGTCGGCGCCGGTGACTGACGCCTCGTTGCCCGGCGTCGCGCTCGACGTGGCCGCGCTGGCGGCGGGGTTGGGCACGGCGATGCACGCCGCGGGCCTGCCGGTCGGGCCGGACCGGTGCGAGCGGCTCGCCCGCGCGGTGAACGTGATGAACGCGCACACGATCGCCGAGCTGCACGCGTGCGCGCTCGCCACCCTGGTCAGCGACCCGAGCCAGGTGACCACGTTCGAGCGGGTGTTCGCGGCCCTGTTCGGCGGCCCGTCGCCGTTCGGCGAGCAACGGCTCCCGCCGCCTCCGGCGATGACGCGCGGCGACCAGGACCCCGATCCGCTGCCGGCCGCCCGGGCTCAGGAGCAGGCCGGCGGCTGGCCGGACGGCCTGCGGCCGCAGGTCACCGAGACCAGCCCGGGATCCGGCTCCGATACCGATGAGGTGCCTGGCACGTTCCGGGTCGCATCGGCCGCGGAACGGCTCCGCGGCCGGGATTTCGCCCAGCTCTCGGGCGGCGAGCTGCGGCAGCTCGTCGCGCTGATGCGCGAGCTGACACTCGCCGTGCCGCCCCGGCGGACCCGCCGCTACCGGCGGGCGCGGGACGGCAAACGCCCCGACCTGCGCGGCACGCTCCGGCAGGCACGGCGCAGCGGGGGCGAGGCGATCCGGCTGGCCCGCCGGGCGCCCCGCTCACGCCCGCGCCGGCTGGTCGTGCTGTGCGACATCTCCGGTTCGATGGAACCGTACGCGCGTGCCCTGCTGATGCTCCTGTACTGCATCAACGGCGGCCCGGTGCGGGGCGGTGCCCAGGGCAG
>Ga0207664_10002812_pt1 | contig 11549 bp, 11 predicted proteins | sample LARL83metaG_FD_184349 | JGI IMG/M metagenome (GOLD analysis project Ga0207664, IMG submission 184349) | Corn, switchgrass and miscanthus rhizosphere microbial communities from Kellogg Biological Station, Michigan, USA - LAR L8-3 metaG... | ecosystem: Host-associated > Plants > Roots >...
GACCAGCAGCCTGCCGCGATGGTCGCGCTCGTCGATCGCATCGATCGGCGCGCCGACACCGTCGAGCCGCACGCCGAGGTCGGCCAGGACACCGGTGCCGTTGGCCCACAGCGTCACCGCGGCCCCGGTCACGCGCAGGCCGTCGGCCTGCTCGAAAACGGTGATGTCGTGGCCGTCCGCGTGCAGAGCCCTGGCTGCGGCCAGGCCGCCCACCCCCGCTCCGACGATCAGCACCCGCACGGCCGCCTCCCAGGTTCCGGCAATATCACTACGATGATATTACTATCATCGTAGTGATAACATACGCTACTGAGATGGCGCCACCCAGGAACCTGCGACGCCGCCGCGCGCTGACCGACAGCGCGATCGAGATCCTGGGCACGTCGGGCATGCACGAGCTGAGCCACCGTGCCGTCGACGAGCGGGCCGGCCTGCCCGCCGGGACCACATCGAACTACTTCCCCAGCCGGGATGACCTGCTGGAGGCGGCGGCGCGCCGGATCGTCGAGCTGCAGCTGGCGGACATGCAGGCGGCCGATGGCCAGGTCACCGGCCCGGTCGGCGCGGGCCAGCTCGCGGAGCTGATCGGCGCGTCGCTCTATGATTCGGCCACCCGGCGCCGCACCCAGTTCCTGGCCATCTTCGAGCTGACCCTGGAGGCCACCCGCCGGCCCGGACTGGGCCAGGCCCTGGCCCAGATTGCCGCCGCCACCCTCGAGGCCACCGTCGCTGAGCACCGCGCGCTTGGCCTGGACACCTCGCCCGAGCAGGTGCAGTTGCTGCTCACGCTGTTTGCGGGCGCGCTGCTGGCCCTGGTCACCGGACCGCGCGAGGCCGTGACCCCCGGCACCGCGCTGACCTTGGCCCGGTCCCTGGTCACCGGCGCCCTGAGCCCGTCACCGTCCTGACCCGCGCCGTTCGATCAGCCGGACGGGACCAGCAGGCGGTAAAGCTGGAAAGCCTGATTCCTGCTGAGCAGGTTGATCTGTTCCGCCCGGAGGGCTGCGACCTTGCTGCGTGGCTGCGGGGCCTGCCAGAGCTTGCCGGCGACGCTCATGCCGAGGGCATCGCCAGAGTCATAGGCCTGCCGGATGAGCGATGTCAGCGCGGCCACGTCGGCCGTGGGAAAGGCGACCACGAATTCGTACCAGGCGGGCCCCGGTTGGTTCCGGTTGGTGGTGACCGAGGAGACGGCGGCGTAAGTGATCGTTACCGGCTTTCCGACCGGAACGTAGCACGCTGCGCCCGTCGGCGGCGTGGCCGGCGTGGGCACAGGGGCAGGGGTGGCCGGGCTCCCCGGGACGGGCTGAGCAGGCGAGGAGCGCGCTATCGCGACCCGGGGCACGTTGGGCTCCGACCCGAAGAGCGCGTCTGAGTCGGCCGGGCACCGGCCCGTTGGAGTGGGGGGCTGCCCGCGCATGATTTGCATCATGATCGGCGACCCCAGATTGCGGACCGGCGGCAGTTTGACCGGCGGCGGGTCCTGCCCTAGCGGAGTGATGTGGCCGCAGCCGGCCACGGCGAGCACGAGGCCGCCGGCAGCCAGCGCGCTGGCCAGGACGGACACTGGCCGGGACAGGCACTGGAACGGCATGTCCTGGGTCCTCCCTAGACAGCCGCGGCGCTCGGATGAGGTGGTGCGGGCGCTGCCGTCTGGGCCCGGGCGGCGTCGGGGGCGACCAGCGCGGCGGCGGCCAGCATGATGAGCAGTTCGGCCAGGCTCACGGCGATGAGGTGCCGGTCGTGCACGTAGCTGGTGAGCGTGACGATCCGGTTCGCCCCGGCGACGGCAGCCAGCAGGACCAGGGTCAGCGACCACCGCCCTGTGCCGTCGGCCTGGCGGGACCAGGCCCTGGGTGCGTGGGCCAGGCAGGCCAGGCTGACCAGGATGCAGCACAGCCCGGCAAAGTCCGGCACCCAGGCGGAGTTCCCGGTCGCCTGGAGCGCCAGCAGCGGCCCGTACACCAGGAGGTAGCCGGCGGGCAGGGCCAGCAGCCAGGGCCGGCGCGCGATCGGCGGGGCGTCCCGGTTGAACGCGGTCATGGCCAGGACCGGGCCAAGAGCGAGCAGGACCCAGAAGACCCACGACCCGAACGGCGCCGGCATCATGCCGGTGACCTGGGCTTGGACCAAGGCGACCAGGCCGGGGACGATGGCCAGTGCCGCCAGGGCGCGGGCCGTGCGGTAGTGCCTGAGCGCCAGCGACACGAAAATCGCGATCCAGGCGACGCATACCAGGTAATACATCGTGTCCCAGACGCCGGCCGGAGCGACCACCAGGCTCCCCGGCGCCGCGGGCAGCCAGCCGACCAGACGGCGGCTCCACACCAGGAACACCAGCACGTCCAGGCCCAGCACCGCGTGCATCAGCACTACGGTGAGCACCGCACGCCGCACCGCCTGCCCCCAGGCGTACCGGCGCGGCGTGCCCGCGCCGCCCAGGTACAGCCGGGCGGCCAGGCCAGCCACGCTGGCGACCTCCGCCCAGCCGGGCCCGGCCGCCCGGCTGATGTACGCGTCGGTCTCCGGGTCACCGGTCAGCCACCCGTCCAGGAACGCGGCGACCATGTCCTGTTCCCACCGCTGCCGGTACCAGCGGGGCAGCAGCCGCAGCACCCGCCGGTAGCGCCGCTCGAGATCGCCGCTCATCCGGCGGCCTCCGCACCGGCCAGGCCCAGCCTCGCCCGCACCACCCGGGCCGTAGCCGCGCGAAGCTCAGCCTCCTCCGCCAGCGCACCCCGCCCGCCCCGGGTCAGCCGGTAATAACGGCGCAGCCGGCCGTCGTGCGCCTCCTCCCGGTCCGGCTCGATCAGCCCCTCGGCAGCCAGCCGCTCCAGCACCCCGTACAAGCTGCCGATCTTCAGCCGGACCCGGCCCTGCGACAGCTCGGCCACCTCACCCACGATGCCGTACCCATGCCGCGGGCCATCGGCCAGCGCGGTGAGCACGAAAAACGCCTGTCCCGTCATCGGCTTGCCCGCCACAGCCCCAATATAATGGAAAACAAGATATGAGCCAAGGTGCTGTCAGGCGGGCATCGCCGACGGTTATGGACGGTGCCCGCTCGGCGGTATCGGGCTCACCGCGAGGGTCCAGGAGCCGGCTAGGCCGTCGGCGTGCGGGCGGCGTCCTCCAGGCCGAGCTCGGAGACCGAGGTCTCGCGCATCCGGAACTTCTGCACCTTCCCGGTGACGGTCATCGGGAACTCCTCGGTGAACCGCACATAGCGGGGGATCTTGTAATGCGCGATCTTGCCCCGGCAGAACTCCATCACGTCGTCCCCGGTCAGCTCCGCGCCGGGGCGGAGCTTCACCCAGGCGCAGAGCTCCTCACCGTACTTCTCGTCCGGCACCCCGATCACCTGGACGTCCTCGATCGACGGGTGGGTGTAGAGGAACTCCTCGACCTCGCGCGGGTAGATGTTCTCGCCACCGCGGATCACCATGTCCTTGATCCGGCCCACGATGTTGAGGTAGCCCGCGGCGTCCATCACGGCCAGGTCCCCGGTGTGCATCCAGCGCGCGGCGTCGATCGCCTCCGCGGTCTTCTCCGGCTCGTTCCAGTACCCGAGCATCACCGAGTAGCCGCGGGTGAACATCTCACCCGGCTCGCCGCGGGGCAGGACCAGCCCGTTGTCGGGGTTAACGACCTTGACTTCGACGTGCGGGTGCACCCGGCCCACGGTCGACACCCGCCGGTCGGTGTCATCGTCGGGCCTGGTCTGGCAGGACACCGGCGAGGTCTCGGTCATCCCGTACGCGATCGTGACCTCGGACATGTGCATCTCGCTGACCACCCGCTTCATCACCTCGACCGGGCAGGGCGAGCCCGCCATGATCCCGGTCCGCAGGGTGGACAGGTCGTAGCTGCCGAAATCCGGCAGCCCGAGCTCGGCGATGAACATCGTCGGCACCCCGTACAGCGAGGTGCACCGCTCGTCCTGGACCGCGCGCAGGGTGGCCGCCGGGTCGAAGCCGGGCGCCGGGATCACGATGCAGGCCCCGTGCGTGGTGCAGGCCAGGTTGCCGAGCACCATCCCGAAGCAGTGGTAGAACGGCACCGGGATGCAGACCCGGTCCTGCTCGGTGTACGCGCACATCTCGCCGATGAAGAAGCCGTTGTTCAGGATGTTGTGGTGGGAGAGCGTCGCGCCCTTGGGGAACCCGGTCGTCCCGCTGGTGTACTGGATGTTGATCGCGTCGTCGAAGGCCAGGCCCGCCTCGCGCTGCGCGAGCGCCTCGCCGCCCGCGCGGGAGCCGGCCTCGATCAGCCCGTCCCATTCCCGCGTGCCGAGGTAGATCACCGACTCCAGCTCGGCCAGGTCGTCCCGCACCTCGTCGATCATGGCCCGGTAGTTGCTGGTCTTGAAGCTCTCCGCGCTGACCAGCAGCCGGATCTCGGACTGGCGCAGCACGTAGGCCAGCTCGTGGCTGCGGTAGGCCGGGTTGATGTTGACCAGGATCGCGCCGATCTTCGCGGTCGCGTACTGCAGCAGCACCCACTCGCCGCAGTTGGGCGACCAGATGCCGACCCGGTCGCGGGCCTGGACCCCGGTCGCGAGCAGCCCGCGGGCCAGGGCGTCGGTGTCCGCGTCGAACTCGCGGTAGGTCCAGCGGCGGCCGGCCGGCACATCCACCACGGCCTCGTTATCGCCGAACATCGCGGCCATGCGCCGCAGGTTGGCCCCGATGGTCTCGCCAAGCAGCGGTGTGGCCGACGTGCCGTGGCTGTAGGAAAGCTGGATTCCACCGGACATGATTCATCCCCCTGGGGCGTGGGTGGCGGCAGAGCCTGGGTATTGCCTCTAAGTGTGACTATGGAGGTGACTCCGCCGTCAAGCCGTGATGCGGCTGTCACCGCGCGGGGTTAGCCTCTCATTAAGAGCCCGTTCTCCTCCCCGGAGCGACAGATGGGGATGTGGATCATCTGGTTGATCGTGGCCGCGGTCCTCGGCCTGGCCGAGGTCCTCACCGCGACGCTGGCCTTTGGGCTGGTCGCGGTCGCCGCGCTGGTCGGCGCCGGGGTCGGCGCCGCCGGGGGGAACGTGGTCCTACAGTTCGGCGCCTTCGCCGTCGCCTCGGCGGCGGGCCTGGGCATTGCCCGGCCGTTCGCGATGCGCCACATCAGGCAGCCGCCGCTGCTGCGCACCGGTACCGCCGCCCTGGTCGGACGGCCTGCGTATGTCCTCGAGGAGGTCACCGCGCAGAGCGGGCGGGTCCGGATAGGTGGCGAGGAGTGGTCGGCACGGCCCTACGACGAGACCCTGGTAATCCCCGCGGGTTCCACCGTCGATGTTCTTCAGATTGAGGGCGCCAAAGCCCTCGTTTACCCTCGGGAGTAGCCATGGAACTGGCTGTCCTCATTGTCGGGGTGGTCTTCGTCGTGCTGATCGCCCTGTTCACGGTCAAGACGGTGCGGATCGTGCCGCAGGCCCGGGCCCGGAACGTGGAGCGTCTCGGCCGTTACCGCAAGACCCTGGAGCCCGGGATGAACGTGATCATCCCGTTCATCGACCGGGTAAAGCCCCTGATCGACCTCCGGGAGCAGGTGGTCTCGTTCCTCGGCCAGCCGGTGATCACCGAGGACAACCTGGTGGTGAAGATCGACACCGTGCTGTTCTTCCAGGTCACCGATCCGCGGGCGGCCGACTACGAGATCGTCAACTACATCCAGGCCATCGAGCAGCTCACCGCGACCATGCTGCGCAGCGTGATCGGGTCCATGGACCTGGAGGTGACCCTGACCTCGCGCGACAAGATCAACACTATGCTGCGCGGCGTCCTGGACGACGCGTCCGGCAAGTGGGGGATCCGGGTGACCCGGGTCGAGATCAAGGCGATCGACCCGCCCAAGAGCGTCATTGACGCGATGGAGAAGCAGATGCGGGCCGAGCGGGAGAAACGGGCCGCGATCCTCAACGCCGAGGGCGTCCGGCAGGCGCAGATCCTCACCGCGGACGGCGACAAGCAGGGCAACATCTTGCGGGCTGAGGGTGAGAAGCAAAGCGCGATCCTGAAGGCCGAGGGCCAGGCGACGGCGATCAGCGCCGTGTTCCAGTCCATCCACGACAACGACCCTGACCCCAAGCTGCTTGCCTACCAGTACCTGCAGACGCTGCCGCAGCTCGCCCAGGGATCTGGCAACACGGTCTGGATGGTCCCGAGCGAGCTGACCGGCGCGCTGAAGATGCTGAGCTCGGCGTTCGGCGGCGAAGGCGGCGAGGTCGCGCCAGATCCTGGCCGTGCCGTCCGCGGCACCGCCGGGAACGGCGCCGGCCCGCAGTCCTGGGTGCGCCAGCTGCAGGCGCCCGGCCCGGCCGAGACGGCGGGTCCAGCCGAACTCGCTGGCGAGCCAAGCGCGGCCGAGATCAACGGGCCCGCGGAGGCCGCGGACGCCGCCCAGCTGGCCAGCGAGCCCAGCGCGGTCGAGATTAACGCGCCCATTGAGGCTGCGGAAGCCGCTGAGCTGGCCGCCGCGCCCAGCCCGGCGGAGGTCACCGGCGCTCCCGAGGTCGCGGCGGATACCGCCAAGCTGGTCGGTGAGCCCAGCATCGCCGAGGTCACCGCGGCCGCCGAGAACGCAGCGCCCACGCAGATCAAGGGGCAGGACCTCCCGGCTGCGCCCGGAACCTGACCGCCGCGGCCCGGCGGGGAGGCGCCGCGGGCTCAGCCTGCCGGGGTGAACACCAGCGGCAGGCGGACCGGGCCGGTGTTGCCGGAATCGGGCAGCCAGGCCGCCTCGCCGTCGACGCGCGGTTCCCGCATCCGCCGGGCCAGCAGCGGCAGCGCCTCGGCCATGTCCCGCCGGGCTACGTAGTGGCCGATGCAGTGGTGCACGCCAGCGCCGAACCCGAAGTGCGGCTTGCGCTTGGCGGTGATGTCGAGGCCGCCGTCACCGAACGCGCGCGGGTCGGTGCCCGCGCACTGGGCGAACAGGTGCACCGTGGTGCCCGCGGCGATGTCGAGGCCGTCGAAGGTGAAGTCCTCAAGCGCCTCCCTGGTCACCCACGTGACCGTGGGATTGACCCGCATGACCTCCTCGACCGCCGCGCGGCCGAGCTCGGGCCGCTCGGCGAGCAGCCGCCACTGGTCCGGGTGGGCCAGGAACGTCTGCATGGCCAGGCCGAGCTGGTTACGCGTGGTGTCGTAGCCGCCGAAGATCAGCAGCACCAGGCCGTCGCGCAGCTCGTCGCCGCTCAGATCGCCGGTTTCGCCGCTGGCCCGGACCAGCTCGCTGACCACGTCGCCGCGGTCCCGGCGGCGCCGGTCCGCGATCAGCTCGTCGGCGCAGTCGTACAGGCTGGCCAGGGCCTGCTCGATCCGGGGCAGGTCCTCGCGCAGCGTGACGCCGAGCGCGAGCCCGACCACCGCCGCGTCCCTGGCGATCGGCGCGGCCTCCGTCTCGGGGATGCCGAGCATGATCGCGATGACCCGGGCCGCGTACGGTGACCCGAAGTCGCCGACGAACTCGCAGCGGCCGGTGCCGGCGAAGCCGTCGATCAGCTCGGCGGCCAGGGCCCTGAACTGGGGCACCAGCGTCGTGACCAGTCGCGGCGAGAACGCCGGGTTCATGAGCTGGCGCAGCCGGTGGTGCTTCTCGCCCTCCACGTTCAGCAGCCAGCTCGCCCACCAGCGGGCGAACAGCCCGGCGGTGACCCCGTTGTGCGCGGGCCAGGCCACGCTGCCCTGGCGCAGCTTCGGGTGCTTGGCCAGCCGGCTGACCTGGTCATAGCGCAGGACGGCCAGCCCGTAGTTGGTGCGTGCGTACCAGCTCTGCTCGCGGGCCGCGTAGACCTCCGCGGACTTGATCGAGAACCCCGGACGGGTGATGTCGAAGTAGGGGACGGTCATAGCCGGATGGCCAGGCCCAGGGTCAGCAGCACACCGAACGCGAGCTGCAGCCGCCCGGTCTGGCCGAGCGCCGTGATCAGCCCGGGCCCGGAGGCGCCGTCGCGGACCAGCCGGACCGGGGCCAGCGCGAACGGCGCGGCGGCCAGGGCGATCAGCGCGAGCGGCGCCGCCGCGGCGATCGCCGCGGCCACGCAGAACGGGATCACGATGCAGGCCACGTACAGCAGCCGGGTGCGGTGATCGCCCAGCACCACCGCGAGCGTCCGCTTGCCGGTCAGCATGTCGGTCGGGATGTCGCGCAGGTTGTTGATCACCAGCAGCGCGCAGGCGAGCAGGCCCACCGGGGCCGCGGCGGCCACCGCGAGCCAGGGCATCCGGCCCATCTGCACGTACGCGGTTCCGGCCACCGCGGCCACGCCGAAGAACAGGAACACCGAGACCTCGCCCAGGGCCCGGTAGCCGTACGGGTGGCGGCCGCCGGTGTAGAACCAGGCCGCGGCGACGGCCGCCGCGCCCAGCAGCAGCAGCCACCATGAGGTCACAGCCGCGAGGACCAGGCCGGCCGCGCAGGCCACCGAGAAGCAGCCGAGCGCGGCGGCGAGCACGTGGCGGGGCGGGGCGAGCCCCGAGGCGACCAGCCGCACCGGCCCGACCCGGCGCTCGTCGGTGCCGCGGATCCCGTCGCTGTAGTCGTTGGCGTAGTTGACGCCGACCTGCAGCGCCAGCGCGACCACCAGCGCCAGCGCGGCCCGCCACGGGGAGAACCGGCCGTAGCCGACGGCGACGCCCGTGCCCACCACGACCGGGACGATCGCCGCGGGAAGTGTCCGGGGGCGCGCACCAGCCACCCAGTCCCGCGCTGTGGCCACAGCACCCCTCGATCCACTCCGCTGCTGGTCAGCTGATCAGCGCAACACAGACTAACCGCAGCTAATCAGTCGCCGACCGGCAGGGCGAGCAGTGCGGCGGCGTGGATCTCGTCGATTTGCTCGGCGTCCAGCCGCTCGGAGCGGCTGCTCCTGGCCTGGCGCCTGAGGTACTTGCGCAGCCTGCGGCCGGAGAATACGTCGACGCCGTCCATGCTGGACACGGTCCACGGGATCGTGGGCCCGTAGATCACCATCGCCGGGCGGACGCTGATATCGCGCTCGAGCGTGGCGCTCAGGTGCCGTGCGGCCTCCGAACCCTCCCACCGGGCGTGCCGCAGCCGGTCCTTCTGGCTGAACGGGCCGTGGTAGAGCGCCCCGCCCGAGGTGTTCCGCACCGGCAGCCTGCGGTCCCAGCGCTCAGAATCCAGCGCGAACACCCCGGCGGGCCCGATCACGAGATGGTCGATCACCGAGTCGCTGCCCGGGATCGCGCGGCTGTGCAGCGCGACGTACCCGGCCGGGCGGAGCAGGAACAGGCGCCGCCGCGTGCGCCGCTGCGCCGACGTGACCCGGACATTGGCCGGGATCACCGAGGTGGTCCGGGACCGGTAGACGGTGTCGGCGATGGCCACCACGGCGGCGGCGGTGACCCCCAGTCGCCAGTCCTGCCGCCAGATCCCGATCGCGATCCCGGCCACCGCGGCCATCACCAGGCGGCCGATCCAGATGGGCAGCCGCGGGTCGCTGGCCAGGCTGCCGAATATCAGGCGGGGGAGCGGGACCTCGTCCCACTCCCGGGAAGGGGCCGGTCCGGTCCCCTTCGGCTCCGTTCCGGTTTCCCGGTCCACGTATCAAAGCGTAATCGAGTAGATACGCCTCGGCCATCCGGCCTGCGATTCCCGCCTGCCCAGCCCCGCGCTAGACCGCGAGGCCAGGGGCGTCTACTGTTCGGTAACGTGACCCAAATTCATGACATGACCATGATTGAGCAGGCCGCCGCCATCCGCTCGGGTGAGCTGTCGCCGGTGGAGATCACCGACCATTACCTGGACCGAATCGCCCGCCACAGCGACGAGGTCGGGGCGTTCTACACGGTGACCCAGGACCTGGCCCGCCAGGAGGCGGCCAAGGCGGAGCAGGCTGTGGCGCAGGCCAGCCCGGACGAGCGCGACGCGCTGCCGCCGCTGACCGGGGTCCCGATCCCGATCAAGGACCTCAACATGGTCGCGGGCGTCAGGATGACGTTCGGGAGCACGATTTTCGACGAGAACATCGCGGACGCCGACGACTACGTGGTCGCGGCCCTCCGCGCGGCCGGCATCGTGATCACCGGCAAGACGGCGACGCCCGAGTTCGGCCTGCCGTGCTACACCGAGACCAAGATCGGGCCGCCGGCCCGGACCCCCTGGGACCTGAGCAGGTCGGCGGGCGGCTCCAGCGGCGGTGCCGCGGCCGCGGTCGCGGCCGGGCTGGCCCCCGCCGCCCAGGGCAGCGACGGCGGCGGGTCGATCAGGATCCCGTCCAGCGTGTGCGGGCTGTTCGGCATCAAGCCCACCCGGGGCCGGGTCTCCGGCGGCCCGCTGTTCCCCGACCTGGCCGGGCTGGCCATCGACGGCCCGCTCGCCCGGACCGTCGCCGACGCCGCGCTGCTGCTCGACGTCATGACCGGCAATCACCCCGGCGACATGTACACGCTGCCGCCGCTGCCGCCCGGCGAGACGTTCCTGGGCCACGCCCGCCGCGATCCCGGCCGGCTGCGCATCGGCCGCTCCCTGCAGCACGCGGTCGAGGGAGCGGATGTGCACCCGGACTGCGTGGCCGCGTACGAGGAGGCCAGCACGCTGCTGGCCGAGCTCGGGCATGAGGTCGAGGACGTGGACATGCCGTTCGGCCCGGACGTGGTGCCGATGTTCGAGACGCTCTGGTACGCGATGGCCACGCTGGCCCCGATCGACCCCGCCCAGGAGGCCCAGCTGCTGCCCATCACCCGCTACCTGCGTGAACGGGGCGAGCAGGTCAAGGCCGGTGAGCTGATTTTCGCCCAGGCCTACCTGCAGGCCGTAACGCGAACGGCGCTGGTGGCTCTCAACGCCTACGACGCGGTGCTCTCGCCCACGCTGGCCTCGCCGCCGGTGGCGGTCGGCTACTTCGACGAGGTGGAGCCTGCGGAGAACTTCGAGCGGCAGAAGCGGTTCACCCCGTACACCGCGCTGTACAACGTGTCCGGCCAGCCCTCCGTGAGCGTGCCGCTGCACTGGACCGACGCGGGGCTGCCGATCGGGGTCATGCTGGCCGGCCGGATGGGGGACGAGGCCACGCTGATCTCGCTGTCGGCGCAGCTCGAGGCCGCGCGCCCGTGGCGGGACCGCCACCCGCCGATCTGGTAAAGCACCGCCACCAGCCGGTCTGGCCGTACGGCCGGCGCCGGCCGGTGACTGCCTGACCGCCGGCCACGCGGTCACTCCGTCCTGGGTCGACTGGCAGCCTCTGTGCAGCTTCTGCTCAAGCCTGCCGGCGAGATTGCTCTGCAGTGGCCCGGGATGGGCAACTTCCGCGGCTGCCCGGTGGGCGGCCGATCGTGGCCGTCGCCCGCCGGGCTCGCGCGGTGCCGGCCTGCCGCCGAACCCGTGGAGGACAGTGTCGTGCTGGACAGGTTGCTGCGTCGCCCGCTCGCTCATGCGCGTATTCCCGGCAAGATCCTCATCGCCTGCGCAGGCTGCGCGGTGCTCCTGCTCACCGCGGGCTGCGGCGCCAAGCCCGCGGCGGCGGCCGCGTCCGCATCCGCGTCGGCCTCACCCAGCGGCAGGGTCAGCGCCTACCTCGCCTGCCT
>Ga0207664_10002813_pt1 | contig 11548 bp, 6 predicted proteins | sample LARL83metaG_FD_184349 | JGI IMG/M metagenome (GOLD analysis project Ga0207664, IMG submission 184349) | Corn, switchgrass and miscanthus rhizosphere microbial communities from Kellogg Biological Station, Michigan, USA - LAR L8-3 metaG... | ecosystem: Host-associated > Plants > Roots >...
GCCGCCCCGCGGCCCGGTCGAGACCACCCTGGCCCGGATGTGGGCCCGGCTCCTGAACGTGCCCGCCGTCAGCCGCGACGACAACTTCTTCACCCTCGGCGGCGACAGCCTCCTCGCCACCCAGCTCATGGCCGGGCTCAGCGCGGAGGGAATCGGCGGCGGCCGGCTGCGGGAACTGTTCGCCCGGCCGTTGCTCAGCGATTTCGCCGGAACCCTGGCGCCGGGCGAGCAGGCCGTTCAGCCCAGCCTGCCGTTCAGCGCCGACCCCGGCCGCCGCTACGAGCCCTTCCCGGCCACCGAGGTGCAGCGGGCCTACTGGATGGGCCGCGCCGGCGGCTTTGAACTCGGGGGGGTGGCGTCCCACTGGTACTGGGAGCTCGACGGGGCCGACGTCGACCTTCCCCGGCTCGAGGAAGCCTGGAACCGGCTGGTGCAGCGGCACGAGATGCTGCGGGCGGTCTTCGACGACGACGGCCGGCAGCGCATCCTGAAGACGGTGCCGCGTACCACCATCCGGGTCCGGGAGGCGCCGGCCGGCGCACCCGGGACTGCCCTGCGGGAGCTGCGGGAGGCGATGTCGCACCGGGTCGCCGACCCGGGCCGGTGGCCCCTCGTCGAACTGCGGGCCGTCCGTTACGGCCGGCGGGCCCGGCTGGCGTTCAGCCTGGACTACATCGTGCTCGACGCCCTGAGCATCGTCACCGCCTTCAACGAGCTCAGCGCGCTGTACGAGGACCCGGAGGCGGACCTGCCCGCGGTCGGCATGTCGTTCCGTGATTATGTCCTGTCGGCGGGTCCCGCGCCGGACGAGCGGGCGGCGGCGGAGCGCTACTGGCGGGAGCGCGCGGCCGGGCTTCCGCCCGCTCCTGAGCTGCCCTTCGCGACCGAGCCGGGGCAGATAGCGGTGCCGCGTTTCACCCGCCGCGAGGCCCAGCTGGATCCGGACCGCTGGGCTGCGCTGGTGTCCCGGTCGCGTGAGCACGGAGTGACCCCGGCGGCGGTGCTGGCCACCGTGTACGCCGAGGTGCTCGGGGCCTGGTCACGACGTGACGACATGACCCTCAACCTGACCCTGTTCGACCGGCGGCCAGTCCATCCCGACGTCAACGCCGTCCTCGGCGATTTCACGTCGCTGCTGCTCGCCGTCTATCAGCCCGCGGCCGGCGAGAGCTTCGCCGGCGCCGTCAGCCGATTCCAGGGTGCCATCTGGGACGGCATGGAGCAGCGGGCGGTGTCGGCGATCGAAGTGCTCAGGGAACGGGCTCGCCAGACCGGTACGGACTCCGCCATGCCGGTGGTGTTCACCAGTGCGCTAGGCCTGCCCGCCCACCTGGTCGACTTCGACCTGCCCTTCGGGCAGCCCGTCTGGGGAGTCTCGCAGACTCCGCAGGTGTGGCTGGATTGCCAGGTGACGGAGCGGGGCGGGGGGTTGTTCGTTAACTGGGATGCGGTGGAGGAGCTGTTCCCGGCGGGGCTGCTCGATGCGATGTTCGGGGCGTTTTCTGGGTTGCTTGAGTGGCTGGTGGAGGGGGACTGGGGCGCGGCGGTGGGCGGGCTGGTCCCGGCGGGTCAGCTGGCGGTGCGGGCGCGGGTGAACGCGACGGCGGGCCCGGTGCCTGAGGGGCTGCTGCATGAGGGGTTCTTCGGCTGGGCGGGACGGGAGCCCGGGCGGGTGGCGCTGGTGTGGCGGGAGCCGGGCGGGTCGCTGGGGCAGTGGTCGTTCGGGGAGCTGGCCGGGGCGGCGTTGCGGGTGGCGGCGTTGCTGGTGTCGCGGGGAGTGGGGCCGGGGGACCTGGTGGGTGTGTCGGTGCGGCGGGGGCCGGCGCAGGTCGCCGCGGTGCTGGGGGTGCTGGCCGCGGGAGGGGCGTATGTGCCGGTGGGTGCGGATCAGCCGGTGGCGCGGCGGGGGCGGATCTACCGGTCGGCGGGAGTGCGGTGCGTGCTGACGGGGGCGGCCGAGCGGGCGGGTCTCGACTGGCCGGACGTGGTGCCGGTGGTGGCGGTGGAAGACGCGGAGGGGCTGGCCGGGCTGGATTCGGTGCGGCCGCGGGAGCCTGGTGACCTGGCGTATGTGATCTACACGTCGGGGTCGACGGGGGAGCCGAAGGGTGTGGAGATCACGCACCGGTCGGCGCTGAACACGGTGGCTGACCTGTGCGCCCGGTGGGAGGTGGGGGCGGGAGACCGGGTGCTGGCGGTGTCGGCGCTGGATTTCGACCTGTCGGTGTTCGACGTGTTCGGCCTGCTGTCGTCGGGTGGTTCGGTGGTCCTGGTCACGGAGGAGGACCGGCGGGAGGCGGCCCGGTGGGTGGAGCTGTCGGCCGCGTCCGGGGTGACGGTGTGGAATTCGGTTCCCGCGCTGCTGGACATGGCGCTGGTGGCGGGGCAGTCGCGGCCGGGCTGGGGTGACCGGCTGCGGCTGGTGCTGGTGTCGGGGGACTGGGTGGGGCTGGATCTGCCGGGGCGGCTGGCCGGCCAGTGCGGCGGGGCGCGGCTGGTCGCCCTGGGCGGGGCGACGGAGGCGTCGATCTGGTCGAACGCGTTCGAGGTGGAGCGGGTGGAGCCGGGCTGGCGTTCGGTGCCTTACGGGTTCCCGCTGCGTAATCAGGTGTTCCGGGTGGTGGACGGGCGGGGCCGGGACTGCCCGGACTGGGTGGCCGGGGAGCTGTGGATCGGCGGGCTGGGGGTGGCCCAGGGCTACCGGGGGGACCCGGAGCGGACGGCGGCGCAGTTCGTGGCCGCGGACGGCGTGCGCTGGTACCGGACCGGGGACCTGGGCCGGTACTGGCCGGACGGGACGCTGGAGTTCCTGGGACGCCGGGACTTCCAGGTCAAGGTGGGCGGTCACCGGATCGAGCTGGGTGAGGTGGAGGCGGCCCTGGTCTCGCATCCGCAGGTGGCTGCGGCGGTGGCGGTGACGGTCACGGCGGGAGCCCGGGGGCGGCGGCTGGCGGCGGTGGTGGTGCCGGCGGCCGGCGAGAACCCGGAAGCGGGCCGGCTCCGGGAGTTCTGCGGGGATCAGCTGCCCGCCTACATGGTCCCGGAACGGGTCGTGGTGACCGGGGAGTTCCCGCTGACCGCGAACGGCAAGATCGACCGGGCCGCGGTGGCGGCCCTGGCCGGCCAGGGCGCCACGCCCGCCGTGCCATCCGCCGCCGAGCCGCCCCGCGGCCCGGTCGAGACCACCCTGGCCCGGATGTGGGCCCGGCTCCTGAACGTGCCCGCCGTCAGCCGCGACGACAACTTCTTCACCCTCGGCGGCGACAGCCTCCTCGCCACCCAGCTCGTCGAGGAGGTCCGGCGTCAGCTACCGGTGACGATGACGCTGCGGATGCTGCTCGGCGCGCCGACCGTGGCCGAACTGGCCGCGGTCGTGCGATCGCAGGAGGACGCGCTCGATTCCGGTCTCGTAGAGGAGGGAGTGATATGAGCATCGGCTTCCGCGGCCCGGGCGGCGACCTGACCACCGCCTGGTTGCGCAGGCTGGAGCCGGTCGCGGAGCCCCGCGTGCGGCTGGTCTGCTTCCCGCACGCAGGCGGAACGGCCGCGTTCTACCGTCCCTGGCGCGGTCACCTGACGCCGGATGTCGAGCTCTACGCCGTTCAGTATCCCGGCCGGCTCGACCGCATCGGCGAGGCCTGTATCGACGACATGGATGTCATAGCCGACGCGGTGACCGCTGCGGTGCTGCCGCTGACGGATCGGCCGGTGGCGCTGTTCGGGCACAGCCTCGGGGCGGTCATCGCCTACGAAGTGGCGCGTAGGCTGCCCGCCAGGCCCGCCCGCAACCTGGCCCGGCTGTTCGTGTCCGGACGGGCCGCGCCGGCCCGCCAGCGGCCGGCTGCCCTGCACCTGGCCAGCGACGACGTACTGTGGGGGGAGATCGGCGAGCTCGGCGGGACCAGGGCGGAGGTGCTGGCCGATGCCGAGCTGAGGCGGGCATTCCTGCCCGCCCTGCGCAGCGACTACCGCATCTCGGAGATCTACCAGCCGCGTCCGGGGCCCCGGCTGGACTGCGCGGTCACCGCGCTGCTCGGGGACCGGGACGGCGAGGTGATCCCGGACGACGCAACGCCGTGGGCCGACCTGACCACGGGAGCCTTCAGCATGCGGGTCTTCCCCGGTGAGCATTTCTACCTGATGTCACTCGTCCGGGAGGTGACGGACGAGATCCTTCGCAGGCTGGACGACTGCCTGCCCCCCGTTCCCCCCGGCTGGGCCGGCCCGTAACCGGCCCGCACAGCAACCAGCCCGCGTAACCGATGCAGGATCACCGGAGGTTAAAGATGAATGAGCCCGCCATTTCCACGACCGAGGGCCCGGGCAAGGAAGCTGAGCCCCGCAGCGAAGTCGAAGTCCGCACGGTGGTCCGGTCGATCGTGATCGAGCTGAGCCCGGAACGGGACGAGTCCGCGGGCACCGAGGCGCGGCTGCTCGAAGATCTCTCCTACAACTCGCTGGCTCTGGTGGAACTGGCCTTCACCCTGGAGGACGAGTTCGACCTGGCGCCGATCGAGGAGAACACCGCCCGCCAGATCACCACCCTGGGCGCGGTGGCTGATCACGTTGTCGGTGAGCTCGCCGCTCGCGGCGAGCTCACCGACTAGGCATGACGGCCGGGGCCGGCCTCACCGGCCCCGGCGGTACCGTGCCGGGTACTCCCCTGGACCCGGCCGAAGCGGCCGCTCAGTCCCTTTCGGTACGGCTGTTCAGCGGCATGCTGGCCACCCAGGAGTCCTTCATCGCCTACCTGGGGGTGAAACTCGGCCTCTATCAGGCGCTGCACGCCGGCGGCCCGGCCACGGCCAGGCAGCTGGCGGACCGGGCCGGCCTGGCCGTGCGGTACGTCCGCGAATGGCTGGAGCACCAGGCCGCGGCCGGCCTCGTGGCCGTCGACGACCCCGATCTGCCCTGGCAGCTCAGGCGCTACCGGCTTCCTCCGGGTCATGAGCGGGTGCTGACCACATCGGCTGATCCGGTGTCGATGGTGTGGACGGCGGTCCTGCCGCTGGGCGGGGTGGCCGCGGCCCTGCCCAGCCTGCTGGCCGCGTTCAGGACCGGTGAGGGAATCGGCGCCGATGTGTTCGGTGACGACTGGCGTCAGGGGCACGGCGGAGCCAACCGGTCCATCTACGCCGGCCGGCTGGCCGGCTGGCTGGCCCGGCACGTACCCGACCTCCATGAGCGGCTGTCCCGCGGTCCGGCCTTTATCGCCGACATCGGCTGCGGAGAGGGCTGGGCGTCGATCGCCCTGGCCCAGGCCTACCCCGCGGCCCGCGTGACGGCGGTCGACCTCGACGAACCCGCGGTGGTGCAGGCACGGCGGCATGCCGAGGAGGCGGGCGTGTCGGGACGGACGCGCTTCCTGGCCGCCGATGCCAGGTCACTCGCCGAAGCTGGCCAGTACGACCTGGTCTGCGTTTTCGACGCCCTGCACGAGATGGGCCGGCCGGTCCAGGTCCTGCGCGCCTGCCGGGCTCTGTGCGGCCCGGACGGTGCCGTGCTGTTGCTCGAATCCCAGGTAGCGGAGAGGTTCACCGCCCCGGCCGGGGAGATCGAGCGCTTTCAGTACGCCACCAGCGTCCTGCACTGCTTGCCGGCCGGGCTCGCCGGCGACGGCGCGGTCGGGACGGGAACCGTCATGCGGCCCGAGGTGGTGCGTTCCTACGCCCGCCGGGCCGGCTTCGGTGCGGTCCGCGGCTACGAGCTGGACGACCGCCTGCACCGCCTGTACCGGCTGGATGGCGAGCCCGCGGGCCCGCAGCCGGATTCGCCTGCTGGCCGCTGAACTCGCGCACCTATCTTTTGTGTAATTGACGATGCTCTCATTTCGCGGATAGTGTCGTCATGAAATGGCGACAAAAGCGAGGTGGATCATTGCCAGGAGTTGAATCCACAATGGACGAGCTCCGTGAGATTGTCGCGGATGTGCTCGAACTCGACACTGATGAAATCGACGACGATGGTGATTTCATCGACGTGTACGAGGCGGATTCTCTGCGTGCCATCGAAATACTCGCCCGCATAGAGAAGAGATACAGAGTAGATATCCCGCAGTCAGAACTGGCTGAGATGCGCAACCTGAAGGCGGTCGGTGAGGTCGTAGCGCGCTATGTCCCGTAATGGTCGTGCCGCCGGGCCGCGGGTGGTGGTGACCGGCCTAGGGCCGGTCTCCAGCATCGGCGTGGGTGCCGCCGCGTACGGCCAGAGCCTGCGGGCCGGGCAAGTCGGCGTGTCCGAGATCCGCAGTTTCGATGCCGCCGGTTTTCCTCACCGGTACGCGGGGGAAGTGCGCGACTTCGAGCCTGACCGGCTGCTCGGCCGGCTGGACCTGACGCGATGGGGCAGGTCCAGTCAGTTCGCCGCGACCGCGGCCAGGCTGGCGGTGCGGGACGCCGATCTCAGCAGCGCGCAGATCGAAGCGGCCGGCCTCGGCGTCGTCATGGGCACCACCAGCGGCGAGTCGCAGGTGGTCGAGGAACTGACCGCGCGCGCGGTCGCGGCCGGCGGCGGGCAGGCTTTCCCGCCGGAGGTGGTCAGCCAGCTCCCGGCCGCCCGGCTGGCCTACGCGGCCAGCGAGGAACTGGCTGCGCCGGGGCTGTCAGTCACGCTGGCCAATGCCTGCTCGGCCAGTAACTACGCGATTGGCTACGCCTACGACATCCTGGCGGGCGGAGAAGCGGAGGCGATGGTGGCCGGGGGCGCGGACTCGGTGTGCCGCTGGGCGCATGCCGGCTTCTACCGGCTCGGCGCGCTGAGTGACCGGACCTGCTCGCCGTTCGACCGGGACCGGACCGGGATCTTGACCGCCGAGGGTGGCGTGGCCCTCGTCCTGGAGACACTGGAGCATGCGCGCGCCCGGGACGCGCGGATCTACGCCGAGGTGCTCGGATACGGGCTGAACTGCGATGCCCGCCACATGGTGGCCCCGGACGCGAACCGGATCGCTGATTGCATGCGGCTGGCCCACGCCAACGCGGGCGTAAAGCCGGCCGATGTCGGCTACATCTGCGCACACGGTACCGGAACGGCCATGAACGACCACGCCGAGGCGGCGGCCGTCCGCATGGTGTTCGGGGACGACCCTCCCCCGATGAGCTCGATCAAGTCGATGCTGGGGCACGCCATGGGGGCCGCTAGCGGTTTCGGCGCGGTCGCGGCGGTCCTGGCCATCCACGACGGCTTCCTGCCGCCGACCATGAACTGGGCAAATCCCGATCCGCGGTTCGACTGGCTCGACCCGGTGCCCAACCGTTCCCGCCCGGCTCAGATCGAGGTGGCACAGAACAACGGCTTCGCGTTCGGCGGTAACAACTGCATCACCGTCTTCGGGGCACTGCGTTGACCGGCCTCCTGGTGACCGGGGCCGGGGTGGTCTCCGCGGCCGGCCTCGGCCTGACCGCGATGACCACGGCGCTGACCGCGGGGAGCCCGCTGCGGCTCGATGTCACCGGTCTTTTCCCCCAGCCGCTGCCCTACCGCAGCGCCCCCGTCCTGGCCAGCTTTGACGCCCGGGCGCTGCTCGGCCGGAAGGGCACCAGCTCCATCGACCGGGCCACCGCGCTGTCCCTGGTGGCCTGCGGACAGGCGATCGAGGACAGCGGCCTGCCGGTCGCCGAGATGGCGGACCGGGTCGGGATCGCCCTCGGAACCACGGTCGGCAGCCTGAGCTCGAGCAGTGAGTACAGCCGCGAGACGCTGGTAGCGGAGCGGCCGTACCTGGTGAACCCGATGCTTTTCCCGAATACCGTGATGAACTGCGCGGCTGGCCACGCGGCGATCAGGTACGGGCTCAGGGGAGTGAACAGCACGGTGGCCGGCGGCCAGCTCGCCTTCCTCGGCGCGCTCCGGTACGCCGTGAACGTCCTGCGCCGCGACTACGCGGACGCCATGCTGGTCGGTGCGGTGGAGGAGTTCAGCCCGCACAGTGCCTGGGCCCACCAGCGGCTCGGGCACGAGGGGCCGCCCGGCGAGGCGGCGGTCATCGTGGTGCTCCAGCGGCCAGGCACGCCGCTCGGGGATGGTCGTCGGCCGCTGGCGGAGCTCGCCGCGGTGACCTCGGGTTACCGGCCCGGTGGCCACGCGGCCGGACCGGGCGGGCGGATGGCGGCGTGTATCCGGCAAACCCTGGCCCGGGCCGGTCTCCAGGCCGGCCAGGTCGGATCGCTGGCGGTCAGCGAGACCGGCGGCGGCCCGGTGGGCCAGGAGATGCTGGCCGAAGCCGAGGAAGCCGCGGCGCCGGGCGGGTCGGCTCGTCAGGTACGCGTCCGCCATGTTCTCGGTGACTGTGGCGCGGCCGCGAGTGCCCTGCAGTTCGTCGCGCTTCTCGCCTCGTTCGCGGACCGCCCGGCGGACGGGCCGCCCGTCCGGCCCGCTCTGCTGGCCGGGTGGTCCCCGGAGGGGGCATTCGGCGCGGCGGTCATCAGGGAGCCCGCTGCCAGCCCGGCCGCCGTGTAGCCGCATCGCCGAGTTCCCCGGCCGGCCCGCCGATCCCCGGCTCCCGGCCGGGCCGCGAGTCCCCTGAGATCGCCGGCTGACCACCGGCCGGCTGACCCCGCCAACCGGCTGACTCACCAGCGCGGGAACGCCGGCTGGCTTCGCTCGTGAACCCTGGGATCACACGAGCAAAGCCAGCCGGCTTCAGCGTGTCAGCCCTCGGGCTCAGATGGTGATGACCTCGGCCATGTCGTCTTCGAGGTCACCGTCGGTCGCGATGATGTTCCTGAGCGTGAGCTGCTGGCATACCTGGTCGGCGATGTCGGCCGCCGTTCCGCCGCCGAACAGCAGCTCGGGCGGCAGGTCGACGGCGTAGTCGGCCAGCAGCTGGTTCCTGAGCCTGATGGTCGTGAGCGAGTCGAGGCCGAACTCGCTCAGCCGCGACCCGGCGAACGCGGGCTTGGCCGCGTCGCAGTCGGCTTCGGTCAGGCCGAGCAACTGTCCCAGGTAGGCGAGCAGGTCGCCCAGGACCGCTTCGCGTGCCCGCCCGAGGTCGGTCAGGGCCAGCTGGACCAGTTCACTCACGGGTCGGCCCGGTGCGGGCCTGGCCGCCGGAGGATCCTGGGGGCACAGATCATCGAGCAGCGCATACGGCTGCGGGCGGGCGCCGGCGGCACGGCGCCAGTCGATCCTGGCCACCCCGACGTGAGCGGCCGGCTCGCCGAGCACGTGGCCGAGCGCCCCCAGCGCCTCGTCGGCGGAAATGGCGTCGAGCCCCCGCGCGGCCAGCAGCGGGAGCACTCCTGGCCGGGCCGCCATGCCCGCGCCCGACCAGGGGCCCCAGCTGACGCTGGTCGCGGCCTGTCCCCGGCCCCGCCGGTACTCGGCCAGGGCATCGAGGAACGAGTTCGCGGCGACGTAACCAGCCTGCCCGGCCGCGCCAGTCATCGAGGTGATCGACGAGAACAGCACGAAGAAGTCGAGGTCGGCGTCCTCGGTCTGCCGGTGCAGCAGCCAGGCCCCGCTGACCTTGGGCTCGAGCACCGCACGGATCCGGCTCCAGCCGAGTTCCTCCAGGCTCCCGTCGTCGGTCACGCCCGCGGCGTGGATGATGCCGCGGAAGGGAGGCAGCTCACGCCGTGAGCTCTCGAAGAGGGCGTGGACGCTGGCCGGATCGCTCATGTCGGCCCGCGCCAGCTCGATCCTGACCCCCCGGGCCCGGAGGTCGGCCACCCAGGACGGCTCGGGTGAGACGTGCCGTCCCGCCAGCAGGAGCGTGCGCGCCCCGTGCCGCATGAGCCAGTCCGCCACCGAGGCGCCGAGCCCGCCGAGCCCGCCGGTGATGAGATAGCTGGCGTCCGGCCGGATCCGCGGGCTGGCCGCGGGCTGGCTGGCCTCGACGAGCCGGGCCTGGTGCCAGGAGCCGTCGCGGAGGGCCAGATGCCCCGATCCGGGCAGGGCGGCCGCCTGGTCGATCACCGCGGGCAGCAGGGGCGGTGGCCCGCCGGCGTCCAAGTCCGCCTGTACGCATCTGAGCTCGGGGTACTCACTGATCACGGCGCGGGTGAGGCCGTTGAGCACCGACTGAGTCAGGTCCGGCGGCCGGCTCTGGGCGGGGAAGCTCATGGCCCCCGTGGTACAGATCAGCAGGCCGGCCGCGCTGCCGCCATACCGGCGCAGGAAGTGCTTGAGCAGCGCGAAGCTGCTTTCGGCGAGCCGGTAGGTGCGGTCGGCCATGCCGTCAGGATCCGCGCCGTCGGGGTCGGGGGCGGCGTGCAGGATCAGGCCGGCGACGGGCCGCCGCTGCCGCTGAAGATCGCCGAGCAGGCGTTCCGCGTCGGCCTCGTCCGCGAGCAGTGGCAGGTCAGGCGGCTGGCTCCGGGCGTCGCGGGCCAAGGTCACCGTGACCGACGAGATCTGCCGGTCACGCAGCTGTGCCTGCCAGTCGCGGGCGACGAGCGCGTCGGTGCTGGCGATCACCCACGTAGCGGAGCCGGGCGCGACCTGGGGCGCTGGCTCGGTCATCGGCACCCACCGCACCTCCAGGCGGCGCAGCGCTGAATCCGCGATCCCGGCGATCGCGGCCGGCGGCAGGAGCCGGAAGGACAAGCGCTCGATGGTGATCAGCGTCTCGCCTGACCCGGACCGCAGCTCGAGGTCGACGACGCATTCACCGGCCGCTGGCGGTCCGTTCCGGCGGGCCCGGCACCAGACCTGGTCCGGCAGGCGCCCGCGGACGACCATCCGGCCGATACTGGCGGGCACCCACAGGCCTTCCTGGTTCTCGGCCAGGAACGGCGCCGCGACGTGGAAACACGCGTCGAGCACCACCGGGTCGAGCAGCCAGTCCCGGCCGTCGTGCTCCCCGCCCCCGGAAGCCTGGACACCATCCGGGCCGTGCGCATCGATGTGGCCTGTGACATCGTCGCCGTCCCGGCTCAGCGAGGTGACGATCCGGAAGGCGGGCCCGTAGTCGATGCCGCGCCGTCGGAAGAACTGGTACAGCCGTTCGCCGGTCGCGCCCGGCAGGAGCGGGCCAGTGGCCGCCGCCTGGTCGGCAGGCTCGCCGGCCTGCCCCGGTTCCGTCCCCGGCCATGCCGGTTCACCCGGCGGCGGCCCGGTCCCGGCCGGATCGGTTGCCGCCCGGTCCGGTCCCGGCGGCCCGCCGGGTCCGGCCGCCTCCACCGTCACGTGTTCCACCCAGTCGCCGTCCTGGCCGTCAGGGGCGCTGTAGCAGCGGATCCGTGCTGAACCAGCCTGATCTTCGGCCACGGCTTGGACCGCGATGGTCCGGTCACCCCGGATGGGAAGCATCTCGCTGAACCTGATGTCCCGCAGCGTCCAGGTAGCTCCGGAGTCGCCGGCGCTGAGCCGCGCGGCTGCCAGCGCCCATTCGATCAGCGCGGCGGCCGGCAGCACGGGGGTGCCGAGCAGCCGGTGCTGGGCGGCGAACCACGGTTCGCTGGCGCTCATCCGGCCGCCGAACCATTGGCGTCCCCGATCTGCGAGGGGGATGGTGGTGCCGGTGAGGGGGTGCTGGGCGGGGGGCGGGGGTGCGGGGGTGAGCCAGTAGTGCTGGTGCTGGAAGGGGTAGGTGGGCAGGGGGATGTGC
>Ga0207664_10002815_pt1 | contig 11542 bp, 11 predicted proteins | sample LARL83metaG_FD_184349 | JGI IMG/M metagenome (GOLD analysis project Ga0207664, IMG submission 184349) | Corn, switchgrass and miscanthus rhizosphere microbial communities from Kellogg Biological Station, Michigan, USA - LAR L8-3 metaG... | ecosystem: Host-associated > Plants > Roots >...
AGGTGCTGTGAACTTGTCTCGACAGTGTGTTGATGCTCTGCCGGGGCTACAAAACCAATCATCGGAATTTGGACAAGTCACGCGAGTTCGCGTGTCGACATTCAGCCCACGACCTGATTGGAATGAAAAGATTCGTCGATACGGTTCTACCATGTCGATGTATGTTCGACCGGCAACGGCCGGCTAAGCCGAAAGGAAGTGATTTAAATGTCCAGCCCCGCAGGCGATTCCACGCTGACGCGAATTGGTGTCACGGGAACTGTGAACGTGGCGGACCTCGGCACCACTCTGCCGGTCGGTCTCGCTGCTTGGCCCACTGGATGGGTCGCGCTCGGATGGATTTCGAGCGATGGTGTTATCGAGCAGACGAACGAGACGTCTACGGACTTCATTCCGTGGCAGTCCAACTCGCCGGTTCGTACTGAGGTGACCAAGGGTACGACCACGTATAAGTTCACCGCGTGGGAATCCAGCTTCGATACCATCAGCCTGTTCTACCGCAAGCACGCGGACGACATGGTGGCGGTTGGATCCGGTGCGACTGCCGCGATCCAGTTCGACGAAGGCGGCAAGCCACAACAGGACCTTCGCGCTATGGGTTTTGACATCATTGATGGTGTTAAGCAGCGCCGATTCATCCTGCCGAACGCTGCTGTTACCGACCGTGGAAACGTCACGTACAAGGCGGACGCGATGATCGGTTACGAGTTCACCGTGACGGCGTACGATGATCAGGCTACCGGTTACGCGGTTCGCCGTATGTTCAATGAAGGCTGGTCGATTCCGGCCTGACCCAAGATCGGCGGTAGCGTGGTGTCCGAGTGCCCGCGCTACGCTACCGCCTTAGGGCACTCAATCCAGGGCACTCAGCACAAGGAGAAACGATCATCATGTCGGAAAAGGGCACGTACGATCTCAGCGCGATGGTCAAGCAGCGCGAAGAGGCGCTTGGTCACGCTGGTGACAGGTTGCTGTTCACGTTCGAGGGTGAGCAGTTCGAGATCCCTCATCCGGCGTTCCTGACCGATGAAGAGCAGGAGCGTATCGGCGCGGCGGTTACCAACGATGAAACTGGCGTGGCGTACTTCGGCGAAGAGCAGTGGGACAAGTTTCAGGATCTTGGCGGTCGAGCAGGTCATCTCTTGATGCTGATTAGGCAGTCTGCACAGGATTTTAACTCGGTTGATGATGCCGGAAACCCTACTCAATCTTTGACATCCTCGCGCCGGACTCGGAAGCAACTGAGGTAGACCTACTGGCGACATATGGCTTCGATGTTATCGCCGAGTTCTGGCGAGGCAAGATCACATTGCGAAAGTTGAGGGCAATGGTCATCAATCTACCGCCATCCGGGCCACGAGCACGGGCCATGGGTTTTCCATGGGGCGTGACTGACTACTTGATGGCGCATGTGATCGATGCTGTTAACAACGTAGGTGTCGGCATAATGAAGTCGAATGGGGCTAAGGGCCTCGCTTCTCCTAAGCCGTTCCCACGGCCGGGTCAAGAGGAAGCTAAGAAGGCTATCGGTGGTCGAGAAGGGCTGACCGACGAACAGTACGCGGCTGCGGTAGCGCACCTACGTAGTCTGGCGAATTTCAATCCACTACCTGATAAGAGGTGATCGGCCATGGCTGTTAGCTCGGCTGATGACGTCGCGTGGGTTGACGTCCTGCCCAGCATGGCGAATTTCGCTCCGGCGTTGCTCAAGGGCCTGGTTGGTGTGGGCTCACGAGCTGGTCAACAGGTCTCGGCGGAGATGACAGCGGCGCTTGGCCTTGGCGGCAAGCAGGCCGGCGCCGCTGTCGCGGCCAGTTTGGCTGCGGCGCAGGACAAGGTTACGGCGTCTACGCTGGCCTTGGCCAAGGCCAAAGATTCTCAGGAAACCGCAGAGGGCCGAGTGCGGGTCGCCGAGACATCCTTGATCGATATCATGAACAAGGACAACGTCACGGCGACGCAGCTGACTGCGGCTAATGAACGGCTCGCTGCAGCTCGCCGAACCGCCGCCACGGCGGCCGATAGCACAGCCGTGGCCGACTCCCGGGTGACGGCCGCGACGACGGCTCAGAAGGACGCTCAGGAACGCGCAACCGCTGCCCAATCAGGCGGCATCCTGAGTTTAAAGAACATTGGGTTGGCCGCTGGCGCCGCTGCTGTGATCATGGGTGGCAAGGCAATCAGTGCAGCGGCGGATTTTCAGCAGCAAATGACGCGACTCACCACGACCGCCGGCGAGTCGACGAAGAATATCAGCATGGTAGGCGACGGCATCTTGAAGATGTCCGGCGAGGTCGGCATATCGGCTAAGGATCTTGCCAACGGCATGTACACCGTTGAGTCGGCCGGCTTCGATGGCGCCGACGGCCTTACAGTGCTGAAGGCGGCGGCCGAAGGGGCAAGGGCTGAGAACGCCGATCTGGGCACAGTGGCCAACGCGGTAACAGACATCTTGACGGACTACCACTTGCCCGCGTCGCAGGCGGCGCAGGTGACCTCGCAGTTGACCGAAGCGGTATCGCTCGGTAAGACTAACTTTCAAGAGCTAGCTGGATCTATGTCGTCGATTGCGCCTATCGCGGCGGCGGCACATATTCCGCTCGCTGATATGCTGGGCGATATAGCACAGATGACGTCGCATGGTGTATCAGCTCAACAGGCAACACAAAACTTGGCTAACGCGGTTCGCTCACTGAGCAATCCAACTCAGACCATGACGCAGGAACTTTCGCAAGTCGGCCTGCGATCCGATGATTTGTCTAGGAGTTTGGGCAAAAACGGACTGTACGGAACCATGGATATCATTACCAAGGCTATCCTTGAGAAAATGGGTCCATCCGGAACAATTCTATTGAGTACGTTCAATCAGTCAAAGATCGCGGCTGAAGATGCCAATAAGATGTATCAGGCAATGCCACCTGCCCTACAGAAGGTGGCCGATGGATTCAACGCGGGAACCGTCAGCATGGGCCAATTGCGTAAGGGCGTCGCTGGGCTATCCGGCCCACAGGATGCACTTGTTCGACAGTGGGCGACGCTGCAAGTCAATGCTCACGGCTTCACTGATGCCTTGAAGAATGGCAGCACGACAAGTCAGAGCTTCACGCAAGCACTTGCTAAGGCTACTGGTAATTCGACCGACTTGAATGTCGCTCTTCTGCTCGCCGGTGAGAACTCGCAGTCCACGGCGCAGAAGATCAAGCAAATCGCCGACGTGACCACCGAGGCAGGCGGCAATATCAAAGGATGGGGACAGGTACAAAATAACTTCAATCAGCAGTTGGCGCAGACGAAGGATGCTATCGGCGCTATCGTAATCAAGATTGGTGAGGCGCTATTGCCTGTCGCAACGCTTCTGTTGCGTGGGTTGTCAGCTCTGGCTAACTTGCTGCTGACAGTGTTGTCGCCGGTATTCAACACGCTAGGTGCGGTGCTCGGTGGCATAGCTAGTGCATTCCAGAACCTTGGCCATTGGATCCAACAGAATCATGAGTGGCTGATACCGCTGGCTATAGTGATTGGCACCGTGACGCTGGCTATGACAGCGCAGACTCTAGCGGCCGGCGCTGCCAGTATCGCTACGGGCATTTGGGGCGCTGTTACCGCGACCGTCACGGCGGTGACCGGCGGCTTGTCCACCGCGCTGATCGCGGTGCGCCTTGCCATCCTAGCAGTTAACACCGCGTTCTTGGCGAACCCGATCGTGGCCATCATAGCGGCCGTTGTAGCTTTGGTCGGCGCATTCATTTATTTGTGGAACACATCGTCTGGCTTCCGTAATTTCTTCATAGGACTGTGGCGCGATATTCAATCTGGTGTCGTGACGGCGTTCAACGCTGTAAAAAGTGCTATTGGCACTGCGATCAGTGCTATTAGCGGGTTCTTCCAACAGGTCGGCAAGGTAGCCGCGACTGTTTGGGGCGCTATATCGACCGCTGTGCAAGCTGTTGGCCACTGGTTCCAATGGTTGTGGTCGACTGTAATTCAGCCGGTCGTTAACGCCATATCTATCGCATTCCGCGTGCTGTTCGCTGTCGTCGTGACCGCCGTCATCTTGCCTATCGAGCTTGCCATACGCGGCCTCGCTGCACTGGCGATATGGCTGTACGACGCCGCGATACATCCGGCGTTGCTGGCCATCGCTGCGGCGTGGCAGTGGTTGTACGCTACCGTCATCAAGCCGGTGGGCGATGCGATCGGCGCTGTGTTCCAATGGCTCTATAACAACGTCGTGCTGCCTGTCAGGGATGGGTTGACGGTCGCGTTCAACGCCATAGGGCAAGCTCTATCCTTCGTGTGGACCGGCATCATTCAGCCTACGATCAACGCTATGGGAGCTATTTTCCAATGGCTTTACAACAGCATAGTTGCGCCTATACGTGACGCCCTGATCGCGGCGTTCAATGCTATAGGACAAGCGTTGTCGTTCGTCTGGAGCGGCATCATCTCGCCGACGATAAACGCCATCGCCGCCGCATGGCAGTGGCTATACAACAACATTGTGGTTCCGGTCCGCGATGCACTGATCGCTGCGTTCAACGCGGTTGGCCAAGCCTTGTCATTCGTGTGGACCGGCATCATATCACCGGCCATCAACGCTATAGGTGCCGCGTTCAACTGGTTGTGGAACAATGCAGTCCTGCCGGTCAAGAATTTCTTGGTAGCGGCCTTTAATGATATTGGTAATTTCTTCTCGGCGATGTGGAACAACGTATTGCGCCCGACCATCGATGCCATAGGCAATGCGTTTAATACCGTTGTCAAGGCGATCGGTGATGTATGGAGGACACTCGAAGATATCTTCAAGGCCCCGATTAACTTCTTGATCAGTGTCGTGTACACGCACGGCATCGAGTGGCTATGGAACCACGTTGTCGACGCGATCGGCCTACACAACCTTGATCTTCCTGACATCAAGCCTCTGGCGGCTGGTGGTGTCATACCAGGCTATACGACCAAGGACGTCGTGCCGGCCCTGCTACGTCGTGGTGAGGGTGTTCTGACCCCTGAAGCTGTGAACCTGATCGGCGGCCCGTCGTTCGTCTACTCGCTGAACAAGAAGGCTGGCGGTCCGGCGTACAACACGAGCCCGGTCACGCACTTCGCAACCGGCGGCGTAGCTGCCAAGATCGAGTCTGATGGGTTCGCCCACTACGATGTGGGTGGCGTGATCGGCAACATCCTGAGCTTCATCGGCAACGTTGCCAAGGATACTATAGACATTGTTACTAACCCGGTTCAGTTCGTTAAGGATCAATTGCCCAAGGATGCGGCCGGTGTCGTCGACGTTGGCGCTAACATGGCGGGTACATTGATCGACAAATCTGGCACATTCTTGTGGAACAAGATCCTTGATTTCTTCGCTGCGCCCGCCAAGAGCTTTGCTAATAATGTGGGCAATGCACTGGCCGGCCGCGAGGTCTCTGCCAGCCTTATGGCCTGGATTTTGCAAGCGATCGCTATCACGCACGTTAATCTAGATACATGGATGAAAGGGTTGACGACCCTTATTATGCGTGAATCTGGAGGCAATCCAGGCGCTATTAACCTAACAGACAGCAACGCTGCGGCCGGTCACCCTTCTAAGGGTCTAATGCAGACTATTGACTCGACGTTCCAGGCGTACCGCGACCCGTCACTGCCTAATAACGTTTTTGACCCAGTGGCCAACATCGTCGCTGGTATTAATTATATCAAGTCAAGGTACGGCGACATTACCAATGTTCAGCAGGCTAACTCGGCGCTTCCGCCTAAGGGCTATGACAATGGTGGATACCTCGAGCCTGGATACACTATGGTATACAACGGCCTTGGCGTGCCTGAGCCTGTGTTTACGCCTTCGCAGTTGTCGTTGCTCGAATCCGGTTCTCAGGGCGGCTCGTTCGTGCTGGAGGGCGGAACCCTCGCCATAGCGGGTGACGGACTGAGCGCCGTCGTTCGCGGTACACTCCGCAAGACTTCCGAAGCCGCCGCCCGCCGCTTGGTCGCCGGCCACCGATAAGGAGAATGATCAATGACTGGCCTCCGGCTTTACTCAAACTACCTGTTCGGCACGCTGTCGGCTGGTATCGCGACCTCGGACCTCACCATCAACGGCGCGTTTTTGGCGAACCTACCGGCGATCTCTGGCACCACTTACTGCCCACTGACGTTGCAAGACCCGGTGAGCGGCAACTTCGAGATCGTCCACGTCACCGCCCACACTGCTAGCGCCACCAGCGCGACAGTTACCCGGGCGCAGGAAGGGACGACGGCTCGCTCGTGGGTGTCTGGTTCGTTCATTGCTAACAGCCCACTCGCCATGGACGACGGCACTGTTGATACATTGGCCAACCTGAACACGAACGCGGCGCAGTACCAGATTGGTGCATTGGGCGTCGATTCGGACAACAGCCGTGTTCACACTATGACGAACGCTGGTTGGTTGTCGCCGATGTACGCTGAACCCGGCGCCAATACTCCGGCGAACGATGCAACCGTTACCCCGCTGTCCGCAAACATTCAATTCGGGTCCGGGACGTTCAGCCTAACTACCAGCGGCGCTGGTATTGGAACGATCACTATTCCTAAGCCTCTGTCTACTAAGATGATCGCCGCGCTGTGCTGGCAGACTGGTGGCCTTTCGACTGGACAACTCTTTACGACGGTGCTGAGCACGACTCAGATCAAGTTTCAGTTTAATAACTACAGCAACGCGTCTCAGAATAGCGTTGCTTGTAGTGGACTATACTTCTACGTTGGCTACTGATCATTCTGAGGGGAGGTGTGAAGCATGGCGCGTGGCAACGTAGGGCGTGGTGCCGTACCGTTTGGCGCGTCCAATACGATCACTATAGCGCCCGGGTCGACACAGATCATCCCGCCGATCCCGACGGCGACAACGCAATATACCGTACAGCCGTCTCAGCTCAGCATCCGAGGTATGACAAGCTTTGGTGGCGGTGGCCTTCTGCCTGTCGTCCTTCAGGGTGGTTTGTCTGTTCAAACGATGCCAGATACCGGGGTTGCGCGCGTCTACGCCTGGTGGCCGAACGAGCCTGCCCCACTGCTGTCGCGTGCTCAGCCTGATGGCTCAGTTGTACCCGTGCGCGGCGGATTCCCGATTAAGCCATCTGGCCTGACTCGTAATAACTATTGTCAGAACCCGAGCATTGAAGCTGGCATCAACGGGTTCGTAGCGGCTACGGGAGCGCCGACTATATCTCAAGTCACCCGGACAGACATCGCCGCGCCTAACCAGGCTCTCAAGGCTGTCATCGCCGGGGCTGGAGGCTGCGGGGTCAAGCCTCCGCACGTTACGCCGTTCTCAAACTCGTTCAACTTCGGATTTGATCTTCTTATTTCGACAGCGCCGACGGGCACCATATCGGTCATCGTGTCCTACGCAACCAGCACCGGTGGTTCCGCTGGGTCGTCGACCTTCAGTATGACGACGGCTCAAGCTATCCCCTACGTGGGCCAGTTCGGTCGTATCTCCGGGTCGGTAGCGGCTCCGTCGACAGCCGCCAGTGTGACAACCGTAGAGATCTTGGTCGGTGGCCTCCCATCATCGGGGTACATCGAGCTTGATCACATTATGTTTTCTGGTCAGGACACAAACACTACGTACGCTGATGGCGACGCGGCGGGAGCTTCGTGGGCCGGGGTCGCTGAGCTGTCGGCCAGTGTGATAGCCCCGATCACTATCATAGACGATGGCGAATGCCCGCTTGATCAATCAATCAGGTATTCTATACGCAGCCAATCAATGATTGGTGGCACGGTGTACTCACCGACCATTACGTTGAATAGCAATGGCACGACGTGGGCCACTCACCCATTCTTTCCAACACAGCCGCGACGTGTCGTTGTCAAGGAAAGTGATATCGATAAGGTATACCCGGCGAACCAGGGTATTTTCACGCCGATCGGCGCTAATTACCCTATCGCTGTGTCGTCTGGTAATAGGCAGGCGAGCACGGGCACGTGGGTATGGGGCGTGTTTTCATACGCCGAACGCGACGACTGGCTTATCAACATGCTGGATACACTACAACCAATTCTGTTTCGTATGCCGGCTGCCTACGGTTATGGCTACGGCCGGTGGTATTCGCTCGGTGATGTCACAGAGCAGTCGCTTGGTCTAGGTCCTTTGCAAGACATGCGTGCATTCAGCGCGCCGTTTATCGAGGTTGCCGGACCAAGCGCGGTGACGTTCTGATGTGGGCTGGCATGACAGCAGCGGCTAATACGGCGTTGCAGCAATCGCACAGCATGGCCGCACGGATCACGATCACTTCACCCGGCTATCAGCGGATCACGCTGCCTATCTCGGACGGCACCGTTACATATGACGCGAGCAGTCAGACACGCCGTACAGCCACGCTAACGTGTGACCCGGCTTTGTGGCCTAACAAGCCGACCGACATGTTGGCGCCATGGGGCAGCTATGGGTACATCGAATATGGCATCGGCCTGTCCAATGGAACCTATTTCTGGGTGCCGCTTGGTCGATTTTACCTGACACAAACCGAACGTCAGCGCCCGATCCAATCTAACAGTGGCTTGACTGTAACATTGCAGGATCAGCAAAGCCGCATCGCTGAAGATCGTGCGCAGACGCCTATTCAAACGGTCAGCGGCGCAACATGCGTCGCCGAGATATCTCGAATAATCAAGCTCACGGACCCCGACATAGTCGTTACCGATTTGACCGGCGATGTCACGGTTGCACCACAGATCATTATCAGTCAGGATAAGTGGCAGGATGGCATAGAGAAGCTGGCCGATGCTATCGGCGCTGAAGTGTTCACGTCGCAGGACGGCAACGGTTTCATCATTCGCTACCAGCCCACCCTCACCAGTACGCCCGTGTGGTCAGTGAGGACAGGGCCGGGCGCCAATCTGGTTCAGTCGCAGGACACGGTGACTCGAGCTGGCGTCTACAACGTGTTCGTGATCAGTGGCACGCGCGCGGATGGTACGACGCCGGTTCAGTCAATCGTACAGGATACTGACCCGAATTCACCGACTTATGTCAATGGGCTATTCGGTCGCAGGACGCGGTACTACTACAGCGCGCTGTTGAAGACAGTGCCGCAGTGCACTAAGACTGGACAGGCGTTCCTGGATCGTGTAAAAGGGTTCTCTGTCAATCCGGTGTTTCAGCAGCTCGTCAACCCTGCGCTTGACGCCGGCGATGTGATCTTGTATTACCAGGACGACAAGAACACGGGCAGCAACTTGACAGGCATTCCTGTCCTGCTGAGCAAGGTTGTCACGCCGCTAGGGCCGGACAAGCTGCAAGAGCTTGATGGACAGGTGTACCAGTTGCCAGATGAGTCGCAGGGTCCGACAAGCACCGCTGATACATCGAGCACGGCTAAGGGTGGCACCGGAAATGCTCCAACCGATACGGGCGCGAATCAGAGTGATGGGCTATGACCGATCCAATGGCTGAAATGAGCCAAGCTGTCAACGAGAACATGACCCGAGAAGTGACTAAGCTACGAAACCAAGTCGGTACCGTGGTCACGGTCGGGCCTGGCAATCAGGTGGTTGTCACAGTCGGCTCTACAAATATGACACTATCTCGTCTAGGCGGCTGGTCACCGGTGATCGGAGATGTGGTGCTGATCGATGTAAGTGTCCAGAACTGGTGCGTTTTGGGCAAGATTCTTCCGTGAGAGGAGGAGGGTTGTGGGTGCTGAGATTATTGTAGCGTTGATCCCGGTACTTGCGACCGGCGTCGGCGCTATTTTGTGGGCTATTATTACGGGCAAATTTGTCAGTGCTAGAAAGGTCGAAGAAGCTAGGAATCAACTTAACGCTGATTACCAGCAGAGAATTCGCGACATCGAAAAGAACAACGATCGCGATATGCACGCATTGCAACGCGATCTGGATCGTGCTTTACATGAAAACGAGAAACTGAGTGAATCCGCTCGGACCGCCATGGATGCTGTGCAGACTTACCGATTGGCGATCCAACAGAACGCTGTCGTGGCCGATGCGACCCGGTCAGTCCTGGAGGCGCTTCAGCAGCCGAAGCTACTTGGTAAACGTTCATCGGAGACATGACCATGACAGACCAAGAACGCCCGACCGAAGGTGACGACTTGTTAGAAGAAACTAAGGTGGCCAAACGACAGGCAGAGATACTGATCGCCAAGTACACGCGTATTCGGAAGGACATCGAGAAGGCAAAGAAACAAGATCACATACTCGAATCTATGATGGAAACATTGGGTGGCTGAAATGAGTATCCTTGCCTTTGTCAACAACGCATCGGTGCTTGTCGGCTTTGTGTGCTCTCTGGGTGCGGTAGTGGTATACGGATTTGGAGGCGACAAATGGTGGAAAAATTCATACGGCCGCATGGTACAGACTCGTGGTGTCGCTCTGACTGCGCTATATCTCAAAGGCTTCGTAGCCGTGCTGCAGGGGGCGGTGCTATCAACGGCGCTAATCAACGTGACCATTGACATCTTGTTTGGCGCGGTCATGGTTTATTCGCTCGTGGTTAATATCAGGCTAGTGCGGCAAGGACGTGCGCTGCGCAAGTTGCGCAAACTTGAAAATGAGGTGAGCCTGCGTGACGCTCGGCCCGATCTCAGTTAGCCGATCTGGCGTGTCGGTCACGCTTCCGGCGCAAGCTGGTGTCTCCGGCACCGTGACGGCCCCGAACGAAGCCGCCGCCGTGGCCATTGCGGCGGCGTTGACGTGGCTCGGCCTGACGTACGCGTGGGGCGGTGGCGACGCCAACGGCCCGACCAAAGGCGTCCATGATGGGGGAGTCGCGGACTCGTTCGGCGATTACAACAAGATCGGATTTGACTGCTCTGGCCTGTGCCTGTATGCATACGCTCAGTCAGGTGTTCAGCTTGACCGTCCGAGTGCCACCATGCTGTCCGAGGCGCCGTCAACGGTGCCGTACAGCGCTGCGAAGCCGGGCGATTTGCTCTTTTGGGGCAATCCGGTGCACCACGTGTCCATCTACATAGGCCAGATCGGTAGCACGGCGTATATGATCGAAGCGCCCGAGTCCGGCGAGTTCGTGCGAGTTGCACCAGTTCGGATAGGCGGTGACTTCCGAGGAGTTGCGCGTGAACCATGGGTAGGAGCAAATACGATGCTGGTTGACTTCACTAAGCCGATAGCGCCGAGTGCGCTCAAGGCGGCCGGCGTGACCGGCATACTGCGGTATCTGGCCAAGCAACACGGAAGCACGGTCGTTACGCCAGTCACTAAGGCGGAGATCGCTGGCTATCACGCTGCTGGTATTGATGTTGGTATCATCTATGAAGACAGCTCGGCTACGTGGATGGCTGGAGGCCAGCCAGCCGGCGTACAAGCCGGTCAGTGGGTCGCGGCGCAGCTAGTTAACCTCGGCCTGCCGACGAGCACTGTTGTTTACTACTGCGCTGACGATCCGGGAATATCGGCCGCTGCGGTCAATAGCTGCCTGGATGGCGCGGCATCGGTACGCGGGCGCTCTACGACGGGGCTTTATGCCTTTGGCCCGCAACTAGCCTCCGCTAAATCTGGTGGACATGCCGCGTGG
>Ga0207664_10002816_pt1 | contig 11542 bp, 5 predicted proteins | sample LARL83metaG_FD_184349 | JGI IMG/M metagenome (GOLD analysis project Ga0207664, IMG submission 184349) | Corn, switchgrass and miscanthus rhizosphere microbial communities from Kellogg Biological Station, Michigan, USA - LAR L8-3 metaG... | ecosystem: Host-associated > Plants > Roots >...
CCGAACGCGCTGGACGCAGCGCCGATATACACCGAGTTACGCCGGGAGGGGCCGATCGTGCGCGTCACGACACCGGCCGGCGACCCGGCCTGGCTGGTGACATCGTTCGACGCGGTCCGCGAGGTGTTCCGGGACAACCGGTTCGGCCGTTCGCATCCCGAACCGGAGAAGGCCGCGCGGATTTCGCAGTCAGCCTTCCAGGACGGCCCGCGGGGCGACGACCGCGAGGCCGAGCAACGCGACGACAAGCGGCTGCGCCAGATGCTGGCACCGGCATTCTCGGCGCCGCGCATGCGCCGGCTCACCGACCGGATCACGGAGCTGACCGAAGCGTGCCTCGACGACATGCAGGCCGCGCACGACGCTCACCCGGACGCACCGGTCGACCTGCGGGATCTGTTGGCGTTCCCGTTGCCGGTGTTCGTGATCTGCGAACTCCTCGGCGTGCCCACGGGTGATCGGGCGTACTTCCGCGAACTGAGCAACCGGATGGCCGTGTTCGACAGCGGCGGCGACGCCCAGGCGGCACTGGCCGAGTTCGCCGGCTACATGTTCAAGCTGGCCACCGAGAAACGCGCGAATCCCGGGCCGGACGTCATTTCCGACCTGGTGGCGATGCAGGTGCACGACCCCCGCTTCACCGACGAGCAGGTCGCCGAACTGGCCGTCGGCCTGCTGTTCGCCGGCCACGAGACGACGGCCACGCGGATCTCGCTCGGCACGCTGTACCTGCTCTCCGACCTGGCCATGCGGGACGCGTTCGTCGCCGATCCGGACGGTCGGGTCGACTCGGTCGTGGAGGAGATCCTGCGGATGTCGGTGGCGTTCGGCGTGGGGATTCTCCGTTACGCCCATGCGGACGTCGAGATCGCCGGCGTCACGATCACGCGCGGCGACGCGGTGCTGCTGGGGCTCGACTCGGCCAACCGCGACCCGTCCGCGTTCGACGCGCCGGAGGTGTTCGACGCGAACCGCAAGCCCAACATCCATGTGGCGTTCGGCTACGGCGCGCACGTGTGCATCGGCGCGAACCTCGCCCGCACCGAGCTGCGGACGGTGTTCCCGTTGCTGTTCCGTCGATTCCCCGGCATGCGGCTGGCGGTCGACGTGGACGACATCCGCGTCCAGACGGAACGGATCGCGGGCGGCGTGGACCGGGTGCCGGTGACGTGGTGAAGGTGTCCGCGGACACGAGCGTCTGCGTCGCGTCCGGCCAGTGCGCGCTGCTGGCCCCGGACACGTTCGACCAACGCGACGACGACGGCATCGTGGTGGTACGCGACGACGAGCCGTCGCCGGAACAGGAGGATGTGGCGCGTCAGGCGGTTCTCACCTGCCCGTCCGGCGCGCTGCGCATGGTCGAGCCATAGCGGGTCAACCGAGTTCGGCGATGTTCCGTTCGGTGCGTTCGGCCTCGGCCGTGCGGTGGTGTTCCCGGTAGCGCGCGAGCGCCCGTTGCCAGTACGCGCGGGCCAGCGCGTGGTCGCCGAGTGCGGCGTGGACGTGGCCGATGCGGTACAGCGCATCGGCCTCCTCGTACAGGTTGCCGACCTCGCGCAGCAGGAGAAGGGCCTCCTGGAAGTACTCCAGCGCGTCGTCGAGCCGGTCGGTGTGCTGTGCGACGTAGCCCAGGATGTAGCGCGCCTCGGCGTCGCCGGCCGTGTTGTTGTACTTGCGGCACAGTTCCAGCGCGGTCTCGCCGGCCGAACGGGCCCATTCGTACTCGCCGAGCCGCGCCGCCGGCCACGCGGCCGCGATGAGCGCCTGTCCGACCTGGGCCGGCAGGCCGAGTTCCTCGAACAGCCGCACGGCTTCGTTGGCGTGGTGCATGCTGCGCCGGTCGTCGCCCCGACGACCCCATGCCTGGGACATGCCGTGGTAGGTCTTGGCCTGGCTGAAACGGTCGCCGGCGGCCTCGGCCAGTGCGAGTGCCTGTTCCAACTGCGCCTGCGCCTCGTCGTGGCGGTTCACCCACGCGTACGCGTAGCCGAGGCGCCGACGCGCGAAGGCCAGGTCGACCGGGTCGCCCAGTTCCTGCGCGCCGGCCACGCCGTGTTCCCACGCGGTGACGTCCTCGGCGAGGCGACCGCGCCAGTGGTGGTACGTGGTGAACGCCCACGCGATCAGCCACATCGTCCGGTGCCAGCCCTGGCTCGCCGCGTGGTCCTGCGCGGCCAGCAGGTTGGCGTGTTCCGCGTCGTACCACCGCAACGCCGTGTCCTTGTCGCCGGCGAAGTCCAGCGGGCGGGCGCCCGGCACCGGTGGCGCCAGGTCGAGCTTGGGGCGGACGGGGGAGAGCGGGTCGTCGGCGGCGACCGCGGTGTACGCGTAGAAGTCGGCCAGGCGCCGTAGCGCCGGGCCCGCCGCGTCGGCCGGCAGGTCGGCCGCGCATTCGGTGGCGTACAGGCGGATCAGGTCGTGCATCCGGTAGCGGCCGGGTTCCGGTTGCTGCACCAGCGATGCGCGTTCCAGCGTGTGCAGCACGGCATCGGTGTGTTCGTCGGTCCAGCCGGCCAGGCTCGCGGCCGCCCGCCGTTCGATGTCCGGTCCCGGCGCGATGCCCAGCAGCGCGAACAGCGTCGCCGGGTCCGCGTCGAGGGCGTGGTAGGACCAGGACAGCACGGCCCGCACGTTGACGACGGGATCCTCGGCCAGGCGGGACAGGCGGGTGTCGGTGTTGCGCAGTTCGTCGACGAGCGCGGACAGCGGCAGGTGCGGATTGGTCAGTGCCCGGCCGGCCACGATGCTCAGGGCAAGCGGCAGGCCGGCGCAGTACTTCAGCAACTCGGCCACGGCGTCGGGTTCGGCCGCCAGCCGGCGCGTACCGACACCGGCCGCGAGCAGCGTCCTGGAGTCCTCTTCGGACAGTACGTCCAGCCGCAGTGACAGCGCGCCGTAGCTCATCACGATGCCGGCGAGGCGGTCGCGGCTGGTGATCAGCACGGTGCACGTGGGGCTGGCCGGCAGCAGCGGGACCACCTGTGACGTGCCGGCCGCGTTGTCCAGCACGACGAGCATCCGCCGGTCCGCCATCAAGCTGCGATAGAGGCCGCCGCGTGCGTCCTCGTCGACCGGGACCGGGTCGACGCCCAGCGCCGCGAGGAAACCGCGCAGCACGTCGCCCGGCGCGGCCGGCGTGCCGCTCGGGTCGAAACCGCGCAGGTTCGCGTAGAGCTGACCGTCGGTGAAGTGGTGCGCGTTGCGGTGCGCCCAGTGCAGCGCGAGCCACGTCTTGCCGATGCCGCCGGTACCGCCGATCGCCGAGATCACCATCGTGTGCGGCGAGTCGGCATCCATCCGTTCGGTCAGCGCCGAGATCTCCGCGTCCCGCCCGGTGAACAGCCACGGCGCCGGCGGGAGCTGCCGGGGGACCGGCATCGGGGGCGGCGCGGCCGGCTGCGTGCCGTCCAGGGTGGGGTCGGCGGTCAGGATGCGTTGGTACAGCGCCTGGAGCGACGGGCCGGGGTCGACGCCGAGCTCGTCGACCAGCCGGGCGCGGGTGCGCTGGTAGTGGTGCAGCGCGTCGGCCTGCCGGCCACCCTGATACAGCGCCAGCATCAGCTGGCCGGCCAGCCGCTCGTCCAGCGGATGCGCGTCGGCCTCGGCGGTGAGCGTCGGCAGCACTTCGCGGTGCCGGCCGTGCCGCAGCAGCAGGTCGGCGTGGTCGGCCGCGGCCGCGAGCCGCTCGGTGTCCAGCGTGGCCCGGATCGCGTTGAGCCACGGCGTGTCCAGCCCGGCGAACGGCTCGCCGCGCCACAACTCGAGTGCATGCTCCAGCAGACCCGTGGCCTCGTCACCGGCCGTCCTGGCCTGCGCCACGAGCCGCCGGAACCGATGCAGGTCGACCGCTGCCTCGGCCACGGTCAGCCGGTAGCCGCCGGTCGTCCACTCGATCCGGGTGCCGGGGTCGACGGCGAGGATGCCGCGCAACCGGCTCACATAGCTCTGGAGCGACACGCGGGTCTTGGCCGGTTGGCTGCCCGGCCACACCCGGTCCATCAGCACGTCGGCTGACACGGTGGTGTTCGCCTCGACCAGCAACACGGCCAGCACGGACCGCTGCCGGGCGGGGCCGAGGTCCAGCCGCTCACCGTCCGTGTACGCCGACACCCCACCGAACAGGCAGAACTCGACCGCCATCGCTCCCCTTGCGTTCGCCTCCGTGTTTGTTCGTATCAGGCGTGACCAGGTGATTCAAGCGGAATGCATGAATCATCCATGTCCGGGTGGTCAGGGTTCCTCCGTCACGGGCCGGCTCCGTGGCTCATGTCACGTCAGCAGGGGGGCTTCGTCGTGCGCACGCACTCCGTCATCGCCCGGATCGCGGCGATCATCATCGGAATCCTGGTCCTGGTCGGCTTCACATCGGGCGTGGACGCCAACGCCAGTCCGCCACCGGGCCACGGCAAACCGGCCGCGGGCCGGCCGCTGCGCGGGCTGCCACCGCACGTCCAGCCGGTCAGCCCGCCGATCGTGCCGAAACCGGCCACAGCGAAGAAACCGGCGCCCGTCCGACCAGCGCCGATGACGGAGCGGACCGCGATGGCACAGGCCAAGGCCACCGGCAAGCCGGTCGACGTCACCGCGGACACCACCGACACGACCGACGTCGTAGCGAACCCGAACGGCACGTTCACCCTGCACTCGTCGGTGCTGCCGGTCCGGACCCGGCGCGCCGACACGTGGGTGCCGCTGGACCAGACGCTGCACGCCAACCCGGACGGCACGATCTCGCCGGCCGCGAGCGCCGACGGCGTCACGTTCTCCGGCGGCGGCACCGGCCCCATGGTCACCCTCACGCACGGCACTGCGTCGCTGTCGCTGACCTGGCCGGGCGCCTTACCCCGGCCGACCGTGCAAGGTGCCACCGCGACCTACGCGTCGGTCCTGCCCGGCGTCGACCTCCAGCTGGCCGCGACCGCAGCGGACTACCGCGAGGTGCTCGTCGTGCACGACGCGACCGCCGCCGCGAACCCGGCGCTGGCCGCGATCAAGCTGACGGCGACCGCGCACGGCCTCCGTCGTGTTCCGTGACGCGACACCCATCATGTGGGACTCCACAGTGGACCACACGACCGGCCCGGCCCCGACCGCCGCCCAGCCCGGCACCGGCCACGTCACCGCGTTGGGCGTGCGGACAACGGGGAGCGCCACGACGGCGCAGTTGACGATCGTGCCGGACCCGGCCGCGCTGACCGGTGCCGGCATCACGTACCCGCTCTACATCGACCCCGAGATCGGACCCGGCGAGTCGAACTGGGCCGAGGTCACCGCGAACGGCTTCCACTACTTCGACGCGTCACAGTTGGCCCAGGTCGGCGACTGCACCGGCTGGAGCGGCTGCGGCGCGCTGACCGTGGCGCGCTCGTACTTCGAGTTCCCGACCCCGGAACTGACCAACGGGGCGGCCACCGCGCAGGTGTACAGCGCGTCGTTCACCATCGAGGAGGCGTGGAACGCGGCCGGCTGCAACACGCCGGAACCGGTGGACGTCGACCAGACCGGTCCGATCGATTCCGGTACACGGTGGCCCGGTCCGGTGTTCACGCAGTTGGACAACCCGAGTTCGGCCGGCGGCCAGAACTGCAACGCGAGTGTGCTGGGCAATGTCGCGGTCGGCGCCCAGGCCGCCGCCAGCAACCACTGGCCGACGCTCACCCTGGGCCTGCGGTCGCCGGACGAGGGCGACAAGTTCCTGTGGAAGCAGTTCGTGCCGGGCAGCGCCGTCCTGTCCGTCACCTACAAGTACCCGCCGAACGCGGCGACCGACCTGGCGGTGGCGAACGGCGTCACCTGCACCGGGACCACGTTCGTGCCGGACGGCGACACCACGCTGCTGGCGTCGGCCACCGACAACAACGACCCGCCGCTGGACCCCAACCTGTGGTTCGACGTGTCCGACGACGACTACGCCACCATGACCAGCAGCGGCCCGCTGGACATCGCGTCCGGCACAACGGGATCGTGGACCGTGCCGGCCACGCTCGGGGCGGGCGACTACCAGTGGCGGGTCAGCGTCGACAACGATCCCAACCAGCCCGACGACCAGTGGGGCGGCACGGTGGCCACCAGTTCCACGTTCACCCGGCTGTCCGCGCCGACGCAGGCTCCGGTGATCGGCACGGGGCAGTATCCGGCCCAGTACTGGGGTGAACCGTCGGACAACCCGGGCGGGATCGGGTTCTTCGGCAACGGCGCACAGCACCTGGCCGGCTTCACGTGGACGCTGGACGGCGCCGGCACCGAGGCCGTGCCGGACACGAGTGCATGCGACTACGACCAGACCTTCAGCGACGGCAACGGAAACGTCGTCGGCGGTTACGTGTCCGCGGACGGCAACGGCAACGCGGCCGTCAACCTGCCCGCCGGCCTGAGCGTGGGCTACCACATCGTCTACGCCCGCGGATTCGACTTCGCGCACAACCTGACGCCGGAGTCGGCCAAGTACGAGTTCTACGTGTCCGCGCCGATCGGCAGCGCCGCCAGCCACTGGCAGGAGGCCGAGACCACGGCGTTCACCCAGCCGGCCGGCCAGAACGACACGCTGGCCGTGCAGCAGAACTGTTGTGGCATCACGTGGTCGGGCAACGCGCAGCTGCTGTGGGGCGGCACCGCGGCCGGGCAGTCCTTCAGCATGCCGTTCACCGTGGCCACGTCGGAGAACTACCAGATCACACCGGTGCTGACGGAAGCGGCCGACTACGGGATTCTGTCGTTCCGCATCGACAACCAGCCGGTGACCGTCAACGGAGAGTCCTCGTTCGACACCTACAGCGGCCCGATCGCCAAGACCTTCGTCGACCTCGGCACCGTGTGGCTGGACGCCGGTAAGACGCACACCCTCACGGTGACCGCGGTCGGCACGAACCCGGCGTCGGTGGGCAACCGGTACCAGGCCGGCATCGACGGCTGGTTCGCGATCGTCACCAACCAACTCGACGCCGAGTCCGCACCGGCCGTGCAGGCCAGTGACCAGTCCGGCAAGGGCATCACGCCGACGATCGAGCCCGACGACGGCACGACGAACTGGCCGGGCGGCGCGCAACTCGTGTACCCGGCGACCGCGGCCGGCCAGTCCGTGAACCTGGCCTTCCGGGTGCCGACCGAAGCGGACTACGCGCTGGGCGTGGCCATCACACAGTCTCCGGACGCGGGTCAGCTCGAGTTCACAGTGGACGGTAAGACCACCGACACCACCCCGTTCGACGCCTACTTCGCGGCCGAACGCAACTACTACCTGCCGTTGGGCGGTGCCCACCTGGCGGGCGGCAGCCACACGATCACGGTCACGGTGACCGGCAAGGACAGCGCGTCGAGCGGGTTCAAGGTCGGCATCGGCCAGGTGACCGCGGCCGCCGTGGACAACGCGACGTCGACCAGCTTCGCCGCGGCACTGAACAATCACGGCATCGCGTCCGACAACAACCCGAGCGGTGCCAACTTCGACGGCGGCTACTCGTTCTCGGCCAACGCGATGACGTCGGTCGGTCTCGCACCAAGCTCGACGCTGACCACAGGCGGTGCCGCGTTCACGCTCCAGCCGGCGGACGGCGGCAACGACAACGTGATCGCCGACGGCCAGACGATCCCGGTGCCGCCCGCCGCCGACACCACCGGCAACGACACCGCGGTCGGGCTGCTCGTGTCGTCGTCGTGCGGCTGGACACCCGAGGTCCCGGCGGCGATCAACTACCAGAACGGCACGTTCAGCAACGCGCTCGTGCCGAGCATCCCGGACTGGATCTACGGCACGGGCGCGACCGTGACCACGCCGTACGTCGACTCCAACGGCGCCCCCGTTTCGAACCGGGCCGGGCACCTGTACGAGGTGTTCCTGCCGGCCAACCCGAACCTGGTCGTCACGTCGATCACCCTCCCGTATACCGGCACCGCCATGCAGAACGAGAACTGCGGCAGCACCGAGACGAACGCCGCGCTGCACGTGTGGGCGATCGCACCGCGCCCGGTGGACGCCGCGCCGACCGGTGGCGGCACGTGGCTGGGCGCCTGGTCGGCGCCCGTCGACGCGGCAGCGCTGCCGCCGGGCGGCACGCTCGTCGGCCACACGATCCGGACGGTCGTGCACCCGACCACGACCGGTTCCGCCGTGCGGATTCGACTGTCCGATGTGGACGCGATGGGTCCGGTGACCGTGGACGCGGCGAGCGTGGCGGCCCAGGCCGGCACGACCGGAACCAGCGCCGCGACCCTGGCCACGCCGACCGCGCTCAAGTTCGGCGGATCGGCGAGCGTCACGATCCCGGCCGGCGGTGAGATCGACAGCGACCCGGTCACCTCCCCGAGTACCACGGGCGGCAGCGGCAATCTGCTGGTCAGCCTGCACGTGTCGGCCGCGCCGGCCCAGGTGCCGGTGCACGGCACCACGACCGACGCCACCTACCTGTCCGGTGGGAGCGACACGGCGAACAGCGACGGCACCCCGTTCGGCGCCGCCGTGCCCGGCGACTACCTGTTGACCGGCGTCGACGTGGCGTCCAGTGCGACCGGCGGTGGCACGATCGCGGTGCTCGGCGACCAGACCAGCGTCGGCGGGGCGCCGGGGGGCAGTTGCGGTGGTGGCACGGCGTACGCGTGCACGTGGGTGGACGATCTCGCCGTGGCCGGCAGCGCGCAGCTACCGGGCAGCGTCGTCGACGTCAGCCGTGCCGGCACGCCGCCGCAGGACGAGTGGCGCCTCGACGACGGCAGCGGCACCACGGCCGCCGACCCGATCGGCGGGCACCCGGTGACCGCCTCCGGCGGCGTCACGTGGACCACCGGCCCGGCCGGCCACGACGACGGCGGCGTGCGGCTCAACGGCACCGGATCGTTGGCCACCACCGGTTCCGTGCTGGACACGACGAAAAGTTTCAGCGTGTCGGCGTGGGTCGACCCGACCGGCCTGGGCAGCGCGTGGCAGACGTTCGTGGTGCAACAGGCCAACCAGGTCAGCGGCTTCTCCCTGGACTACGACGGCAGCACCGGTGACTGGGCGTTCTCCCGCGCCGAGTCCGACAGGCCCGGCGCGACGATCGACCGTGCCGAGTCGTCCAGCCCGGCGCAGGCCAACGCGTGGACTTACCTGACCGGCACGTTCGACGCCGGCACCGGTGCGCTGAGCCTCTTTGTCAACGGCGGCTTCGCCGGGACCACGGTGGACAACATGCCGCTCGCGGCCACGGGTCCACTGGTGATCGGGCGCGGCTTCGGTGGGGCCGCGAACGACTTCGTGACCGGCGACATCGCGGATGTCCAGGTGTACCAACGGAGCCTGAGCGCCACCGACGTACACGACCTGTTCGAGATTCCGGGAGCGCAGCCGGCGGCCGGCGCCGGCGCGCCCAGCGGGTTCAACACGGCCATCACCGACGGCACGAACAACCGCATCCTGCCGACTTGCCCGGCGACCGAGTTGGACCAGTCGCTGGCCGGCGAACCCAACCTGCGCACCGTGATCCTGTCGTTGGGCGCCAACGACGTCATCGACGGGGCGAGCGTCACGCGGATCGAGGACGACATCAAGGCCTTGGTGCTGAAAAATCGCGCGTTCGGTCTGGTCAACCGGTTCCGGCCAGACGGGAGCCAGATCATGATCGTGCTCACGACCATTCCGCCGCTTGGCCTGACCGACTGGCGGGAATCGGTACGGGAGAAGGTGAACAGCGACATCGCGACGAACTTCGCGGACTTCGGCGCCGTCGGCGGCTACGTCGACTTCGACAAGGCGGTCACCGCACCCACCGAGGGCCAGGTGGCGGCGAACCTGCTGACCAACGGCCGGCCCAACGCCGCCTACTACACCGATCTGGCCGACGCGGTACTGGCCGGACTGCGATTCCCACCGCAGATCACGGTGTAAGGACGCCCACCGCGCGGCGGGTTTCGGGGCAGGATGATCACATGACGCAGACACCGCGCATCGCGCCCCTGACCGTCGCCGAGCGGACCGAACGGCAGCGGGAGATGATCGAGCAGATCGGCAGCGAGTTCCACATCTTCACGACGTTCGCGCGCCACCCCGAGCTGTTCGGCGTGTACGAGCGGTTCGCCGGCCGGCTGCTCTACCGGTCCAGCCTGACCGCCCACGAACGCGAGACACTCATCCTGCGCACCGCCTACCGCTGTCGGTGCGGCTACGAGTGGGTGCACCATGTGGAGATCGCCGAGCGGGAGGGCATGGCGCGCGACGTGATCGACGCGATCGGCACCGATGACGCGGCCGGCGTCGACCCGCTGCTCGTGGCGGCCGCCGACCAACTCGTCGCCGATCACGACCTGGACGACGCCACATGGGCCGGACTGCGGGACCGGTTCGACGAGCGGCAGGTGATCGAGGTGTGCATGCTCGTGGGCAACTACGCGATGACCGCCGGCGTGCTGACGGCATTGCGCGTACAGCCCGAGGACGGGTACGCCGCGCCGGAATGGTGAACGCGCCGGCCGCGGCCGCGACAACAGCACACGTACCGCGCACCCACATGGCGCCGCGCACCCACCACAACGGTCCGCGCGACGTGGCCGCCGACCCGTGGCGCCGGCACCCGCCCTCGGCGTACGCGTGAACTGTTAACGTTCGTCGCATCGGCATTCTCAAACGTCAGCTGCCGACGGCGTTGAGGCGCTTCCCGTTTCCGCCCTGCGAAAAATGTCAAAGATGACCCGTCTGACACGACCCTACGATGCTGCCCGTATTCGCCTCAGTCGCCGGCCACGAGCCGGCGCACCTGCAGAGGGGAGCACCCCCGTGTTATCCAGGTTGTTCCGCGAGCGCCGCCGCGTCCTCACCGGGATGCTGGCCGTCGCCGGTTCGTTGACGCTGGCCACAGCGCTCGGTTACACCGCGCCGGTAGCAGCGGCGGCGGCGTCCGGCCCGCACAGCGTCATGGCGCCGCGCACGGCCCACGCCGCGCCGCAGGCCGTGATCCGCGGCCGGTTGATCAACCACGGCGGCCCGGTCGAGACCGCGCCGCGCGTGTTCATCGTCTTCTGGGACTTCACGTCGGACCCGGTCGGCGAGCAGGCCTACATGACGCGGTTCCTGTCCACGGTCGGCGGCAGCTCATGGCTGCGGACCGTGAACCAGTACGGCGCCAGCAACAACCTCTCGTTCGGCGGGACCTTCAGTGACTCGTCGGCGATCCCGGCCAGCCCGAGCGACGCCCAGATCCAGGCGGAGGCGCAGAAGGCGGCCAACCACTTCGGCGCCGGCAACTCGCTGAACGTCGAGATCGTCGTGGCCACGCCGACCGGTCACTCCACCCCCGGCTTCGGCACCCAGTTCTGCGCGTACCACGGCGATGTCGCGTCCGACCCGAACGTCACCTACACGAACATGCCGTACGTGACGGACGCGGGCGCCGCCTGTGGTGAGGACTCGGTCAACGGCGGCGCCGGCACGCTCGACGGCGTCAGCATCGTCGAAGGTCACGAGCTCGCGGAGACGCTGACGGACCCGCTGCTCAACGCGTGGTTCGACCGTAGCGGCAACGAGATCGGCGACAAGTGCGCGTTCGTGAACCTGTCGAACATCACCACGTCCGGC
>Ga0207664_10002817_pt1 | contig 11542 bp, 9 predicted proteins | sample LARL83metaG_FD_184349 | JGI IMG/M metagenome (GOLD analysis project Ga0207664, IMG submission 184349) | Corn, switchgrass and miscanthus rhizosphere microbial communities from Kellogg Biological Station, Michigan, USA - LAR L8-3 metaG... | ecosystem: Host-associated > Plants > Roots >...
CTATCTGGCCATGGCGGCGATCTTGGAGCCGGGCGACGAAGTGCTAGTGGAGCATCCTACCTACGAGCTCTTGTTGGCGGCGCTCGGTTACCTGCAGTCCGAAATCCGCCGGTTTCCGCGCCACGCCAGCACCGGCTTCGCTCTTGATCCAGCCGAGATCGAACGAGCCGTAACGCCGCGCACGCGCTTGATCGTAATCACGAATCTGCATAATCCCTCCAGCGCCTTCGCGGATGAAGCTGCGCTGCAGGCTATCGGTGAGACTGCCCGTCGCGTGGGGGCGCGAGTGCTGGTGGATGAGGTCTACCTGGATGCCGCTTTCGAGATCGCCCCTCGCTCGGCGTTTCACCTCGGGCCGGAATTTGTCATCACTAATAGCCTCACGAAGGTTTACGGTCTGAGCGGACTGCGTTGCGGTTGGGTACTGGCCGAGCCGGAGTCGGCGCGCCGGATGTGGCAGCTCAATGATCTCTTCGGAGTGAACCAGGCCCATCCAGCAGAGCGGATCAGTGTGATCGCTTTTCAGAATTTCGAAAAACTGCGCGCCTGGTCGCGCGCGCTGCTCGAGAAGAACCGGCTCGCGCTCAACCAATTTCTGTCAACGCGGAACGATCTTGAGGTACAGCCGCTGAAATTTGGCACCGTCGTCTTCCCAAAGCTTCTCACCGGATCGGTGGACAAATTCTGCGAGCTGTTCCGCGAGAAATACGAAGGCTCAGTAGTGCCCGGATACTTCTTCGAGATGCCGGATCGTTTCCGGCTGGGAATTGGCGGTGAACCCGAAGCAGTGGCCGCCAGTCTAAAGCAGCTCGGCGCCGCGCTGGATCAATTTCGCAAAAGCCGCTAACGCTGAATTCGCGCCGACCCGCCTTGCGCGAACGCGCGAACCTCTTCGACCGTCGCCATGGTCGTGTCCCCGGGGAATGTCGTTAAGAGCGCGCCGTGGGCCCAGCCGAGTTTCAGTGCCTCTTCAGGCGACTCGCCGGCTAATAGGCCGTAGAAGAATCCCGATGCAAAACCATCACCGCCACCGACGCGATCGTATACGTGCAGCTCGCAGGTGGGTGAGACGTGTGTGGCGCCGTTGATCCAGGCCACAGCGCCCCAGTGGTGGCGACTGGTGGAATGCACTTCACGCAGGGTAGTGGCGACGATTTTGATCTGAGGATGCTTCTCCACCACCCGGTCGATCATGCCAAAGAACGCACCTGGGTCCAGTTTGGACTTGGCCGCTACCTGTGGGCCAGGAATTCCCAGACCCTTTTGTAGATCCTCTTCATTTCCGACCAGCACATCTACGTTTTCCACGATGCGGCCGATGACGGATTGCGCGCGATGCTGTCCACCCGAAACTCTCCAGAGCTTCTCACGGAAGTTCAAGTCGAACGAGATTACTGCGCCGGCAGCCTTGGCCGCACGCATACCTTCGATGATCAGCTCGGCCGTCGTCTCCGAGAGTGCGGCAAAGATTCCGCCGCTGTGAAACCAGCGAATGCCGCCGGCAAAGATTGTCTTCCAATCGAAGTCGCCCGGCTTCAGGCGCGCCGCCGCCTCATTGGAACGATTGTAAAAGACCACCGGTGCCCGCACGCCGTGTCCACGATCGCTGTAAACTGCCGCGATGTTCGGGCCAGTGACGCCGTCGTGATCGAAGCGCTTGTAGAACGGTTTGACGCCCATCGCCTTGACCCGCTCGGCCACCAGATCACCGACCGGATAGTTGACCATCGCGGTGGCGATCCCGGCTTGCAGTCCGAAGCAGTCGGCCAGGTTGGCTGCAGCGTTGAATTCACCGCCGCTGACATGAATCTGGCATTCGGTCGCTTTGCGGAACGGAACGACGCCGGGATCGAGCCGATGGACCAGGGCGCCCAGAGACACAAAATCTAACTCGGCATTCTTAGGAATATTTAGCGCGGGCTGCATCGTGGAAATCTCACGATAGCAAAAGAGGTCAGCGGGGATTTGGTTCGTGAGCCGGTTCGTTCAGGATGAGGATCTCGACGCGGCGATTTTCGGCGCGCCCGCTTTCGGTTTCGTTGGAGTCTTTGGGACGGTAGCTGCCGAAGCTTTGAATGGACAAACGAGCCTCGTCGATGCCATATTGCGTCGCCAGTAGCGAGAGAAGGTTCAGGCTTCGTGCCGCCGACAGCTCCCAGTTGCTCTTGAAATGCTGATTATGTATCGGGATAGCGTCGGCATGGCCGACCAGTGTGACCTTGTTCTGGATATCGCGCAGCACTGCGGCGATCTGAGAGACCATCGGAAGAGCCAGCGGACTAATGTGATCGTCTCCGGATGCGAACAACACCGCCTGTGGAAGACTGATGATCAAGCCGCGCGGTTCGCGGCGTAAATCGAGACCCTGCTCCTGCAGCCGCTGTTGTGCTTGTTGCAAGGCCGGCACGGAATCGTGGGGCCGAGGATTGGCCTTGGCCGCGTGCACCGCATGATCCTGGAGACTCTCCGCCGCCACCGCTATGAACAGGATCAGCAAGACCGTGACGATGTCGGTATAGCTGATGAGCCAGCGGTTGTGCGACACCGATTCCGTGTTGAGGTATCCAGGTTTACGCGGCAATGGGCTTAGGCCTCCGCACGAACGAGCTCAGACGGATTCGAATCAACGATGGGTGCAGGCAGTCGATGATCGAGAGCAGACCTTCGATGATCAGTTCCTGCGTCTCAAAGTTTTCGGCCACCCGCGCCCGAATGCGATGTGCGGCCGGCAGCAGAAGTAGATTGGCCAGAGCCAGCCCATAGATCGTAGAGACGAAGGCAGTCCCGATCCCGCTGCCAACGGCCTGCAGATTGGAGAATTGCCGCAGCACTTCAATCAAGCCCACAACCGTGCCGATGATTCCGATGGTCGGCGCGAAACCGCCCGCCACCTCCAGCGCCTTCGCGTCACTGTCGCCATGGCGTTCGTTCATGCGAAGCTGAGTCTCGAGCACCGCCTGCAACTCCTCGCGGTTTTGTCCATCCACGGCCAATTGCAGCGCGTCGCGCAGAAAGGGGTTGGTCGTCTTGGAGATACTGGAATCCAAAGCGATAATCCCGCCCCGTCGCGCGATTCTTGCCAAGCTGATGATTTCCTCGATCAACGCGTCGCGGTCTACCTCGTCGGCTTTGAAAAGATTCATGATCCGGCGAGCCGAATGAGCCAGCGAATGTCGGGGTGTCGTGATGAGGATTACGCCCAGAGTTCCGCCTAATACAATGACTGCGCCAGTGGGCTGGAGAAAGTAGTTGAGACCGACGTGGGTGGCGCAGATACCGGCGATGGTCGCTCCCAGCGCTATCACCACGCCAACTACGAATGAAAGATCGACTCCCTGAAACCGTCGCTGGCGAACGACTGGCTCCTGTGTGCGTATTTGCCGACTAAGGGCCGCTTCGGATGTAGCCAATGCAATACTCCGCCCACTAGTAATGCATGTCGACATCCACACTAGCCGTCCTGAAATCAACACGCGATCAGGTTTAGCTGCGCCAAGAATCGGGCATCGCCAAGAAAGTGTCAGAGGGTTTTTGCCGCCAGCACCACGCCTCGGCATTCGCCCAAACCAATCCGCCGGTATCCTGGCGCCTCACACCAGCCCCGTAGGATGACCTCGTCGCCATCTTCTAAGAACCGGCGCGTTTCTCCAGTCGGCAATGCCAGCGGCTCCGATCCGCGCCGCGTCATCTCTAGCAAGCACCCACGATTGTGCTTCTCGGGGCCCGAGACTGTGCCGCTTCCGATCAAATCACCGGGCCGGACGGGACAGCCGTTCGACGTGTGATGCGTGACCATCTGCGCCAGCGTCCAGTACATCGCCGAGAAATCGCTTTGGCTCACACGCACCGGTTCCGGCATCCTCGCCGACCGAAGCCAGACTTCCAAGTTGATCCGGAAGGCCGTGTTGCCGGGCGCCGCGAGGTGAGGCAAGGGTGCGGGATCTCCGGCGGGCCGCGGCGGCGCAGCGCAGCGAAAGGGCTCCAGCGCTTCCAGCGTGACTACCCACGGAGAAATAGACGTGGCGAAGTTTTTCGACAGGAAAGGACCCAGCGGCTGCGACTCCCAGGTTTGGATGTCGCGTGCCGACCAATCGTTAAGCAGGCACACGCCGACGATATGATCTTCGGCCTGAGCGATCGGGATCGGCTCACCGAGTGCGTTGCCCGGTCCTAAGAAAGCCCCGAGCTCCACTTCGTAATCCAGCAGCCGGCATGGAGCGTAGACCGGCGGCGCGCTGGGATCCGGCACAATCTGTCCCCAGGGCCGCTGCACGGACGTTCCGCTCACAATAACCGACGAAGATCGGCCGTGATAGGCGATCGGTATCCATTTGTAGTTCGGCAACAGCGGGTTGTCGGGGCGAAATAGCGAGCCGACGTTGGTGGCGTGATGGATGGATGCGTAGAAGTCGGTGTAGTCAGGGATGTCGCAGGGGAGCAGGAGATCGATCTCGGCCAGCGGCGTCAAGAAACGGTCGGCGCCAGTCGAGAATTTCGAAAGCAACTCGCTCGCACGCCGCCGTAAGGTTTGCCGGATAGAGCGCGGCAGAGCCATGATCCCTTCCATCGCGGGAATCTGGAACGCCGCTCCAACATCCAACAGCATGTCGCCGATCGCCATGCCCAGCCTGGTTTGCTCGTGTCCTTTGCGCACGAAAGTCGCGTACGGCAGGCTCTGAATCGGAAAATCGGAATCAGACAGATTGGCGGACTCCACCCAACTTTGCAAAGCCGGATCGTGGGTAGCGTCGATCACCTGAGCCACCCTAGCGCTCGCAGGCCGTCGACCGGCTCTTCAAATGAACAGGAACCGAAGTTGTGCGCGAAATCACGGCGAGCGGTTGCAATCTGCTCCGTTGTGAGACGGCGGTCGCGCCAAGTCAGTGCGTCGTCGAAGAAATCGAAGCTCTCGGGGTCGCATTCGTGCAGAACGCCGATGACCGCCGCGCGATCGTTTCCGTGCCAGGCAAACGCTGCCGCGACAAAAACATTGATGAACCCATGCATGATGGCATGCGGGCTAGCGGGCAAATAAGTAAGGGGATGATCCCCGCGAATCGGATGATGCAGCCCAGCCGTCGCTTTGAAGGGGACCCGCCGCGCAGCCGCTTGACACAGGAACTCGGCGATTTCACTGGGCATCGGGACGGCGTCAGTCGTCACGCCTCCGGTTCGAACCTTCGCGAACGAGCCGTTGATCCGATCGAGAGGCGCTTCACAATAAGTTGGCAGCGACAGTTTACGAGGCTGCTTGGTCTCGAGAGTCTCCACTTGGGCCGGCAGTGAACCCGGTTCGTTCTCTACCAGCAGCGTGACTCGCCAGTTTTGGCCGAGTTCGACATCGCCGAGTTTTGAGGCCGGCAGCACCAGGCGATTCAGCATCCAGCTCTCGGGTGACGCGAGATAGCGCTTGTAATTATCGAGCGCGGCCGGCAACGAGAGAGCGGCCGGTGGATAAAGACCGGCATAATCGACCAGGTTAGTGAGCAGTGCGCGCAGCGATTCGGGTAGCTGGTTCATCCGTATTCCTATTTTGCCTTCCTGGGCTTGAGGCCGAATTCCATGTGCAGCCGGATGCTCTCCACCCATACCGGGCCGCGATCGTGGTTGTAGGCCGGGTTGTTGTAATGCTGCAGCTCGAAGGTTGTATAAAAGCCGGGACACAGCCGTGCGCTGTAGTAGCTTTCCCAGAGATATTCAGGCGCGTAGTTGAGCCGGCCGTCCCCGATCAGGAAGTCGAAGCCGCCCCGCGCGAGATAGACTGCGTGGACGCCCGAGATCCCGCTGGCTGTGAAGGAAGTAGCAGCGACATCCTCTTTTCTTCTCCAACGTGCCCCTTTCACCGAGACGCCTGCGCTGGCCAGGCGATCGATGGCGGTGAACGCGAAGGACTGGGTCTTGCCGTCGTTCCATCCCAAACGAGCGAAGACGCCGACGTCTTTGTAAACCTCCTGGTCGAAGCTGGCACCGGTTCCGTATTTCAGCGTTCCGGCATGATGGACCGCAGTGATGTCTGGCGTTGTTCCGTTTTGCGCGGCTAGACGAATGGCCTCGGCATAGCTGCCCGAGTCGCTGTGATTCAGGTACCCGAGAAGACGAACCGCGCCAGGATGATCTCCGATGGAATAACGGCGTTCGACTTCGAAAGTGTCACCGCGGTCGCGGAGCACGCGCCGATCGAACCGACCGCCATTCGCGACTCGGGGCTCCGCCGTGGCTCCGTATCGGAAAGACCAATCGTGCGTATGGAACTCGTTCACGATTCCCCAGGTATAGCCGCGTGTGTCGGCCGGGTAATCCCACGCCCCGTTATACATTACGCCCCAGGCCAGAAATTGCAGGCGCGGATCGTGCGTGTAGTTATTGTTGTCGAAGAAGTCAGTGACCGTGAATCGTCCGGCGGTGATGGTGTAACGCTTCATGGGGCGCTCGCCCGCAAGTTGGTTCAGGTCGCTTTCGGTGTGCTCCTTTTCCGACCCGAAGCCAAAATCGTGAGAAAGATATAGCCGGGCGATGTACGGTTTCGGCGTTGCACTCTGGACCCGCGGCAATTCGCCGTTGGGCGCGTTGGCCAAGCCGTTAACATTGCTCAGCCCTTTGCCTCCGGCGATCTCGGGATCGAAATAAAGCTGGGTATTCTGGTCCAGCCGCAGACCAAAGAACAAAGTAGTTGTCAGCGATAGGTCGCGCTCCGGATAGTCCTGGAGACTGAAGGACCCTTGGTAGGGCGAGTTGAACGTGCCGTGATGCTGGCCGATGGAAGTGGCCTGAAAGTAAAGATTCCAGCGCTCCGGCGGATAGGCTGTTTGTCCGGACAGCGAGGCACCCGCCACGACCAGCAATGCGAGATGATACTTCAATGGCATCCTCTTCATTGTCGTCTGTCGCCGCTGATCCGGCCCGTCAATTACTGAGGCATACTCTCGCTACGCTGGCCTATCGCGGCGGAAAGGCAGTGCGCGGCGCTCCGGAAACATTTGCCGATTTTCGAGCCTCGGAACAAACACGGACGCCACGCCAGATTCTCGCGCACAGCGGTGACCTGATGGATTGGGCTCTCGCGATCGCGCAGGGCAAGCAACAATGGAATAATTCAACTCCTCTTCCGTGGGGCGCCGAGGTCCGGCGTTTCTTTACGGCTTTGGAGGCATTCGAAGTCTATCTGGCCTCCGATCAGCCTCTGCACGAATCTCCCGAGAAACTTTTCCAAGGACCGGTAGCCGATGCGCTCACGCACGTCGGACAGATCGCGATGTTGCGTCGCCTGGCGGGCGCGCCGGTGCGCGGAGAGAATTACCATCAAGCACAGATTATCGCGGGAAGGGTGGGCGCCGATCAGGCTGCCCCGGTGCGTGAGTTTGACTAGCGTTTGTCCAGGAGTTGTTGGACTGTCACCGGCTTAAGCGCATCGGGCTTGGACTGTTCGGTCGTCGAAAGAGCGCGCACTTTTTGGAGTGATCGAAGCTCGATGAACCAGGCCGCCAGGACGATCACTGGGATCAGGAAAAGGGTCACCATTACCGCCCGCTGCGCCCGGTGCGAGCGAAACCGGAAGAAGCGCCGCAGGCATTGCGTGCAGCGCTGCGGGTTGAGAAACAAAACAAACAAAAGCCAGTCTTTCAGCGACCTCCGGCGGGACGGGCAAGTCTGCGAAGATCCGCACTTAGGACAGCGATGCAGCCCGGGCTTTGGGGAGATTTGTACACGTACGGCCACAGGTGACAAACTGGGGACCTCAGCTCGTTAGACTCCTGCCAAGGAGAGATAGTAATAAAAAAAATTTATACGCCGATTATGCTTTAGTTCTTAATGATTTAGATAGTCTCGGCGACCATCTGGATGGCGCCGCAAGGGCACTCAGCCGCACACATGCCGCAACCCTTACAGTAATCGTAATTGAACTGAAACCGTTTGCCGGGGCCAAGCTTGAGAACGGCATTGTCCGGACAGACGCCGTAACAGTTGTCGCACTCGAAGCAGTTGCCGCAGGACAGACAGCGTCGAGCCTCGAAAAGGGCATTGTTCTCGTCCAGGCCTTTCACCACTTCGTCGAAAGTGCTTTCACGGCGGGCGGCGTCCAAGAGAGGCTGGACAGTCAGCGGGGCGTCGGAATAATACCAGGTGTTGAGCTTGTCGAAGGCCGCGAGTTCGTGCTTGCCATTCTCGGCGTAGACATCTCCGCGAAGGAAGGCGTCGATATTTCGCGCGGCTTTCTTTCCGTGGCCGACTGCGACGGTGACGGTTCGCTCGGCCGGCACCATGTCGCCGCCCGCGAAGACGCCGGGGTGTCCAGTCATCATTTGTGGGTTGACCTTCACTACGCCGTCGACAATTTCGAGCTTATCGACCCGCTCGAGGAAGGTCAGATCCACGTCTTGCCCGAGTGCGAGCACTAAAGAGTCGCCTTCGATGGTTTCGAATTCACCGGTGGGTTGCGGAAAACCCTTTTCGTCCAGGCGCATTTTCTCAACGGTGAAAGTGGTGTCGGTCGCCTTCTTGATGGTGGAAAGCCATTTGAACTGGATGCCTTCGTCCAGCGCCTCCTGGACTTCGGAGTCGTGAGCCGGCATTTTTTCGCGATTGCGGCGGTAAACGATGAGCGTTTCGGTGGCGCCCAGGCGTTTGGCCGTACGCGCGACATCGAGCGCGGTGTTACCCCCACCATAGACCAGCACGCGGCGTCCCAGCAATGGAGCTTCGCCGGCATCGACGCTACGCAACACCGCCAAAGCATCCAGGATCCTGGCCGCATCACCGGCCGGAATGTAGGCGCGCTTGGCGACGTGAGCGCCGACGGCCAGGAATACCGCGTCGAACTTTTCTTCTTGCATCACGCGGGCGAGGTCATCCACGCGAGTGTTGAGGCGGATGGTCACACCCATGTTCGTAATGCGTGCGATTTCGGCGTCTAGGACTTCGCGCGGCAGCCGATACTTGGGAATTCCGAAGCGCATCATCCCGCCGGCGGTCGGTCCGGCTTCATAGATAGTCACGCGATGGCCGAAACGCGCCAGTTGATAGGCAGCCGAGAGACCGGAAGGTCCCGAGCCGACCACCAGAACGTGCTTTCCGGTGGGAAGGCCGGGAGAGAATTGCCAGCCTCGCCGGATCGCTTCGTCGCCCAGGAATCGCTCGACAGCGTGGATGTTTACGGGCTGATCCAGTTGCGCACGATTGCAGCCGGTTTCGCAAGGGTGATAGCAGACGCGTCCCATGATTGCGGGCAGGGGATTGTTCTCCACCAGCGATTTCCATGCCCGGAAATAGTCGCCCGACTCGGCATAATACAGCCAGGCTTGTATGTTTTCACCAGCGGGACAGGCATGATTGCAGGGCGGCAAGCGATCGACGTAGACGGGTCGCTCGGTGCGCCAGGAGCCGGTATGGTTGGCCAGGCTGGAGCCGACGTCGAGCGTGATGGCAAATGGTTTTTCCATTACTGAGCGACCTCCTGGAATAGACCGAAGCGCTGGATGTTGCGGTCGGCGATGCTCTGAATGGCAGTGAGCCGGACTTCGTCCCGGACAGGCCGGAAGAGATGCGCGAATCGCTTCTGGAGCTTCAGGTAGTTCTCTACCGGCTGTGGATGGCGGATTGGTGTGCGCGCCGTGACATCGCCGAATTCCGCTTCAAATAGCGGGAAAAGACCGCTTTCTACAGCCGCGCGCGCGACTTTGATAGTGTCCTGCGGCTCCGATCCCCAACCGAGCGGGCACGGAACATGGACGTGGATGTAACGCGCGCCTCGGATCGCGGTGGCTTTCTCCACCTTGAATTCCAGATCGTGCAGGTTGGCTACCGATGCCGTAGCGACATAAGGAATGCCATGCGCCATCGCGATCAGCGGCAGGCTCTTGCCTTGGCCGAAGGTGTTGCCCGGTTCCGGACCGACCGATGGCGTCGTGGCCGTGCGTGCCGCGGCCGGAGTTGTCCCGGAGCGCTGCACTCCGGTATTCATGTAGGCTTCGTTGTCGTAGCAGATATAGAGTACGTCGTCGTTGCGCTCGAACATGCCGGATAGGCAGCCCATGCCGATGTCCGCGGTTCCGCCATCGCCGCCTTGTGCGATCACGCGCACTTCTTTTCGCCCCTTGGCTTTCATCGCGGCCGCGACTCCGGCGGCTACAGCCGAGGCATTGCCGAAGAGCGAATGCATCCAGGCGACCTGCCAGGATGTTTCCGGGTAGGGCGTGGAGAAAACTTCGAGGCATCCGGTGGCGTTGACGGCGATGAGATTCTTGTTGGCCGCGCGCATGGCTGCGTCGACGGCGTAACGGGCGCCCAGCGCCTCTCCGCAGCCTCGGCAGGCTCGATGACCGCTGTTCAGCGCGTTAGAACGGGTAATGTCCGCCTGCACCGTGCGATCGGAGAGGTCGAGCAGCCGGTTGCCCACCGTGAACGTACCGGTTTGATAAAACTTGATCTGTTCGAATGGCATGTGTGCTCCTACGCGATCTTTGACGAAAGCTCACCCAGGTCCTTCAGAATGTTTTCGGCAATTGGGCCAGAGCGGCGGACTGCGGTTTCGCGCGCCAGCTCGCGCGTGATGGCATCCCAGTTGAGATCCAGGAAAGTGACGCTTTCGAGTGCGTCGCGCCGGGCCTTGAGGAAAAGCTCGACCAGCGAGGTCTTGGTTATCGCGCGGCCACCTAGACCGGCGATCACGGTGTAAACGCGCCGCGGCCGGGCGGCTATCGCCATCTGTACATCCGTCGCGAGCATTCCGCCCAAGCCGACGGCAAGGGATTTTTCAAGGACGACAATACGCTTGGCGTTGGCGAGGGCCTTCTGCACTTCTTCGAGTGGAAAGGGCCGGTAGGAACAAATGCTGATGGATCCGATGGGGACACCGTCGGCGCGCAGCTCATCCACGGCTTCCTGGATGGTCCCGTTGACGGAACCGAGCGCAACCACCACAGTCTCGGCGCCTTCCGTTCGATAGGAGCGCAGCAGCCCCCCCGAGTCCCTTCCGAATGCTTCGTGAAACTCGCGGCTCAGCACCGGAATGCGCTCGAGCGCTCGAAGTTGCTTGTGATGCGCCAGATAGCGAACCTCGGAGAATGCGTCGGGGCCAACCATGGCGCCGATCGAAACCGGGTTAGCGGGATCCAGCACTTGTTGCGGCTCGTAGGGCGGCAGCCAGCCGTCGACTTGTTCTTGTGTCGCGAGGTCGATGCGGTCATAAGCGTGGGTGAGGATGAAACCGTCCATGCAGACCATTACCGGGCACGATAGCTCCTCGGCCAGTCGAAAAGCTTGGATATGCAGGTCGGCGGCCTCCTGGTTGGTTTCGGCAAAGAGCTGGATCCAGCCGGCGTCGCGCATCGACATGGAGTCGGAGTGATCGTTCCAGATGTTGATGGGCGCGCCGATGGCCCGGTTGCCGATAGTCATGACGATGGGCAGCCCGAGACCGGAGGCGTTGTAGACCGCTTCGGCCATAAAGAGCAGGCCTTGGCTGGCGGTGGCAGTGTAAGTCCGGGCTCCTGCGGCGGATGCGCCGATGGCCACCGAGAGCGCGCCGAATTCCGACTCCACGTTG
>Ga0207664_10002818_pt1 | contig 11541 bp, 10 predicted proteins | sample LARL83metaG_FD_184349 | JGI IMG/M metagenome (GOLD analysis project Ga0207664, IMG submission 184349) | Corn, switchgrass and miscanthus rhizosphere microbial communities from Kellogg Biological Station, Michigan, USA - LAR L8-3 metaG... | ecosystem: Host-associated > Plants > Roots >...
AAGGTGCGCCAGGACCAGACCGTTGGCGACACAACCCCACGGTCGATTGGCATCGTCGACGACCCGGGACTACACCGTCGGATTGAGGATGGCCGCCGCTTCAGCAGCCAGCAGCCCGAGCAACACGATCAAGGCGACCATGGCGCGCGCGTTGAGATAGCGGCGCCGCCACCTCGCACACCGCGACTGACCGCCGATGCGCCGGCCGGGCCTCCGACCAGCGTGCGGGTGATCTGCGCGTTTTCCCACGTCGTTCAAGCCTCTGAGCGCCCCGCGCTCGCCGGACTCGGACGCTCGGTCGTCACGGAGAAGCGTCCTGTGCTGGCCAGCAGACCTGCCGGCTGCCAGGGGTGCGTCGAGGATGTCTCGGTCGACCGTCGCTGAGCGTTGTGCATGGTTCCCTTTCATCGTGGTGACCTAACCATGCTGACCGTGCCTGCGGGGCCCGCCCATCGGCACGAACACCCATCCGGCCACACTGGTTGCCCGGCCGGACGGCCCCAGTCCTTGCGTCGCACCGGGCGACCGCGCACGGGCGAAGATGCACGCTTTTGCCCATGGTAGATCGGGTCGGACTCGCCGTACCTTCGGGTCGATCTCCGATGTCGACGCTGCTATTGACCGATCCAGAGAATCCCAGCTGTGTTGTCTTCGAGCGCACCCGAATGCGCACACGTGTGTGGACGCACGTGCGCTCTCACGATCTGGACCGGGCGTTGGCTTCTGGCCTCTCACCGGACTTCAGCGCCGCGCTCTCGCTGCGGGCACACACCCTGATCGGCGCTAGGGCTCGCGCGGTACTCGCCCGGTCGCTACGAAACCTCGTCCAAGACGCACAGCGCCCACTGCAGCCGCTCAGCCTCGGTGTGCCGATCTGCAGGCGCAAGATACTCGGCTCGAGGAACACGCTCGAACAGCTCGCCGAGCGCCTGGCCAGCCGGGAGCCGCTCGACGTCGCTGGGGTGGCGAAGGTCAGACTCCTGCTCCGCGATGGCTGCGGGCCGGTCTACGACCGCCCCGGGGGCGACGATCTGGAGCCTGCGCTGCGGGAGGCTCTGGAGGCGTTGGAGCCCGCCGTATAACTGCCCGCCGGCTGTTTCTTCTCCTCGTGGGTGATGGGGCGCGCCCTCGGACATCATTGCGGCGCGCACTGTCACCGATCGGAGGTGCGGCGCGTGGACCGTTGCTCCGGGAGCGATGTGAGCGCGTTCCGTCGGCCGCCCGAAGATACACCAGAACAAGGATGCCGGATGTCTTTTGGCTCCCGAGCTCCTGCGCCAACTCTCATCGCACCCACGACCGGACTTGGAGCCACTGTCGCTCATTCAGCACCTCCGTTCACGGATGAGCGTTTTCACCCATGGCGAACTCACCCATTGCCTGGGATCTTCCAGGCATGTCGCACATCGTCGCGATCGATAGACAAAGCTCCGGGGTGCGCCGAGGGCCGGCGCCGTTCCTCGACGAGAAGCTCCAGCCGCTGTACGCGACTGTGCTGCGCCGAAATCCGGGTGAGGCAGAGTTTCACCAGGCGGTCGCGAGCGTGCTGCAAAGTGTCGGCCCCGTTGTCGCCAAGCGTCCGGAGTACGTCGACGCGAAACTGCTTGAGCGCGTCTGTGAGCCCGAGCGGCAGATCATCTTCCGAGTGGTGTGGACCGACGACCATGGGGAGGTCCACGTCAACCGCGGCTTTCGCGTGCAGTTCAATAGCGCACTCGGCCCCTACAAGGGCGGCCTGCGCTTTCACCCGTCGGTCAACGTCGGGATCATCAAGTTCCTCGGCTTTGACCAGGTGTTCAAGAACGCGCTCACCGGAATGCCGATCGGAGGCGCCAAAGGCGGGTCGGACTTCGACCCCAAGGGCCGCTCGGACCCGGAGGTCATGCGTTTCTGCCAGTCCTTCATGACCGAACTGCACCGCCATCTGGGCGAGCAGACCGATGTGCCCGCCGGTGACATCGGCGTCGGCCAGCGCGAGATCGGCTACCTGTTCGGCCAGTACAAGAGGATGACCAACCGCTACGAGTCGGGCGTGCTGACCGGCAAGGGGTTGGCCTGGGGCGGCGCGCAGGTCCGCAGCGAGGCCACAGGCTACGGCTGCGCCTACTTCGTGCAGGAGATGCTCGCCACCCGCAACGACACCCTTGACCGAGGCCCCGTCGTCGTCTCCGGGGCGGGCAACGTCGCCATTCACGCCATCTCGAAAGTGCAGCAGCTTGGCGGCCACGTCGTCGCTTGTTCGGACACCACCGGGTATGTCCACGACCCATCCGGTATTGACGTCGACCTGATCAAGGAGCTGAAACTGATCGAGCGCGGCTCTCTCGCCGACTACCCGCACCGCCGCGGTGGACAAGCTCGCTTCGTCCGCGGGCGAACGGTGTGGGAGCTGCCCTGCCGCGTCGCGCTGCCATGCGCGACTCAGAACGAGCTCGCCGGTCGCGACGCCCAGCGGCTCGTCGAGGCTGGAGTGGTGGCCGTGGGTGAGGGTGCCAACATGCCCTGCACTCCCGAAGCCGTCGACGTGTTCGCCCGCGCCGGGGTCGCCTTTGCGCCCGCGAAGGCGGCCAACGCCGGAGGGGTCGCGACCAGCGCCCTGGAGATGCAACAGAATGCCTCCCGCGACCACTGGAGCTTTGAGCAGACCGAGCTGCGCCTGCGGCAGATCGTGCGCGACATCCACGACGCCTGCCGCCGTGCCGCCGAGGAGTACGGGGCGCCCGGCGATTACCTCGCAGGCGCCAACATCGCCGGCTTTCAGCGCGTCGCCGAGGCGATGCTCGCCCACGGTGTGATCTGACGCCGGCGATAGCAGCGCTCGGTGCGTGGTGAGCACGACACACCGTCGAGAGGGCACGGCGCCACCGCGCCGATTGACCGAACTGCAGCCGCGCGCGCGGTTGGCGCGGTACCAGATGAGGGTTCTTACCCATTCCCGAGGACCGCCCTGTGCGTGAACCTATAGCGACAGAGATCGGAGACCTCGAAATGTGTACTCACACCTCACAGCTCACGTCCGCTCATGCGCGTATCACTGGCGATGATTCGGGGCATGCGCGAGTCCGCATCCTCCTAGTTGACGATCATCCTGCCGTCAGACTGGGAGCGCGAGCCCTGATCGACGCTCAGCCCGACATGGAGGTCGTTGCTCAAGCCTCCAGTGCGGACGATGCGCTCAGGCAGCTCGCAGCTCCGATCGACGTGGCGATCGTGGACTATCACCTGGGCGACGGCGAGGACGGGCTGTGGCTAGCGACACAGCTCAAGCGCAGGGCGAACCCACCCCGCGTGCTCGTCTACTCCGCCTTTGCGGACGGTGCGCTAGCGGTGATGGCGCTGATCGCCGGGGCCGACGGGCTGCTCGGCAAGCACGAGATCGCAGACGAGCTCTGCTGCGCTATCCGTCGGCTCGCGCGCGGACAGCACAACCTTCCCGCGGTGTCGTCGTCGATCGCGCGCGCGATGCGGTCCCAGCTTGAACCACGGGACCAGGCGATCTTCGGAATGCTGCTCCACGGCATCACCCCAGACGCAATTGCCGAGCGTTTGCGGATCACTCATGAGGAGCTTCACGCCCGTCGCTTGCTCATGCTGCGCTCCTTCAAGCCGGCGCGGCCCCCCTCCGCCCTACCGATGGCGACACGAGCCCCGCTTGACTACGAGCGGGGACGCCGGAGTACCGCTCGCAGAGCTCACGCTGCTGCCGCCTGTTCGTGATCTCTGCGCTACTCGCCGGGGCGTGTCGTTGTCCGAGAGCTCCAGCGATCCCGCGTTCAACCCACGCTTCCGCCGAGGGCCGGGGGTGTGGTGTGACCCCGCACGCAAGGTGCAACCGGGACGAGATGCATGTCCTCACCCATGGTGCGCCGCACATCGCTGAGTGACCCTGTCAGGAGCGAACCGAAATCGAAGGAGGACTGATGGCAGTCAAGATTCATATCCCGCTGGCAGCCGAGCAACAGGCGGTCGCCGTTGAGCTACAGGGCATGCTCGTCGACCTGCTCGACCTGACGCTGCTGGGAAAGCACGCCCACTGGAACGTCGAGGGTCGGCTGTTTCGCTCTGTCCACCACGAGCTCGACGACCTCGTCGACGCGTGGCGCACGCTCTCCGATGAAGTCGCTGAGCGCGCCGTGGCGATCGGCTCTACCCCCGACGGTCAAGTCGAGGCGATCGCGGGAGCCACGCAGCTTGAGCCTGTCCCCCCCGGCCACCTCAGCGATCGTCAGGTGCTCAGGGCGATCGGCGAACGCATTGCCGATGCCACGAGCCGCACGCGAGAGCGCATCGAGCGCATCGCCATCTCCGACCCAGTCAGCGTCGACCTGCTCATCCAGGTCGCCGCGACGCTTGAAAAACAGCTCTGGATGATCCGTGCTCAGATTCCGGGTACTGGACGAGTCGACGGCGATGCAGTCGAAACCCGCGGAGAGGAGTCGAACGGGACTGGTCGGTCATGAGTGCTGCCATCACCGAATCACTCAACACCGCCAGCCTCGACCAGGAAACGTTGCTCGAGCTGACTCGACAGACCGACCCCGTAGGCGTGCTGTCGATCTACGTCGACGCCCGTCCCGGTGCGAACCCAAGAGCGGAGTCGATCGACATCAAGAACCGCCTGGCCGAGCTGGAGCGGCGGGTCGCCAGCGAGGGGCCGCCGGAACGCGCCCAGACAATCCACGAGGGGATCACCCGCGTGGCCGCCGAGATCAAGCGGCTCACCGATCCGGAGGAGCCTGGTCGAGGGCGCGTCCTGTTCGCTGCGATGAGCGACGGCTGGGTGCGACGAGTCTCGACTCAGCTCCCCGTCCCGAGCAGGGTGGTACTTGACCGCAGCCCGTTCATCCATCCGCTCCTCGAACTCCTGGACGAAGGCGGCCCGGCGGGTGTCGTCCTGGCGTCGCGCACCGAGGCACGGCTGCTTGAGTGGCGCCTTGGCGAACTCATCGCGCTTCGGGAGCTGAGAGCCGGGACGGTGGAGCCTCCACACGAACGTTCGGGCCCCGTCGGCTCGCGGCCGAGTAATCGCTACGGGACCCCCACGGGCGAGCAGCGCAACGCCAGGGAGCGCGATCGCGCGGCGCGATTTATTGATCGCGTTGCCGCCGCTACGTCTCGCCTCGCCCACCAGCGCGGCTGGGAACACATCCTGGTCGGTGCCGGTGAGCATCTCACCGACGCGCTTGTCCGGGCGCTCCCGCCGGCTCAGCGCGAGACGGCGTTGCGCGATCGTCGGTTGCTTGCGCGGCTCGATCCCGGTGCGCTCGGAGACATCGTGACCGAGCGGATGCACATGGCCCATAGCGAGTTCGAGCACCGGCTCATCCGCCGGGTCCGCGAGGACGCGCAGGGCGCCGGCGCCGCCGCGCTCGGCGTCTCCGAGGTCGTCGGCGCGTTGAACCAGGCGCGAGTCGGTCACCTTGTCTATGACCCATTCGTCCGTTATCACGGCTCAGTCGGCGAGGACGGGAGTCTCTTTGCCGCGGGCGAGTCCGGCCCGACTTTCGGCTGGACCCCAGACACGCGGCTGACCGAGCGGATCGTCGAGCGGGCGCTTGAGACCGGCGCCCGCGTGACACCCGTCGAGGGAGCGGCGAGCGACGGGCTCGCCGAGGCCGCGGGAATCGCCGCTGTGCTGCGGTGGTAGCACGGCCCCGCGAGCAGCTGCCCTCCCAGGCGCCGGCGCGGTCATCGCCAGGCTCCGCCGGCGCCTGTCGCTGCCGCGAGTGAGCGGGGCCGGTGCCGTCCGAGCGGTGATTCGGCGGGTCCACCGGAACCGGACGTGGGCAGAGGCAACGCCCACACCCAACGCCACGTCTTCACTCCCGATCTGATCACACCGCCACGGCCGGACCCGGCCCGACAAGTATGGGCGGTGATGAGCGAAGGCGCAGCGACCGAGCCCTCACGCCCGCCAGCCCGACCGGCCAGCCGAGACGCCGCCAGCGCGACACGATGACCGCGCCCACGGCGAACGCGAATACGATCGGCAGCAACCTCATCAATCCAGTCTGCAAGGACCCTGCCCCGCTCGCCATGGGTGTCGCGCTCCATATCCCCTGCCCTGATCGCCCTGCGAGCGTGAGGTGAGCGTGCTCGATGTGACCACACTGGGATGGGCGGCCACGCTCACGCTCATTGCGGCCCTGCTGCTGTTCGACCTTCTCTACTCGGGCCGCCGGCCGCATGCCGTGGCCTTCCGCGAGGCGGTCCGCTGGTCAGTGTTCTACGTAGCCACGGCGCTGCTGTTCGGCGTCGTGTTCGCGATCGTCGCGGGGTGGGAGCTGGGCGCTCAGTACTTCGCCGGCTACATCGTCGAGAAGAGCCTCTCGGTCGACAACCTGTTCGTGTTCCTCATCATCATGACCACGTTCGTCGTGCCGCGTGAGCAACAGTCTCATGCGCTGACGATCGGGATCATCGCCGCGCTCGCCCTGCGCGCGGTGTTCATCGGCGTGGGCGCCGCGCTCCTGGACGCGTTCTCGTTCATGTTCTTGGTCTTCGGGCTCGCGCTGATTGCGACTGCCGCGCAGCTGTTTCGCCACCGCAATGAGGATCCGTCGGTCGACGACAACATCCTCGTCGCGGCCGCTCGCCGGTTACTGCCGCTCACCAGCCGCTACGACGGTGCCAAAATCCTCACTCGGGTCGGCCGACGCCGTGTGCTGACCCCGCTGTTCCTGGTGCTCCTCGCCATCGGCAGCAGCGACCTGCTGTTCGCGCTGGACTCGATTCCCGCCGTATTCGGGGTCACCCAGCACGCCTACATCGTGTTCGTCGCCAACGCGTTTGCGCTGCTCGGACTTCGTGCCCTGTTCTTTCTCGTCTCCGGCCTGCTCGATCGGCTCGTCTACCTCTCCACCGGACTGGCCCTGATCCTCGCCTTCATCGGCATAAAGCTCGTGCTGCACTTCGCCCACCTGCACAGCTCGTCCGTCCCCGAGGTCTCCACCGGAGTCTCGCTCATCGTGATCGTCGCCCTGCTCGCCTCGGTCACCACCGCCAGCCTCATCAAAATTCGGCGCGACCCGACCCTCCGCGCGCACGCCGGACGTATACGCGAGCCTCGCGGGCCTGGTAATGGCCCCGGCACCCCACATAAGCAGGACAGGGAGTCGCCGGCCTGATTCCCACCCGTCGCCCGCGAACGTCACCGGCGCGAATCGCGCTGACATGCAATCCGGGCGGGCGACACTGATCGCCCGCCCGATCCGCAGCTGTCACGCGCCACGCATCGCCGGTGAGGCGATGGGCGGTAATACCGGCGCGTATTGGGTGCCAGCACTAGTGGGCGCGGCGCGCTGCGACCGGCACAGTGCTGAGTCACACGCGGGCCCGGCATGCGCGGGCCACAGCTCACGAAAGGAGAGCCTGATGACCCCCACCGTCATCGTCGACTTCGACGACCCCCGGCGCGGTCCAGACGCGCTGGCACTCGCTCGCAGCCTGGGCGCTGTGACCGGTGCGCGCTTCGTGACCGTGACCAGTTACCAGCGTGACCGGTACGGGATGCTTCCGGTCAACGGCTGGCACTGGTCCGCTCCGGCGCAGACACAGGCAGCTGCCGACCTGGCGAGAAGCCTCACGGCCGAGGATCGGGGAGCCATCACGCGCGTGGTGGGCGCCACCTCCCCGGCCCGCGCCTTGCATGAAACGGCGGAACGCGAGCAGGCCGACCTGATCGTGATCAGCTCTGAGGGCGGCACCGAGCCCGGTCAGACCGGAGCGGGCGCACGCGGACGGCAAGTCCTGCAGGGAGCTCCATGCGCGGTCGCCGCGGCGCCGGCGGGCTTCGCCGAGACCGACGGTGATCTCGCACCCATCGGAGCCGCCTTCGACGGATCCCTGGAGTCGCGGCTGGCGCTCGCCAGCGCCGCCGGGCTGGCGGATTCGATGGGCGGCGAGCTGCGCGCGATCTCGGTCCTCGAGCCCCCGGACACGACTCATCCAGGATTGGCCTTCGTCAGCTACCACGAGCATCTCGACCGCCTGAGCGACGAGTGCCGGTCACGCCTGCTCGACGCGATCGACGCCCTCCCTGTGCAGCCGGACTCGGAAGCGCTGGTGATCGACGGCGAGCCCCACGAGGCGCTGGCCGAGCACTCCCGCGCACTGGGACTCCTGGTCGTCGGCTCGCGCGGCTACGGCCCGCTGCGCCGGGTGTTGCTCGGCGGTGTCTCAGAAGCACTGCTGGATCGCGCCCAATGCCCACTGATGATTGTCCCCCGGAGCGTGGACCGCCCCTACGGCGCCACGATCCTCCACGCCCGGCCTGCGCGGTCGCACTAGCTCCGCGTTCAGCCCGGACCGCGCCGGCACTCGTCTGGTGGCGTCGCAGTCCCGCAGAGAGATCTATCGCAGCCGCGAGCACTCGCGTCTCGGACCTCTCGCGCCACGACGAGCCGGCTGGCGGATCAGACGGGGTATTAGGTCGATGCCGGTGGCGACTTTGCCCGGCTTGGCTCAGTGACGACTCGGCCGGCCGCCGTCAATTCTCCCCGGGCGCCGTCCTGCGCTCGTTCAAGGCCAGCCACCTGGTAAGCATCGAGCTCGTCGAGCGTCTCATGCTCGAGCAGCGCCGCGGCCAAGCGATCCAGCCGAACACGGTTATCGCGAAGCTTCTTTAGCGCGCGCGCGTAGCACTCGTCGACGATGCGACGAGTCTCTGACTCGACGAGATTCCGTGTCGCTTCCGACAACGCGTCAGCGCTGCCAGGAAGAACGACCTGCTCCTGGCCAGGGGCGGGCAGGATCGACACCGGACCGACAGCGTCGGACATACCCCACCGGCCAACCATCTGTCGCGCGATGCGGGTGACCTGCTCGAGATCTGACTCAGCGCCTGTGGTGATGTCCCCGTAGACAAGCTCCTCGGCCGCGCGCCCGCCGAGCGCGCCCGTGATGCGACCACGTAGATAGGCCACGTCGTAGCCATAACGCTCGATGTCGGGGCTCTGGAACGTGACCCCGAGCGCCCGGCCGCGAGGGACGATCGACACCTTGCGCACCGGATCGGCGCCCGGCTCGACCATTCCCAGAATCGCATGTCCCGCCTCGTGATAGGCGGTCCGCTTGCGCTCCTCGGGCGAGAGCGTGATCCGGCGCTCACTGCCGAGAATGATCCGCGACAGCGCCTCGGTGAAGTCGGCCAGCTCAACCCGCTCGTGCCTGTGGCGCGCGGCCGTCAGGGCCGCCTCATTGACGAGGTTGCGCAGATCGGCTCCGACCATCCCCGGGGTCTGTGAGGCAACCTGGTCCAGGTCGACGTCGTCGGCCAGCGGCACGCTGCGGGTGTGGACCTTGAGGATCGCGGCGCGGCCATCGCGGTCGGGCGGATTGACCATCACACGGCGATCGAAGCGACCAGGACGCAGCAGCGCCGGGTCCAGGATGTCCGGGCGATTGGTCGCCGCGAGGACGATCACACCGGTCCGGGGGTCAAAACCGTCCATCTCGGTGAGGATCTGATTGAGCGTCTGCTCGCGCTCGTCGTGACCCCCCATCACGGGTCCGCCGCCGCGGGCGCGCCCGATCGCGTCGAGCTCGTCGATGAAGATGATCGCCGGCGCGGCCTGCTTAGCCTGCTCGAACAAGTCCCGCACGCGGCTGGCACCCACCCCGACCACCATCTCGATGAACTCCGACGCCGACATCGAGAAGAACGGCACGTCCGCCTCTCCCGCAACCGCCCGGGCCAAGAGGGTCTTGCCGGTCCCGGGAAGCCCTGTCAGAAGGACCCCCTTGGGGATCGTTGCCCCCAGGGCCCGAAAGCGGTCTGGCGCGCGCAGGAACTCGACGATCTCGGCCAGCTCCTCCTTGACCTCGTCGATCCCAGCCACATCGGCGAACGTCGTGCGCTGCTCTGAGTGCTCGTAGCGCTTGGCCCGAGAGCGGCCCAGGCCACCGAGACCACCGAGGCCACCCCCGGCGGCCGCGGCCCGGCGCGCCATCAGCACAAACAGCCCGACCAGCAGCAGCGTCGGGCCGAAGCCCACGAGTAGCGTCTCCCACCACGGCCGGCCCTGCTGAACTGGCTTGGCGTTGACCGCCACACCTTTGTCGATCAGGAGGGTCAGCAGGCCGTCATCTCCCAGCGACGGTCGCACGGTCTGGAAGCGCTTGACCTCCTGGCCGTCTTGAGACTTCGGGTAGCGCACCTCCTTGCGGAAGCCTCCCTGGATCTCATCGTTTTTTGACTCGACGTCGGCCACATTGCCGGCCTGGACCTGCGCCCGGAAAAGCGTGTACGGCACGCTCACGCGCCCAGTGCCGGGAGCCAGAGCTGCCCCCAGCACGTAGTTGATGACGAGCACGACCAAGAGGACGACCCAGAAGGAGCGGGCGCGCCACGGCGGACGAACCGGCGGCGTCTCGGCTCTTCGGGAACCCTCCACGCGCCACGGAGATGGGTCCAGGGCCTCCCGGGTGTGGTCGCGTTCGGCCTGCGGGCGCCGCTCCATCAGGTACCACGACTCTATCGCTCGCGGCACGCTCGCGGCCGGAGCGCGCTCGCTCTGGCGCCCGACTCCCAGTACGCGATCGACTAGGTCCAGGCTGAGCGTGCCAGGAGAGATGGGGCGTTTTGCCCATGTCGATCCAGTCCGCGCGGACCTAGGCTCGGATCGTCGCCATGAGCATGCTGCCCTTCAGACATCAGCCCGGTCGCGGGCGCACCAAATATCGCACCGGCCGTGCGTGCGCACCGTGGGTGGCGATGCTACCGCGGCATCATCGGGGCGTTCAGGGCGGCCGTCGCGGGCGCGCTGGTCTCGGGGTACCTGCTGCCCTCGCCGGGTATCCCGCGGCACAACCCGCCCGGAATGACCGAGGCGGTCTGGCCGATCCCCGGCGCGATCCTCGCATTGGACGGCGCGTACGCCTATGGAGCCGGCGAGCAGGCCCGCCACGCCCCCTCAAGCGCGCGTCCGGGAAGTGGGGCGATAATCAGATGTCATCGACGCCGACGCGCACCCGTCGTGCACACCAGAGGAGTACACAACCATGCCCGATCCGATCGACAGGTGGGAGAACGAAGGGGGAGCGGTCGAACACGTGCGGGTTGAGCTCGCGCCCAACCAAGTCGCGGGCTCGTTGCCGGGGCGAGCTCCCGCGCCCACACAAGGGACATCCCCTGACGCATCGGGAGCGCCGGCTTCCCGATCGACGTCGGACACCGTTGATATTCCGCGCGTTCGACGCGCGCCCGCTGGGCCACGGTGAATCTCAGCGCTGGGTCGCGAGCCTGCGTCCGGCGAGGCACCGTCCCCGCTCGCGGTCAGGCACCGCGCTCGATAGACCACTCGTGAACCAAGCGCGGGGACTGAGTGCGACCCAATCGACGCATCGAGCGAGCATGGCCACCATTCCGACGGAGTGCGATCGTGAGTGCCACCGGTCCTCCTTTGATCCGCCGATGCGGTGGTCGGCGACCCATGACGCGCCGACCACCGCTTGGCTGTTTCGCCGTCAGGCGCACCCCATTGTCACTGCACCTAGTAGTGGTGACTCGGCATCGCGGGTGCTCCGGATGGCGTGATGTCA
>Ga0207664_10002819_pt1 | contig 11540 bp, 9 predicted proteins | sample LARL83metaG_FD_184349 | JGI IMG/M metagenome (GOLD analysis project Ga0207664, IMG submission 184349) | Corn, switchgrass and miscanthus rhizosphere microbial communities from Kellogg Biological Station, Michigan, USA - LAR L8-3 metaG... | ecosystem: Host-associated > Plants > Roots >...
ACTGCGGGTCGCCAGAAATGGTGTTCTTCCAGGCCCAGATGTAGTCGGGAACCGGCTGGTACATGAAGGGCTGCTGCTGCGTAAGGTACGCCGCCTCGTTCTTCACGGCCGACGGGTCGCCACTGCCGATCGACGCGTTGATAAGCGAGTCCGCGGTCGGGTCGCTGTAGTCGCCGATCTGGTTAGACCCGCCGGTGTTGAGCGAGCCGAACTGCGTCGCGTACGGCACGTCGGTCTCGCCGCCGAAGTCCATGATCGCCCACTTGTTCACGTTCGCCGGCGCGGCCGGGTCGATGTAGTTGGTGATCATGTAGTTGAAGTTGCTCGACTGCAGCGTGATGTGGATGCCCGCCTGGGCCGCGTCGGAGACCAGCGAGGTGGCCTGGTTGCCGATCAGCGCCGGGTCGGTGCTGTAGATGTAGTTGAACGCCAGCTTGGTCCCGGCCGGGATGCCGTCGCCGCAATTGCTGGGGCCGCTGCCCGGGCTGCTGCACACGTCCGTGCCACCCGGGTTGACCGTCCAGCCGTGCGACTTGAGCAGGTTGGTCGCCGCGCTGATGCTGAACGGGTACGGGTTGGTCGCGGCGTTCGCCGGCAGGTACGGGCTCTGCGGGTAGGCCGGGATCGGGCCGAACGCCGGGTCGCCGGCGCCGTGCATGTACGCGTTGATCCAGCCCTGCTGGTCCGACAGGTGAGCCATCGCCTGGCGGAAGTACAGCTGCTTCACGATGTTGTTGAAGTCGCCGGTCGTGTCCTTGAAGTTGTACGCGGCGAAGTTGCTGCCGTAATCAGGGATGCCGAAGTAGTTGTACCCGCCACGCTGGATCTGCGGCAGCTGCGGCACGTCGGTCTGCGGCACGTAGCCCGCGTCGAGCGAACCGGATTTGAGGGCGTTGAACTCGGCCTCGTCCGAGGTGTACCCGACACCCTGGAAGGTCGACTGCGGCGTGACATGCGGACCGCCGTAGGTGGTGTTCGGCACCATCGTGAACGAGCCGCTCGTCGAGTTGTAGGCCGTCAGCTTGTACGGTCCGTCGACGACCTGCCATAGCGGGTTGGTCGCGTAGGTGTTGACCGCTTTGGCCTGGCTGGTGAGGTAGTCGAAGATCTTCTTCGCGTCCGCCGGGTTCGTCGACCAGTCGGTGATCATCGAACCGCTGGCCGAGGCCTTCGCCCAGACATGGGACGGCATCGGGACGAGCGGGCCCTGGCCGAGGAAGTCATCGGTGAACCAGGTCGGGTTGAGCGTGCTCTTGAAGTTCAGGACCAGCGTCTCGGGGTCCGGCGAGGACGTGGAGACGAGGTCGTCGGGGAAGTGGCCCGGAACGTAGCTGGCCCAGTTGGACGGGGCCTCCTTCAGGCCGGCCTTGATCAGGTCGATGGTGAACAGCAGGTCGTTCGCGGTGACCGGCTGGCCGTCCGACCACTTGTAAGCGCTCTTGAACGTGATCGACACGGTCTTGTCGTTGTTGCTCCAGACCGGCGCGTTGGCCATGCTCTCCGAGAGGTCGAGCTCCGGCGATACGCCCTTCACCGTCCAGTAAGTGGGCCGCCACATCTCCCACTGGAACGTGAAGGAGTTGTACACCGAGTTGCTGCCCGAGGTGTCGATCGGGAAGATCCAGTTCGGCGCGAACGAGCTGGCGAAGCCCCAGGTGATGGGACCGGCCTTCTTGGTGCCGGTAGCGGCCGCCGGGATCTGGCCGATAGCACCGGCCATCTTGACCGTGCCGCCGTTGTTGGTGTTCCCGGTGGCGCCGTTGTGACTGCTGCTACTGCTGCACGCGGCGAGCGCCGTGGCGCTGGCCAGTGCGATGGCAAGCCCCCCGACGATCCGTGGTCTGAACCTCATCGTCACCCCTCCCCTCGCGCGCTGACAGCGCTATCGGTCCGCAGTCGGATCATCGTGTGTCGCCCTTCTTCTTTCGCTTTCGCCGGGTACCCCAGACCGCGCAACGCCCCGGGCGCCGGGTCGCGGCGTCCGGGTGCGGTCACGTTCTGTCATCCCTGGCGCGTCCGGGCCGGCCCTGGCACGGACCGTCCGGCGAGCTAGCGGTGGTTAGTTATGCGGAAGCGTAAGTTCCCGTATGCATCGATCTCTCGGCAAAAATGTCACAACTTGCCATCAATCCCGCGAGAAGCATGTCCCGCCGTGGCACAGCAGGTGTTGTGATATTTCCAGATCTCTGCCTTTTTGTCTAGTTTTTGCCCTTAGGAAACTCCAGCGTCCATGCGCCCCACCAGACCGCTTGCTTTACACGGTGCAGCCTGTTAGACCGCAGAATTTACCGTACAAGGCGCGTGGCGCGCCAAGAAACGCAACCGGCCTGCGGATCGTAACGATTCGGATACGGTAGGTCAAACGTTATACGGACAGTCATCAAGCGGGCCATGCGGCGCCTCCGCGGATGATCTCCGCGGGAATCCGCGTCACCGGAAGATGACGGTCCGCCGCCCGTGCAGCAGCACCCGGTGCTCCGCGTGCCACCGTACCGCCCGGGCGAGTGCGACCCGCTCGGCGTCCCGGCCGATCGCGGCCAGGTCGTCTGGGCCGTTTGTGTGATCAACCCTGGCCACCTCCTGCTCGATGATCGGCCCTTCGTCCAGGTCGGCGGTCACGTAATGGGCAGTCGCCCCGATCAGCTTGACGCCGTGGGCGTGGGCCTGGTGGTAGGGCCTGGCGCCCTTGAAGCTCGGCAGGAATGAGTGGTGGATGTTGATGATCCGGCCCGGCAGCTTCGCGCACAGCTCCGGCGACAGGATCCGCATGTACCTGGCCAGGATCACGAAATCAAGATCCATGCTCATAACGACGTCGGCTACGCGTTCCTCGGCCGCTCGCTTGCTCGCGAGGTTGTCGTCCACCGGCACGTACTCGAACGGGACACCGTGCGCCGTGGCGAGCGGCTCCAGGTCACGGTGGTTCCCGATGACCAGCGGCACGTCGATCCGCAGCTGCTCGGCGGACCGCCGGTAGAGCAGGTCGTTCAGGCAGTGGCCCGCCTTGGAGACCATGATCAGCGCCCGCGGCCGCACCGCCAGGTCGTGCAGCGCCCAGTCCATGCCGAAGTCCGTGGCCAGCGGCGCGAACCCAGCCGCCAGGTCCGCCCGCGTGCCGTCGGTCTCGACGTGCACCCGCATGAAAAACGTGCCCTCGGTCCGGTCGCCGAACTGCTGCGCGTCCAGCACGTTGCAGCCGGCCTGGTACAGGTAGCCGGCGACGGCGTGCACGATGCCGGTCCGGTCCGGGCAGGACAGGGTGAGGACCAGCTCGGGCACCTAGGCTCCCACGGCGTGCACGCCGCCGTCCACGTGCACGATCTCGCCGGTCGTCGCCGGGAACCAGTCGGAAAGCAGCGCCACGCACGCCCGGGCGGCGGGCTCGGGGTTCGTGATGTCCCAGCCGAGCGGCGCCCGCTCCCCCCACACGCCCTCGAACTTGTCGAAGCCGGGGATGGACTTGGCGGCCATCGTCTTGAGCGGCCCGGCCGCCACCAGGTTCACCCTGACGTTCCGGTCGCCCAGGTCCCTGGCCAGGTAGCGGGTCGTCGATTCCAGGGCCGACTTGGCCACGCCCATCCAGTCGTAGCCGGGCCACGCCACGGTCGCGTCGAAGTCCAGGCCCACGATCGAGCCGCCGCCGTCCATCAACGGCAGCGCGGCCATCGCCAGCGCCTTCAGCGAGAACGCGGATACCTGCATGGCGTACCCGACGGAGTCCCAGCCCGCGCTGAGGAACCGGCCGCCCAGCGCCTCCTCCGGGTCCGCGTAAGCGATCGCGTGCAGTACCCCGTCCAGGGCCGGCACATGCTCGCTCGCTCGCTCGGCGAGCGAATCCAGGTGCGCCGGGTTCGTCACGTCAAGTTCGAGCACGGGCGGCGGCACCGGCAGCCGCTTCGCGATCCGCTCCACCAGCCCCATCCGCCCGAAGCCGGTCAGCACCACGGTCGCGCCCTCCTGCTGCGCCACCCGGGCGACGTGGAACGCGATCGACGCGTTCGTCAGCACACCCGTGACCAGGATCCGCTTGCCGTTCAGAATGCCCATCGTCCCAGCCTCTCAGTCCCCAGCCATCTCCGCCAGCTAACCCCCAGCCCAGCCCAGCCCCGACCCACCCCAGTCCCGACCCACCCCAGCCCGGCCCCCAGCGTGTCAATTGCGCAGTTGAGCCCGCTAGACCGTGTCAATCCGCCGTCAGTGTCCCATGCCAAGGCCGCCGTCGACCGGGATAACCGCACCGGTGATGTAGGCGGCGGCGTCGCTGGCGAGGAACTCGACGACGCCGGCCACCTCCTCCGCCTCGGCGAACCGGCCGAGCGGCACCGCGCCGAGGATAGCCTGCTTGCGCTCCTCGGGCAGCACGGCCGTCATGTCGCTGTGCACGAACCCGGGCGCGATGACGTTGGCCGTGATGTTCCGTGAGCCCAGCTCGCGGGCCAGCGACCGGGCGAACCCGACCAGCCCGGCTTTGGATGCCGCGTAGTTGGCCTGCCCCGCCGAGCCGTACAGCCCGACCACCGAGGAGACGAAGATGAGCCGGCCGCGGCGCTGCCGCATCATCGACTTGACCGCCCGCTTCGCGGTCCGGTAAGCCCCTGCCAGGTTGGTGTCCAGCACGTCGCCGAACGCGTCCTCGCTCATGAGCGCGAGCAGCTGGTCCTTGGTGATGCCGGCGTTCGCGACCAGCACCTCCACCGGCCCCTGGGCACTCTCCACCGCGCTGAACGCCTCGTCCACGCTCATCGCGTCGCGCACGTCGCACGGGACGACGGTCAGGCCGTCGACCGGCTCGCCGGACCGCGAGGTCACCGTCACGCTGTCCCCGGCCGCGGCCATCCGCCGCGCGATTGCCAGCCCTATCCCCCGGTTCCCACCGGTCACCAGCACCGAACGCGTCACGTGCGCACCTCCTGTTCAGCCGGGGGACACCTCCCCCGGACCCCATGCCCTAATCGGTGAGACAGGGACCCGGAGTAGGTTTAGGACCTGTGGATGATCAAGAATCCCAGATTGACGAGGAGTTTACGGCGCTGCCGCTGCGAGATCTCGCGGACGCGGCGCTGACACAGGCCCGGACCCTAGGGGCCCAGCACGCCGACTTCCGTGCCGAGCGGACCAGGAACCAGCAGATCAGGCTGTCTGACGGCAACCTCCAGCGGCTCTACGACGGCGACGACGCCGGGCTCGCGGTCCGGGTGATCGTGGATGGCACTTGGGGCTTCGCCTCCGCCGTGGACCTCACGCCGGACGCCGCCGCCGCGGCCGCCCGGCAGGCCGTCGAAGTCGCGCGGGTCGCGGCCGCGATGAACACCGAGCCGATCGAGCTGGCGCCCGAGCCGGGGTATGGCGACGTCACCTGGGTCTCCAGCTATGACGTCGACCCCTTGGACGTGCCGTCCGCCGACAAGATCTCACTGCTCGCCCACCGGAGCCGGGAGTTGCTCGGGCACGACGCGGTCAGCCACGTGGACGCCGCGCTGGCCCAGGTGCGCGAGTGCAAGTTTTACTCCGACGGCGCCACGACGGCCATCCAGCAGCGGGTCCGGGTCTACCCGAACCTGACCGCGGTCGCGATCGACGGGGATGGCCGGTTCGACACGATGAACACGCTCGCGGCGCCGGCCGGGCGGGGTTATGAGTACCTCACCGGCACCGGCTGGGACTGGGAAACCGAGCTTGCCGAGCTGCCCGACCTGCTCGCCGCCAAGCTCAGGGCGCCATCGGTCACCGCCGGCCGGTACGACCTGGTGATCGACCCCACCAACTTGTGGCTGACCATCCACGAGTCGATCGGCCACGCCACCGAACTCGACCGGGCGCTCGGCTACGAGGCCGCCTATGCCGGCACCTCGTTCGCCACCTTGGACAAGCTCAGCAAGCTTCAGTACGGCTCTCCCGTCATGCACGTGACCGGCGACCGGGTCGCCGAGCACGGCCTCGCCACCGTCGGCTATGACGACGAGGGCGTGGCTGGCCAGTCCTGGGACCTGATCACCGGCGGCGTTCTCACCGGTTACCAGCTTGACCGCCGGATGGCGCTGCTCAAAGGCTTCGGCCGGTCGAACGGATGCGCGTTCGCCGACTCCGCGGGGCACATGCCGCTGCAGCGCATGGCCAATGTCTCGCTGGCGCCGGCCGCGGACGGCCCCGCCACGCACGAGCTGATCGCGGGTGTCGACAACGGCATTTTCATCGTCGGCGACAAGAGCTGGTCGATCGACATGCAGCGGTACAACTTCCAGTTCACCGGCCAGCGGTTTTTCCGAATCAGGAACGGCAAGCTGGACGGCCAGCTGCGCGACGTGGCCTACCAGGCCACCACGACCGACTTCTGGAACTCGATGGAGGCGGTCGGCGGACCGCAGACCTACCTGCTCGGCGGAGCGTTCAACTGCGGCAAGGGCCAGCCGGGCCAGATCGCCCCGGTGAGCCACGGCTGCCCGTCCGTGCTGATGCGCGGCGTCCGGATACTCAACACCGCGGAGGAGGGGGCGTCATGAGTCCTCAGGAGACCGTCGAGCGGGCCCTGGCGGCCGCCAATGGCGGCGACTGCGTGGTGATCGCGGAGGAGGCCAGCACCGCGAACCTGCGCTGGGCCGGCAACACGCTGACCACCAACGGGGTATCGCAAACCCGCCAGCTGACCGTCATCGCGGTGGACAAGCGCGCGGACGGCGTTCGCGCCGGGGTGGTATCCCGGGCCGGCGTCCGCGACGACCAGATCGAGGAAGTGGTGCGGGCGGCGGCGAAGGCCGCGGCCGACGGCACGCCCGCCAAGGATGCGGGTGATCTGCTAGGCGCGAGCGCGGCAGACCCCGGTTCCTGGGAGGAGCCGCCCGGCCGCACGGACATCACGGTGCTGGGCGATTTCGCCGCCGACCTCGGTGACGCGATGCGCGCCGCCGACGGCGCGGGCCGCAAGCTGTACGGGTTCGCCGAGCACGAGCTGCGCAGCACGTTCCTCGGTACGTCGGCCGGCCTGCGGGCCCGGCACGACCAGCCGACCGGCCGGCTCGAGCTCAACGCCAAATCCGCCGACATGACCCGGTCAGCGTGGGCGGGCGCGAGCACGCGGGACTTCGCCGACGTGGACATCGCCGCCATGGACGCCGGCCTGGCCGAGCGGCTCGGCTGGGCGCGGCGCCGCGTCTCGCTGGACGCGGGACGGTACGAGACGCTGCTGCCGCCGACCGCCGTGGCGGACCTGCTCATCTACCTGTACTGGTCGGCCGGCGCCAAGGAGGCCACCGAGGGGCGCACCGTGTTCAGCAAGCCGGGCGGCGGTACTCGGGTCGGCGACCGGCTCAGCGCGCTGCCGGTGACGCTGTCCAGCGACCCGGCCGCCGCTGGGCTCGGCTGCGCGCCGTTCGTCATCGCGCACACCTCAGGTGAGGACTCATCGGTATTCGATAACGGCCTGCCGTTGACGAGAACAGAATGGATCAGTGATGGCGCGCTGACCGCGCTGACCTCCTCGCGGCACTCGGCAACGCTGGCCGGGCTGCCGGCCACGCCGGGAATCGACAACCTGACGTTCGCGTCAGGTGGCGGAGCGACGCTGCCCGAAATGATCGCCTCGACCAAGCGCGGCCTGCTGCTGACCTGCCTGTGGTACATCCGCACTGTCGACCCGCAGACGCTGCTGCTGACCGGGCTCACCCGTGACGGCGTGTACTTGGTCGAGAACGGCGAGGTGACCGGCGCGGTGAACAACTTCCGGTTCAACGAGTCACCGGTCAGCATGCTCGGCAGACTCGCCGAAGTGGGCGCCACGGAGCCGACCCTGCCGCGCGAGTGGAGCGACTATTTCACCCGCGCGGCGATGCCGCCGGTCAGGGTCGAGGGTTTCAACATGTCCTCGGTGAGCCAGGCCTCTTGATCCCTGGGCGTACCGTGGTGGGGTGAGGATGAAAGGTTCCGGCCGGGCGCATCAAGACGTGCACCTGGTGACCCAGGCGAGGCGGCCGATGTCCGAGGACATCGCCTATCGCCAGCGCAGGTACCTGCTGATGATGGCCATCCGGGCGGTTTGCTTTGTGGGCGCGGTGGTGATGTTCGTCAACCACCTCGGGTGGCTGGCCGTCTTCCCGATCGTGCTCGCCATATTCATTCCGTACTTCGCCGTAGTGTTCGCTAACGGCGGACGGGAACCTGACAACATGAGAGGCTTCATCGAGCACCGGTGGCGCGCGCTGGCGCGGCGCGATGACCTTGATCATCATGGTCCGGAGGGACGCTAGAAGTCGCCTGCTCAGGGCAGTCCCGAGATCTGGTTGTAATTGGGTCTTGACACATTGGGGGGAGTTTCCGTGTAGCATTCATATCGGTGCTCTGGTCCCCCGTCGGAGCACCACTGCCGGCGTTCCGGGCCCCCGTCGGAACGCCGATGAACGCGACGCCGGGTGGTTTGCCCCCGTAGCCACCCGGCGTCGCCCTAATGTTCGCCACGCTTCGCGCGGCTTGCCGTTGGCTCGCAAGCCCTTCGGGGGAGGATCCCCGAACCCCCCGCGCGGCAGTTTCGCCCGCCCAACGTTTCTCCGTTGGCCATCGGCTCGCCGTTCGCCAGCCTCTCGCCGTACTTCTTGGTCAGCTCGCCGAACGTGACGGCTTGGGTCACGCCTGTGCGTCCTGATCCGTCTCCTCGCCGTCAGAGGCGAGAATACGGTAGAGCGCGCGCCGCGTGTCGGCGAGGATCCTCCCCGCCTGCGCCACCTGCGCGGCCGAACCGGCCTGCGCGACCTGCGTCACGGCGACGATGACCTGCTTGACGGTGTCCCGCAGCTCGAACTCGGCGTCATCGACGCTGCCCGTCACCGCGTCCCAGGACGCGCGCAGTTCGTCGGCGTGCGCTTCGGTGTACGTCCGGCCGGCCTCGGTCAGCGTGTACATCCGGCGCCGGTCATCCCCGGCCTCCGCGCTGACGAGCCCCTCGTCCTCTAGCTGCTGGAGCGCCGGGTATACCGACCCCGCGCTCGGCCGCCACATGCCATCGGTGCGCCCGGCGATCTCCTGGATGATCTGGTAGCCGTTCCACGGCTGGCCCTCGGTCAGCAGGTCGAGGATCGCGGCACGGACGTCACCACGCCGCACCCGCGGCCCGCGAGCGAACTTCGGCCCGCCCGGCCCGAACTGCATCGGCCCGAACGGACCGCCGAACGGACCGCCGCGACCCCAGCCACCACGACCACGACCGCGCCCTTCGGTACGTTCGCGCCACTCGCCGCGCTCGCCCCGTTCTCCGCGTTCGCTCCGGCCACGTCCTCGGTAGCCACCCAGGTGGCCCCATGATTCGTCATGCATGGTATTACTCCTAAGTGTCTAGATCGTTCGATGAACCTCATCGTCATCTCAACGATATATCGGTAACGAGCGGCGAGCAATCCCTATTCCCGTCCCGCGGACCCGCCATCTCGCGCGAAGGTGATGACTAATGTGACGCAAGTGACTGGAGCGATACGTATCGTGTCAGAAAAGTGCCCAATGTTAGAAAAGGCGCCAGATATGCACCCTTTTCTAACACGGAGCACTTTTCCGACATGGTATCCCCGCGCGCGACGGACATAAGGGACATAACGGGCGAGGGGGCGCGGGCGCTGGAGCGGGGTTCCGTGCTATTTGAGCACGGGGAGGGGGTATTCGCGACGGATGCTGTTGCCTAGGCGGGAGATGTCGGCGCCGTAGACGTGCATGGAGATCGCCACTCCGGAACCGCAGTTGCGGACGCGGTGGATGTCGCCGGGCGGGGCGAAGCCGCAGACGGTTCCCGGCGCGTTGGTGTTGCGTGCGGCAAGCCGCAGGGAAGCGCCGTCGGCGGCCAGGGCGAAGATCTCCTCGTATTCGGCGCCTTGGAGGACGGCGGTCACGCACCAGGCCACGTGGTCGTGGATGGACGTCTGCTGGCCGGGCAGCCACACCATCGCGGCGACGGAAAACGAGCCGTCTGGTTCGGAATGCAGCAGGTGGCTCTGATAGCCGTCCGGATCACCACGCCGCAGCGAGGCCGGCAGCAGCGCGAGCGGGTCCGGCAACTGGGCGCGCACCGCGCCCGCCACCCTGTCCGCGGTCTGCTGCCAGTCGAGGCCGCGGCCGATTTCCGTACGAAGCGCGCGAAGGAGAGTGACCGGGCACGCCCCCGCGGCGGCACCCGGACCGATACGCGTGACACTTGTCACTGGCATGCACCCAGGCTACTGACCAGCCAGTATTGGCACCAATGCCAATTGCCTGGCCGATCCATCGGCAATATTGATCAATGCAGCGTGCGCGGAGGATCAACCCCTGGTCGTTCCGTCTAAAAGAACCGATCCCCCGCCCAGGCGGACGGGCAGCCCGCTGCCGTCGCGGCAGTAGGCGGCCGCCGCCGGCTGACCGTTCGCGACGGTGGGCGTCATCAGCCAGTCGGCCGGGCGAGCCGGTCACGTGCGCGAGACAGCGCAGGCAGGTCAGCTTGCCGGCGAACCAGGTGCGGGTGCCGACCAGTCCGATCGCCGCGTCGGCGCGCAGGGCGCTTTCCAGCGCCCTGGTGTCGGCGTGCTCGGCATGCGTGTTCCCTTTCTCTGGGCAACGTCGTCGGTCAGGTAGATCGGCGGCGGCCGGAAAAGGAATCGCTGGGTTCGTCAGGTCCTTGCCGACGGCATCGGCACGGTCAGGATGCCGAGCGTGGTGTGCCGCGGGAACAGGCCGGTGTTCAGCGCGGCGCCGAGCAGCGGCACGGTCAGTTCCGCCAGGCGTTGCGCGCGTTCGGCGCCGAGCGCGAGCCACGGTGCCTCGGCCAGCCGGTCGGTCCGCCACTCAACCTCGTCGCGCCAGTCCCGGCCGCGCTCGGTCGCGTTGCCCTCGGCGTCCACCCACCCCCGCGACGCCAGCCGGTCCCGGGCCGCTAGCCATTCCTGCTCGGTCCAGCCCCGGCTGCCGAAGGTCTCCCGCGGCGCGGCGCCGATCGCCGCGAAGGAGACCAGGGTCTCGCACGGGTCCAGGCCGGCCGTCTGGAGCGCGGCGATGTGCCCATCGCCACGATGCTCTCGCAAGATGGTGATCGCGTGTGCCAGCATCAGGTGCGGCTCGTCGGGCCACGGCAGGTCCGCGTTCGCGGCGGCCAGCGGGCGGCCGGCGGTATCGGCGGCAAGCGCCGCGTCGCGGGCAAGGCCGGCGGCCTCGGCCAGCCCGGGATCGTTGAGCTGGTCCCCCATCAGATTGCGCCACAGCCGGTCCACCGCGCGCTGCCGCCCGGCGAGCACCTTGTCCGGCGCCGCCACCGCCCAGGCCGCGGGCACGTGCTCTCGCGCACGACGATACGGCTGCCCGCGCCACCCGCGAAAGCGCGTGAGCGGACAACCCCTATCGCGGACCAGACAGGCCGCGCCGCCCGCCGCCGCCGCTAAGACTACAAGTGTCTTGTTACCCGTTCGGCGGGCGTGGCGGGCGTGTATGTCCCGGTTTGTCCCCGCCGTCCGGGTAAGAAGACACCTGTAGCGTTAAGGGAGGTGCACGTGGTGCGGGGGGCGGGGCCGCACGTGGTGCGGGGGGCGGGGGCGCACGTG
>Ga0207664_10002820_pt1 | contig 11539 bp, 12 predicted proteins | sample LARL83metaG_FD_184349 | JGI IMG/M metagenome (GOLD analysis project Ga0207664, IMG submission 184349) | Corn, switchgrass and miscanthus rhizosphere microbial communities from Kellogg Biological Station, Michigan, USA - LAR L8-3 metaG... | ecosystem: Host-associated > Plants > Roots >...
GGAACAACGTGGGCAGCAGCCGAAGTCGCTGGGGCAACTGCTCGAGATGCGGCGGCAAGGGGAAGCGCCTGCGCTGGGGCGCGCACGGTCAGTAACGCTCACGCCTCGTCGCAGTCCTGGACGCCGGCGCCGACGCCGGGAGACCCTGCTGCTGCCGGGCAAGGTCGCCACCGGCACGAGCCCGAGATCGAGCAGCGCTTCGCGGTGATTCGTGGCCACCGGCCGCCCGGCCGGGTCGCGTGACCGTTAACGGGCTAACCCGGGAAGCAATGAGGCGGCCTCGCTAGCGCCGATTTTTTTCATGGTTTATTCTCAATGTAACGTTTGTAACACCGCCAGGCCACGAGGGAGGACACCAGCATGGGTATAGGCCACCTGCTGGTGCGGCGGCGTCACGTTGATTTGCTGCGGGTACACAGCGCGGCCTGTTGAGGCGTCGGTTAAGGTCCCGGCGCTGTCTACGGCCATCGGGGCGTGAGATTTACCCGTCTTCGGTACTCCCCGCTGTCACTTTTCCCTGCCTGGAAGGCTCCCCGTGGCTGTCATGCCTGCCGATTCTTCGTCTACCCTGCCCTCGACCCGGCCGACCAGGCGCGGTACCGCTGATCGGCCCCCGCCGGACTGGGACCTGGTTTACAAACGTAACTACATCGAGCGGCTCAAGCGCGACCGCCCGCCGATGAACGTCCGCGACGAGCTGCCCGAACTCATCGCGCGCGGCTATGAGGACGTGCCAGAAGAGGACATCGTCCGCCTCTACTGGTATGCGCTGGCCCACGACAAGCCGAAGATCGGCACCTTCATGGTGCGGATTAAGGTGGCCGGCGGCCTGCTCAGCGGCGAGCAGGTGCGCGCCCTGGCCCGCATCGTCCGCGAGTACGGGCGCGGCGACGCGGAGCTGACCACGCGGCAGGGCATCCAGATTCACTGGGTCCCGCTGGCGAGCCTGCCCGGTGTGATGAACGACATCGAGGCCGCCGGGCTGACCACCGTCGGGGGCGAGGGGGATACGGTCAGGAACATCACGGGCTGCCCGGTGACCGGGCTGACCCCCGATGAGCCCTTCGATGTAACGCCGGTGATCCGCGAGGTAGCGGATCACTTCTACGGCAACCTGGAGTACTCGAACCTGCCGCGCAAGCACAAGTACACGATCGCGGGGTGCGCGGCCCAGTGCAACGCGCCCGAGATCTCGGACGTGGCCCTGCTCGCGGTCAAGCAAGACGGGCGCGATGGCTTCGCGCTGCGCATCGGCGGCGGCATGACCAACACCCCGCGTATCTCGCGTGACATCGGCGTGTTCATCCCGCGGGAGCAGACCATCGAGGTGCTCGAGGCGGTCACCAACGCGTGGCAGCGCGACCTGCGTTACCGCATCTCGCGGGCCAAGGCGCGGATCAAGTTCATGATGGATGACTACGGTCCCGAAGGCATGCGGACCAAGATCGAGGAGGTGCTGGGCCGGCGCCTCGAGGACGGCGAGGCCCCCAAGCAGGCGTTCGACGCCGACCACCTCGGCGTCCACCCGCAGCGGCAGGAGGGCCTGTCTTACGTCGGCGTTTCCGTGCCATCCGGGCGGATCACCGCGGACAAGCTGGACACGCTGGCGGACCTCGTCTCCGGCTTCGGCGGCGACGTGCGGCTGACCAGGCAGCAGAATTTCATCCTGGCCAACGTGCCGGAGGAACGGCTTGCGGATGTCAAGACGACGCTGCGCGACATCGGCTACCCCCTCGACCGGGGCCGTGCGTTCGGGCGGTCGATCGCGTGCACCTCGCACCAGTTCTGCAACTACTCGATCGCCGAGACGAAGGGGAAGCTTGACGAACTGCTCGTCGAACTGACCGACCACTACGGCTCCGAGCGGATCGGGGACCTCGGCATCCACATGGACGGCTGCCCGCACGCCTGCGCCCAGCACTGGATCGGCGAGATCGGGCTGCAGGGCACCACCACCAGGCTGGATTCCGGTGAGCGGGTGGAGGCCTACGACCTGACCGTCGGCGGCGGGCTCGGCACCCGGACCGCGATCGGCAGGCGGCTCATGCGCCACGTGCCGACCAAAGAGATCAACGGCGTGATGGACCGGCTGGTCGGAGCCTGGCTGGACGTACGCGAGGCCAACGGCGGCTCCGCTTACACGCTCGGCGATTTCTGCAACGCGCACACGGATGAGGAACTGATCGCGATCGCCAACGGTGCCGATGCCGGCCAGGTGGCGGCCGACACCAGCGTCGCGGTCCGGGTGCCAGGCCCGGTACTGCCGCTGGTGAACGGCGAGGACCGGGTGGAGGTGCACGCGGCCACCGTGGGCGAGGCCCTCGCCGCGGTCGCCGCGCGGTTCCCGGCGTTCGGCGAGACGGTGCTGCCCGGCGGGAAGGTGGCCAAGGCGTTCCTGGTCGCGATCGGCGATGACGACATCCGCGGGCTCGACGGACTGGCCACGCCCGTTCAGCCGGGCCAGGACATCATCATCGCGATGGCGATGTCCGGTGGCTGATCGCGGTTCTGCGGCACGGGTAAGGCTCACGAGGAGATTGACGAAATGACAGAAATGCTGGACCGGGCGGATATCGCCCAGCGGGTGACCTTCGATGACCTGGAGATCGGCGAGATTGCCCTGGAGTACGACGACCAGGAGCCGGAAGAGGTCATCGAGTGGGCGCTGAGCACCTTCGGTGACCGCATCGCGATCGTCACCGCCATGCAGGCCGACGGCATGGCGATCCTGGACATGGCGGCCAGGATCAGGCCGGACGTGCGGGTTATCACGGTGGACACCGGCCGGCTGCCGCAAGAGACCTACGCGTTCATCGAGGAGGTGCGCCGGCGCTACCCGGAGACACGCTGGGACATACCGTTCCCGGACACGTCCGAGGTGGAGGCGATGATGCGCCGCCGCGGGCCGAACCTGTTCCGCAATTCCGTCGAGGAGCGGATGTTCTGCTGCCAGGTCCGCAAGGTCCGGCCGCTGGTCAAGGCGCTGGAGGGGCTTGATGCCTGGTTCACCGGGCTGCGCCGCGACCAGTGGGCCTCCCGCGCCGCGATCAAGAAGGTGGAACTCGACCACGACCACGACGCCATCGTGAAGGTCAACGCGCTGGCCGACTGGGAAGGCGACGAGGTCGACGCCTATATCAAGGACAACGACGTCCCGGTCCACCCGCTGTACGCGCAGGGTTACACGAGCATCGGCTGCGCGCCGTGCACCCGGGCCATCCAGCCAGGCGAGAACAGCCGCGCCGGACGCTGGTGGTGGGAGACCAACGCGCCGAAGGAGTGCGGCATTCACTGCACGATCGAGACCGGCAGCTTTGAGCACGAGGCGGAAGCGATCCTTTCCGAGGCGCACGCCTACGGCCGCCGGTGATGAACAGCCAGACCGCGGACGGCGCCGGCCTCGCACTCAACCGGGAGGAGGCCGGCGCTGTCGCGGCCGCGGCCAGCGGTTATGCCGCCGTGCTGCCCCCCGGCCGGGCCGAGGCGTACCACGCGCTGGCCGAGGCCGCGGCGGACGGCGTGATCCCGGATGATCTCGTTGACGCGGCGGAGCGGGTCGCCGCGGTCAGCCTGCAGACCGGGCGAGCCCGGCGCGACGGGCAAGCCGGCGACGAGAGCCTCCTGGCCGCGGTGTACCGGCGCACCCCGGCCGGCCAGGTGCTGGCCGGCCGGTCCCGCGAAGTCAACCAGGCGCTTGAAGCTCTTACCGGCCGGGAATTGCGCGGTGCGCGGGTCGCCGCCCTCGCCCCCGGGGCCTACAGCCTCACCCTGGAAGCGGACGGCATCGCGCTGACGCTCGCCATTAACGCTGCCGGTATCGAGGTCCGCAGCCTGCAGGCGGGCTGAACGGGTAAGCGCTTCGCGTTGTCCAGTAACCAGGCTGGCGGAGCCGGTCCGCCCCGGCCGGCTTCCGCCGTCAGGCCGAGGCGGAATCCTTGCTGCCGAGCCTCGGGAACGGGGCGGTTGAGAAGATCACCTCGACCGGGATCTCGAAGTACTCGGCGATGCGGAGCGCCAGGTAAAGGCTCGGGCTGTACTCGCCACGCTCCAGGTAACCGACGGTCCTAGCTACCGCTCCGGTTGTCCAGCGGGACGGGCGGCCGGGCGACGGCACTGGGGCGCGGATGCCGGGCCGGGGTGGTGCGCCACAGCGTGACCGCCAGCCAGGCGATGGTCAGGCCGGCGAGGGCGTGGTTCGCGTTCTTCAGCGGGGAGTCGGGCAGCGGGGACAGTACTGCGAGCAACGTCGGGAACACGATGTAGGCCGAGCAGAGCAGCCGCGGGTAGGCCCTGGTGCGCAGCAGGAAGACGCCGAACGCCGCCGTGCCCACCGCGAACAGGGCGGCGCTGCCCAGCAGGGCCGCGAACGTGGGCTCGTGCTTGAGGTGGTCCCTGACGGGGGTCGTGAGGTAGAACAGCGTGGTGTCGGTCGTGAACACGGCCCCGCTGAACAGGCCGAGGCCAACCAGGTTGAGCCCGTAGGCGACCGGGCCGAAGACGCCGGGCACGTCGGCGTTCCGCTGGTGGAAGACGGCGACAAGCAGCGGTATCGCAAACGCGGGTACCAGCGCGATCACGAAGGCGGCGCCAGCGGTCTTGCCGGTGAAGATGCTGATGAAACCAGCCACGGCCAGGGCCAGGCCGGCCAGCAGGCCGCTGGCGGCGCTGAACCTCGGGAGGTCTGGGGTCACGTCGGTCACCTCTCGTTATGTCCGGTTGGTCGGCGGGCCGCGGTCCACGGGGGTCAGCTGGCCCGGCCATCGGTTCGACCGTAGGAGAGGCGGTCATCGGGCGGTAAGTGCCGGCCGGCCAGTGTTGGTGCCAGGCGGCACGGGCCGCCACGGTGACTAACGGCGCATGCCCGTCACCGAGCCGACGGCCTCACAACAGGCCGTGGTCGTGAGCGTAAATCGCGGCCTGCGTACGGTCGCGCAGGCTCAGCCGGGTCAGGATGCGGGAGAGATGGTTCTTCACCGTGCCCTCAGACAGGAACAGGTGCGACGCGATCTCGCGGTTCGTCGCGCCGCACGCAACCAGGCGCAGGACGTCGGTCTCCCGGGCGGTTAGCACTGGGTCGGCTGGATCTGACCGGGGTGGGGCCGGCTGATCCTGGCGGGCGATTGCCGCCGCCAGCCGCCCGGCAGCCTGCGCGCCGAACTGGGAAATGCCGGCGTGCGCCAGCCGGACGGCGGCGGCGAGCTCGGTGGCCGGCAGGTCCTTGAGCAGATACCCGGCTGCGCCGGCCCGCACCGCCTGCACGACGTACTCCTCGTCGTCGAAGGTCGTCAGCATCACCACCTGGCATCCAGGCAGCTCCCGGCGGATACGGGCGGTCGCCTCGGTGCCGTCGCCACCGGGCATCCGGACGTCCATCAACACCACGTCTGCGGCCAGGGCGGCCGCCAGCTCGGCCGCCGTTTCACCGTCGCGGGCGGTGCCAACCACCGTGATTCCCGGCTGTAGGCCCAGCAGGGACGCGATGCCCTCGCGGATCAGCTCCTGATCGTCGGCCACCAGGACGCGGACCGGGGGAGGAGCCGGGACCGCCGCGCAGCCGCCCTGGTCGCCGGTCACGTCCGCGCCCGCTCGATGGCCGCTGGCACGGGATCGGGTACGGCAGGGACAGCTGCGACGGAGGCTGCTCTAACCGGGACGGTCACGGTAACCGTGGTTCCCGCTCCGGGCTCGCTGTCGACCTCCGCGTGGCCGCCGGCCAGCGCGGCCCGTTCCCGCATGCCAAGCAGCCCGAAGCCCTCGCGCCCCAGCCCCCCGGTTACCGCGCGGGACGCCGGGTCGAAGCCTCGCCCGTCGTCCGCCACGACCAGCCGGGCCTCACGCTCATCAAGGGTCACCGACACGCGGACGCGCCGGGCACCGCTGTGCCGCCGCACATTGGTCAGCGCCTCCTGGGCCGAGCGGAACAACACCGAGCGCGCGGCCGCTCCGAGCCCGGCCTCGTCCCCGGTAACGGTCACGGTGACCTGCGGTTCTCCCGGTCCGGCCGGCACCAGCCCGGCGAGCATGGCCGACAGCAGGGCCGGCGGCTCGTCGCCGCGCAGCGCCGCGACCGAGCCGCGCACCTCGCGCAGCGCCTGCCGGGCGGCGGCCCGGGCGTCGGCGACCGCCCGGTCGGCGCTCGCGGCGTCCAGGTGCCGGAACGCCTCGGCCTTCTCCAGCTGGACGGTGACCGCCGTCAGGTGGTGGCCGAGGCTGTCATGGATGTCCCGGGCGAGCCTGCCGCGCTCGGCGGCCGCCGACAGCCCGGCGACTTGGGCCGCGTACGCGGCCAGCTGGTCATGCGAGTCCCGCAGGTCACCCAGGACGGCCTCGAGCCGGAGCCGGCCCGCCTGCTCGGCGACTGCGATGGCCGCCATCGCGATGGCGAGCATCAGGCCGATGGCGAACATCAAGACGGCAGACACATCGGTCGGCTGGGCGTACCAGCGCGGGACCCGCAGCGCGAAGCCCGCGACCACGACGGCCAGGCACGCGCCGCCGAGCGCGAGGCTCACCGCGGCGCCGAAAGCGAAATAGGCGGCGAACGGGACCAGGACGAACAGCAGCCGGGCGTCACCCGAGGGATCGAGCGCCGCGGCCGCCACGAACAGCGCGATCCGGACCGACAGCAGCCCCAGAGCCATCCGCCCCGGCCCCGGCCGCGCCAGCCAGCGCCGGTCCGCGGCCTCTACAACCAGCAGGGCGGTCATCGCCGCGGCGAACCCGGCTACCCGTTCCACTGGAGCAAAGCCGCCGAGGTCCATAGCCGCGTAATACAGTCCGGTGGCCAGCACGACGACGTACACCATCAAGGGAACCCAGCGCGGGGAGATCCAGCCGGCCGTCATGCGCCGTACTCCTTCACACGAGGCCGGCCTGCCAGCGCGGCACTCCTCCAGACTAACCGGGACAAGCCGAAACCACCGGACCGGCCACGATGCGCAGGCGGATTTGGCCAGAAGGCACGGGCCGGACGGCACCCCCGCGAGGCTGGCCAGCGGCCTAGCGCCCCGGGGCGGCCAGCGTTCCGCCGGCCGCCCCGAGCCCGTTGCGGCCCCGGCCAGGGCACGGCGATCATGGCGGGTGGTGACGGCACCCGACGGTCAGGGTGAAATACCTTTCTCGCCGGAATGGGTGCCCGGACGTTTACCCCTAGCCGGCTTGGAACAGTGCGAACGCCGCGCCCTGCGGGTCGACCAGCACCGCGAACCGGCCGGTGCCCGGGATGTCCGCCGGGCCGGCGACCACGCTGGCGCCGAGGTCGGTCGCCTTCTTGACGTCCGCGTCGACATCAGCGGCACCGAAGTAGACGAGCCAGTTGTCGGGCACCTCGGCGGGAATCTCAGGGCTGCGCGGCATGATGCCGCCGATGGTGCGGCCGCTCACCTGTGCCTCGGGGTACTCGTCGGCGCCGCCCCAGCCCCAGCCGAACACCGCGGAGTAGAACGCCTTCGACTTGGCGGGATCGGAACTGGACAGCTCGCTCCAGATGAACGCGCCCGGTTCGTTGACCAGCTGGGCGCCGAGGTGCTGGCCCGGCTGCCAGGCCGCGATGAACGCGCCGGTCGTGTCCATGAAGATCGCCATCCGGCCGGCCGCCATCACGTCCATGGGCGCCATGATGACCGTGCCGCCGGCCGATTCCGCCTTCCTGGCCGCCTCGTCCACGTCGTCGACGTTGATGTAGGTCGTCCAGCGCGGGGGACCCGGGTCCTGCGCAGGCGAGATCGCCGCGACCATCTTGCCGTCCTTGCTGGCGATCGTGTAATGGCCGGCTTCTTCGCCCATGTCCTGGCCTTGCCAGCCGAACAGCTCCGAGTAGAAGCGCACGCCCGCGCCCGGATCCGGAGTCCCGATGTCCACCCAGGACGGAACCCCGTGCTCGTACTTCGTCATTTCAGGCATCGCCTAACCTCCCCTCGACGGAACCTCCCCTCCCACTCTTTCAGCCGTGCGAGGTTCCCGGCAAGGCGGCCCGCCGTGCGAACCCCGGCAGCACGTCGTCGCGCCGTCGCCAACGTGATCACCAACCTGTACGCGGGCCGCCGCACGCTCGTGCTCGAGGCCTTCACCCCGGCGAGTGGCTCCGCACGGTCCGGGAGGAAGAGGTCAGCAGCGCGATGGTGGTGCCGACCATGCTGGCCCGGATCATCGACAGTGAAGAGGAACGGTCGGTTCCTTCGCTCCGCTCGCCCTCCTATGGCGGGGCTCCGATGCCGGCGGCGCTCATCGAGCGGGCGCTGCGCCAGTCCGCCGGGGGCCGGCGCTAGCGGTCGTGGCCTTCGCGCAGCCAGGCGAGGTAGTCCGCGACCGCGCGCCGGGTGTCGTAGGCGGGCTGGTAGCCGGTGTCCTGGCGTAGCCTGGTGATGTCGAGGTAGGGCGGCTGGACCGATCCGGACAGGCCGCGGCCCTCGGGCAACTCGATCCGCGCGCCCGGGGCGAGTTCTCTGAGCGCGGCGGCGACCTCCCGGTTGGTCACCACCTTCCCCGAGGCGATGTTGTAGGTGCGGTGGTTCAGCCGGGGCGCGAGCTGCAGCGCGGCGATCGCCCGGGCGCAGTCCTTGACGTAGCACACGTCGAGCCCGTCGCCGGCGTAGGCAGGCGCGCGGAGCGCGGAGAAGTCAGGGACGGTGCCGCGGGCGGCGGCGTGCACGAGCTGCGGCAGGGCCGTGAACGAGGAGTACGGGTTGCCGCCGGGTCCCCAGGGGGATATCCGGTAGCTGAGGATCTCGATCCCCGTGGCGCCGGCCAGGTAGTCGGCCAGCAGCTCGCCGGCCTTCTTGAACGCCGGGATCACGTGCCCGGACGTCATCGGCAGCGGCTGGTCCTCCCGGTACGGCGGGCCGGCGGTGACGCCGCCGTACACGCCGACCGTCGACGCTATCCCGACCCGCGGCACCGCCCACTCGCCGGCTGCCTGGATCACGTTGAGCAGGCTGCCGACCGCCTTCCTGGCCCCGGTTACGGGCTCGTCCGCGCCGGGCGGCCAGGGCACAGAGCCGGCCAGGTGCACGATCCCGGTGATCGTGTGGCGGGTGCCGACTTCCAGCAGCGCGGCCAGGTCATCAACATCGGCCCGCTCGCAGAACACCCGCCGCCCCGCCTCGCCGGCCAGGTCTTCTGGCAGCACGGGCTCCCGGCGCTGCACCAGCACGCACGTCTCGCCCGCGTCAAGCAGCGCCCGCGTGGTATGCCGCCCGACGAACCCCAGCCCGCCGGTCACGAGGATCATCGCGCCTCCAATTCGCTAGCACGCTAACGATAACTTCAACCGTAGCATGTCGTTAGCGTGCTAGCGACTAAAGTAGGGGAATGGATGACCTCCTGGCCCTGTTCACCCAGGCCGCCAAGCTGCTCAGGGAAGCCACCGACGAGGCCATGAGCAGGCACGGGGTCCGGGTCGGCCAGCACATCGTGCTGAGCGCGCTCTGGGATCAGGACGGGCTGACCCCCGGCGAGATCGCCCGCCGCCTTGGCACCACCACCCCGACCATCGTCAACACCGCGACCCGGATGGAGGAAGCCGGCCTGGTGACCCGCAGGCCCGACCCGGCGGACGCGCGCCTCGTCCGCCTGCACCTCACCCCCCGCGGCCGGTCGGCGCGCGCCCCTGTCCGCGAAGCCCGCGCCGCACTGGAGCAGCACGCCACCGCCACCCTCACCACTGCCGAACGGGCCCACCTCCGCTCCGCCCTCGCGAAGATCATCGCCCAGGTCCAGGCCGAGCAACCGTGAGTGGCTCCGCACCGCGTCGCCGCGTCCCCCGTCAGGGGCGGCAGCGCCCGGGGCGGCACCGTCGCACCAAGGCGAGAAGGCTTTCTATCGGTTTCTGTGTCGCATATCGGCGCGGACATAACGGTCGTGAAAGTAACCGAAATCGATAGTAAATGGGGAAGCCGGGCGGCGCGGTGGCGGATATGTGCTCCTCCGTCACCGCCTAGCGGCCAGGGCGGCGCGGCGACGGTGCCGCAGTAACCCCGCCTCCGTTCGGTAGAGGCGTTTCGGCAACCAGCCGCCCATCGCCGGCCGGGCCGCAAACCGTACGGCGAGGACGCCTACTTGCGGCTGGCGAGGCCCACCGCGATCTCGATGAGCTGGTCCTCCTGCCCGCCGACCAGCTTGCGGCGTCCCGCCTCGATGAGGATCTCGGCGCCGGACACGCCGTACTTGCTCGCCTGGATCTCCGCGTGCTTGAGGAAGCTCGAGTACACGCCCGCATAGCCCATGGTGAGCGAAAGCCGGTTGAGCACGGGCGGGTTGCTTTCCAGGACCGGCGCGACGGTCTCCTCGGCGGCGTCAATGATCTTCACCGTGTCGATGCCGGTCTTGATCCCGAGCCGCTCGCTGACGGCGGCGAACGCCTCCACCGGGGTGTTGCCCGCGCCGGCCCCGAAGCGCCGGGTGGAGCCGTCGATCTGCTTGGCGCCCGCGCGGGCGGCGAGGACCGAGTTGGCCACCCCGAGCCCGAGGTTCTCGTGACCGTGAAAGCCGACCTGGGCGTCGTCGCCGAGCTCAGCGACCAGCGCGGCGATCCGGTCGGTGACCCCGTCCATGATCAGCGCGCCGGCCGAGTCGACCACGTAGACGCACTGGGCGCCTGCGTCGGCCATGATCCGGGCCTGCCCGGCGAGCACCTCCGGCGGCTGGCTGTGCGCCATCATCAGGAAGCCGACCGTCTCAAGGCCGATGCTCCTGGCCACCTTGAAGTGCTGGATCGAGATGTCCGCCTCGGTGCAGTGGGTAGCGATCCGGCAGACCGAGGCGCCGTTGCCTGCCGCCTGGCGGATGTCGTCGGCGGTGCCCAGGCCGGGCAGCATCAAGAAGGCGATCTTCGCCCGCTTCGCGCATCCCACCGCGGTGGAGATCAGGTCCTGGTCGGGCACAGCGGAAAAGCCGTAGTTGAACGACGAGCCGCCCAGGCCGTCGCCGTGCGTCACCTCGATGACCGGCACGCCCGCATCGTCAAGGGCAGCGACGATGTTCCGCGTGTTCTCGATGGTGAACTGGTGCCTGATCGCGTGCGAGCCGTCGCGCAGCGAGGAGTCGGTGACGCGGACGTCGAGGTCGGCGCTGTAGGACATGAGAAGTTCCCTTTCAGGCGCGCGCGGCGAGGATCCGCCGGGCGAATCCTTCCCCGACCCGGGTGGCGGCGGCGGTCATGATGTCGAGGTTCCCTGAGTACGGCGGCAGGAAGTCGCCCGCGCCCTCGACCTCGACGAAGACGGCGACGCGGGCACGGTACTTACCGAACATGGCGCCGCTCATCGGGGTGGGGTCGTCGAACTGCGGCTCGGTGCGCAGCCGGTAGCCGGGCACGTAGGCGGCCACGTCGGCCGCGATCTCCTTGATCGAGGCGGCGATCGCGTCGCGGTCCGCGTCCGGCGGGATCGCGCAGAAGATCGTGTCCTGCATCAGCATCGGCGGCTCGGCCGGGTTGAGTATGATGATCGCCTTACCGCGCTGCGCGCCGCCGATCGTCTCCACCCCGCGGGCGGTCGTCTTGGTGAACTCATCGATGTTAGCCCGGGTGCCGGGCCCGGCC
>Ga0207664_10002821_pt1 | contig 11536 bp, 11 predicted proteins | sample LARL83metaG_FD_184349 | JGI IMG/M metagenome (GOLD analysis project Ga0207664, IMG submission 184349) | Corn, switchgrass and miscanthus rhizosphere microbial communities from Kellogg Biological Station, Michigan, USA - LAR L8-3 metaG... | ecosystem: Host-associated > Plants > Roots >...
AGGTGGATCTCCAGCCGCTCGCCGCCGACGCGGTCCTTGAGCTCGTCGGAGGTGCCGTCGGCGATCACGGCGCCGCGGTCGATCACGGCGATGCGGTCGGCGAGGCGGTCGGCCTCGTCGAGGTACTGCGTCGTCAGCAGCACGGTCGTGCCGTCGGCGACGAGCCGCTCGATCGTCTCCCACAGCGCCAGGCGCGAGCGCGGGTCCAGGCCGGTCGTCGGCTCGTCGAGGAACAGCACCGGCGGACGCGCGACGAGCGCCGCTGCGAGGTCGAGCCGGCGGCGCATGCCGCCCGAGTAGCCTCTCGCCGGCCGGCCGCCGGCGTCGGTCAGCTCGAAGCGCTCGAGCAGCTCGGCGGCGCGCGCCTTCGCGGCGGCGCGCGGCATCCCGTAGAGGCGCCCGACCATCGTCAGGTTCTCGGCGCCGGTGAGGTTCTCGTCGACCGCCGCGTACTGGCCGGCGAGCCCGATCCGCTCGCGCAACCGCGCCGCGTCGCGCACGGCGTCGAGTCCGGCGACCGTGATCTCGCCGGCGTCGGGCTTCAGCAGCGTCGTCATCACGCGCACGGCGGTCGTCTTGCCGGCGCCGTTGGGGCCGAGCAGGCCGAGCACGCTGCCGGCCTCGGCCTCCAGGTCGACGCCGTCGAGCGCGCGCAGCGCGCCGAAGCGCTTGACGACGCCGCGCACGCGGATCGTCGCGTCGCCCGCGGCGCGGCGTGCGGTGTCGGGGGAGGCCGCCATCGTCGCGTGATGATGGCGCACGCGCCTGCGCGAGGTCGGGAGGGCGTCGGGTTCAGGTCGTGCGCTCGCGCACGAGGACGACCTGGCCCGCCAACCACGCGGCGAAGTGCCATTCGTCGATGTCCCGCGCGGCAAGGCGCTCGACCATCGCCGCGCGCTCGCCGTCGCCAGCGACCGGGCGCCAGTCCGCACCGTTGCGGCGGATCAACTCGATCATGCAGAGGTATGCCACGCGCTTATTGCCGTCGGGTAGCGGGTGATTGCGCAACAGCCGCGAGCAGAGGATTGCGGCCTTCGTCACGAGGCCGTCGTACATCTCGGCGCCGCCGAACTCGGCGAACGGCGCGGCCAGCGCGGACTCGGCTCTGGCGACCACGTGCTTGGCGTTCGCGAGGTCGGAGGCGTGGAGCCCGGTGACCGCCTCCGCGAGGACGAGGAAGTCCGCGAGGTCGAGCGACTGCATGTACGAAAGATACCAGTATTTCTGAGTGTATAGAGAATGCAACTCTTTCTTGAATGGTGAAGAGTTCTGTATGAATGGTGCTAAGATGCCCTGCTACCTTCTCGGAAGGAGCCCACCCATGGAGACTCGCGCACTCACCCTCCGCCTCCCCGCCAATCAGGCGGCGCAGATCGAGGCGGTCGCGCGCGCCGACGGCGTCAGCGTCTCCGAGACGGTCCGCACCGCCATCCAGGACCACATCGAGGCGCGCCGGAACGACAGAGCGTTCCAGGCGCGCATCAGACAGATGATGGATGAGGAGCGGGCCGTCTTGGAGCAGCTCGCCAAGTAGCGCGGCCCGACGCTACGTCCGTGCCACGACGCGCAGCTGCGCGCGCAGGACGACGCCGATGAACGGCGCGAGCGCGCGCCAGTAGCGCAGGAACGCGCGCCCGGACTGCGGGTCGGTCGCCTGCGTGCGGCACTCGTAGCTCGCGAGCGTGCGCTCGGCGCCATAGGGGCGCAGCGAGAAGTCGCAGGCGATCCGCGCGAGGCCGGGACGGTCGAACCTCGCGAAGCGCGCCGCGTCGATCTGCTCCCACGTCGTCTCGCCCGCCCAGAAGCGGCCGATCGCGCCGAACGCGATCTCCCGCGGCGGATCCTCGCCGAGCAGCACCCACTCGCCGTGCGCGGCGAGGTCGGCGAGCCGCAGCATCTCGGGCGCGGGCGGCGCGGCCGGGCGCTCGCGGCCGGCGGCGGCGCTGACGGCGCGCTCGCCGAGCCCGCGCGCCGCGAACAGGAAGCGCACCGCCGGCGACTCGCGCCAGGCGCGCATGAAGTCGGCCCGGCGCACGGCCTCGTAGACGGTCGCCGGGTCGCCGTCGATCAGCAGATGCTCCGCGCGCACCGCGTCAGGACGCGGGAGCAGCCGCTCGATCAGCAGCGGCTGCTCCCGCGCGACCGTCGCTTCGGCGACCGTCGCCGCACGATCGCCGTTCACAGGAGCAGACACGTCTGCGACCGTACGCCCGCCGCGCGCCGGCGCCATCCGCGCCGATCCGCACGCGCGTGCGGGAAGACCGCATGCGTCCAGATCGGCGAGCGCCGGTGTGAACATCCCGTAGCGTTCGTGTGATGCGCCGCCTTCGGGTCGCTCGCCTGTGCATCGCCCTCGCCGCGCTCTCGCCGCTGGCGGTCGCCGGCGCGCCCGCCGCGCACGCGGCCGGCTGGGTGCTGCCGCCCGCGCCGCTCGCCGCGACGGCGAACGGGCCGAGCGGCGCGGTCGTCGCGGTCGACCCGGCCGGCGACGCGGTCGCCGCATGGACGGACGACGACGGCGCCGGCACGCAGTCGCTCGTCGTGCGCACGCGGTCGGCCGGCGGGCCGTGGGCCGCGCCCGAGACGCTCGCGAGCGACAGCGGCGTCGACGCGCCGGCGGTGACGATGGACAGCGCGGGCGACGCGACCGTGGTGTGGATCGAGAGCGCCGACGCCAGCGCGTTCGACGTCCACGCGGCGCGGCGCGACGCGCTGAGCGGCAGCTGGAGCACGCCGGCGGACTTCGGCCCGAGCGACGGGACCGCGGTGGTCGACCCGCAGACGCAGGTGCGCGCCGACGCCGCCGGCGACGTGATCGCCGCCTGGCTCGAGCACGACTCGGGCACGGGCGTCGAGTCCGTGCGCGGCGCGGTCTACAGCGGCGCGGCGTGGAGCGCGCCGAGCACGCTGTCAGACCCGGGCGACGCGTCCGCCGCCTACGACAGACCGCAGATCGCGCCCGACGCGAGCGGCGGCGCGCTCGTCGCCTGGACCGCCCAGCGCAACGCGGACCCGACCGACTTCCCCCTCCAGGCAAGCACCTACAGCGGCGGCGCGTGGGCGGCCACGCCGACCGACGCGATCGCCGGCACCGGCAGCGAGCGCTCGCCGCTGCGGCTCGTCGGGGTCGACGGCGGCGACGTCGCCGCGACGTGGTTCGAGGGCTCGCCGGCGACGACGCTGCTCGGGGCGCTGCGCGACGGCGGGACGTGGACGGTCGACCAGGTGAGCGACGACGTCGCGCCCGGCTGCGTCCCCGTGCAAGCGCTCGGGAGCGACGCGGGCGGCGGCGCGACGGTCGTGTGGAAGGCGGCGTCGAGCTCCGGGCTCGAGTCGCGGCACGTGACCGGCGGCGGCTGGGATGCGGAGAGAACGCTCTTCGCGTCGCCGACCGCGAGCGTCGGCGAGATCGCACTCGACCGCGGCACGGCCGCCTTCGTCACCACCGACGACGGCACGGGCGAGGCGAGCCTGCTCGGCAGCGAGCGGCAGGCGGACGGCGGTTGGAGCCCGCCGGCGCTGCTCGAGGCGGCGCCGAGCGGCACGAGCCTGTCCGGACCGGACGTCGCGACCGACGGCGCCGGCGACGCGCTCGCGAGCTGGACCGCGACGGACGCGCTCGGCGCCAGGTCGGTGGCGGCCGCGGCGCTCCAGAGCGCCGGTCCGCGGCTGAGCACGGTGAGCGTGCCGAGCGGCGGCGTCGCCGGCGTGCCCCTCGACGTCTCCGCGAGCGCGCGCTCGACGTTCGCGAGCGTCGCGCAGGTCGCATGGGACTTCGGCGACGGCTCCGCGCCCGCCGTCGGCGCGGCGACCGCGCACGCGTACACACAGCCTGGCTCCTACACGGTGACGGTGACCGCGACCGACAGCGTCGGGAACGCGACGCAGACGACGCGGCAGGTGACGGTCCTCGCGGCGCCCGGCGGCGGCTCCAGCGGGTCGACGGGCGGCTCGCCGACCGGCGATGCGTCCTCGAAGCCGCCGCTCGGCGCGCTCGTGCGTCCGCGCGTCGGCGGGCTGCGCGGGCGTGCTCGTCCTCCCGCGCGGAGGCCGCACGGTCACGCTCCTCGTGCGCAACCTCGACCGCGTGCGGCTGAGCGGCGGCGTCTCGCTCGTGCGCCCGCGCCGCGGCCGGATCCGCCAGCTCACGCTCGCGAGCGTCCGCACCGCCGGCTTCGCGGCCGGTCGCCGCACGACGCTGCGGCTGCGCCTGAGCGACGCGGCGCTGCGCACGCTGCGGGGCGCGTCCGGCTTCCGCCTGCCGGTCGTGCTGACGCTGCGCCTGCGCGCCGCCGACGGACGCCACGTCACCGTGACGCTGCGCGCGACGCTCGACGCCGCCGCGCGCTTCGGCGTCGGCCTGAGAAGCCCGGCGCACGCGCACGCCGCCTGCTGAGCACGTTCAGTCCACCCGGTCGTCCTGGCCTGGTGTCGCAGCACGACACTGGAACAGGACGACCGGGGGCAGCGCCGCCCCTATCCTCATCCGGTGTCCACGACACCCGAGCGGACGGATCCGCGCGCGCAGCTGCGCGCGCTGCGCGAGCGACTCGACGAGCTCACGCTGCACGACGCGCACCGGCTCGGCCGCCGGCTCGAGCGGCTGCGCGGCGCGCGCGGCAGCCGGCCGCTCGAGCGCTTCGAGCAGGAGCTGCGCCAGGCGGAGGAGCGCGTCGCGCGCCGGCGCGCAGCCGTGCCCGCCGCGATCGACTACCCGGCCGAGCTGCCCGTCAGCGCGCGCCGCGACGACCTCCTCCAGACGATCCGCGAGCACCAGGTCGCGATCGTCGCCGGCGAGACCGGCTCGGGCAAGTCGACCCAGCTCCCCAAGCTCTGCCTGGAGCTGGGCCGCGGCGTGCGCGGGACGATCGCGCACACGCAGCCGCGCCGGCTCGCGGCGCGCACGATCGCCGAGCGCGTCGCGGAGGAGCTGCGCGTGCCGCTCGGCGGGCCGGTCGGCTACGCCGTGCGCTTCGCCGACAGATCGAGCGACGAGACGCTCGTGCGGCTGATGACCGACGGCCTGCTGCTCGCCGAGATCCAGCACGACCGCCTCCTGCGCCGCTACGACACCGTGATCGTCGACGAGGCGCACGAGCGGTCGCTGAACGTCGACTTCCTGCTCGGCGTGCTCAAGCGGATCCTGCCGCGCCGGCCGGAGCTGAAGCTGCTGATCACGAGCGCGACGATCGACGTCGAGCGCTTGTCCGAGCACTTCGACGGCGCGCCGGTCGTCGAGGTGAGCGGGCGCACCTACCCGGTCGAGTTGCGCTACCGGCCTGTGCCAGACGCCGAGCACGAGCGGCTCGACGCGATCCCGGACGCGGTGGAGGAGCTGCTGCGCGACGGCCCCGGCGACGTGCTCGTGTTCCTCTCCGGCGAGCGCGAGATCCGCGACACGGCCGAGCTGCTCGGCGGCCGGCTGAGAGGCGACGCGGAGATCCTGCCGCTCTACGCGCGCCTCTCCCACGCCGAGCAGCAGAAGGTCTTCCAGCCGCACGCCCGCCGCCGCGTCGTGCTCGCGACGAATGTGGCGGAGACGTCGCTGACCGTGCCGGGGATCGGCGCGGTCGTCGATCCCGGGACGGCGCGCATCTCCCGCTACAGCGCCCGACTGAAGGTGCAGCGGCTGCCGATCGAGCCGGTCTCGCAGGCGTCGGCCGACCAGCGCGCCGGCCGCTGCGGCCGCACCTCGGACGGCATCTGCATCCGCCTCTACGACGAGGACGACTATGCGGCGCGCCCGCGCTTCACCGACCCGGAGATTCTGCGCACGAGCCTCGCGTCGGTGATCCTCCAGATGGCGGCGCTGGAGCTGGGCGACGTGGAGGCGTTCCCGTTCCTCGACCCGCCCGACGCGCGTCAGGTGCGCGACGGAGTCGCGCTGCTGCGCGAGCTGGGCGCGCTGGAGCCGGCGAAGGCCGGGCCCGGCAACCGCCTCACGCCGCTCGGCCGCAGGCTCGCGCAGCTTCCCGTCGATCCGCGCTTGGGGCGGATGGTGCTGGAGGCGGACGACTTGAGCTGCGTCGAGGAGGCGGTCGTGATCGCCGCCGCGCTGTCGATCCAGGACCCGCGCGAGTCGCCCGCCGAGGCCCGCCAGGCGGCGGCCGAGCAGCACGCGCGCTTCCGCACCGACCCGCCGTCGGACTTCATGGCGCTCCTGGAGCTCTGGCGCTATGTGCGCGCCCAGCAGAGAGCGCTGTCCGGCTCGCAGTTCCGCAGGCGCTGCAGAGCCGAGTTCCTGCACGTTCTGCGGATCCGCGAGTGGCAGGACCTCGTCGGCCAGCTCCGCCAAGCCGCGAAGGCCGTCGGCGTGGCGGTCAACGCGACCCCGGCCGAGCCGGACCAGGTTCACCGGGCGCTGCTGGCGGGGCTGCTCTCGCATGTGGGCGTGCGCGACGCGGGGGCGGCCGACGCTCGCGGCCCGCGCGGTCGGCGCCCGCTCACCGAGTACACGGGCGCGCGCGGGGCGCGCTTCGCGCTCTCGCCTGGCAGTGGGCTCGCGCGCAAGCCGCCCGATTGGGCGATGGTCGCCGAGCTGGTCGAGACCAACCGGCTGTGGGGGCACACCGCCGCGCGCGTCGACCCGCGCTGGATCGAGCCGGTCGCACCGCGGCACCTGCTGCGCCACGCCCACGGCGAGCCGCGCTGGGACGCGCGCCGTGGGACCGCGGTCGTGGACGAGCGCGTGACGCTCTACGGGCTGCCGGTCGTCGCCGCCCGGCCGGTTCCGTTCGCGCGCGTGGACCCGGCGGGCGCGCGCGAGCTGTTCCTGCGCCGCGCGCTCGTCGTCGGCGAGTGGGAGGCGCGCCACGACTTCCTCGCCGAGAACGCGCGTCGGATCGCGGAGGTCGAGGCTTTGGAGGACCGCGCGCGACGCCGCGACCTGCTCGCCTCCGAGGAGGCGCGCTTCGCCTTCTTCGACAACCGCGTGCCGGAGGACGTGGTCTCAGGGGTCGAGTTCGAGCGCTGGTGGCGCGAGACGCGCCGGCGCGAGCCCGAGCTGCTGACGCTGCCGCGCGAGCTGCTGCGCGCCGCCGAGGCGGACGTGGCCGCGGCGCCGACCGAGTGGCGCGACGGCGCGCTCTCGCTGCCCCTCAGTTACAAGTTCGCGCCCGGCGCGCCCGACGACGGCGTGACGGTGCACGTCCCGCTCGAGCGCGTCGGCGAGCTGCGCGCGGACGAGTTCACCTGGCTCGTCCCCGCCCTGCGACTGGAGCTGGTCACGGCGCTGATCCGCTCGCTGCCGAAGGAGCTGCGGCGCTCGCTCGTACCGGTCCCCGACGTCGCCGCGAGCGTGCTCGCACACGTGCGGCCCGGCCGCGAGCCGCTGCTCGACGCGCTGGCGCGCGAGCTGGAGCGCCTGGGCGTGCGGATCCCGCCCGAGGCGTGGGCGCCGGAGAAGCTGCCGCCGCACCTGCGGATGCGCTTCCGCGTCGAGGACGAGCGCGGCGAGGCGATCGCCCAGGGCGAGGACCTCGACGCATTGCGCGAGGCGGTCAAGCCGGCGCTGCGCCAGCGGCTCGCGGCGGCGACGCCGTCGCTCGAGCGCAGGGGCGCGCGCGAGTGGGCCTTCGGGACGCTCCCGCGCGCGCTGGCGCCGGCCGGCGGCGGCATGCGTGCCTATCCCGCGCTCGTCGACGAGGGCGAGAGCGTCGGGGTGAAGCTGTTCGAGACGACGGCCGAGCAGGCGTCCGCGATGCACGCCGGCACGCGCCGGCTGCTCGCGCTGACGGTCCGCTCGCCGATCCCGTGGGTCGTCGACCGCGTCGACACGCCCGCGAAGCTCGCGCTGATGACCTCGCCGCACGGCACCGTCGGCGCGGCGCTGGACGACGCGCTCACGGCGGCGCTCGACGCGCTGGTCGCGGAGGCCGGCGGGCCGGCGTGGGACGAGGCCGGCTTCGCGCGGCTGCGCGCGCACGTCGCCGGCGCGCTCGCCGAGGAGACGCTCGCGACCGCGCAGGCGCTGGTGGCGGTGCTGGAGGCGCGGCGCGAGGTCGAGCGCCGGCTCGACGCGCTGCCGACCGCGGCGCCGCTGCAGGAGATCCGCCTCGACGTCGCGCGCCAGCTCGGCCGGCTCGTGCACCCCGGCTGCGCGGCGGCCGCCGGCGCGCGCCGGCTGGCCGACGTCGAGCGCTGGCTGCGCGCGGCCGCCACGCGGCTCGACCGCCTGCCCGACCACGCCGGCAGGGATCGCGACGCGATGCGCACCGTCCACGAGCTGGAGGCGGCCTACGCCGGCCGGCTCGCCGACTGGCCGACGGGGACGCCGAAGCCGCCGGCGCTGTACGAGGTGCGCTGGCTGCTGGAGGAGCTGCGCGCCGCGACGTTCGCGCCGGGGCTCGGCACCGCGCGCATGACGGCGAAGCAGGTGCGCAGGGCGATCGCGCAGGCGGGGCGGGCGGGGTAGCGCGTCCGCCCGCCCGGGCGGCGCCGCAGCCACCGCTCTCCCTCCGCTCGACGCGCGGCCGGCGACGCCGCGAGTCGCCGGCCCGCGCCCCGAACGGCGCTCCATGCGTCGCGCGCCCACCGCCCGGGTATCGTCAGCCGCAGGATGAGCACGCGCACGCGCATGGCCCGCTACGCGTTCCGCACCTCCGCGCGCTCGGCCCGCTTCGGCCCCGAGCTGCGGCCGATGTCGGCGATCGGCGCGCAGTCGCGCGGCGCGACCGCGATGGGCGCGGTCGCGGTCGGGGCGCTCGCGGTCGGGGCGCTCGCGATCCGCCGCCTCGCGATCAGGCAGGCGGCGATCGAGCGCCTCGCGCTCAGAGCCGCGACGCTCGGCCGCGTCGAGATCGACGAGCTCGTCGTGCGCAGGCTGCGCGTCGGCGAGCTGGAGGTCGAGCGCGACGGTCGCCCGCGGCATGTGGCGCCGCCGCCCCCGCCGGCGTCGGTCGGCAGACCGCCGCCTCCGCCGCCCGACGCGCCGCCGGCGCCGAGAGCCGAGGCGCCCGAGCCGCCGCCCGACTAGCTCGCGTTCACCAGTCCGCGCACGACGAGGTAGCCGCCGAACAGCACGCAGATGAAGATCGCGAGCTGGCGGCTGTGCTCGGTCAGCCAGCGGTTCATGCGCGTCACGAACACGTCCGTGCGCTCGGGCGCGACGAGCAGGCCGACGAGCGGGATCTCCGCGAGCAGGAACATGATCACGTTGAACAGCAGGATCAGGCCGACGGTGGTCGCGGTCGAGTGGTTGCCGGCGGCGATGTCCTTGAGCGCGATCAGGTAGGCGGCGCCGGGGACGTTCACGAACAGCGCCGCCAGGAACACGATCGGCACCGAGCCGCGCGCGAGGATCCGCTGCGACCACGGCTCGGCCTTCGGCTTCTCCTCCGGCTCCGGCTCGAGCCGGCCGTGGCGGGCGCGGCGCGCTCTGCGGCGCGCGCGATAGCGCTCGTCGGCGTGCGTCGCGAGCGCGACGGCCGCCAGCAGGGCGAGCCCGCCGAGCGCGAGGTCGGCCGTCCAGCTCAGCAGCGACTGCTGGCTCGCGACGGCGTTCGAGCCGTCGAGCGCGAGCACGATCGCGCAGCCGAGCCCGATGCTGATGACCATTCCGCCCGCGAGGTAGGCGCCGATCAGCCGTGCCGGGCGCTCGAGCTGCAGCAGGATCACGACCGCCGCCAGGAGCGTCGGGTAGAGCGCTGCCTCGAACGCGAGCAGCAGCAGCGACATCGCACGCACCACACTAACCGGCTGACGACGGCCGGCGCCCGGGGCTGGCGCGACGGCGCGCACCGACGCGCCGCGCGCTGCGGTAGCGTTCCATTCATGCTCGTCGATATAACTCTCGCGCCCAAGCGCAAGCGCCCGCCCGGCGAGCGCTGCTGCGAGCCGGTCGCGCTGCCGGACGTCGACCCGGCGGGGGCCGCCCGCATCGCGACGGTCGCGAAGGCGCTGGCCGACCCGATCCGCGTGCAGCTCGTCGACGTGCTGCGCGGACACGCCGGCGAGGTCTGCGTATGCGAGCTGGAGCCGCTGTTCGAGATCTCGCAGCCGACGCTCTCGCACCACCTGCGCAAGCTGCGCGAGGCGGGGATCGTCGGCGTCGAGCGACGCGGACTGTGGGCCTACTACTACGTCATCCCCGAGGCGATCGAGGAGCTGCGCGCATGGCTGAACGACCCGGTCTGACCCGCCGCGCGCTCGCCGAGGCGCTCGCGGCCTTCGCGCTCGTCTTCGCCGGCTGCGGCGCGATCGTCGCGAACGCGGTCCACGCGGGGGCGCTCGGCGGCATCGGCATCAGCGCGACGTTCGGGCTGGTGATCATGGCGATGGTCTACGCGACCGGGCACCTCTCCGGAGCGCACGTCAACCCGGCCGTCACGCTCGCCTTCACGCTCACGCGCCACTTCCCGCTGCGCGACGCCGTCGCGTACGTCGGAGCTCAGCTCGCCGGCGCGACCGCGGGCGCGCTCGTGCTGCTGGCGGCGTGGCCGGCGAAGCCGGCGCACCTGGGCGCGACGCTGCCGAGCGTCGGCACCGGAACCGCGCTGCTCTACGAGGTGCTGCTGACCGCGTTCCTGATGTTCGTGATCGTCGCCGTGGCCACCGACACGCGCGCGGTCGGCGCCGCCGCCGCACTGGCGATCGGCGGCACCGTCGGACTCGACGCGCTGTTCGGCGGACCGATCACGGGCGCCTCGATGAATCCGGCGCGCTCGTTCGGGCCGGCGCTCGCCTCGGGGACCTGGCACGACCTGTGGATCTACCTCGTCGGCCCGATCGCCGGCGCCGCGCTCGGCGCACTCGCATACCAGCTCGTGCGCGGCACGCACCCGCGTCGCGCAGCGTCGGCGGAGACTCGCTGATGGCCACCGCGCTGTTCGTCTGCCTGCACAACGCCGGGCGCTCGCAGATGAGCGCCGCGCTGTTCGAGCGTGAGGCCGCCGGCCGCCACCGCGCGCTGTCCGCCGGCACGCTCGCCGACCCGGCGGGCGCGGTCCACCCCGAGGTCGTCGCGGTCATGCGCGAGCTGGGGATCGACCTCGCCGACCGCAGACCGCGGCCGCTCACGCGCGAGCTGGCCGAGCAGGCCGACGTCGTCGTGACGATGGGCTGCGGCGACGCCTGTCCGCACATCCCGGGCAAGCGCTACGTCGACTGGAGCCTGCCCGACCCGAAGGGCCGGCCGCTCGCGGCCGTCCGGGCCACGCGCGACGAGATCGCGCGACGCGTCGCGGCGCTCACGGCCGAGCTGGACGCGGCGCCGGCGCGCTAGCGGCCCGCGCCCGGCAGCAGCACGTCGTCCGCCTCGCCGTCCGCCACCACGCGGTCGCGTCCGGCCGCCTTCGCCGCATAGAGCGCGCGGTCGGCCTGCGAGAGCAGCTCGCCGGGCGTCGCGTCATCGACGATCGCGACGAGCCCCGCGCTCAGCGTCACCGGGCCGTGCTCGTCGCCGACGACGTCGGCGAGCCGTGCGGCCGCAACCGCCTGAAGGTCGCGTGCGACATCGCGCGCGGTTGTCAGGTCGACGCGTCGCAGGATCGCCGCGAACTCGTCGCCGCCGAGCCGCGCGACGACGTCGGCCGAGCGC